>Ga0206859_1016_pt1 | contig 42447 bp, 37 predicted proteins | sample Alteio_BWOrgCont_47_FD_152882 | JGI IMG/M metagenome (GOLD analysis project Ga0206859, IMG submission 152882) | Enriched cells from forest soil in Barre Woods Harvard Forest LTER site, Petersham, Massachusetts, United States -... | ecosystem: Environmental > Terrestrial > Soil > Temperate forest >... | reverse complement strand
TCCTTTTTGCCGTGTGGTCTCCGCAAAAAGGCAAACAGCCCGAAGGAGCTATCCTTGATCCAATCGCTATTTTCGATGGTTCAGCGCTGAACAAACTGCCGCAAGAAGACTATGACAAACCGGAAGTCTCGGACGAAGAGGTCGAGCGATTCAACAAAATCTACTACGCGCCCGGTAGACAATATCCCCTGCTCTTCGGCGGGTCGGAACTTGGTACTGCCAAAGTGGTGGAAGTGGCAGGGCTCGGTTGCGTCTCCTTGGCGGCGACCGTAAAAACATCCGTATCCGTTCCCAACGGTCAATATGCTCTGGCGACGACGGCGTTGGCCGGTATCGGCGTGCACGCGAATTGGCGCGAGAAACCTTCGCTCGAGCAACAGACCGAATTCTCAAAAGCCGCCGCAGCAGTTTTGGAGAAGAATGGCGCAAAAAGTGTCTCGGCCGCCGACATAAGGATTAAGAATCTCAGGGCGACCCGCTTGGGAGAGAAGCGGCCGACTGCTTTGATCGGGACCATTGTGACTTACAAGGCAGACGACGCGGGTCATAACCTGTTTCTGGTCCTAGAGCAGAAAGGCGCTGGGTGGGAAGCGCTGGTCGCTTCGTATCGCAAGACCACTGATCTTGAAGATCACACTGACGACATCGTGGAAAATTTTGTCGATCAGATTGACCTAGCTGCCGACAGCACGGACGAAATCATCACCATCCGCGGATATTACGAATCCTGGGACTATGCCGTTTATAGGCTAGAGAAAGGCTTATGGACGAACGTATATCAAGGCGGAGGAGGCGGTTGCTAAGGATTTCATCACCGCTAATGCGGCGGCGTGCTGCTGCGACCGGCGCCGGAACGTGAGCGGTGCGGGGCCCAGGGCTTATTTTTTGAAAAGTGAGCGGCTGGGATTTCGGTGGTGGGCGGAGGAAGATTTTCCGCTGACGCGGGCGCTTTGGGGCGATATTGAGGTGACGCGGTACTTTGGCGGGCCTTTCTCGGATGACGAAGTGCGGGTGCGATTGGGACGCGAGATTGAGCGGAGAAAGGCGCACGGGTTTCAGTATTGGCCGATTTTTTTGTTGAGTGATGGGGAACATGTGGGTTGTTGCGGGTTGCGGCCTTATGGAATCGATCCCGCGATTCCTGAGTTGGGATTCCATTTGCGGCCGAAGTTTTGGGGACAAGGATTTGCGGTGGAGGCAGCGCGGGCTGTGATTCGTTACGCATTCGAGACGATTGGTGCGAAGGGGTTGGCGGCGGGGCACCATCCTGAGAATGCGAATTCGAGGAAGGTGATGGCGAAGCTTGGATTTCGGTACATGCATGATGAGTTTTTCGCGGGGCTGGGGATGAACATTCCGTATTACTTGCTGACGCGGGGTATCGACAGTTCGCAGTCGTAAAAAGGAAAAAGGATAACGCAGAGGCGCAGAGAAAAAAGAAAGGCCCCCAATTTTGTCGGGGGCCTTTTTATTGCAAGATGTGCGATGCGGTTGAAGCGGGAGGGGCAAGCCCCTCCCCTACAGGCTAGTCGGATTATTCGGCGGAGCCGGAGTCGGTGCCGGAGGTGACTTCGCCCCCGCTTGGGCCTTGGCCACCGCCGCCGCTCGCTGCGGCTTTTTGCTGCTTTTCGCGGGCTTCCTTGATTAGGGCTTTGCGGCTTAGGCGGACTTTGTTGCCCTCGATGGACAAGACCTTTACAAGGACCTGGTCGCCTAGCTTCAGCTCGTCGCGAACGTCGCGGATGCGATGTTCGGAGATTTCGCTGATGTGCAGGAGGCCGTCGGTGCCAGGGAAAAGCTCGACGAAGGCGCCGAACTCCGCAAGGCGAACGACTTTGCCGAGATAGGTTTTGCCGATTTCGGCGGAGGCGGTGACGTCGCGAACCATTTGCAGAGCCGCGTCGCCGCCGGCGCCGCTGGTGGAGAAGATGTGGACGGTGCCGTCCTCGAGAACGTCGATCTTGACGCCGGTGGCCTCGATGATGGACTTGATCTTCTTGCCGCCTGGACCGATGAGGTCGCGGATCTTGTCCTGCGGAATCTTCAGCTTGAACAAGCGCGGAGCGTAGGCGGAAATTTGCGTGCGCGCTTCGCTCAGCGTCTTTTCCATGGTGTCGAGGATTTGCAGGCGGGCTTTCTTCGCCTGGGCCAGGGCTTCGCGCATCATCGCGATACTGATGCCGAGGACCTTGATGTCCATTTGCAGGGCGGTGATGCCGGCGCGCGTGCCGGCGACTTTGAAGTCCATGTCGCCGTAGTGGTCTTCGGCGCCGGCGATGTCGGTGAGGATGGAATATTTCTTGTCATCGCCGACGACGAGGCCCATGGCGATACCCGCGCAAGGAGCTTTGAGAGGAACGCCAGCATCCATGAGGGCCAGCGAGCCGCCGCAAACGGTGGCCATCGAAGAGGAACCGTTGGATTCAAGAATGTCCGAAACGAGGCGCATCGCGTACGGGAAATCCGCCTCGGGAGGAAGCAGGTTGACGAGCGCGCGCTGCGCGAGAGCGCCGTGGCCGATTTCGCGGCGGCCGGGACCGCGCAGGAATTTCACTTCGCCAACGCTGAACGGCGGGAAGTTGTAGTGCAGCATGAAGCGATTGAACTGGTCTTGCTCGAAGAGCAAGTCGAGGCGCTGCATGTCTTCCTTGGTGCCGAGCGTCAGAGTAGCTAGAGCCTGCGTTTCGCCGCGGGTGAAGAGCGCGGAACCGTGAACGCGGGGGAGCAAACCAACTTCGCAGGAAATATGGCGGATCTGGTCGAAGGCGCGGCCATCGGGACGGCGGCGAGCATTCAGAACGTCATCGCGAAAGATGGTTTCGCGAAGGCGCTCGAAGGCGCGCTTTGTGAGGGCGCGCTTTTCGTCCATTTCTTTCTTCGGTTCTTCGGGGATGGCCTTGATGATTTCTTCCTTGAGGGCATCCACGAGGTGGTAGCTTTCGTGCTTAGGATGCTTTTCGGTATTGAGAGCATCGCGGAGCTTCGCGCCATGCTTTTTGTCCAGATCTTTGTAAATCCCTTCATCAAACGGCAGCGGCTTGACGATGACTTTTACCGGCTTGAGCTGTGCGTGGAGTTCTTTGATGGCGGCGACGATTTTCTTGACTTGGGTGTGGCCGAATTCGAGAGCGTCCACGACGGTTTCTTCGGAAACTTCGAGAGCGCCGGACTCAACCATGACGATGGCTTCTTCGGTGCCGGCGATTACGATGTTGAGCAAGCTCTTCTTTTGCTCTGCAACGGTCGGGTTGGCGATCAGCAAGCCATCGAGCAAACCGACGCGAACGCAAGCAATGGGCTTCTCAAACGGCAGATCGGAACAATAAGAGGCAGCCGAGGCAGCGGTGACGGCGATGACGTCCGGATCGTTGTCGCTATCCGCGGAAAGGACCATGGCGACGATTTGCGTTTCGTTGCGCCAAGACTCCGGGAAAAGCGGGCGCATCGGGCGGTCGATCAAACGGGATGTGAGAATTTCCTTTTCGGAAGGGCGTCCTTCGCGCTTGAAGAAGCCGCCAGGAATTTTTCCAGCCGAGTAGGTGTTTTCGCGATAGTCGACAGTCAGGGGAAGAAAATCTCGATCGTTGGCCACGGTCGACATGCAGGCCGTGGTGAGCACAATGGTGTCACCGTAACGCGCAGTAATCGCGCCGTTCGCTTGCTTGGCAATTTTTCCAGTTTCGAGAATGAGGGCGCGTCCCCCGATTTCGACAGAAACTTGATGTGGTGCTGGTGTGTTCGTATTTTCAGACATAAGCAATCATTTCCTTTGGCCCCGCTTCATACGGAGCATGTTCAAGAATGTCCACAGGAGTGACGACCATGCAGGAGTACTTAGCCGCTTCGTGCGGCCCACAACAAATCCCTGCTTCGAGTAGGTCGGCGTTAGCCTGGCCTGGACAACCCAGAGAAGAAAGAGGCGAGAACTACGATAGGAGACAGTAACTCGATCCGGATTACACCACGAGAAACGCCGGCCGAAATACAGCCGGGGGCCTGTTGATTTCACTGCCAGCGCAACCGAACATTGAGCAGACAGACACACTTCTTGTGGAAGATGTCATTGCGTGAAAACGCAGAGGCTTCTGCCCGATGAGGCTCGTAAATGTTAGGCAGTTACTTGCGCAGGCTAAGACGTTCAACAATCTCGCGGTACCGATCCGGGTCTCGACGGTTCAAATAGTCCAGCAGGCGGCGGCGCTTATTGACCATCATGATCAAGCCGCGCCGGGATGCATGGTCTTTAACGTGGGACTTGAGGTGCGTCGTCAGGTAGCTGATCCGCTCGCTCAAAAGTGCTATCTGGACTTCCGGTGAGCCAGTATCTTTCACTTCCCGCCGGAATTGCTCGATCAACACCGCTTTGGCTGTGCTCAAGTGCCCCTCTCCGTCGTCCCCTGAATTTTTTCCTCTTCTCTTCGACTCATTCAGGCTAACACAATTGTGTTTTGAGTGTAAAGGAATGTAAACATGCTTGGGAGGCGGAAAATTTTGCGAGGGAATTAGGAGTGAGTAGTGAATAGTGAGTAGTGAGTAGTGGGTGGTGACTTGTGACTGGTGATTGGTGACTGGCTGTTGCGCGGCTGAGTTGAGCTTCGCGTTGCGCACGATGGGGTTCTTGGAGTGGGCAGATTGAGGTTGCGTTGCGTTGGCGAATTGGATTGAATGCTTGGTGCGAGTGCAGAAACGATTTGAGAGGAGAACGAAAAATGCGAAAGCGAATCGCGATAGTTGCAGGAGTTTGTCTTAGCTTTGCGTTTTTGGCCACGCAGGCGTCGAGCCAGTCGGACAAGAGCAAGCGTCCCAGCCCGCCGGCGACGGCGAGCTGCGACTTGGGCGGGGGGAAAACGCTTACGGTGGATTATTCGAGCCCAAAGATGAAAGGCCGCAAGATTTTTGGCGGTTTGGTTCCTTACGGGCAGCCGTGGCGTGCAGGAGCAAACGAGGCGACCACGTTTGTGACCACGGCAGATTTGAAGGTTGGCGGAAAAGACGTTCCAGCGGGCGAGTATACGATTTTCACGATCCCTGAAGAAAGCAAATGGACGCTGATCGTCAGCAAGAAAACAGGAGAGTGGGGGATTCCCTATCCAGGGGCAGGCTCGGACCTCGTGCGCGCGGACATGAAAGTGGGAAAGCTGCCGAGTACCGTTCAAGACTTCAAGATTTCGTTCGACAAGGGCGGTAATGGCTGCACCATGAACGTCGCTTGGGAAAATACGCAGGCGTCCATTGAGATTGCGAAGAAGTAGGACAGGCACTCTTGCCTGTCTGCCTTTTCCTAGAACGCAAATAACATGAAGAAATAAAACGGACAGGCAAGAGCGCCTGTCCTACCTTAGGAATTCTTCGTTCGAACGAGTGACAGAAACTCGTCGCGAGTTTGTTTGTTGTGGCGGAAGCCGCCGAGCATCGCACTGGTCACAGCTTGGCCGTGCTGTTTTTCGACGCCGCGCATCTGCATGCAGAGGTGGCGGGCTTCGATGATTACGCCGACGCCTTCAGGGCTGATTTTTTCCTGAATGGCTGCGGCGATTTGGCTGGTGAGGCGTTCCTGGATTTGCAGGCGGCGGGCGAACATGTTGACGAGGCGCGCGACTTTACTCAGGCCAATCACTCGCTTGTTGGGAAGATACGCGACGTGGCACTTGCCAAAAAACGGCAGCAGGTGGTGCTCGCATAGGCTGAAGAACTCGATGTCCTTTACGACGACCATTTCGTCGTAAGCGACGCTGAAGGTGGCGCCATTGAGAATGTTTTCCGCGTTTTGCAGGTAGCCGCTGGTCAGGAATTTCAGCGCCTTTTCGTAGCGCTCCGGCGTCTTGCGCAGGCCCTCGCGATTGGGATCTTCCCCTACCAGCTTAATGATCTCGCGCATGTGACAGGCAATCCTGCGCGCATCGAGCGGTTTCTCTTCGTTCAAGATGATTTCTTCGGTCGGTTTGGCCATTGGGTTTATCCCTCGAAAGCTTCCGGATTTTCTCCTGCGTATTCGAAACTGTTGTTGGACGTTTCCTGAACGCGGATGCGCTCCAGCTTTGCCTTGGGAAACGGCTTCAGCCGGCGGAAAATTTCGATGCACAGATTCTCCGTCGTGGGAACCACGCTGCGAAACGCCGCGACATCCTCGTTGAGCGACTTGTGATCGAAGGGCTCGAGGACTTCGCGCTCGACAAAGCCGTCCAGGTCCGCGAGATTGGCAATCATCCCCGTAGCGGGATCCACTTTTCCGGACACGAGGACTTCCAAAGTATAGTTGTGCCCATGGCCATACGGGTTGTTGCATTTCCCGTAGAGACGCCAATTTTCTTCTTCGGTGAGCGCGGGATTGTGCAGGCGGTGCGAAGCGGCGAAATGGTAGCGCCGGCCCAGCTCGGTTTTAACTGCGCTCTTTTGCGTGCCGGGAGTCATCACGATTTGGCACCTTGCGAGCCGTTTCGATAGCAGTCCGCAAAAAGATCAGGAGTTTCGTATAGCCGCACGCGATGCAGCTTTCCTTGCTTGATCTGGGGATCGAGCAAGTTCCAAATCACGCGCGCGATGTTTTCGCACGTGGGAATCTGGCCGGCGAGCTCGGGCACTTCGTAATTCACAAATCGATGGTCCATGCGCTGCATCACTTCGCGTTCGAGAATTTCCTTCAAGTCTTTCAGGTCCAAAACCATTCCGGTGACAGGATCTGGCTCGCCGGCGACGGTTACTTCCAAAGTGTAGTTGTGGCCGTGTCCATGCGGATTATTGCATTTGCCAAAGACGCGGCGGTTCTCTTCAGGCGAGAAATCCGGATTGTTGTAGAGGTGCGAAGCGGCGAACTCGATTTTGCGCGTGAGCAAGACCATGGCGATTGGATTTATTTACCTGGGCGCGCCGGGAAGAGTTACGGGAACTTCCCGTCCTTTCCATTCGACCTTGCCCGTGGCGTGGCCGCGGTAGGAAGCCCAGAGCACAGCCGCGTATAAGGCCACGGCGGGTATGTAATAAATGATGAATTTAAAGGGGTATTGGTTACGGGCAATCTCTAAGCCGTAGGTCATTTGGCGCATCAGCAGGAATAGAACACCTAGAAGCGTCGCGACGGGAATTTTTATTCCGAGAAGAATCAAAGCGATCGGAATCCATGGAATTGTGGACTCCAGCTCGCGAAAGACGGCGCCGGAAGTTCCTCCGACGAGCAGAAAAAGATTTTTCTTCCAGCCTTGCCACATCGCCCCGAAAGAGCGGTACATGCGGACGCGCACGATTCCCTGCCCTGAGCCAAACCACAGGCGAAACCCAGCGGCCTTGGCACGCTTGGCGAGCGCGACATCTTCCAGGACTTCGGCGGCGACGCTGGCGTGGCCGCCGATAGATTGGTAGGCGTCACGCTGGATCATCAGGAATTGTCCGTTGGCGGCAGCGGCGGGCGAAGAAGGATTGTTTACGTCGTCGTAGGAAAAATGCTTTGCCAGGCGGCTGTAGACAAAAGGAATGAGCGCTTTCTCGTACCACGATTGGGTAATCTGCTCTGGCGAGAAAGCGATCAGCGCGGCAGTGGTTTCTTGCGCGATTTGCAGAGCGCGAGCGGCGGCGCCAGGTTGTAGCTCGGCGTCGGCGTCGGTGAAGAGCAGCCAGGGCTGCTTGGCTTCTTTCGCGCCGAGAAAAACGGCGTTGTTTTTGCCGACCCAGCCTGTGGGGACTTCTTGCGTTTCCAGGAGCCGCAGGTGCGGAATTTTGACCATTAAGCCGCGAACGATATCCGCCGTGTTGTCCGTGGACTGGTCGTTTACGACGAGGATTTCCGCGATTTCGGGTTGCAGTGCGAGCGATTCGATGCAGTTGGCGATGACAGCTTCTTCGTTTCGCGCAGGCACAATGGCGCTGATGGACGGCGGCAGAGGCGCCGAGGGGAAGTTCGAGTTTGGCGATTCGTTGGCCACGGTAAAATCAGGGGACAGGGACCAGTTTTCGATCCCACGCGGATGAGCTAGTATAGCATCCGATGAAAATAGGTCCGAAAATTGTGGCTTGGGGAGGCTTGGCTGTCTTCCTGGGGATTATTGTGATTTTTGCGCTGCCAAGTTACCGGCATGGCGAAGCGTCCATCGCCGGAAAGCACGCGGAAGATTTCGCGATGCAGCTCAACGGTAAGCCAACGCATCTTTCTGACTTGCACGGCAAGGTTGTCGTGCTGAATTTTTGGGGCACCTGGTGCCCTCCGTGTATTGAAGAAACTCCGGCGCTGAACCGTTTACAGAAGTACATCGCTTCGCGCAACGGCGTCGTGCTCGGCGTCGCCGCTGATGAAGATGAAGCCGTGTACGAAAAGTTTCTTCGCGACAACGGCGTTATTTTCCAAACTTATCGTGATCCCGCAACCAGGGATCAGCACTCGCCAATTGCGCAGTCCTATGGCACAAGCATGATCCCGGAGACGTATATCATCGACCGCAATGGCAAAATTGCGCGGAAGATTATCGGATTCCAGGAATGGGATTCGCCGGAAATGCTCGCATACTTCGATTCCATCCTCGGGCAAAGCTAATGGAGGTTGGCTGAAGGGCGGGGCAAGCCCCGCCCCTACAGGATTTGTGGTTGCCCCCTGCAGCCCACTTCAGAGCGGCGTTTTACGCAGGCGGAGCGCGTTGGCGATGACGGAGACGGAACTGAAGCTCATGGCGGCGCTGGCGAGCATGGGGCTGAGAAGCCAGCCGAAAATAGGATAGAAAACACCCGCCGCGATTGGAATCCCCAGAGCGTTGTAAAGAAAAGCAAAAACCAGATTCTGCTTAATGTTTCGAATGGCGGCGCGGCTGAGTTTGCGAGCGCGCACGATCCCTCGCAGATCGCCCTTCACTAGAGTGATTCCGGCGTTCTCGATGGCGACGTCCGTGCCAGTGCCCATGGCGATGCCGACGTTCGCCGTAGCTAGCGCAGGAGCATCGTTGACGCCGTCGCCAGCCATCGCGACGATGCGGCCTTCTCTGCGAAGTTGTTGGACGACTTCGGCCTTTTGTTGCGGCAAAACCTCTGACCTAACTTCTTCGAATCCGAGTTGCTTGGCTATGGATTCCGCTGCCGCTTTCAGATCACCTGTCAACATGACAATGCGTACGCCGTCCTCTTGCAACGCTCGAATTGCTTCTGGAGTATTGGGCTTCACCATATCCAACAAAACGATGGCCCCGATTACTTCTTGATTTACGGCCACCAAAACATGAGTGGACTCTGTGGGCCAATCCACTCCGAACCCAAGGCTAATGCGCTTCTGGACCGTGCCGGCATTAACACCTTTTTCCAATAAGAATTTCGAACTACCTACCCAGACGATCTTGCCCAGGACGACTCCTTCGGCGCCCCCGCCAGGCGTCGCAAGAAATCCAGTCAACGGCGCAAGCTGCAGACCTTTTTCCTGCGCGCTCTCCACGATTGCGCGGGCCAACGGATGTTCGCTTGCTTGTTCTACACTTGCAGCGAGCCGCAGCAGCTCGTCTTTATTGAAGCCACTGCCGTCGATAACACCCATCGCAGCGACTATCGGATGTCCGATAGTAAGCGTGCCGGTTTTGTCGATCACGAGGGTGTCGACTTTGGCTAGCGCTTCCAGGGCTTCGGCGTTTCGAACGAGGACGCCGGCGTGTGCGCCGCGGCCAACGGCGACCATGATGGACATGGGCGTGGCGAGGCCGAGGGCGCAAGGGCACGCGATGATCAGCACGGCAACGGCGGCTATGAGGGCGTGAGCGAGGCGCGGCTCAGGACCCAGCACCGCCCAGCCCGCGAAGGCGAGTATGGCGGCAACAATTACCGCGGGCACGAAATATCCTGCCACTTTATCTGCGAGACGCTGCATGGGCGCGCGGCTGCGTTGCGCCTCGCTGACGAGTTTGACGATTCGCGCCAAGAATGTTTCGTTGCCGACGCGTTCGGCTTGCATCACAAAACTGCCGCTGGTGTTGAGCGTGCCGCCAGTGACTTTGTCGCCCGCGGATTTTTCGACGGGCATTGGTTCACCCGTGACCATAGATTCGTCTACGGCGCTGGCACCTTCAACGATCTCTCCATCGACTGGGACGCTCTCGCCTGGCCGCACACGCAGGCGGTCGCCCACTCTTACGACGTCGAGTGCGACATCTTTTTCCGCGCCCTCGGCGTCCAGCAAGTGCGCTTGCTTTGGCGCCAAATTCAGCAGAGAACGAATCGCGCTGCTCGTTTGCTGGCGCGCGCGCAGCTCAAGGACTTGGCCGAGCAGCACCAATGTCGTGATGACGGCTGCAGCTTCAAAGTAAGTCGAGACGGCGCCGTGCATATCGCGAAACGAAGCGGGGAAAATTTGCGGAAAGATGGTTGCCACAACGCTTTCGAGATACGCGGCGCCAGTGCCCAGTCCGATCAGTGTGAACATGTTGGGGCTGCGATTTACCACCGAACCCCAGAAGCGCTGGAAAAACGGCCAGCCGCCCCAGAGAACTACGGGCGTCGCAAGAACGAGTTCGATCCAATTGCGTGCGCCGGACGAAATCGGGAGTTTCAGAGCATCGCCAAACATAGCGATCAGCAGTACCGGCAGCGAAAGCACAGCGCTCGCCCAAAACCGGCGCAACATCGAATCGTATTCAGGATCGGCTTCTGCCTCGGCGAAAGCGTCCATCGGTTCGAGCGCCATGCCGCAAATCGGGCAGCTTCCCGGGCCAAGCTGAATAATTTCCGGGTGCATGGGGCAGGTGTAACGGACTTTATTTTCGAGAGGCGCCGCGTGCGATTCGTTAGCTTCCGAAGGATGCAGTGCGCCGTGTTGCACGGGCACGGCATCACCTTGCATGTCTCCCATGCCGGGAACAGCCAGGAATTTCTCCGGTTCACGGGAAAATCGTTCCGCACAACCCTTCGAGCAGAAGTAGTAGGTCTTTCCTGCGTGTTCTGCTTTGCCAGTCGCCTTTTCTGGAACAACCGTCATTCCGCAGACGGGATCCTTCTGCGTGACCGGCCCTGTCAAGATCGGGAGCGACCTTCCGCCTGTGTTTGGGCCACCTGCATTAGGCCCACCTGGATTCTGCGAACTCATTAGCTGATTTCCTTTTCCTTGGCTTGCCTGGTGGGGCTTATCGCAGATGCGTGTAGATCAATTCGAGCAGTTCGTCGTACATGGCTTCGGTCTCTTCTTTTTTTCCGCTCTTCAGAGCCTTGGCAGCGCAATGATGCAAGTGGTTCTTCATTAGGTTTCGCGCGACGCCGCGCAGCGCTTCCTGCGCAGACGCAACTTGCGTGATAATGTCCGCGCAATAGCGGTCTTCTTCCACCATTTTCTGCAGACCTCGAATCTGTCCTTCGATGCGACGCAAACGTTTCCTGTTCGCATCCTTCAGCTCAGGGTCCACGCCCGCGGCTTTGCGTCCGCCGGCCGCGGAGGCGCAAGCGCAGCCGGCCAAAGAAAGTAGGCTGTGCTCCTTCGATCCGCCGTGAACATGCTTTAACGCGTTTGCTGGCATGATACCCTCTACCCCTATTTATACCCCTACCCCCTATCCGATGTCAAATGACTGTGCTTCCCGTGCGCGCTTCCCTTGCGGCGGGCTGGTATAATGCCGGGCATGACACTCGTGGAAATCACTTACGAACTGCAATCCCCGCTCACCCAGAATCAACTGCGCCTTCTCGGCGAATTTTCAAACACTTATGGCCTGCGCCGCTTCCGCTTCGATGAGAGCAAGAAGCATCTGTCGTTTGAGTACGACGCTTCGCGGCTTCGCGATACGCAGATCGCCCATGTGCTCGGGCAGGCGACGATCGCCGTGGCGCGCAAAGTCACCGAGACAGGCGCCCAGCCGGAATTTAAGAACTAACAGGCGAGTGGTGCGACAGCAGAGCTCCTTTTGATTTGGCAGGCATTGGGCTGTGCTTACGCGGTAAGCGAAGCACTGGGTCGTAATTCAGCGGATTGGTTCAAGGCAAGGTGTTTGAAAAAAATGAGGCCCCCGCTTGGGATCGGGGGCCTCGGAGAGTGCGTTTCGTTGTCAGTGTCGTTTTCACACCGACGCGTGGGGTCATCCATCCTAGCTTCCCTCTCAGAGGCAGGTGGGAACGAATTGCGAAAAGTGGCGAGCAAGCCCCTTCCCCCTCGCTCGCCTCTCTCCTCAACTCGTCATGTGAAACGCACTCATGCGACTCTCTAATGCACGGGCTGCGCCACTCTCGAGCGCTTCTCTGAATCTTAGCAAGTCATTCATTAACAAATACTTGGGTGAGCGGAACGCTCTATCCCAGTGAGCCAAATCCGTCCCGCGAAACCACTTCGGAACTCGCCAAAACTGATTTGGGAAAGAGAGCCTTCTTTGCGCTCAGCCTTTGCGTCCACGACCTAGTTCCAGGACCCTGGTAACAAAATTTTCAGGCTCCCGGCGCTATCGGTTTTGCGGCGCAATGCTCGCAGAATCGCTTCATGCCTTTCCTTCCCGGAAACCTGCCCCTTCGGCGTGTTGTTGGACTCGTAGCCGTGTCATTAATTGCGTGTTTTCTGGGAGGTACGCTTATCCTTTCGGCGAACACACCCGGGGAGTTGCGGACGGCGACTGTGGGCACTTGCTACTGTCATTGCGCGGAGTCCAAAGCGCATCGAGATTGCGTGAAGATGTGCGAATCGCCGAGGTATGCATCTAGGCGCTGGGCGACGACGTGCGCCAAGCCACGGTTGAAGCTGCCTGTCGAGAACCGCGATGCGGGACCGCGCTTTGAGCATCCCGGCCGGAACGAACGAGCGGATATCGCGAAGCCAACGGCGGCCAGCTAGGCCAAAGTCTGCGAGTGAACAGGCTGAGCGGCGGAGCCTGCGGCTGAGCGATCGGTGCTTGCCGCTGACTCGCCTAGAAGCTTCGCTAAGATCTCTGGAATCTCAAAGATAGCGCGATTGTCGAGAGCAGCCACATTCCTGCGAAATTCAGCCAGCCGCGCCGGCTCCAGCATTTGGCGGACGCCTTCCACGATTTCCTTGAAACTGGGCAACACGATACCGACGCGCTTTTCCGTGACCCACTCGGCGTTGTAGCGTTCCTGCGGCAGTGTCCACGAATTGCATTCGATGAGGACGGGAAGCTTGCGGACCATGGCTTCGGCGATGCTGCCGGGGCCCGGCTTGCCGATCAGGAAATCGGCGGCGCGCATGAGTTTGTGAATTTCCTTTGTAAAACCAACAACATGGACGGGCATGTCCCATTTTCTGCTGCGGAACTTGGCGGCGAGCGCTTCGTTGCGGCCACAGATCAAGATCAGTTGGAGGGGAAGGTCCGCTGTATTTAACCGCTCGGTTAAATCCAACATCACTTTGGAGCCGTGGCCGCCGAACAAAACAATGGCCGTCGACAAATCCGGCCGGAGCCCCATTTCTTTACGTAGGGCCAGTGGATCTACGTTTTCTTCTACATAGAAATCGGGCCGCAAAATCATTCCAGACGCTTGAAAAATATGGGCGTTATCATGGCCGAAGGCGCGGGCTTGTTCAGCGGCGCGTTCGGTGCCGGCTATGACGTACTGCTCCTTGATAGGCTCGATCCAGAAGCGCGGCGGGTAATCGGCGAGGTCCGTAATAAGGGTCACAAACGGGCGGCCGGGATAGACGGCGTTCCAGCTCTCAAAGATTTCACGATTGAAATGCGGGATAACGGAGACAAGCAGATCCGCCGGATGCTCCCGCCAAAATTCCTCGAGCAGACGAACCATCGGACCATGGAAGAGCCGGATGGTAAGTTGCAGAACGCGGAGGAGATGCTTGCTACCGAGCGTCCAGCCATTCTGCAGCATGATGTTGTATTGCTGCTGGATGCGGATACCGGTGAGTTTGCGAAGCACATCGAGGCGGTCGGTCAAATCCTGGAATTGGACCAACTCGATCTGCCAGTCACGTCTCTGTTGAGAGGCAATGGTCTGGAGGGCGACGGCGGCGTTACGGTGCCCGCCGCCGCCATCGTGGAAGACAACGTGAATTTTTTTCATGGCGAGATTTTGCCATGCGATTTAGGAGCTGTAACAAGAGCATGCTCCATGCCATGTGGATAACTTTGGAAGTCCAATGTGCTCAAGGAGTTCCATGGACACATTCACCTACAATTCGCGACCTCTTCATGGCCTGTTCATATCCCGGATTCACAATAGTTTCATGCGCTGCGACCTACACGTTCACTCGATCGCATCAGGCATGTGCAACACTCCCGTTCTGAGCCGGATCTGCCGCGAGTCGTACAACCAACCAGCGGAAGTTTATTCCCGGCTGAAGCAGCATGGCATGTCCATCGTAACCCTAACTGACCACGACTCCATCGACGCCGGGGAAGCGCTTCGGAAACACCCCGATTTCTTCCTTAGCGAGGAAGCTACGGTGACGATGCCCGGTGGAACAGAGATGCACCTGGGAGTCTATGGAATCACTGAACGCGACCATGTTGAGATCCAACGCCGGCGTAAAGACTTCATTTCGTTGATGATGTACCTGACAGAGAAGAAGCTGTTCTTCAGTGTCAACCACGTTTTCTCTGGCCTGACGGGCAAGCGGCTGGACGAGGACTTCTGCTGGTTTGCCTCCTACGTGCCGGCGTTTGAGACGCGGAACGGGCAGATGTGGCCGAAAGCGAATGAGAGTGCCGCACGTCTGGCGTCGCGGCTCGGGAAGATCGCGGTGGGCGGCAGCGATTCGCACACGATTGCGGGAATCGGGCGGACGTATACAGAGGTTCCTGGCGCGCGCACGGCAGAGGAGTTCATCTCTGGGCTGCGAGCCGGTAAGGGACAGGTTTACGGAGTGCACGGAAGCTGCGCCAAATTGACCGGAGATGTTTTCCGCATCGTGTGGGCCATGTGGACCGAAAAGCCGTGGACTCTGGCACTTATGCCGCTTGCTCCACTGGTTCTTGCTTTTACGGCTGGCCACTGGGCGAATGAGATTCGCTTCTGCCAGAAATGGTCGACGGCGCTGGAGCGCGGAGAAAAGCGCCGAAGAATGATTTGGGATATGGATTCTAGCTTCGAGGCGAACTGGGGCTAGATGGGCTAAAAACCATGGCTGTCGCACGCACTCTCTGGGGATTCATCGAACGGCGCGATCACCGCGTGATGCGGCGGATGAACCGCTGGCGAGCGCCTCGGTGGGTGCGTTTGTGGATGATCCTGGCCACGCGGATGGGAGATGGGTGGCTATGGTACGGGCTGGGGATCATGCTGTTGATAGATGGAGGGCCTCAGAAGTTTTCCGCGATTGGGGCGGCGGGGGCGGCGGCGGTTTTCGGGATATTTGTGTTTAAGGCGTTGAAAAGACTCAGCCAACGCCCACGGCCTTGCCACCTAGAGCCGCATTGCTGGTCGAAGGTTTTGCCGCCGGACCGGTTTTCGTTTCCATCGGGACATACCATGACGGCTTTCTCGGTGGCACTGGTGGTGAGTTATTTTTATCCTTCGCTGGAAGGGCCGTTGTTTTTTCTGGCCATTAGCATCGCGATTTCCCGGATTGTGCTGGGGATGCATTTCTTGAGCGACGTGCTGGCGGGTATGGTTTTGGGAGTGGCGCTCGGATGCGCTTCGATTACAACGTTTGCTTCGCTCGGGTGGGTTTAGCCTGAGGATCGCGGCTGACAGCTCACGGCGGACAGCGAACAGTCAGAGCGCGAGGTTTGTTTAGAGCGCCGACGAGGCAGATGTTTCCGAGTAAGAATATGCTCCTTCGAAGCTCCTCGAAAACAAGCCTCGCCTGTACGATTCCAACGACCAGCAGATCGCTAATAGGGCACGGCGTGCCGTGCGCCTACGGGATGGTTTGTCGATGAAGCACGGGGAGCGGGGCAAGCCCCGCCCCTACAGACTCAAAGATCATTCTTCTATAAGGGTTTCGGGTGGGCGGCTAGGGCTTCGCGGAACGCGGCTAGGTTGGTCTTGTCAACTGTGGCTGTGCCGGTGTCGACCCAGGCTGGCATGGGAGCGGCGGGCGCGGTGCGCCAATCTTTGAATTCGTGGACGGCGCCGTGGTGCAGGTCGTCGGCAAACTTTAGACCGTAGTAGGCCATGATGTAGGGTTTCTGCACGATCGTTGCGTTAATCCAGCCTTTTTCAATGGCGTCGAGCGTTTCCGGATCTTTGTCGAAGGAGACGATGGCGATCTTGCCGGTCTGGTCTAAGCGGTGAAAGGCCTCGGCAACTCCAGAACCGCCGGAGGCTTCCAGACAAATTACGCCATCAATCTTTTCCTTCTTGGCGAGAAGCGCGGAAATGCCGTCGTTGGCGTTGCGGGCGTCGCCTTTGTCGTCAATGGTCTGGGAAATTTTAATGCCGGAGTATTTCTTGAGAGCTTCGATGACGCCGCGAACGCGCTCGTCAAGATTAGTTTGCCCCGGGATGGTGATGATAACGACCTGGCCTTGCCCTTTGAGGATGTCTGCCATGCGCTTGCCGCTTTCCTGGCCGGCGCGGAAATTGTCGGTTCCGACGAACATAACGCGGTGTGAATCGGGCGCGTCGGCATCAATGCAAATGACTGGGATGCCTTGGAGAACGGCGCTGTCAATTGCGGGCTTGAGAAGCTGCTGGTTCATCACGGAAATAAGAATCCCGGCGGGATGGAGAGCGACAGCTTTTTGGAAAGCGCCGAGCTCTTCCTGTGGAGAGAGCGTGGTGGGGCCGTCCATTTCGGCTTTGACGCCCATGCCAGTGGCGGCGTCACGCAGGCCGGCTTCTGCTTCTTGCCAGTAAGGCAAGCCGATATTTGCGGAGATCAAATAGTATTGCTCTTCTTTTTGGTGGTAGGGCTCCTGGCAGGCAGCGAGAGTCGCGCCGAGAATGACAGCCAGACCTGCGAGGCTTTTGGAATGGAGTTTCATGGAAGGTCTCCTTTGCACGAAATAGCGGCTCGGGATCGAAGAAACACTAGAGACCCGAAGTTCCTGGCGCAAGAGGGTACCACAAGAGGCGCAGAGTACAACCCGTGGGGTGCCGAATAACGCTAACCATTATCCAGCTTTGTCGGAGGTGAGTTCGGCGCGTTCGCTTGGGATTTTATTTGATGGCGAGTTTTTGCTTTGCGAGTTCGGAGCGAAACTCTCGTTCCTTTTCGTCGACGTACTTTTTGTAGCCGTCGGGGTCGATGAACGGATTTACCGCTCCCGCTTTGAGGCGAGGGTACTTTTCTTCGAGGTCGAAGTAGCCGCCGTGTGCGCCGAGAAATATGTCGCATGGCAATGACTTGAGTACGCGCCACATGCGCTCGTAGTCTTCAGCGATTTGCGGATAGGCGGGATTGTTGACGAGCTTGTAGCCGGGATTCACGTTGGGGCTGCCGATAATGACGACGTTGTAGGTATTGGCTCCATCGGTGACTCGCATCGTCCAGGTGGTGCAGCCTCTGGTATGGCCCGGAGTGAGGTGCGCTACGAGAACCATGCCACCAAGTCTTACTTCGTCCCCATCGTGGAGCACGCGGTCTACTTTGGCGGGCTTGTAGAGATTCGCGGGTGAGCTCCCATACTGAAAATCGGTTTTGCCGCCGGATTCGACCACGGAGACGTCCGCATCCATCACCATGTACTTCGCGCCGGTTTTTTCTTTGATGGTGGCGCTGGAAGCATCATGGTCCCAGTGGGCGTGACTGATGAGAAGGATTTTTGTGTCCTTGAACTTGAAGCCAAGTTTTTCGATGCTGGCTTCGACCAAGGGGACATTGGCTTCCAGATCGCTATTGATGAGAATGTTGCCTTGCGGGGTGGTGATCAGATAATTCGCGAGGCCTTTGCTGCCCACGTAGTAGAGGTTCCCCGCGATGCGGAATGGCGGGAATGGCTCGGTCCAATCGGGACTGCCCTGGGCGAATGCATGGCGCGGCGCCAGAATCGAGATACAGAGGCTGGACAAGATCAAGAGACGTAGCCGCATGAGCGGAGTATAAGCGAAGTCGTGGCGCTGGGCGATACGGCCCTATGCGCGCTCGTGCCCGTTTGGTCGCTTGGTACAAAACGCATGCTGGGAGGAATTCCGTTTCTATAGTCTTCTGGTGGAGACAGCGAATTTTGCAAGAACAAGGAGTCTCGACTTGGAATCCGGCTTGCCGGCTCTGAACGCGAATACTGTGACCGCGCCGGCGAAGACCGCACGGCGCTCCGAGCTTGTCTTTCTGCTGCAAGTTTCGCGGCCGGGGCTTTGGAGCACGACTGCTTTGTTTTATTTGATGCCGCTCGGGCATGCGGATTTGCTGCATTTGTGGACGTTGTGGCTGGGGCTTTTTTATGTTTTGTTTCCGCTGGGATTTCTTTTGTATGGCGTGAACGATATCGCGGACGCGGAAGCGGACCGGCTGAACCCGCGCAAGGGAACGTTTTTGTTTGGGTCGTTGGGAAAAGCTGAACAGCTGGCGGCTTTGCGGTGGAAGATCGCTGTGGTGCAGATTCCCTTTTTGATTGTTTTCTTTTTTCTAATTGGGCCGCGGATTTTGTTTTGGTTCGCGGCTCTGTTGCTGGCGGTGGGGATTTACAATGCGCCGCGATTTGGATGGAAAAGCCATCCGCCTTTCGATGTTTTGATTCAGGCTAGCTACTTGCTGGTTTTTGTGTTGAGCAGCTGGCTGAACGGAGCGGCACAGCTTCCGTGGCAGACTTTTGCGTTTGGCGCGATGTTCGCGATGCATTCGCATATTTTTGGTGAAGTGATGGACATAGAGCCGGACCGCTTGAGCGGGCGGCGGACGACGGCGACGTTGATCGGCGCGGCACGTTCGAAACTTTTGATTGCAGGGATTTTGTGCGTGGAGACGGCGTTGGTTTACTTTTTTTCCGGAGATCTGGTGATCGCCGGATTTCTGGCTTTTGGAGCGGCGTGGTTTGTGCTGGATGCTCTGGTGATTTGGAAGAATCGGCCATATAGCCCAACGGAAATGCGTCTCTTTATGTGGGGCTGGAACGCCGCGGCTTTTGCAGGAATGTTCTGGAATTGGACGCAGGGCAGCTTGCTGCATGTCAGACACGTCGCGGGATTCTAAGAGTAGTTCAAGAAACAATCTTCTTTCGCACGCTCATTGTTTTCCCCATAATGCCTGCTCTTTTCTGAGCCGAATCATCTAAACTATAGACTCGGACCCAGCCGGACTGGAGACTCATGGTCTTCCGTTCGGGATTAAGAAGACCGCTGGAAATGCCGCCGGATGTGCGAATAGCAGGCTCCCTCAAGCGGCGACTTGCGCTATCTCTTCTCTTCGCGGTTTTGTACACATCGCAAGCTGTGATGGCCCGGGCTCAGGAACGCGCCGAAACGCCTCAGCAATGCGTTGACAACGAGCCGATCGCACAACCTGGCGATGACGCGTCTGCACCTGCAGCGCCAGCGGCCACGGTGCGCGAAGCTACGCTGCGCAAGCTGCCCAGGAACATTCTCCAAGACCAGAAGGACTTGTGGCTTTTCCCTACGAAGCTGGCACAAGGGCATCACTGGCTGCCGGCGACTCTCATCGTCGGGGCCACCGCGGGATTGATAGCGACTGATCCGCAGACCATGCCGCACTTCCGGCAGACCAACGCGTTTTCCGGCTTCAACAGCGTTTTCAGTAGCACAACAAGTGCAGGCATCATCGCTGTGGTTCCTGCCGCGTTTTATGTGGCCAGCCTGATTCGAAAGAACGCTCACGACCAGAGCTCGGCCCTGCTAGCGGGTGAGGCCGTCGTAGATGACGCCGTGCTTATGGTGGTCATGAAGGCCATCACAAGAAGGCAGAGGCCAAACGAGATCGCCGTGAACGGGAGCTACTCGGACACGTTTTTCCAGAGCCACCAGTCTTTTCTTGGAACAGGTTCGAGCTTTCCATCGGGGCACGCGATGATGAGCTTCTCCGTGGCCACGGTATTTGCGCGGCGGTACCGGCAGCACCGCTGGGTGCCGTATGTCGCCTACGGGCTGGCAAGTGTGATTAGTTTTTCCCGTGTAACGACGGGAGCACACTTCCCTTCGGACGTATTTCTCGGCGCGGCGCTGGGATTTGCCATCGCGCGGTTCGACGTCGTCCGCCAGTAAAGGCTGGTCCTTTCCTACCTGCTGCGTCTGCTAAGCTACAGCTCCATGCATGACAAATACCTTATCGAAATTAGTGTGGAAAGCGTCGAAGCTGCCGCGGCAGCGGAACGCGGAAGGGCGTCGCGGATTGAGTTTTGCAGCAATACGCGCATTGGCGGAACGACTCCGAGCGTCGAGTTGTTGAGAGCTGTGCGCGAGCGGGTACGTGTGCCTATTTTTTCGATGGTTCGGCCGCGCGGGGGTGATTTTTTTTATAGCGAGTCTGAGTTTGAGACGATGCGGCGCGACATCGATGCGGCGAAAGAGTGCGGGATGGATGGAGTTGTTTTGGGCTTACTAACGGCGGATGGGGAGATCGATGTTGAGCGGAGCGCTCAGCTCGTCGAACGGGCGAGGCCTCTTCCCGTTACTTTTCATCGGGCGTTCGACGAGTGCCGCGATTTGCACAGGTCACTGGAAGACGTGATCGCGACCGGCGCAACCAGGCTGCTTACCTCCGGGGGAAAGCCGACAGCTCCGGAAGCGTTGGAAATGCTTGGCGAGCTGGTGCGAGTTGCGGAAAAACGGTTGATCGTGATGCCGGGGAGTGGGATTCATGCTGGAAATATTCGGGAAGTGATACAGAAAACGCGGGCTTGCGAGTATCACGCGGGGTTGAGTTCCGTGGTGGCAAACGCAACGGTTGGTGTCCGAGTGTTTGAGGAAGAGGTAAGGAAACTAGCAACCGCCTTGCGCGATTGTGAATGAGGTCGATGGAAAACGACCTGCGAATCTCTTGTTGCTTGCTACCCAAAATTAAGGGCGCGATGAATCGCGCCCCTACAGCAGATTAAGAAAAGTCAAACTCAGGAAAAAGAAAGAGGGCGGGGCAAGCCCCGCCCCTACAAGTGATCGCTACGCTTTTTGAGCTTGGCGGCGGAGGAATGTGGGGACGTCGAGGTCGTCCGCGGGAACTTCTCGGCTGACGTCGCGGATGTTTTGCTGGACTTGGTGGACTACGTTCGGCAGCGTTTGCTGCTGCGGAACGGGCTCTTCCACTTCGCGTCCGGCTCTCCAGGTTTTGGGCAAGAACTGCGGCTTTTGGACGACGTTCTTTTTGTTGGCTTCCTTGAAGCCGGCGGCGATCACCGTGATTTTCACGGCGTCTTTCATGGAGTCGTCCATGACGGCGCCGAAGATGATGTTGGCGTTTTCGTGGGCCGCCTTTTGGATGACGCTGGAGGCTTCGTGAACTTCGTGCAGCGTGAGGCTGGAGCTGCCGGAAATGTTAATGAGGATACCTTGCGCGCCCTGGATGGAATTGTCTTCGAGGAGCGGGCTGGAGATGGCGCGGTTGGCGGCGTCGATGGCGCGATTGGTTCCGGTGGCGATGGCGGTGCCCATCACGGCGTAGCCTTGGCCATGCATGATGGCTTTTACGTCGGCGAAGTCGCGATTGATGATGCCGGGAACGGTGATGATGTCGGAGATGCCCTGCACGGCCTGGCGAAGAATGTCGTCGGCGATGCGGAAGGCGTCGAAGAAGCTGGTGCCGCGCTCGACGGTGTCCATGAGGCGCTCGTTGGGGATGACGATGACGGTGTCTACGGCGCCGATTAATTCTTGAAGAGCTTGTTCGGCTTGAAGCATGCGGCGTTTGCCTTCGAAGGCAAACGGCTTGGTTACGACCGCGACGCTTAATGCGCCGAGTTCGCTGGCGAGCGAAGCTACGACGGGCGCGGCGCCGGAGCCGGTGCCTCCGCCGAGGCCCGAGGTGATGAAAATCATGTCCGAGCCTTCGAGGGCTTCGATGATTTTGTCGGTGTCTTCGAGAGCGGCTTTGCGGCCGACCTCGGGATTGGCGCCCGCGCCGAGCCCTTTCGTCAGCTTCGCGCCAAGCTGAAGTTTCGTCGGCGCCTGCGAAAGTTTCAGCGCCTGCAAGTCCGTGTTGGCAGTGATGAATTCGACGCCTTCCACTTTGGCGCGGATCATGCGGTTGATGGCATTGCATCCGCCGCCGCCAACTCCGATGACTTTGATTTTCGCCGGCTGCAGCTCTTCGCTGAAGCTCATACGGATTCCTGCGTCTTTTGCTGTCATGCGTCCCTCAGCCTTCTCCATGTTTGCTGCGCTGCGCTCGGGAGGGTTCACGAGGCGCCTGCGAACATGGACTTCAATTTGGATACGAAATTTCCGGAGCGCTGCGACGCAGTGCGCCGCGTTTTCGCGCCGTACATCACCAGACCGACGACCGTTGCATATTCCGGCTGGGCTACCTGTTCGGGTAGATCAGCCAAACCTTTTGGCTCCGCGATGCGGACGGGGAGATGGAAAGATTGCTCAGCTAGATCGAGCAGGCCTGTGAGGCGCGCACCACCACCGGCGAGGATGAAGCCGGCGGGAATTTGTCCGTCGAGGCCGGCGCGCTGGAGATCGTCGCGGATGAGCGAGAGGAGTTCCATGGAGCGCGGCTCGATGATGTCGGTGAGCATGCGGGCGAAGATGGTACGCGGAGGGCGGTCGCCTACGCTGGCGATTTCAATGGAAGTGTCTTCATGGAGTAGAGAGGAAGCGGCGCAGCCGTGGCGGCGCTTGATTTTTTCTGCTTCGGGGATGGGAGTGCGGAGGCCCACGGCAAGGTCGTTGGTGAAATGGTCGCCGCCGACGGGGACGGCGCCAGTGTGGCGGACAACGCCGCCACCATAGACGATAAGTTCGGTAGTGCCGCCGCCGATATCGAGGAGGCAGCAGCCGAGGTCGCGCTCGTCTTGGGTGAGACAGGCTTCGGCGGAAGCGAGCGGCTCGAGGACGGTGTCGCTGACGAGGATTCCGGCGCGATTTGCGGCGGTGACAAGATTTTGCGTGGCAGCGATGGACGAGGTGACGAGATGGACGTTGGCTTCCAGGCGCTGGCCGACCATGCCGACGGCGTCCCGAATGCCATCCTGGGCGTCGACTGTGAATTCGTGGGGCAGAACGTGGAGAACTTCGCGGTCTTCGGGAAGCGTGATGTTGCGAGCGGCGTCGACAGCGCGGCGGACGTCGTCGCGCTCGATGTCGCGGGCACGGGGCCCGAGGGTAATGCCACCGCGACTGTTGACGCCGCGGACATGGCTGCCTGCTACACCGATCACGGCTGACTCAACCGGAACGTTCGCGACGCCTTCGGCTTCCTCGACGGCGCGGCGAATCGAACTGACTGTGGAATCTAGATTGACGATGAGGCCTTTGCGCAGACCTTTGGATTCGGCCGCGCCTAGCGCGAGAAATTTTACTTGTTCGCCGTCGATTTCAGCGATCAGCGCGGATGTTTTTGTGCTGCCGACGTCCAGTCCGATGATGTAACGATCTTTTTTTGCCAAGCCGCCGCCCCCACCTTGGATCGATAAATTGTTGTCCTGCTAGCTCCTCAACTGCGCTCAATTCTTTAGCTTCGCCGCGCTCGCGGTGTTATCCGCGTTCACAACTACTTGTCGTGAATATTGCAAATCGATGGACTGCACGCGGCCGGCGTTGGCCTGCCATTGCGCGAAATTTTCCACGAGCATGCGGTACTTGCCGGTGAAATCGTTGGCGCCGAAATGAATGGTGACGGCTTGCGTATCAGTTGCGGAAGCCAGGCCGGTCATAACCACACGAAGATCTTTGGCGTTCGAAAGATCGACTTCGCTGACGCGATCGGAAGATTCGGCGCGCACTAGATCGGCGTCTCTCAGGAATTCCTGGTAGGTCTGGATGCGTTTCTCGCGCTCTTCGCGCGGCATGCTTTCGGGAAGGCCGGCGACGATGGGGAAATGGAGATCTTCCCCTTCGGGGCGGTCGAGGATTACGCCGTGGGAATCGATGAGAGCGAGTTCGTTGCCGTTGCGGAGAAATGCGATCGGCGTGCGCTCAGTTAGTTCGACGCGGATATGGTTCGGCAAGATGCGCTGCACAGTGGCTGATTCGACCCAGGGCAGTTCCTCGAGCTGGCTGCGGCGCGCGTCGAGCGGAATGCGGAGGACACTGCGGTTGCGATCGCGCGCAAAGGGTTGAAGAACGGCTTCGCGGCTGACGATGTGATTGCCGGTAAGTTCGATCTGATCGGGCTTGAGTAAAAGGACTTGCGGCGAATAGAGCAAGAAGCGGCCGGCGACGATAGCGCAGGTGATGCCTGTTGCGCCCGCGATGATCCAGACGAGGACGCGACGATAGAACGTCCAACTTCGGCCGCCAAACTTCTTGCGACGAATTTCGAGAGGTTTCTGGCGACGGAGGTAGCGCGGCTCTTCGTCGGCGAGCAACTCCGGACGGTAAGGCTCGGCGGCGGCCGCGGCGTTGCCGCGTTGCATGGCTTTTACGCGCTCCAAACGACCACCTCATGCTCCAGAATGACTCCAAAGGATTTGTTGACGCGTTCGCGGACATCGGCGATCAGCGCGAGCATGTCCTTCGCGGAAGCTTTGCCAGCGTTTACAAAGAAATTGGCGTGACGGTCGCTGACGCGAGCGTCGCCGAAGCTGAGGCCTTTGAGGCCCAGCTCATCAATCATGCGACCGGCGGAAGCGCCTGGAGGGTTTTTGAAGATGCAACCGGCGCTCTTCTGCCCAAGCGGCTGGCTCGCGCGGCGCTTTTCATTGCAGATACGAATTCCTTTTAAAATTTCAGGGTACGGTTTGGAGGGTAGTTCCAGCTTCACTGCGAGCATCATATCATCAGGCGCAAAAGATGTGTGCCGGTATTCGAAAGAAATTTGATCGCCTTCGAGAGTTTCGAGTTTGCGGGCGGCGGCGCGGTAGAGCTTGACCTGGCGGACGTAGCTGCCGATTTGCATGCCGTAGGCGCCGGCGTTCATACGAAGGGCGCCGCCGATGGTGCCGGGGACGCCGATGAGGCCTTCCATACCGCCGAGGTTCTGTTTGGCGCAGAAAGTGACGGTGCGGCCGAGGTCGGCGGCGGCATCGACTTGGGCAAAATTGCCATCGAGGACGATGTCGGGCTGGGGAGAGGCGAGTTGAAGGATGACCCAGGGGAGTTCGCCGTCGCCGACGAGGAGGTTCGAGCCGCCGCCTAGAAATTTGTGGGGCACGTTTTGCGCGTCGAGCAGGTTTAAGAGGTCAGGAATTGCTTCGTGCTTGCTGATGCGCAACAAGTCGGTCGTTCCGCCAATGCCTAGTGAGGTGAGTTCGGCCAAGGATGTGCGAGGCTTGAGCTGGACACCCAGTTCAGGCAGCGCGGCGACGATTTTGGGATCTTCAATGCGCATGGGGAGTGGAATCGTGGGTTGGGTTCTCCGTACCTAGAAGAACCATCAGTTCACTGCTGGCGCGGCTGACGTTTCCGGCGCCGATGGTCATGATGGCGTCGCCGGCGCGGGCTTCGTGGAGAAGAAATTCGATGCCGTCCTGCATGGAGCGGAAATAGTGGACGTTTTTGTGGCCGGCTTCGCGGATGGCATTAGCGAGGGCTTCGCTGGTGATGCCGGGGACGGGCGCTTCGCTCGCAGCGTAGATATCCAAGAGAACGAGCACGTCGGCCTGATTGAAAGCGCGGCTGAAGTCGTCCCAGAGATGCTGGGTGCGTGAGAAGCGGTGAGGCTGGAAGAGGACCAGGAGACGGTTGAACTTGCAGCCGCGGGCGGCTTCGAGCGTGGCGCGAATCTCGACGGGATGATGGCCGTAGTCGTCGATTACGGCGATGTCGTTCACGATGCCCTTGATGTCGAAGCGGCGGCCTACGCCGGTAAATTTGGCGAGGCCTTCACGGATTAGGTCGCTGGGGACATTCAGATAAAGAGCTACGGCTGCTGCTGCGGCAGCATTGCGGACGTTGTGGATGCCAGGCGGATGCATGAGGTGGAACATGCCCAGGTCTTCGCCTTTGAAGGTGAGGCGGAAATCGCTGCCGAGGCCTTCGAGTTTTACATCGCTGATGACAAGGTCGGCCTGGCTGGAGGTGCCATAAGTAATGATGGGGCGCTTCACGTCGGGGAGAATGGCTTGGACGTTGGGTTCGTCGAGGCAAAGGATGGCGGCGCCATGAAAGGGGACGCGGTTCACGAACTGGATGAAGGCGCCTTGAATGTCGGCGAGCGAGGTGTATTGGTCGAGGTGCTCGCGATCGATGGTGGTGACTACGGCTACGACCGGGACAAGCATCAGGAAGCTGCGGTCGCTTTCGTCGGCTTCGACCACGAAGTATTCGCCTTTGCCGAGGCGCGCGGTTGTGCCGGCTTGATTCACGCGGCCACCAATCACAAAGGTTGGGTCGAGGTGCGCGGCGTTTAGAACCGATGCGACCATTGAAGTCGTGGTGGTTTTGCCGTGGGCTCCGGCGACGGCGATGCCATATTTCAGGCGCATTAGCTCGGCAAGCATCTCGGCGCGCGGGATTACCGGGATCTTTTTCTTGTGTGCTTCTACGACTTCAGGATTGTCTTGCTTGATCGCCGAAGACGTGACGACGACGTGTGCGCCTTCGACGTTAACAGTTTTGTGGCCTTCATGAATCGTGGCGCCGAGATTTTGCAGGCGCTCGGTGATGTTTGAAGGTTTGGTGTCCGAGCCGGAAACGGAATAACCGAGCGTGAGCAGGACTTCGGCGATGCCGCTCATGCCGATGCCGCCGATACCGACCAGGTGGATGCGCTGAAAATTGCGGAACGAGACCATCATGAGTTTGCCCTCTGGCGATTTCCTTGCACGTTGGCGGCCTCTTCAATTAAGTCGACGATGTCGCGCGTGGCGTCAGGGCGAGCTAGCGAACGCGCGGCGCTGGCTTGCTTTTCGATTTGGTCTGGATGGTCGATGAGGTTGAAAATTTCGGTGGTTAGGCGTTCGGCGGTGAGTTCGTTTTCCGTGATGACACGGCCTGCGCCGGCGCGCTGCATTTCTTGCGCGTTGCGCAACTGGTGGCTGTCGGTGGCGGCTCCGAAGGGAATGAAGATGGCAGCGCGGCCCGCGGCGGCGATTTCCGCGGCTGTGATGGCTCCTGCTCGGCAGACGATTACGTCTGCCCAGGCAAAGCGCTCGGCCATGTTGGTGAGGAAGGGGACAACCTCCGCATTGATTTCGCGCCGCGCGTAAGCGGTGCGCACCGCATTATAATCGCGTTCACCGGTTTGATGCACGATGGAGAGATCATTTTTTCGCGCGGCGAGCTGGTCCATGGCGTCGACGAAGGTGCGGTTGATGGGCAACGCGCCTTGGCTTCCCCCAGTGACAAGAAGGCGGAAGGGCTTTTCGAGTTTTCTGGGAGCGATGGAGAAAAATTCTGGGCGGACGGGACAGCCTGTTACGACCGCCTTTTTTCCCCAGGCCTGAGCAGAAATTTCATAGCCTGTGGCGATGCGCTTGGAAAGTTTCGCGAGGAGTTTGTTGGTCAGGCCTGGCTCGGCGTTCGGTTCGAAGATCACGTTGGGGATGTGATTAAACCACGTCGTCAGAAGCATAGGACCGGCGGCGTAGCCGCCTACGCCGAAAGCGGCGATTGGTTTGTGTTTCTTTAAGACGCGGCGGGCGTCTTGCATCGCGGGGACTAGCATCGCGAGATTTTTTATGAGCGTGGCGCCGCCTTTTCCTTTTAGGCCGGCAACTCGCAGCGTCTCGAACGGCAGGCCGGCTTGGGGGACTAGCTTCATTTCGATTCCGCGTTCGGTTCCTACTAGCACGACTTCTCTTTCTTGGCCGCGTGATAGCCATTCTTTGGCGATGGCGATGGCGGGGATTACGTGGCCGCCTGTGCCGCCGCCGGCGATCAACAGTTTCATCGTTGACGCCTGGGCGTGCGGGCGGGGCAAGCCCCGCCCCTATAAACGAAAATCGTTCCGTGCGTCATGTTTCGGTGGCCTGTTGGCTGATGTTTAGAAGGACGCCTGTGGCCAGGAGCATGACCAGGAGGCTCGAACCGCCGTAACTTACGAACGGGAGCGGGATACCTTTTGTCGGCACCATACCTAGGACTACCGCGAAATTTATCAGGGCTTGGCTGAGGACCAGGGCGGTGATTCCAAGAGCCAGTAGGCGGCCAAAGCCGTCGGGGGCGGCGAACGCGGCGCGCAGGCCGCGCCATCCGTAGACCAGGAAAAGCGCAATGACTAGCATCGCACCGATGTAGCCGAGTTCTTCGCAGATGACCGCGTAAATAAAATCGGTGTGGGCTTCGGGGAGGTAGAAGAGTTTTTGTTTGCTTTCCATCAGGCCGACGCCGGTGAAACCGCCGGAGCCGACAGCGATGAGCGATTGCATCAGCTGAAAGCCGGCACCTTGCGGGTCGGAATCGGGGTGGATGAAGGAACTCCAGCGCGCGTTGCGATAGGCGACGCGAGTGATAAGGAGATAGGCGATAGGCAACGAGGTTGCGAATCCGCCGACAATCCATTTCCAAGACATTCCGGCGGCAAAAAGAATTGTGGTGGCGACCAGGACAATATCCACGGCGGTGCCCATGTCTGGTTGCGCCAGAATCAGGCAGACGAAAATGAGCACCGGGCCGGCGGCCGGAAGGATCGTCTGGAGCAGATCTTCTTTGCAGAACTCCATGGATGCTTTATTGCGGCGCTTTTGGTCGAGGAACCAGGCGAGATAGAGAATGACCGCAAGCTTGGTTAGTTCGGACGGTTGAACGCCGATGGGGCCATAGCGAATCCAGCGATGCGTCTCGTGCGACTTGTCTAAAAATAAGGTTCCGACCAGGAGAAGCAGGACGATGCACACGCTCGAATAAACTACCGCGGGTTCGCGAAGGCGGCGGTAGTCGGTGCGCATTAGAGCGAACATTCCCAAGAGGCCGAGAATCAGCCAGACGGCTTGGCGGATGAGAAAATAATACGAGTGGGAATATTTGTTTTCGGCGGTGACGGCGGAGGCGCTGAAAATCATCACGGCACCTACCAGGCAAAGCACGACCGTCACGCCAAACAGCCAACGGTCCATTTCGAGACGTCTTGGCACTCTCGTTCACCCTTTTCCGAAAGTCGCGCCTGCGGCTTGCGTTTCGAGTTGCCTCACTAAATCCTTGAAGACACGGCCGCGGTGCTCGTAATTTTGAAATTGGTCGAAGCTGGCGCAGGCCGGGGCGAGAAGGACGACGTCGCCGCGTTGTGCCGCATGCGAGGCGATTTCGACGGCGCGCTCGATGGTTTCTGCGCGTTCGAGGGCCACGCTGCCGGAGATTTGACTTTCGATTTTTTCGGCAGCGGCGCCGATGAGCAGAGCGAGAATCGCTTTTTCGCGTAGAGGCTTTTGCAAGACTGTGTAATCGCTGCCTTTGTCTTTGCCGCCGAGAATGATGAGGATACGGCCGGGGAAAGCGTCGAGCGCTTTGAGCGTGGCGTCGACGTTGGTGGCTTTCGAATCGTTGTAGTAGCGCACGCCGGCAATTTCGGCGACAAATTCGAGGCGATGCTCGACTCCGGCGAAGGAGCGCACGCCTTTGGCGATAGCTGATGCGGGCGCACCGGCAAGGCGCGTGGCGGCGGCCGCTGCCAGCACATTTTCCACGTTGTGCGCGCCGGCGAGGGGAATGTCTTCCAGTTTTAGGAGGACTTCTTCCGCGCCATCTTGCCGAAAGACAATTTCTTCGCCGCGAACGTACGCGCCATGCGCAACACACTGCTTTCTGCTGAACCAGTAGACGCGCGGAAGGGACGGAGCGTAGGGCGTGGTTGCCGCGTCATCCGCGTTCAGAATCGCGGCATCGTCACCGGTTTGATTTTCAAACAGGCGCGCTTTCGCCGCGCCATAGGCTTCGATGGTGTGGTGGCGGTCGAGATGGTCTGGGGTCAGGTTCAGAAAGACGCCGATGTTGGGACGGAACGTATCGATCAGTTCAAGTTGAAAGCTGCTGAGCTCGACAACCGTGAACGTGTTATCCGTCATGGCGTCCACGCAGGCGATGAGCGGCGTTCCGATATTTCCCGCGAGAATGGTCTGCATTCCAGCGGTTTTCAAAATATGTTCGACGAGCGATGTCGTCGTGGTTTTGCCATTCGAACCGGTGATGCCAATCAAGCGGCCCTTTAGGAAGCGATAGGCCAGCTCGATTTCGCTCCAAATCGTGACGCCTTTGGCGCGCGCGGCTTGCAGGTGAGGGGCATCGGCGGGCACGCCGGGGCTGGGAATAATCAAATCCTGCTCGAGAAAAGTTTTCTCGCGATGGGTGCCAAGTTCGAGCGCCACTCCCGCGTCTTTTAGTTTGGCGATCACTTCGCCGATCTCGGTTCCGCTGCGGGAATCGCTTGCCGCGACGTGCGCGCCTCGCGCGGCGCAAAAGAGAGCTGTGGCTACGCCTGTCCGCGCCAGTCCAACGACCAGCGCGCGCTTTTCCCGAAGATCTGTAGCAACAGGCACTGTTTCTTCCCCGGCGCGCATGGATGCAATGGCGCGCTACCTCAATTTCAGCGTCGTCAGCGCAAAGAGCGCGAAGACGAGCGCGGCGATCCAAAATCTGACAATGACTTTCGATTCGCTCCAGCCAAGCAATTCAAAATGGTGGTGGATGGGCGCCATTCGGAAGATGCGCTTCCCGCGCAGCTTGAACGAACCGACTTGCAGAATCACCGACAGGCATTCGATGACAAAAATGCCGCCGACGAAAAATAAGAGAATTTCTTGCTTGATGATGACGGCGACCGTGCCGAGCGCTCCGCCAAGCGCGAGAGAGCCGACATCTCCCATGAAAATTTCTGCGGGGTGCGCGTTGTACCAAAGGAAACCCAGCGATGCGCCGACCAGCGCGCCGCAAAATACGGTGAGTTCGCCGACGCGCGGAATGTACTGAATCTCCAAATAAGTGGCCCAGCGCGAGTTGCTGCTGACGTATGTCAGAACGGTGAGCGCGCCAGCGGCGATCACCGTGCAGCCGATGGCGAGGCCGTCGAGACCGTCCGTGAGATTCACCGCGTTCGAAGCGCCGACGATGACGATGCAGACAAACGCGAGAAAAGGAAGAAAAGCAAACGGCCACAAGTGCTGCGAATTCATCAGGGAATGGAAAACCAGGTCGGGATGCAGGCGTTTGAGAAACGGAATCATCAGCTGTGTCGAATATGCATAGTGCGTGACGAGCACGAGCAGCGAGATTCCTACAATCAGGCTGATGAACACCTGGAAATAGATTTTCTTCTTTGCGGTGAGGCCAAGATTGCGTTGCTTCGAAACTTTTGCGTAGTCGTCAATGAAGCCGATGGCAGCGAAACCGATCAACGCGAACAACGCGAGCAAGATAAAAGGATTGGTCAGGTCGGCCCAGAGCAGCGTGGGCACGGCGGTGGACAAAACGATGAGCACGCCGCCCATTGTCGGTGTACCGGCTTTTTTCTGGTGCTCTTGTGGGCCCTCTTCGCGGATGTACTGGCCGATTTGCAATTCGCGCAGGCGGCGTATCAGCCAAGGACCGAAAACGAGGCCGAGAAACATGGCAGTCAGGCTGGCGTAGACGGTCCGAACCGTGATGTAACGAAAGACATTGAGCGGGCTGAAATAACGCTGTAGAACGTGGTAGAGCAGGTAGTAGAGCATTTAGTGCCGTACCTCCTGCCGCGAGATTTCGCCGGGAGCGGCGTGACGAGTAAGCAGCGTTTCGACGATGCGCTCCATCTTTACTCCGCGAGATCCTTTCACGAGCAGTACGTCGCCCGGCGCAATGAGCTCTTCCAAAAATCCCGCCGCTTCCTCTGACGAAGAGAAATAGCGCGTCTGCGCCCGGGGAATTCCCGCGGAAATGGCGCCTTCGACAATTTCTTTCGCGTCACCTTCGACGCCAATCACCCAATCGACTTTGTTTGTTTTCGCCGTGAATATGCCTGCTTCGCGATGCAACATGGGGGATGACGCACCAAGCTCGCGCATTTCACCCGCGGCCAGAATCCGCCGCTGGAAATTCGGCGTCGCCGCCAGGACTGCCACCATGGCGTGCAACGCGGCGGGGCTCGAGTTGTAGCTGTCGTTGATCAGCGCCGCTCCATTTGAAAAACGCAATAGTTCGCCGCGCATCGCGGGCACTCGAAGCGTTCGAAAAACACTTTGCGCTTCGGCAGCACCGATGTTCCAAACACTTGCAGCGGCGAGCGCTGCAAGCGCGTTGTAGATGGCGTGGCGGCCAGGAACGGGAAGTTCGAGCCGCACATGGCCTTCGGGACTCACATAGTCAAACGCCGAGCCTAGAGCACCGCGATCTTCAATGGCGGCAGCCGAGAAAAATGCCGGCGCATCGATTCCATAAGTGACTACACGGCCCGGAGCAAATGCGCCGAAGGCCGTGACGCGAGGATCGTCAGCGTTCAGCACGGCGGTGGAATCGCGGCCGTTTAGTCCTTCGATCAACTCGCGCTTGGCCAGCGCAATCTCATCCACTGACGAAAAAAACTCCAAGTGCGCAGGTGCAACGCGCGTTACGACACCAACGTCGGGACGCGCAATCGCAGCAAGCCTCGCCAATTCTCCGCGGCGCGACATGCCCATTTCGAGCACGGCGGCCTGATGCGTTTCTTCCAAACGAAACAGCGTCAGCGGCAGGCCATACTCATTGTTAAAATTTCCTTCCGATTTCAGGACCCGCAGCTTCGCGCCCAGCAGTGCCGCCAGGATCTCTTTCGTTGTGGTCTTGCCCACGGAGCCCGTGACGCCGGCAATTTTGCCGCCCCAGGCTTCGCGAACCGACCGAGCGAGCCGCTTGAGCGCTTCGAATGTGTCCGGCACGACGATGCAGCGATTCCGGACGGCATCGCCGTAGCGGTGGGCTTGCGGCTCCGCCACCACCGCGGCGATGGCTCCACGCCCCAGTGCACTCGGAACGTGATCGTGTCCATCATGACGCGGTCCGTGGATGGCAACGAACAGTTCTCCGGCACGTAGCGTGCGAGAATCAATCGAGACGCCGGCCACCCAGGCCACGGGGTCGAGTCCCGCCCCCGTCCTAGCACCCAAAGCGCCAGCCACTTGTGCAATCGTCCACCGCATAAATGCCTCAAGGGGTTTGCTTTACGCAGATACCCCGCGTATCGGTTTGTAGTCACCGTATTTTGAGGGCTCCTCCTTTCGCGAGTTGACATCTGGCTCGCGCGCCCTCGCCACACTTTCTAGACAAGCTAGACAAGCGCGCTACGTGCCAAACTTTGAGCCGTTTTTAGGCTCGGTAGTACCCATTCCGGCCGGCGCTTCGCCATAGCCTCGTTCGCGCAAGGCTCGCTTCGCTACATCGCGATCGTCAAATTCGAGAGTGCGGTCCGCGAGAATTTGATAATTCTCATGGCCTTTGCCTGCAAGCAAAATGATGTCTCCAGCGCGCGCTTCGTCCATCGCCACGCCGATGGCTTTTTCACGGTCGGGCTCGATCAAATATTTTCCATTGGTTTTTTGGAGGCCCACGATGATGTCGCTGATGATTTTCAAGGGATCTTCCGTGCGCGGATTGTCGCTGGACAGAATCGTCAGGTCACTCAAGCGTCCCGTCACTTCGCCCATGACTGGACGTTTGGTGCGGTCTTTTCCGCCGCCGCAGCCGAAGAGCGTGATAATGCGGCCTTTGGGATTGAGTTCGCGTGCGGTGCGGATGAGATTTTCGAGTGCGTCGTCGGTGTGTGCGTAATCGACAACCACGAAAAACGGCTGGCCTAGATCGATGCGCTGGAAGCGGCCTGAGACGCTTTCGAGGCCGCGAATTCCGGCTTCGATCGTTTCATTGGAAAGCCCGAGAGCCTGGGCCGCTCCAATAGCCGCAAGAATGTTGTAGACATTGATGCGTCCTACAAGCGGCGACGCGACCTGCACTTTGCCATTGGGCGTTTGCGCTGTGAAGGTGAGACCGTTGAAAGTCAGCTGGAATTTTTTCGTGGTGATGTCCGCATCGGATTCGAGGCCGTAGGTCACGGTCTTCTTGGCAAGGCCAGTCAGCCGCTTGCCGTACTTGTCGTCCGCATTGATCACGGCGACTTCCGGCGCGCCCGCCCCCGTGTCTTGAAACAACTTCTTCTTCGCAGCGAAATAATCTTCAAACGTTTTGTGATAGTCCATGTGCTCGCGCGTCAGGTTTGTGAAAACGGCGGCGGCGAAATGGCAGCCCCACAAGCGATCCATGGCCAGCGAGTGAGAACTTGCTTCTAGCACGCCAAATTTTCCGCCCGCGTCGCGGATCTCCGCGAGAAACCCTTGCAGGTCGACTGATTCCGGCGTGGTGTTGGGTGCGGGATATTCGCCGAGCGGTGTGTGATAGGCGATTGTTCCGAAAAGGCCGGTCTTCGCACCGGAAGCTTTGATGATGGCATCGATCAGCGACGTGGTTGTGGTCTTTCCGTTTGTGCCGGTCACCGCTACGAGTTGCAAAGCATTCGCCGGATGCCCAAAAAAGTTGGCAGCGGTCACAGCGAGCGCTTTGCGCGCCTCGCGCACCTGGATCCAAGCAACGCTCGAGGGAATCGCCGCCGGCGCGTTCTCTTCGCTGGCGATCGCCGCCGCGCCACGCGAAACCGCGTCACGAATAAACGCGTTCCCATCGACCTTTGCGCCGTGCAGCGCAAAAAAGAGCGCCCGCGGCTGCACCTTGCGCGAATCACAAGCGACCTGGCGAATCTCCATTTCCTGCGCGGCTGGAGGAATGCTTGCTTCTGTCCCCAGGAACAAATCGCGCAGTTTCAAACTTCGAGGGGAGACGCGGGATGGCGATGAATCTTGCCGGCGTTCATCGGTGTGGTTCGTTTTGGAGTTGCTGGTGTCTTCTAGTTGGCTCAATCCAGTTCTCATCCTAATTCCTGATTCCCGGGCGCGTCTTCGATTTCTTCTCGAGCGGTGTCCCGAACTGCACGGTGATTTTGGCGCCGCGTCTCACTTTGGCTCCTGCCGCTGGTGATTGTTCGGTAGCAAGATTGCTGCCAACCAGAACAGGTTCCAGCCCGAGCCGCAAAACAATGTCCGCTACGTCGCGCATCGTCTTTCCGCTGAAATCAGGCACTTCAATGTCGCCGCCTTGATCCACCGCAACCGTCAGGACCGGCTTCATGGAAGCCGGCTTTTCCCGCCCGGCTACATTTGTCATTTGTGATGCTGTGGGGGGTGCGTCGGGCTGGCTGGAAAAATCCACGGCCGAAGAATCTTCGAGCGCGCTCGCATCCTCGCTGGCGCGCTTCATATAAGCGGTCTCGATGAGCTTTGGATTAAGCGGAACATCTCGTGGGACGTCGAGATACGCCAAAACCTGTTCGGCAATGCGTTTGAAAACCGGCGCGGCCACCTCGCCGCCTTCATGCAGCCCGACGGGAGAGTCCAACGACACCAGAATGGTCACCGCCGGATTGTTGATGGGCGCGAATCCCGTGAAGGAAGCTATGTATTGCGTCCGCGAGTAACGTCCAGTTGTTGGATCGATTTTTTGTGCCGTACCCGTTTTCCCGGCCGAAGTCCACCCATCGAGGTGTGCCAAAGGTCCCGTCCCGTGTAGGATTACGCCCTCCATCAGCCGACGCAGAGTCGCGGCCGTCTCCGGGTGAATGACGCGCTTGGGCTCCTGCTCCGCCAACAGTCCTTCCGCTGGCAGAGCTTTATCCCCACGGCGCAACTCGGAAATTACACGCGGCTTGTAAAGCAATCCGCCGTTGGCAATTGCGGAGACCGCACTGACCAACTGGATTGGCGTCACTCCAACTTCCTGGCCCATGGAAATCGAGCCGATAGCGATTGGTTCCCAATCCTCAACGTGCGCTAGCTGGCCCCGGCTTTCGTATGGCAACTCCACACCGGTTTTGCTCCCAAAACCGAAGGCGCGGATGTAGTCGTAGAATTTCGGAGAGCCGAGACGCAGCGCAATCTTGATGGCGCCGACGTCGCTCGAATTCGCGAGAATGCCCGCAACGTTCAGCAGGCCATACGGCTTGTGGTCGTGGATCCGGTGTCCGAAGATCACCACGGAACCGTTCTCGCAATCGAACACTTCGTCGGGCCGAGTGATCCCCTGATCGAGCGCCGCCGCCAGAGTGATCAATTTGAAGGTTGATCCCGGCTCATAAATCGCGCTGACTGCCCGGTTCATCCAATTTTCAGAGGGGGCATCGCCTGCTTTGTTGGGATTGAATTTAGGCCAATTCGCCAGCGCCAGGATATCCCCCGTATTGGGGTTCATGACGATGACAGTGCCCGCGCTGGCGTGGGTCTTAGCGATCGCCGCCGCCAATTCCCGTTCGGCGGTGTATTGAATCTTTTCGTCGAGCGTCAGGACCACGTTGGCGCCGCGTTCGCGCTGCGCTTCACCGCCATCAAACCAGCGCTGCTTCGCGTCTGCCATCACCACGATGCGTTCGCTCTTTCCGCGAATCTGGCTGTCCAATTCGCGCTCAATGCCGATCAGCCCCTTTTCATCGACGTCCACAAAACCGAGCACATGTGCTGCGAGATCGTGTTTCGGATAGAAGCGCTGGTTTTCCTTCTGGAGGTAAACGCCCTTTAAGTTTAGCTTGTTGATCGCGTCGGCCTTTTCAGGCGGTAGCTTCCGCGCAATCCAAGCGAACGACCGCGACGATTCGAGCCGCGCTTCAATCTCCTGTTGCGGCTTGTTGATCACACCCGAAAGCAGCCGTGCTGCCAGATTCTCATCCACGATCTCCGACGGCACGGCAAACGCCGAATCGACGGGAATGCTCATCGCCAGGGGCTGCCCGTTGCGATCGTAAATCGCGCCTCGTTCGGGAGTTATTTCGAAGGTGCGCTGCTGCTGGCGCAACGCGCGAGATAGATACTCACTATGGCGATACAGTTGAAGGTAGGTGAGTCGCCCGAAAACCGCGCCCATCCACAAGAACGCCACGCCAGCGATAATGAGCAAACGGACGTGGACGCGGTCTTGTTGCATGGCGAATTCAGGTCGGCAAACTCTCCGTTTGGGAGTTCAAACTAAAAGCAACAATTTTGTTTTGGAAAGCAGCGCCGGCCGGAGGAATCACGGTACCCGGTTCGGCCGCACGTAATGCACGGCAGCTTCTTCCGCGCCATCCGGCGCTTCGTAGTCCTGCACGTTCGTCGGCAAAGGTTCGGTTAGGCCGAGACGGCGCCGCGCGATCACATCGATGCGCATGGGATCACGGAGCCCGGCAATTTCCAGCTTCAACTCCGAGTTCAATGCCGCGGCTTTCGTCTGCTGACCTTTTAAGTCTTCGAGCTGGAAGCTCAAATCGATGCAGCGAAAATGCTGAAAGATGTACAGCATAAAAAACGCTGCAACGAGGCTTCCCATCGCGACCGTGCGCCACAAATTCCGCATCTTCGCCGGCTCAATGTTGCGCACCAGACGCGAGTTGTCAATCCTCTTGACGGTGTGAAACTCCGCCGTTACCGCTCTCTTTCGCTTGCCCTTCATAACTACACTCTTTCTGCGCACCGCAATTTCGCGCTTCGCGAACGCGGGTTGGCCGCCTTCTCTTCCTCGGTCGGCTGGATCACGTGCCGGGTGAGCACTCTGAGCGCCCTCTGACGCTCTTCCTCTTGGAACGCGTGCTTCACAATGCGGTCTTCGCGCGAGTGGTAACTAAGCACCACCACGCGGCCGCCGGAATTTAATGCAGCAGGGGTCCGTGAAAGAAACTGCCCGAGTTCCTCCATCTCTCGATTCACCGCGATCCGCAGCGCCAGAAACGTTTTTGTTGCGGGATGCAGTCTCTGCCTTCCCCATTGCTTACGGGCCCCTGCTACAGTCGTTGCCAAGTGCGCGGTATCCCGTACAGGCCGTGCCCGCACGATCGCCTTGGCGATCCTTCTGGAATCGTGCTCATCCGCTTCGCGGTAGAGCAGGTCGGCGATTTCATGTTCCGACCATTGATTCACAATCTCGTCTGCCGTCAACTCGTCGGCAGTATTCATACGCATATCAAGGGCAGCCGCTTCGCGGAACGAAAATCCCCGCGCTCCTTGATCAAGCTGCATGCTCGAAACTCCCAAGTCGGCCAAGACCCCGTCCACCTTCTGAATCCCCAACTCTTGTGCGACCTCCGCAATCTTCGAGAACGGCGACTGCACGATCGTCACTCTCGCCCCAAAGCTCTTCAGCCGTTCCCGCGCCAGCTCTAACGCCTGTGCGTCCCGGTCCAGGCTGATCAATTTGCCTGAGGTCAGCCTTGCGGCGATTGCTTCCGAATGCCCGCCGGCTCCCAGCGTGACGTCTATGTACGTTCCTTCCGGTCTGATGCCCAGCCATTCCAGCACCTCTTGCAACATCACCGGCGTATGCGCCGCACTCAATCTGTTTTGCCCTTCGTATTGCCGCCCCGCCCCACAAAAAACTCGAAACTCGTCAGTTCGTTGCTTCCTTAGTTCCTAAATCCCCAGTGCCGTATCATCCGCCGCCGTATACGGCTCGTTCTTCAACTTATCGAGCACGCGCGTGTGATTCATGACTTCGAGATAATTCAGCGCCCCGAACACATCCACTTCCCCCATTGTTTGAGCGGCGTCGCGCAGCACAGCCGGCAAAAGCACTCTTCCCTGCCCATCCAATTCCGCCTGCTGTCCGAAATAGCTGGTCCGCAACAGAAACTTTTGTTTCGCCACGTGCGTGCTCGGCAATTGCGCCAGCCTGTCCTCGATCTCCGACCAAACCTTCATGGGATAAATTCTTGCCGTTTCGCCCGTCGTACTTGTGATATAAAACTGGTTGCCGTACTCCTTGAGCTCGTCCAGAAACACTGAGGGAATCTTGAGACGCCCCTTCTCGTCGACTTTCGCCGGACAGTTTCCCCGCAGCTTCATAGATCCTATTCAATGGCTGGTTTTGGACGCCAAATGCGCTTACGTTCACGATTGCCCTCGAGAACGTCTGGATGGCCCCGGGAGAAGCTCTACTTTGTTCTACTACTGACCACTCTCTCCCACTTCTTGCCACATAATAGGTCGGATTTGGCGGTTGTCAAGAGAAAACATGCGTCCTGTTGAAAAATTTGTGTTCTCTCACGATCCCGAAAAAATAAAAATTTCCCTACTACAGGTTGTGGTTTTCCGTGCGAGGCATCTCTACCCTTCGTAGGACCGCTTACGCCGCTACAACCGGCCACTTTTAGGTGTGTTCTTCCCTACGGTTCAAGTTCGTGTTACACTGAAAGGAGTTTGAATTTTGAATCTCGTGTGACTCTAGGAGCCTCTGACCATGGAATGGACAACCCCTCAACACGAAGAGATCGATCTCAACTGCGAAATTAGCTCGTACGCCAACGCCGAGCTGTAGAACCTTGACCGCGCCCAGCGGTCATCTTTCGGCGTGCTTACATGCGCGTTAAAGTCCTCGGCTCCGCGGCCGGGGGCGGCTTCCCCCAATGGAATTGCGCGTGTCCCCAGTGTGAAGGTGTGCGTTCCGGCAAGCTGAAGGCTCGCGCACGGACACAAACGCAAGCCGCCATCTCAACGGATGGCGCCCGCTGGTTTCTTCTTAACGCCTCCCCTGATTTACGACAACAGATCCTGTCTTCTGCTGATTTTGTCCCTCCGACTGGTTCGCGAAACTCGCCGCTTCACTCTGTAGTCCTGACAAGTGCCGACGTGGATGCGGTTATGGGGCTGCTTCATTTGCGCGAATTCCAACCTCTGCAGATTTTCTCGACGATTGCCGTGCGGCGCATACTTACGGAAGAGAACAGCCTGTTTCGCGTTCTGGCGCGTTCCAATCCACCGGTCAAATGGGAGACTCTGCCGCTTGATCGCCTCATGCCGCTGATTCCGGCCTCGCCGACGGACAAGAAAAGCGGCCTCTTCTGCAAAGCGGTATCGCTCAACGGAAGTTTTCCGGATTACGTCAGCGAATCCTTGCGCAATACGCTCGCTCCTGAAGAAGCCGTCATCGGCCTGATCTTTGCTTCCAAAGAAAAGAAATTTTTCTATGCCCCCAATCTACCTGGAATGGGGGATCACTGGCTGCGACTCGTGGAAGAAAGCGACCTCGCCATACTCGATGGCACTTTCTGGAAAGATGACGAACTGCACTCCATTCAAAGAGGCAGCAAGTCGGCTCGGCAAATGGGTCATCTGCCGCTTTGGGGTGACCGCGGGTTGCTCCGCCAGCCGTTTCGGCCGAGCAAAACCAGGCGCGTGCTGATTCACATCAACAATACGAACCCCATCTTGAATGACGAGAGCCCGGAATCGCGCATCGTCCGTGAAGCGGGATGGGAAATCGCCTATGATGGGATGGAACTCGCGATATGAGCCACGCGCAATCCATCGACGCGCCGTTGCCGCTGCTCTTGGAAGCCGATTTCATTGCGGGATTTCATACCATTGGCGAAGAGCGCTACCATCACAAACATCCATTTCATGCGCTCATGCACGAAGGAAAACTGACGCGCGGCCAGCTTCAGGCCTGGGCTTTGAATCGTTACTACTATCAGAGCCGCATCCCTATTAAGGATGCGGCTATCCTGGCACGCAGTGAGGATCCTGCATTTCGCCTCGCGTGGCGGAAGCGCATCCTGGACCACGATGGCGACGGAGTGAAACCGGGTGGCATCGAGAAATGGCTGCGGCTCGTCGAGGCCACCGGCCTTGCGCGCGAGCAGGCGCTTCAGGGAGAGGGAATTCTTCCCGCCACGCGCTATGCCGTTCAGGCTTACGTGGATTTCGTCTCCACGCGCTCGCACCTCGAGGCCGTGGCTTCCTCACTCACGGAAATGTTTTCTAAGAAGCTCATCACGCTGCGCATGGATCGTCTGCGCCTGCACTATCCGTGGCTGTCGAGCGGCTTGGACTATTTTACTGGCCGCCTGACGCAAGCTCCCGAAGATGCGGACTTTGCGCTTGCCTGGGTCGTCAAACACGCAACAACGCGCGAACAACAGGAGAAAGCCCACGCCGCCTTGCGTGCGAAATGCGACATTCTCTGGGCACAGCTCGACGCGCTCTATTTCTCGTACGTGAATCCTGGCTGGCCTCCGCCTGGCGCCTTCCGCCCTGCCGTCGAGGTGGGCTCCGTATGAGCGTCGAACTCGAGAGCCGTCCGCGACTCGCACCGGGTTGCCGCATGAACGAAAAGAGTCAGCAGCCGCGCACTCTGCTGATGCCGGAGCGCGCGCTGCGACTGAATGGACCAAGCCTCGAAATTGTTGAGCGCTGCGACGGCCAGCACACCGTTCATCAAATCATTACCGAACTGCAGCAACTCTACTCGAAAGCCGAGCCGGCTAAAGTCGAACAAGACATCTTGGGCTACCTCGCCCTGCTGCAAAAAGAACGCGCCCTAGACTTTGAAAATGGCGGCAACAATTAGGGAAGATGCCAACGAAGTTCGCCACGATTCGCGCAATCGCAATGATCGTCGCAGTATGCTGGTGTTCGTACTACTGCTTTAAGACCGCCACTGAGCGAGGTGGGAGCTTGCGTTGGTACAACCGCGCGATATTCTTCATAGGTGCGATCCTCATGGCGGGAATGGCTATCGGTGGATTTCTTTTGGTGACGGGAAAACTGAGCCCAAGGTAGTCCTGCTATTGACCTATGAGCCTGACAGCTACGAATCCTCTTGCCCTCATCGCCGAACTAACGCACCGCTGTCCGTTGCACTGCGTCTACTGCTCGAATCCTCTTGAGCTCCAAGCCCGCGCTACAGAACTCTCCACCGAAGACTGGTCCCGCGTGTTCCAGGAAGCCGCCGCTCTCGGCGTCCTCCATGCCGATTTCACCGGCGGCGAACCTCTCACTCGCCCCGACATTCTCGATCTAATCCGCGCCGCTCGCTCCGCCGGCCTTTACGTGAATCTCATCACCTCAGGCTTGCCCCTCGACGAATCGCGCCTCGAAACTATCGTTGCAGCCGGCCTCGATCACTTTCAACTGAGCTTTCAAGGCGCGCGCGAAGAAATTGCCCAAGAAATCTCCGGCACAAAAGCGCACGCGCAAAAACTTCGCGTCCTCGAATGGCTCAAACGTCATCGCGTGGGCGTCACTCTCAACTTCGTCATTCACCGCCGCAACATCGATCAGCTTCCGGAAATGCTCGCACTCGCCGAAACCTCCAGCGCCAGCCGCGTCGAGTTCGCCAACGTTCAATATTACGGGTGGGCCTTCGCTAACCGCGATTCCCTTCTACCTACACGCGAACAGCTCACACAATCTATGGATTTTTTGAAAAACGCACAGGAACAACTGGCTGGAAAAATTAAGGTTGAATATGTCGTTCCGGATTACTACGCGAAATATCCGAAGCCCTGCATGGGCGGCTGGGGCCGCAAACTCATGCTCATCACGCCAAACGGCGACGCGCTTCCCTGCCACGCTGCGCGCGTGATTCCAGGCCTAACTTTCGAAAACGTAAAGAATCGCAGCGTAAGCGAAATCTGGAATTCGTCTGATGCTTTCCAAAAATTCCGCGGCGAAGCCTGGATGCAAGAACCCTGCAAAACCTGCGACCGTCGCGCTCTGGATTTCGGCGGCTGCCGCTGCCAAGCCTTCCTTCTCGCCGCTGACGCTACCGCGACCGATCCCGTCTGTTCGCTAGCCCCGCAACGCCACAAAGTAGAAGCCATTCTCA
>Ga0206859_1015_pt1 | contig 43393 bp, 32 predicted proteins | sample Alteio_BWOrgCont_47_FD_152882 | JGI IMG/M metagenome (GOLD analysis project Ga0206859, IMG submission 152882) | Enriched cells from forest soil in Barre Woods Harvard Forest LTER site, Petersham, Massachusetts, United States -... | ecosystem: Environmental > Terrestrial > Soil > Temperate forest >... | reverse complement strand
TTTACCGGCAGCAACCTCATGATTTCGACTTTGCAACTTTTCCGAATCTTTCTCCATTGACTTGAGGATAAACCACTCGGATATCTCGGTTTTTCTTTTTTGCGGATTCCTTTAAACTCTGCCTTGAAGTGCTTGGGGTTTTTTGATGATGCCTCTCAGTGGAATGTATGGCATTATTTCATATCAAAAACCTAATTTATACCACCTGTTTTTTGTTTTGGTATTGCTAACCCATCTAACACTGCGATATGAGGCCTGATCCCAATGTCGTCAAATAGACTCTAAATGAAAAATGAAGGAGTGCGATGCATCAGCCACTAGAAGGCAAAGTTGTTCTCATCACAGGGGGAACGGGAAGCTTTGGCCGCCATTGCGCAAAAAAACTGCTTATGACCTATCACTGCGAAAAGGTGATCATTTTCAGCAGGGATGAGTGGAAACAATGGCAGATGATGGAGAGCGATGCAGTCTTTTCTCATCCCCATATTCGCTACTTTCTCGGCGACGTGCGCGATGTGGATAGGTTGAAACGCGCCCTCAGCGGCGTAGATATCGTCATCCATGCCGCAGCCCTCAAACAAGTTCCCGCTGCTGAATATAACCCTTCGGAGTTTATCAAAACAAATGTGATGGGGGCAATGAATGTCATTGATGCTGCCATCGATGCAGGGGTAAAAAAGGTTATAGCGCTTTCCACTGACAAAGCAGTGAATCCTGTCAACCTCTATGGAGCTACTAAACTCTGTTCTGATAAGCTCTTTGTCGCTGGCAACTCCTATGTGGGCAAACGAGGCTACCCACGCTTTGCTGTCGTACGCTATGGCAACGTAGCCAATAGTCGCGGCAGTATTGTTCCCCGTTGGAAGCGACTCATTGCTATGGGAGCAAATAAATTGGCCATCACCGATATACGTATGACACGTTTTTGGATCACGCTCAATGAGGCTGTGGATTTTGTAATCGAATGCATAGGGACGATGAAGGGGGGCGAAATTTTTGTAGCGAAAACTCCTAGTGTCAAAATCATCGACTTAGCTGAAGCGCTAGCTCCTGGCATCTCCTATGACCTCTGTGGCATACGCCCAGGAGAGAAGCTGCATGAGGTATTAATAAGCGTTGAAGATGCACGCCACACTCAGGAATACAAGAACCACTATATCATCCTTCCTGAACTTGCCAGCTATATGCCAGCGCCTATGCACGCTCCCGCTGGGGGCTCCCCTCTTCCTGAGGGATGTTCTTATACATCCGACAGCAATAGGGAATGGCTTACTGGAGAGCAGCTACGCCATGTTACTAGCGCCACAGAGGTATTTGAAAGCTGAACCAAACTCATCTTCCGCTCGCACGGCTCGCTGCACGCGGAGCTTCCCACTACTTTCAAAAGAGGTCGATCAGGCCACTTTTTTGCAAAATGATGGCAACAATAGCTACAGGTGCCACCCAGCGCACAAAAAAACGCCATGGATACCAGAGCCAAAGCAAGCGCGTTCCCGAGGAAAACTCTTCATACGCTAGGGCTTTATCAAACACCCAGCCCGCGTAAAAGGCTGTCATCATGCCACCACATGGCAGCAGCCATACCGACACCAAATTATCTATGGTATCAAAGAAATTTTTGCCATAAATTGCCTGCCAGTTTGCAAAGAGCCATGAAGAATCGGCCAACGCAGAGGGAACTCCAAAGAGAAAACAGCCTATACCTGTGAGCAATACGGCCTTATGGCGTGTCCAGCCAAGCAGATCCATAAAATTGGCGGCAACGACCTCAATAAGGGCTATAGCCGATGTGAGAGCTGTGAAGGAAAACATGACAAAAAAAAGCGTCGAAAGTAACAACGCTGCGGGCAGCTTGGCAAAAAGAACGGGAAGGGTGCGGAAAACAAGCCCAGGCCCAGACTCAGGGGCGAAGCCAAAGGTAAAGATAACGGGAAAGATCAGCAAACTAGCCAGCAGCGATGCGGCGACAATCATCGTTCCAATGATAGCGGCTGTCTTAGGGATATCTTCGCTATGGCGCATATAGCTGCCATAGGTGATCATGATTCCTTGGCCTAGGCTCAGGGTAAAAAAAGCAAGCCCTAAGGCCTCGATTACGCTAGAAAGAGTGAAAAGCGAGAGGTCTGGATACAAAACAAAATGGACGGCTTGAGCAAAACCCTCTAAGGTGGTGCTATAGATTACCAGCCCTACTAGTAGCGCGAGAAGGCCCGTCGTCATCAGTCGGCTCCAAAATTCTATGCCCTTGCGCACGCCGGGATACACAACGGCAATTGTCAAAGCAGTGAAGATGGCATGCCAAAAGAGCGTGATGTCGCCTGAGGCTGCGAGCAAATCAAATGTATGGCCAATATCTTGCGTCGATTTACCAATGTAAAATTGATTCAGGGACATAAAAATATAGTTGACGCCCCATCCTGCCACAACACTATAGTAGGACATGATCAAAAAAGAGGCGGCAACAGCTAGCCAACCGACGCCCTTCCAGAGTATATTGTTGTTTGTTAAAGCGGCGAAAGTGCCTACAGCACCGCGCTGAGCATGCCTTCCCAGGATAAGCTCCGCAATGAAAAGGGGGATGCCGATGAGGAAGATACAGGCGACATAGGTGAAAAAAAATACCCCTCCACCATTTTGCCCTGTAACATACGGGAACTTCCACAGGGTTCCTAAGCCTATGGCAGAGCCTGCTGCGGCTAGGATAAACCCCAACTGAGAGCTCCAATGTTCGCGTTGTTTGCTCATATGGCTGCCTCCCTATTTGGTTCCGATGAGGATAGCATGCTATGGGGAAACAGACAAACATTTTTAAATGGATAGTTGCTGAAAAAGCCTGTGGATGCGGTCAGGCACCTGAAACTTACGCCTGAATGGTCACCCTCTTACCTGAGCGAGAAATTCTGCTAGGTGCAGTGGTTGCACACCTGTGGCATGGAAAATATGACTGCGGCACGAAGTGCCATCGGCAATGGTTATTGTGTGCGCCGGCGCCGCCCGTATGGCGGGAAACAGTTGCAACTCGCCAATGCGCATCGACAGCTCATAGTGCTCTTTCTCATACCCGAAAGAGCCCGCCATGCCACAGCAGCCCGCAGCAATAAGCTCTGCAGCGCTCCCAGTAGCCCTAAGCAGCTGCATCGTCGGAGCCATTCCCACCAGGCTTTTTTGATGGCAATGCCCATGTACCAACAGGTGACAAGGAGCTCGCTCATGAGATAAAAGAAGATCCATCGCCTTGGCTGCAAGAAACTCTGCAAAAGTGATACATTGCCCAGCGACTCGTTTCGCACACCCTTTCCACTGCGGAGAGACCAGGTCGGGAATATCGTCTTTTATTGTCAGCAAGCAGCTGGGCTCTAATCCGATAATCGGTAAACCTTGCTCTGCATAGGGTTTTAAGGTGGCGATGAGGGTATGGGCGCGTCCTTGGGCCTGCTTGAGAAGGCCCTTAGAGATAAGGGGGCGCCCGCAGCAGCGCCAAGGAGGAAAGAGCACTCCATAACCTAAGCGCTGCAAAACTGCCACTGCTGCTTGCCCCACCTGAGGATGGTTGAACTCGGTAAAGGTGTCGATGAGTAAAATGACTTGGGGATCATGTTTTGATAAGACATTTCTCTTCGCCCACGAGGAGAAGCGCTCTTTAGCAAAAGAGGGAAGAGCGCGATGCGGAGTAATCCCTAACCAAGAGAGCAGAGCTTTTGTTGCGCTACTGGCAGCCCTTTTATTCATCCATCTGCCCATGGGCATAAGCCAACTGTTCACCTTATCGATATTGCCAAAGAGGCGACTGCGCAAGCTCACTCCATATTTTTTTTGATAGCTATGAAGGAATTCTGCTTTGATTTTAGCCATGTCGACCTGGGAAGGGCATTCGCTCTTGCAACCCTTGCATTCGATACACAGGTCTAAAATATCGTTGATAGCGTGGTCGGTATGGCTATCCCAAGCGAGCTTTCCGTGGATAGCAGCGCGCAGCGCCTGAGCTCTAGCACGCGTAGTATCATATTCATTGCCAGTGGCTTGGAAAGAAGGACACATCGTCCCCTCTTTTTTTCGACATTCTCCATTGCCATTGCACATATCTACCGCCAAAGCGAACCCACCTTCTTTGCTGAAGTCAAGGAAAGTCGGGGGGGCCGTAAGCTGGCTGCTGGGATGCAGCCGCAAGTTGCTTTCTAGCGGCACTCCGCCGACAATTTTTCCCGGATTCATCCTATTTTTGGGGTCAAAAGCCCGCTTGAGAGCCATAAAGGCGCCGTATACCTCCTCACCAAACATCTTCTCGTTGAGCCAGGAGCGCACAAGTCCATCGCCATGCTCGCCACTCAAAGCACCCTGGTGATCCAATAACATATCGGAGACATCGAGCATCATCTGGCGCATCTGCGCGAGCTGCTCTGGATCGCGCAAATCGATATAGGGACGGATATGAAGACATCCAGCCCCTACGTGACCATAGATTCCTGCGCGCATTCCTTTGCCGCTGAGGTAGGAAAAAAATTTTTCCATAAAAGGAGCTAGCTGGCTAGGAGCTACAGAGATATCCTCCAAAAAGGCAATGGCACGGCTAAAAGAACGCCTGGACAGCAGCAAACCCAGGCCAGCTTTTCTCATCTGCCATAGCTGTTGCATCTTTTCTGGCTCTATGAGGCAGCTATGGCGATAGCCGATTTTTTCCTCGGTTACAGCGCGAGAAAATAGGCGCAATTTTTCTTCTACCTCATCTTTTGTAGAGCCATCGAATTCAGCGACGAGAAGGGCAGCGGGGTCGCCCGCAAGCCATTCGATAGGCTTCTTAATAGCTGGAGAGCGAAGAGCTGCCGAGAGGATTTCCCTGTCGATCATCTCAAGAGACAAAGGAGAAAAGGATAACAATGTTTCTGCAGCGCGCAGTGCTTCGAGCATCGTAGCGCAAGAGATGAGGCATAAGCCACATAGCAGTAGTTTAGGCACAACAGCCACTTTGATTAACGTGGTAATTCCTAGAGAGCCTTCAGCACCTGCGATAAGTTGAGCGGGATTTAGGGGGAAAGGAGTGAGAAGTCTATCGAGGTTATATCCGGAGACACGCCGCGGAATCTTAGGGAAGTGGGCGGCAATAGCCTCTCTATTTTTTTGTGCGATCTCTTGCATCGTCTGATAAATCTTACCCTCAACCCCTCCAATCAGCATTTTTTCCTTCCATACTGCCTCATCGACAGCCGAAAGAGTAATGAGATCGCCACCTGCCAACACACAGTCCACAGCGAGCAAATGATCTGCCATGCAGCCATAGCGCAATGAGCGCGCCCCTGCAGCATTATTGCCAACCATTCCACCTAGCGTCGCGCGATTACCCGTCGACGTATCGGGACCCAAGCGAAAACCATAAGGAGCAAGCGCCTCATTGAGGCGATCTTGGACAACGCCTGCTTCGCAGATAGCAAAACGCCTTTCACAGTCGATAGAGCGTATAGCTGTGAGGTGGCGCGAGAGATCTATGATGAGGCCTTTTCCTAAGCATCCGCCCGCAATGCCCGTTGCTGCTCCCCGTGCAACGACGCAGGTGTCATAAGCGGCTGCGATCTCAACAGCTTTTTGCACCTCTTCAATGGTACGCGGACATACCACCCCGCAGGGCTCTACCTCGCAAATAGAAGCATCTACGCTATATACTTTGCGCGTGATAGCGTCAAATTGCACCTCGCCTTGTATATGGCTCTTAAGCTCTGCCTGTAACACCTCAGAATGCATTGCCTACTCTGAGCCTTTTACAATAATACTAGAAACTGTTTTATCATTTCCCCCCATACTAATGAGCATGCCAAAGGGCGTGCGAGGCTGTACCTGATTGTCAGCTTTTTGAGTAAACTGCTGGAGCAAATCGACCAGCTGGCGCACGCCGCTAGCTCCCGTCGGATGTCCAAAGCCACACAACCCACCAGACAGATTGGTAGGTAGACGTCCTGTAGCAGAGCTATTGCCCTCCAAAATATAATGTGCACCCTTTCCCTCTTTGACAACCCCTAACGCCTCCAAAGAGAGAATAGCCGTAATGGAAAAGCAGTCGTGAAGCTCCAGCAGGCCTAGCGCATCGACGCTTATGCATGCCGTCTCCAAGGCCTGTGCTACTGCATGCTTTGTCGTTGTAAGGCTGGCAGGCTCTACAGCTGCTGCTGTAATATCGCCTTGGGATTCCCCTACAGCTATGATTTCGACAGCCAAGCTGCGGTCAATACCACACTGATTTAGCCCCTCTTCTGAGCTGATGATAAGGGAAGAGGCCCCATCAGATATCTTGGAACAGTCATAGAGATTGAGGTAGGGAACAAAACGCGAGGGATCCGGCGGTGTCATTCCTAAAGAGAAGAGATCGGGAGCTTGATTGTGATATTCCTGAGCTTTTGGATTGCGCCTTGCATTAAGGATGGCCTGTTCATACCAGCGAGCCATCGCCTGACGCGCTGTGTCGTACCCATAAAGGTTATAGTAAGCAGCAGCTCTTTCGGCAAAAAGGCCGGGGAAAAAATGAGCATGCCCCTCCTTGCGCTCTTGCCTATAATAGGCTGCCCCCGCTAGGACATCGGCGCCATAGAGCGACTTCATACTATTTTGCATTTCAAAGGCCGCTACGAATACCACATCGGCAGTTTCAGCGAGGATACTGCGTACAGCAGTACCAATGGCTCTACCACCGCTGCCACATGCCCCTTCAATAGCTACGCAAGCTTTTCCATTTAGCTCTGGAACCATGTAGGGAAGAAACCCAGGTAGGTTTGCTTGTTTCAGGAAACGCCCAGACATAAAGCTTGCGATTATCCCTTCGTCTACAGAGCGGTAAGTTAGCTGGGCCAGTGTGCCAGAAGCAGTTTCTTTGAGATAGCTTTCAAAAGGTGGCAGAGGCTTACTCGGATCAAATTCTTTGCGCCCCGGCCCTAGAAATACAGTAGTATAGCCCGCAGCGGCAAACACTTTCCTGCGCAATGCTTTCATCACTTGCTCCTGATTCCTATGGGGGCAGAGAGCCACAGTTCATAGGGAGAATAGAGATGGCCAAACCCTATTTTTAACACGGCATCGAAATCGGCGCGATCTTTAGCAATGCCCTGTCCAACCAAAAGATCCGCTATGTGGCGTAAATTTTGCAGAAAAGCCTGGGCAAGTGCAGCCCCAGGGAATGTTTCCTGGCATTTCTGAGAAAGCAGGGCAGCAAAGTGGCTCATAAGCCGATCGAGGGCACTAGTTGTTTGCTTTTGTAGCGTTTTCCAGCTGACATCTCCAGGAATCACCCCCAGATAGCTCTGGCATAGCTCCAACCAATCGGCCCCCTCTATAAGCTGATATTGCTGACTCGCTGGATCGATAACGGCAGAAGCCCGCCCCTGTTTATAGAAAAAAAACCCTTTACGGTAGCCCTCTAGCTCATCATGCCCACCTATTATCCCCTCGGAGGCTAATTCGCTCAATAGTGGCAGAAGTAAGCTGGCATCTGCTAGCTGCTCAGACATAATAGTAGCAATTCTATGGCATATATTTAGACCGACGTAATCTGCCAACTGAAAGATCCCCATAGGCCTTACCAGCATCTCTTCTGTGACGCGGTTAACAAGATAAATCGCCGCTGAAGCAGGTAAGAAGGTGCAAAGCTCTTGCACTTTCTGACAGGCAAAAGCAAGCTCACGGATCAGATAGCCATTGCCAATAAATCCAGCTACATCCTTGGAAGGTATGAGCTGTTTGCCAAGACGCGCTGCTAACTCTCTAGTAAAAGAGCTTGTTGCTTTATTTTTTTCGGGAATCACTACCTCTACTAGGCGCTGATGGGCTGCTGGGTTGTAAAAATGAAAACCGATGAGTCTTTTGCCCAATCCTGAAGGCTTGGCCATCGATGCTATAGGGATTGAAGAAGTATTGCTGCAATAGAACGCATCAGAAGAGGCAACGGCATTGAGCATCTGGAAGAGCTCTATTTTTGCTGCAATATCTTCGGTAATAGCTTCAAAAATGAGCCGTGCCCCCCTAGCCTCATAAATTGTCGTCGCATAGCGCACATTGTCTGCAGCCCCTTCGACAAAGCTGCGCACAATCTCTTCGTTGCTCACCAAAGTAGGACAGCGTGCAAAACAGCGCCGCAAAAAGTTGATATGGCGCTCGCCCCACTTCTGTAGCTGAGTTTTAATGGTATGCCTTAAAGAATACAGCCCTTTTTCCCTGGCGTCGATGGCGAGTAAACGGCAGCGCCCTGTACCTATCTCCCCCCATTTTTCTAGCTCCATCTGTGCAATGGCCTGCGCGAGCAAAAGAGTGATGCCTGCACCCATATTCCCCGCAGCACCTATAACAACAGTATATTCTAAAGCTTCTTCAATGGTGCGCATGAATCGCATGTCCCTAAAAAAGCGTGCATCTGCTCACGGCATTCTTGCGTGGTAAAACAATAGACAAAAAGTTTGTGTTCCAACTCAAAAGTTTTAGTATGGTAAGAGGATGAGGCATGGATGGCCTTTTTTATACTATGTACGGCTCTTTGCGAGTAGCCGGCGATAAGCTCAGCGACCTCTTTACAATGAGGTAATAGCTGTTGCTCTTGGTAAATGCCATTGATAAGGCCTAAAGGGAGCGCCTCTTCAGCCGAGATCATTTTTCCTGTCAAAATTAACTCTTTGGCACGCCTCTCACCGATCGCTTGAGTAAGCCGATGCAGGCCTCCGAAGCCAGGTATAAGTCCTAATTTTACTTCGGGAAAGCCCAAAAGAACAGCTTGCTTAGCATAGATGAAATCGCACGCCAGAGCCACTTCCAACCCCCCTCCTAGGGCATAGCCATTCACCGCTGCTATCGTGACAAAGGAGGCATCTCTCATCGCTGCCATTACCTTTTGTCCCAAAGAACAATAGGCTACTATTTGGCGTCTATCCATCTTCTCCATTTCTGCTATGTCGGCGCCTGCAATAAAAGCGCGATCGCCTACACCAGTTATAATGAGAGCGAGTAAGCCTTCACTGCTCCAGAGATCTTTTTTAAACAACGCCAAGAGTTTTTCTAAAACATTTTTACTGAGGGCATTGAGAACATCAGGCCTATTGATGTACAGAATCCCCACCCTGCCCTCTCTCTCCAAATATAGATCGCGATCCATCGCTCAAGTACCCCTACCAACTGTGGCATATAATTAGACTTCTTTCGAAACTCCATTTGGTTGTTAAAATTGCCATTTTTGGCATCTTTGTCATCAAATTTTTCGACCATATGTACGCATATGCTCTCAAAATTCACCGATAAATTTGCTCGAAAATCATCAATTTTCTCAACCAAAGCGAGTTTTGAAAGAAGTCTATTATGGTCGTCAATATAAAAATTAAATCTTTATTTTGATACAAAAATCGTAGGAAATGATATCTATACCACTTGTGAGTAAGAACAGGCACGAGGGGGTATAGATGGGTAAAACAGCAGGAGAGCTTCTGCGCCAGGCACTAGCTGAAGAGCACCCTCTACAGATCGTTGGAGTTGTCAATGCTCTCATCGCTTTGCTCGCCCAAAGTGCCGGCTTCCGCGCCCTTTACCTCTCCGGTGCCTGCGTTGCCAATAGCTGCTATGGCCTTGCAGATTTAGGCCTTACCACTCTCAGTGAGGTGACTGAAGAGGTCCGCCGCATCACCGCCTGCGTAGAGCTCCCTTTGCTCGTCGACATCGACACGGGATGGGGATCCTCATTGATGGTATGCCGAGCTATCCGAGAAATCGAACGGGCTGGCGCCGCCGCTGTGCATATCGAAGATCAAATATTCCACAAGCGCTGTGGCCATCGCTCTGGAAAGGCCGTCGTCTCACAGGAGGTGATGGTCGATCGCATCAAAGCAGCTGTAGATAGTAGAAACAGCAGTTCTTTTCTCATCATGGCCCGTACTGACGCTGTCGCTATAGAAGGGCTGGAGTGTGCTTTAGCACGTGCTCAAGCCTATGCAGAAGCTGGAGCCGATCTGCTATTTCCCGAGGCACTCTTCTCTTTGGAGCAGTACCGCATCTGTAAGCAAAGCTCAGGATTGCCCGTCTTGGCCAATATCACGGAGTTTGGGAAAACACCTTTGTTCACTAAAGAAGAGCTGCATGCGTTTGACATCGACATGGCTCTCTATCCCCTATCGGCCTTCCGCGCCATGAATTATGCCGCTAAAACAGCATTACAAACGATACGCGATGAGGGCAGTCAAAAAAGCTTCCTCAGCCAGATGCAGACAAGGGAGGAACTCTATGCCCTTTTAAATTACTCACAGCTCGAAGAAAAGATAAATAATATCCAAAAAATGTAAGAGGGTGAAGATACTATGGCAACGACACTCAAGGAAAAAAGCGGAGGACTAGCAGGTGTTATAGCAGGAGACAGCGCTATATGCCTATGCCGCTCAAGCGATGAGCTGCTCGCTTATCGCGGCTATGCGATTGAAGACTTAGCCAAGTATAGCTGCTTTGAACAGACGGCATGGCTGCTGCTTCGGGGCCAGCTGCCAACGCACGCAGAACTAGAAAACTACTGTTCTAAGCTTGTGGCACTGCGCCAATTGCCAGATGCATTGTTAAATATCATAGAGAAGATCCCCGCAAACAGCCACCCTATGGAGGTATTGCGCAGCTGTTGCTCACTTCTGGGCAATTTCGAGCCAGAGGAAAAAAATTCATTTACTACTCCAGACCGCCTTATCGCTGCGTTGCCTACTATGCTTCTGTACTGGCGTGCTTTTTCTACCGGGCAGGGACGGTTGCTCCTAAATACCAATGAGAGCACTGTAGCGGGATACCTTCTCCATTTTCTCCACGGTGCTGAGACGTCGGAGAAAAAACGCCGCTGTATTGATGTCTCTTTGATCCTCTATGCTGAGCATGAATTTAATGCATCGACTTTTACTGTACGCACTGTTGCCAGCACCCTTTCCGACTTTTATTCAGCTATCTGTGGCGGCATTGGAGCGCTACGCGGCCCTCTTCATGGAGGCGCCAATGAAGCTGCCCTTGAGCTTATTCAGCGAATACATTCGCCAGCTAATGCTGAGCGAATCATCCTTGGGATGTTAGAAAAAAAACAGCTAATCATGGGCTTTGGCCATCGCGTATATACTACAGCAGATCCGCGCTCTGCCATTATTAAAGGCTGGGCAAAGGCCTTGGCGCATACTGAAGAGGAACAAAAACTTATAGCCATCGCTGAGAAAATCGAGGAAATTTTGTGGGAACAGAAGCAGCTCTTTCCCAACCTCGATTTCTACAGCGCGTTGGCATACCATTTCTGCGGTATCCCCTCCTCTTTTTTCACTCCCCTATTCGCTTTTTCACGTCTAGCAGGCTGGTCAGCGCACCTGCTCGAACAGCGAGCTCATAACAAGCTTATCAGACCTATCAGCAATTATATTGGCCCCGAAAAACAACCGTGGAGGCAATGCAATGCATGCTACAACAATCCCTCATAAAGAAAGTCAACGAGAAGGGTACGACGAGGTTACCCTCGCCCTAGCAGAGTATGTGATAAACAAAAGAGAGCCAAGCGATGAGGCGTGGCAGACAGCACGCCTTTGTTTGGCCGATGCTCTCGGCTGCGCTATCGCCGCCCTGCAATTGCCCGCATGCCAACGTCTAATCGGCCCGAGCTTTCCCGAACGCAGCTTCACAGCTGGGGGATGCCGCATCCCCGGAACGACTTGGGAGCTAGACCCCGTCGAAGGAGCTTTCACATTGGGAACAATGATTCGCTGGCTCGACTTCAATGACACCTGGCTTGCACAGGAGTGGGGCCATCCTTCTGACAACCTCGGTGGACTTCTTACTATAGCCGATTGGGTATGCCGCCATAGAAGGAGTGCGGGCCAACCTCTTTTGACTATAAAAGAGCTGCTGTTGGCAATGATCCAAGCCTATGAAATACAGGGAATTATCTCTTTAAGTAACAGCTTCAACCGTTCGGGATTTGACCATGTCATCCTGGTAAAAACAGCGACAGCTGCTGTGACAACAGCTCTTATGGGGGGCAATGAGCAGCAAATTGCTGATGCTATAGCGCAGACATGGATGGATGCTGGACCACTGCGCACCTATCGCCATGAGCCCAATGTAGGCGCTCGCAAGTCGTGGGCTGCTGGCGACGCCACCAGCCGGGGCGTCTGGCTTTCTCTTTTGAGCTTTAAAGCAGCAGAAGGATATCCTACAGCACTTACCGTGCCGCTCTGGGGGCTGCAAGACTGCATCTTAAAAGGTAAGGCGCTCACTCTGACGCGCGAGCTTGGCTGTTATGTTATGGAAAATATTCTTCTTAAGGTGCTCTATCCAGCGGAATTTCATGCCCAAACTGCTGTCGAAGCGGCATGCCAACTCCATAGAATTATTGCAGGGAGGGAAGAGCAGGTCGAAAAAATTGAGATAGAAACGCACGAAGCTGCTATGCGTATCATCAATAAAAAAGGGATGCTTAGAAATCCTGCCGACCGTGACCATTGTCTGCAGTATATGGTAGCGGTAGCATTGCTCAATGGAGAACTGAATGCTGAAGACTACGAAGAGCATGGAGCTGGCGATGTGCGCATAGAGGCCCTTAGAAAGGTAATGGAGCTACGCGAACGGCCCCAGTATAGCAAAGACTATCTCGACCCAGAAAGGCGCTCTATAGCCAATGCCATTACGGTCTATTTCAACGACTCCAGCAGCACCGAGCGCATCGCTATTGAATATCCCATCGGCCACCGACGACGACGCCAAGAGGCGATACCTCTTCTTTGGAAAAAATTGGAAAAAAACCTCTGTGGCCACTATCCAGAAACAAAAGTAACTCATCTGGTTCAGTTGATGCAGCAGCAGAGCGTGCTCTCTTTGCCCGTCGACAACTTTGTTGAAGAATGGCTATAGAAGCTTCGATAAGGCAGATGGTAGCAAGAAAATAGGTGCCATATTTTTTTCTATCGTCTTGAGGATAAACTACTCATATTTTCTTTGTGTCTCTTTTTTGTGGATTCTTTTAGACTTTGTTTTTTCTGCAATCTATAGTTCTGGCCTATGCACATAGCAATTATTGGAGCGGGCGCTGCCGGCGTCTTTGCCGCAGCGCGCGCCGCAGAAGCATATCCTAGCGTTAAAATCACTATCTGGGAGAAAACCGCCACGGCTTTAGCAAAGGTAAAGGTATCGGGCGGAGGGCGCTGCAATGTCACCCATGCCTGCTTCGAACCACGCCTGCTAACAAGCTATTATCCACGGGGTGGTAAGGAGCTCCTTGGCCCTTTCTCGCGCTTTCAGCCGCGCGATACCATGGCCTGGTTTGCAAAAAGAGGGGTAACGCTTAAGGTGGAAAACGACGGCAGAGTCTTCCCCCAAAGCGACAGCTCTCAAACAATTATCGACTGTTTGCTCAAGGAACTAAAAGAGCGCAATGTCAATATCCTCCAGAACCAAAAGATTACAAGGATTGCAAAAGAGGAGGCAAAATTTTTTCTCCACCTAGCCTCTGGGAGGACGGAGCCATGCGATCGGTTGCTATTAGCCACGGGAAGCAGCCCACAAGGGCATCGCTTTGCCGAACAGCTTGGCCATACAACTTCTGCTTCTGTTCCCTCTCTTTTCACGTTTAACGTACCCTCCTCCCCTCTACTAGATTTAGCTGGCGTCTCTATAGAAAAAGTTTCTATGCGATTACATCTAGAAAATACTATATTAACAGAAGAGGGTTCCCTTCTCCTTACACACTGGGGCTTCAGCGGGCCTGCAGCCCTCAAATTATCGGCGTGGGGGGCGCGCGATCTTTTTCACTGTGGCTACCATGCCGAGCTTATTATCAACTGGCTTCCGCAATATTCTTCTGAAGAGCTTATGACCTATCTCAAAGGGCTAAGAAAAACAAATGCCTGCTCTTCTTTAGCCTCCTGGAGCAATTTTCCCCTGGCAAAAAGCCTCTGGAGACGGCTGCTGGAGACGGCAGGGCTAGCGGTGGAAAAGCCTCTCGGGCAGCTTTCCAATCAGGAACTCTCAGCTCTAGCAAATAAGCTACAAGAAGATCATTATCGCATCGAAGGAAAAACGACCTATAAGCAAGAATTTGTCACTTGTGGAGGCGTTACACTAGCGGAGGTAAATTTTAAAACTATGGAGAGCCGCCGATGCCCAGCCCTTTTTTTTGCTGGAGAAATCCTCGACATCGATGCCATTACAGGGGGCTTTAACTTTCAAAATGGCTGGACAACGGGGTGGCTGGCAGGCTCTGCCCTCGCTGCCAGCAGCTCCCACTAAAAACTGGAAGATTGGTTTCAAAGAGCCCCCAAATTAATGTCAGGATGGGCAAGATGCAGTAATAAAGGTTTCGGCATGGTTCTTGATCATCCTGTGTTGTAGCTTTCACACCCCCTTATACATCGTGCCCGTGTGCGTGCCCGTGCCCGAATGAAATTAATTATCCACTCCGTTATTATGTCATTTTTTCACTATTGCTTAAAAAAATTGAGCTAACTATCATGTGTGAAATTACTATCAACAACAATAGACTTCTTTCGAAATTCCATTTGGTTATTAAAATGGCCCTTTTTGGTAACCGGTCACGGGGGTCTAGCGGCTTAAGGCGCTGCTCTGAGGGCATCTATAAATTCAAAAATGCTCGCAAATAGCTGAAAATTGCTATTTGCTGCGCTTTTTGATTCATATATGCTCCTCAGAATCAGCGACTTAAGCTGCGCCATACCCCCGTGACCGATTACCCTTTTTGGGATCTTCTCCGTTAAATTTTTCGACCATATGTGCGCATATGCTCTCAAAATTTCTCGAAAAAGCTGCCCAAAAATTGCTCATTTTTCTAATCAAAGCAAATTTCGAAAGAAGTCTAATAAAAAACAAAAAAGTCGAGTCAATAAAATCAAAAATTCAGGTGATTTTTATGCAGCCTACTTGCTATATTCCCCAACTAAATATTCAACATATTGCTTCCTCATCCCATAACCCATCCCCTCAAACAAAAAAAAAGGAAGCTATTCGCTCTCTGATGAAGGCCGCTCTTTACCCGCTACAAAAGGGGCTCAACATATCAAAGAGAACTCTTGCCAATGAATTTATTATACGATGTAAAGAAGATGATGCCTTCTTTTTTACCCATATTGATCAACTGCAGACCCTCGACATCGCAAGCGAGTATGGCCCCTCTTTGTTTGGGGTCATCATTCGATCTAAAAATAGTGACAAAATCGCAAAATTTATACAGAGAATGGAATTTCTCAATGAGTTAACGGATGACTATAAATTAACTGTTCTAGCGCGCTGCAAACAATTAATAGCAGAGAAAAACCCCCAGCAAGAAATAAATCTACAGCATATTGTAGATAGGATAGAAAATACTCCCAATGTACATTCCATTCACTCCCTGCTGGTCGCAGCAGCAGCCACGGGAGATACAAGGCTATGTCAGGCCCTTATCGATAGCAGGGAAGACAAAGAAGATACCATTGTGGAAATTATTCTGGGAGCCATCCTCTCTGCAAACATAGAGATCGTACTCCATTTTCTTCCAAGCATAAGCAATAAAAAACTTCTCGACGCACTTTCTCTCAGCCGCATAAAGACTCTCACCCAAATCAGTGCAGGGGGTAGTGGCTATGAAGTATCTCCCGGGGACAATGCACTAGATATCGCCATAAAAAATGAACGAGAACGGATATTTTACTTACTGGTTAAGGAAGCGTATGGAAGAAAAGATATCTCTCTCCAAAAATTTCTAGAGGATTGGTTCGCCAGCGCCCAAAACAAGGAAAAAGTACAAGAGCTGATTAAAAAGAAAATCACGAGCAACCAACTTGTCAAGTTGGAAAAAAAAAGCGCAGCAATATGCCCTTCTTTTCAACAACAAAAAGCTTCCCAAGTGACATACCAGGCCAATCTCTCGAAAAAAGAGACGGCAAAATTAATAGCAAGGCTTCCTTTAGAACAACGACAACAGCGCAGAGAGATAAAAACAGTCCTCCACGAAACTATTCACTGGCTATTTCTCACCAAAGCGAGCAGTCCTCTACCTTTTCCGCAACACTGCACCCGTATCACGCATTTTCACCTCCCCCCCTTATACCCCATTGAGGGGGTGAAAATGAATAGTTTTTATGAAATTAGAAAAAAAGTAGGGAGAACATTTCTACTCGCCTCTGACAAAGCCATTGAGCTTTCCACTGCAGAAAAAGATATTATTGATAACTCTCTTTTAACACATCTCTTGAATGGCAAAAATCTCGAATTTATTTATAATTTTCCAGGTACAATCACTCATTTGAATAATACCTTTTGGGACAATTGGATCTCCTCACCAGGCGAGTGGAACGAAGTATATCGCGATATTATTCATCCCACTATCAGCCAAGCAGCTCTAAACATCTTCTCCCTACTCGTTCAAAAATATCCCGCCACTCCTTTATCTGTAGTAGAGTTATGCGGAGGAACAGGCTCCCTAGCAAAACAGCTACTACAGCAGGCTTCCTCCAAGGGAATTACTGACATTCAATACATTTTGCTGGAAAATAATGAAAAAGAACTTGCCCAAGCCAAAAAGGAACTCAAGGAGTACAAGACAAGCACAGTAGTTAAGACCGATATCGTCAATGATAACTATTGCTCTGATGCACAAGGGCGCCAAGAAATTGTTGCCAACTCTGTAGATCTCTTTCTAGGCTCAGGAGCACTAGCCACCCATGTGCTGAAGGATAAAGATAGTGGACTACAGGCTTTAAAAAAAATCGCTTACTACCTAAAGCCAGAGGGCTACCTCCTCCTTGCCAGCCACTCCGCTCCCCTACTATATTCCGAAGACTTTGAACGAGCGGGCTTTCGTACGATTAACTGCTCTTTACCAGGCTATGCCCGGAACCTCCATATCGTACAAAAAATCGGCTGCCCGACGATTTGTCCATCGCGTCCGGCCACCATAGCGAGAGGGAAGTATGTTTGAGTTGGAGAAAACCTTTGTTTTTGAGGCAGGCCATCAGCTTATCCATCACGATGGTAAATGTCGCAATCCCCATGGTCATTCTTACGTGTTGCTTGTGCGCGTGCGTAGCGATAGCTTGGAGCAGCAGGGGCCAAAGCGCAATATGGTCATAGATTTTGGCGATATTTCCAAAGTTGTCAAGCCGATGATCGACCACTATTTGGATCACAAGTGGCTCAACGATACCTTACATACTGACTCACCGACAGCGGAGTATATCGCCAAGTGGATATTTGATTACTTACTACCTTTTCTTCCTGCTCTGCATAGTATTACAATCCACGAGACAGCAACGAGCAAAGCTACCTATTATACCGAGTAAAAAGAGGCGGCGGCGGCATCCCAGTCAAAAAGGCTAGCAGGGGCAACAGCGCGGCAAAAGGGCTCCGCAGACCGATCTGCTAACAAAATGTAATTGGCGTCTTTTAAAGAGGCCAAAAAACGCACCTCAGAAGCTGTAGCTACTTTAGGGCTCCACCAGATGAGTACATGCGACTGCGTCTGCATCTTTACGCTGTGTATTTGACGTAAAACAGCTGCTTCCAGCTTCTCCAACTCACCAAGAGATAGCACCGCGATGGCTTTACCTTGCAGCGCCGCCTGCAAGATAAACAGATGCCCTCCATCGAATATCTTATTACCCTCATCGAGCTCCAAAAGCCTTTCCGCTAATAAAGCCAAAGAAACTGTCGTGCAGCCCACCTGCTCAATGGCTATTCCCGCTGCAATATTTGCCAGCTGCGCCCCTGCTTCGAAGCTTAGCCCATTTGCCACTGCAAGCGAAACAGTGGCTAACACAGTATCGCCAGCGCCGGTAACATCTTTAATCTGGCGCACGCGAACGGGAAAATACCGCGGCTGCTCTTGGGGAGAAAAAAGTGCCATGCCATCTTCTGAACAGGTAATAAGCAACGCCTCAGCATCTGTCACCTGCAATAGCTCAGCCGCCGCCTGTTCAAGAGGGGCAGAGGAGGGAAGGCGTGCAGCTAAGTAGCTCTCCGCGCGATTCGGCTTGATCAACGTAGCGCCTCTATAGCAAGAAAAATCCGTTCCCTTAGGATCGACAATAACAGGAATCCCACGGCTCTTGGCCTGGGAAAAAAGCGCCTGCAAAAGGGGCGTTGTAAGATATCCTTTGCCATAATCTGAAACGGCGATAAGGGCGATATCGGCTAGTAATAGCTCGAGGCTATCGATCACCTGCTGTTCGAGAAAATGTGGCAGCGGGAGCACCTTCTCATGGTCGATGCGCACCACCTGCTGGCCAGCGGCGATAATGCGATTTTTAATTCCCGTAGGAATAGAGGAATCGACAATAAGCGCAGCAACATCGCCCCCCGCCTGCTCTAAAAGGTAACGCAAAGACTTTCCTGCTATATCATCGCCAAGGCGTCCCGCCGCACGCACCCGCGCCCCTAACGCTAATAGATTGAGGACTACATTGCCGGCGCCACCAGCGCGCTGCTCCTCTTTTTGCGCCTGGATGACAGCAACAGGCGCCTCGGGAGAGATGCGCTTAGCGACCCCAAAGGTATAGATGTCGAGAAAATAGTCACCAATAACGAGAATATCAGCGGGAGCAAGCGCACTGAAAGCTTGAGCGAGCATTACCACCGCCTATCCAACATAAGATAATTGTGGACATAGTCTGCTATGGTGGCATCGAGCGGGCGTGCAGATATGTAAGCGGCGTTGAGGGCCTGCTGCAGCTTGCCCATAGGAGCACAGGTATAATTTTGATATTTGCCAACGAGGTCTGCGGGCATAGGGATATATTCGATGTGAGCAGGCATGCCCAGGGCGGCAAAAAGGGCGTATACTAATTGATTCCACGTGGAAGCGGTGCCACTGCCTACATTAAATATCCCCCCTATCTTATTGCCTAAAAAGGCGCAGGTAATGGCCACAGCGTCTTTGACATAGATGAAATCGCGCATCTGTCCACCATGAGGAAAATCAGCGGGAAATTCCGATTGAAACAGACGCACGACACCTTCTTTCTGCACCATGGGAAAGAAATGATGGACAGCAGACGCCATTCTTCCTTTGTGCGCCTCATTAGGACCGAATACATTGAAATATTTTATTCCAACGAACTGGTCGAGCAGCCCTTGACTTTGCACCCAAAGGTCAAAGAGCTGCTTGGAATAGCCGTACATATTCAAGGGCTTTAACTGCCCTATCAGGGCATGATCATCGCTAAAACCCAAGGAACCATCCCCATATGTCGCCGCTGATGAGGCATAAATAAAGCGAAGAGAATAGCGCAAGGCATAGTCGGCAAGGCGAATGCTAAAGCGATAGTTGTTGTCGAGAAGATAGTCGGCATTGGCTTCCACGGTGCTGGAGCATGCCCCAAGATGGATGATAGCGCCAAGCTGCTCTTGCTTGCCTTCTAGCCAAGAAAAGAGGGCATGGCGAGAGATAATGTCGACAAAGCGCTTACCTACAAGATTTTGCCATTTACCCCCTCTACCGAGGTCGTCAACAACAACGATATTCTCTTTGCCCATACTATTGAGGTGAGAGACTACCCCTGACCCAATAAACCCTGCCCCACCTGTAATGACTATTAAGGGCTCTTCGCTAGTCGCCATTTTTCATCTCTTTTTAAAAGCTCACAAGTATACTGTGGGGCGATGAAATTTTGCGTTTTGAGCTGCGTGAAAGCTCCCAGGGTTGAGCTCCTGCAAATGGGTCAGTATTGATTAATACTGACCCATTTGCAGGAGCTCAACCCCGGGGCTTTGACGCGCTCAAAACGCAAAATTTCATCGCCCCACAGTATAAATAGAAACTGCCGCATTCCACTGTAGCAACTTGTCCTTGTCCGGTGCAATGCTTTTCTATATGATTCTCTCTTATGTCTACTCATAGCCTCATTGCCCATCGCGGCGCTTCACATTGCGCCCCCGAAAATACTCTCGCCGCTATCCTAGCTGCAAGGCAGCTGCCACAAGTTGATTACATAGAAATTGACCTACAGCTTACCAGCGATGGCGTTCCTGTCGTGATCCATGATACTACAGCCGCGCGCACGACAGCAGGGGCATGCACGCGAGCTATCAACGCCATGCACAGTGCAGAGATTGCGCGCCTTGAAGTGGGCAGCTGGCACTCGCCACAATACCGAGGAGCCCCCCTTCCCACGCTGAGCGACGTGCTCGCCCTAGATATCGGCGCAAAAAAGCTTATGCTTGATCTCAAACTAGAGGGGTCATCTGCCCGCCGCTTCGCAGAGGAGCTAGAGATAAGAATTTTTTCATCTGCATATAAGAACAGCTCAGAAAAGCTACTTTTTGGCAGCGAATCCCTCGCACTGCTCAAAGAGGTTGCCAATAAATTACCCGGTAGCTCTCTCATCGCCATTGCAGATAGCCTTGAAGCCGTCGAAACCTTCTTGCATAGCGGCATTACTCACCTCGCTATCAATAGCGAGCTGCTGACGGAAGAAAGGATGGCCCTATTGCGTGGACAGCACATTCGCATCTGGTCTTATACCATCAACAGCCTTCTTCTTGCCGAACAGCTGCTAGCGCAAGGGGCACAAGGCTTAATCACAGACATACCAGAAAATTATGCTTCTATGCGTGGATCAGTTTTCTTAATGATGTAGCTGACGTTCTTCTGATTAAAGCCTTTGTACCCTTCACGCCGCTGCAAGTTTTCTAAATGGCTACCAACAGCGCCATGAGCGCGAAAGCGCTCTGCCTGCTCCCGCGTAATCAACCCAGCATGGAGTAGCTTATCAATGCGAACGCCCTCCACAAGCCATACCTCTCCAGCAGTAAACGCCTGCTTGAGATAAGGAAAATTGCTAAAGGGCTCCATCATTCTCACTCCCTGATGAGAGAGATCTTCTGTCAACCTATTGAAAAGAAACTGGGCTTCGAGGTGGTGCATCCCCGCCTTGAGGATAGAGTCGCCATGTAAGGCACACCACAGGCCTATCGTCCCCAAGCTTTCCAACTCGGGGAGGGGTTGATGGGCGAAGTCTATTTCTACCTCATGGGGAGCTAAATCGACATCGAGAAAGAGGATTAGCCCTGCAAGGCTATTTTCCATAACCTGAGCGCCCCACCCCGCCTCTTGCCCAGCGTAAAAGCGCTCGCGGCAGTGAAAACCTAGAATCTCAAAGAGACGGACAAGAGAAGAAAAGTGGCGGCGCGAGGAGCGGAAGGTATGATGGTCGTGATTGGCCCAGCCCATGCCCTGGCTATCTTGCCTATTTTTTTGCAGCTGCCCAGCGCTGTTGCGCACCTGCCAATAGCGGCGCTCTGCCTCCAAGACTATTGATGCAGCGAGGTGGGCGCCCACTGTGCTAGCCATCTTTTCAGCAAGATGCAGAGTATGACTCATCGCCTCTTGCTCGTCGGCCATATCGCGCTGACGCCCAAGCCAGAGCTCTTGGGCGGCGAAATAGCGCAGAAGGTAGTCTGCATCGGCATAGGTGGGCAGAAACGTGTGGGTGGCGCGCCGCTCCACAACGTAGAAGCTGATGCCGCTCTGCGAGCAGATGCAGCAGCGGCGATAGCCGCTGAATGGCGAGCCTTCAATGGCAGCATAAAGGCCTCGCACCATGAGAAAGTCGGCAATAGAATCGACACGCACAGCTACTGCGCCATTGCCCAAGCCACTTTCTTTGACAACTACACTGGGAAGTTGGGCGCCAAGATGCCGCCAGACAGAGCCATCGACAGTAGCCTGGACGATGGTGAAGCCGGCCTCAACGAGCTGCTGCCGCCTTTGTGGCGTGAAGCTTACTACAATATGGTCGATCCAGTCGAATAGACATGTACTCGTATGAGTTTCTAAGATATGGGCGAACTGATGTATGGCATCATTGCCTCTAGAAAGCTCGGCGATAGCTTCTTCTAGCCAAGCCTCGGCTTTTGGCTCACATTTCCAATGAAATAGCTCCTCTTGCTCCATAGTATCCCCTTTAGAAAAGGTGAGTTAACGAGGGGTTGCAAAACTCCAATGCGGTGTAGTGGAAAAAACATAAACCTTCTGCTCTGTACTGCCGCCACTGTCGATAACCACCGCGACCCCAATATCCCCATCGCTCCCATTTTTTGTTAGCTCAATCTGGCGAATGATTGTCGTTGAGTCAGCTGCAATAGGAAATGTAATGATTTTTTCCCCCAAATGAGAGTCAAAGACTACTATAGTATTTTGGAAGCCAAGGATACAAATGCCATCTAGGAAGCCAAAGTCACAGTCGAAATGATAGTAATGAAATAAATTCACAAAAGATGAACGACTTGCTTGCCCTATATAGCTCATAGACTGCTGTGGGCGCCATTTCTGGGTAGCAGTAAAGTCGAGCTTTGCCATATGAATGGTGGCTGTAGGAGTATATACAGATCCATTTTTCTGCTGCTCCTCTTGTTGCTCTATGACGAGGTAGATAGCCAACACATCATCGCCTGATCGAATGAGCTTAGCCGCTGCTAGTACTTTCGGCTTCTCTTCATCTCGATCTATATTCATAACTACATGCGTGATATAGGGCGCTGTGATAACAGTCTTATCTCCACACCTTGTTCCATTTTGATTTTCTGCAGTCAAATGACATGTAAAAAGGGCTGTAGAAGTATAGGTTAAAACAATTCCTTCGGAAATTTTTTTTTCACCAGCGCCTATCTGGAGAAAATCGCTTCCATAAATACCCCCTCTTGTCAATAGATAATAATCACATTCAGATAATTCCAGCCACAGTATTGGAGGATCCTGTAACGAGGCTTTTTGGACATCGCAAATATTGGCATAATATATGCGCTTGTCACACATTCCTTTTATGAAAAAGCCTTGTCCTGCCTTATGAGCACAAGAAAAATTTTTCCCCCATAAGTGATCCGGTGATACGTTTCTTCGCTCACTGATCTGATTGGTTGCTGTGTTAAACAACAAAGCACTTACCGAGGCAAACATCTTCCTTGGAGTATAGCCAGGCAGACCTCTACCGCCATAGCAGTAATGAACAAAGAGCTCCTTGTTTGGCGTTAAACTTATTCCTGTACATCTTAGGATGGGAATGACTGCATGCAATATGGCCTGTTGAGAGGGGGGAGTTTTTTCAGCTGGCCAATCCATCATGGAACAAAAGCGGAGCAAATTCATGAAGGGATTTCTGGAGAGAGGCATAGAGGCAACGATAGCGTGAAACTGTTTATTTACCCTCTGTATGACTTGCCATTGATACCTGCAAGGAAGATAGTTGAAAATATTTTCCCATAACTCAGGAGGCAGAAATGCGCCGTTGCAATCAATATTCATTTTACTCTCTGTAGTCTCAATGCTCTCTAAAATGGTTCAAAATGTAGCGTATGCTTTAGCCTGCGCTTGTTTTTGCGGGTTTTAACCCGCAACCTATAGTTCGGAAATATTTGTGACGGTCACGATTGGTATTCAACCAAAACATTTGGTGAAGAAGGCGGAAGATTATCCGTACAGCAGCTGTTATGTGCATACGGGTTAAAACCCGCGGAAACAGGCACAGGTTAAAACCTGTGCAAACAAGCGCAGGCTAAAGCCTACGCTACATAAACTGGCCTGAACCTCAAGTTAGCGCAAATAGATCGGAAAATGCAAATGGAAACGCAAACGTTCACGATATTCACACTTGTGGGTAAGGGTCAGCACCTGAGGATATATGCAAGTCAATTTACCCTCTACTGTCTTCATGCAATGTAGACAGCTGAATCAGCGTGAAATCTATCTTTTTGCCATGGGAAATAGAAGAGCTCGACAGGCTTCCAGCTTAGCCTTATCCGTTAGAGCATGGCTTAGCTCTTCGGCTAGCCGCTCTTTGCTTTTGCCTGCTGTGACAGCAAGCAGCTGACTATTGACTGCGCCATAGCTATTGATGCCATTCACGAGTGTATGAGCGGCTTGATTGTTAGCTTCCATTTTTCTTTCAAGTCCTTTAATTTCACAGGCAAGCACCAAGGTTGCTTGTGCCAGATGAGCTATTGCATAGCAGACAAGGGGTGGCGGTGTGGGGCTGCTCGTGTGTGCTAAAGGGCTTAGGAGTACAACTTCTCCAAATTGACCGCGAGAGAGCCCCCTTTCGATTCGTTGAATGAATGGGGCAAATTGGTCGCTGAATTTCTTGGCTTTTATAGCTCCTTTCCAGTCCGCTAGTAGACCTGAAAAATAATCTATGGGGTTTCTCGTTTCTTCTATCATCCATTGGTGTTGAGCTGCCTTATAGCAGGGAGGAAATGCTGCAATTACGGCTTGCTTCTGCAGCTCAACAGCTTTTCTTTGCTGCTCATTGTCTGCGCGTATTTTTTCATTCGCTGCAGCGATAAGGCGAGCGCGTTTTTTTGCTTTTCTCTTGGCTTTGCGCTTTCCTCCACCAAAGAGATTTTTAATATTTCTACAAAGTTGTTTAGGAGTTTTTAATAGGCCCTTTATTACTTGTTCGCCTGTTTTGAAAGGGTTTGTGATCAGCCCTTGGGCCAAATTAAAAACTCCAATGATTTTGCTGGTAGTCAATTTCAGCAGTTCTTTTGTGATCACTATGGGAGCTTTTAAAGGGTTTTTTAACGCCTCTCTAGAGACCTTTGTCAATACAGGAAAAATATCATTGGTAAGAGAGACCACTGTGAAAGCGGTGGAGACAATTCCTAAAGCAGCAGCAAGGTTAGGATCCCGTAAAAACAGGTCGCTATTAGCTATAAACTCCTTTGGCGCTGCTATTATTTTTTGAAAAATCTTTTCAGGCTCATTCAGAAACTGATTCACCAGCAATTTAGGCGCATTTTCTGGTTGGGATAGGATATTGAAAAAGAGACCTTTCAGTTCCTTTGCTCTGGAAACCGCAGGAGTAATACCCGTCAGATCAGCCGCAAAATCGACTATTTTCTGCGCTGCCATCTCCATATCGATCCATTCAAGGGCCGGCGCTGCTACTGGTACGACTGACGTCGATGAAGGCACTTGAGAGGAGCTTTGCAGTAGTGAACGCTCTCTAATCGAAGCGGGGGTAGGTTGTACGGGTCGGTTTGTTTGCGTGGCTACAGTCCCCAAGGTTGGCTTTGGGAGCATCACTCCAGGCTGGGTTAGCAATGGTGGTTGCACCTTAAAGCCTTGCAAAGCAGATATTGAAATGCCTGCAGCGGCTCCAACTTTTAAAGGTATTGATGATACTTTTTTTGCAACAATGCGGCCCTCGGAAAGCAAAAATACCGGTAGCTTCACCCCACCTATATGATTGTGAGGAGGAAATACCGTTTGGTTGCCAAGTGAATGAAAGCGTCTTTTAACCAGAGCTAACAATTCAGGGTTGGCTGGGCAGAATTGCAGCTGTAGTTTGGTTGCATTCAGCTCTTCTCCCAGTTGTTTAATTTCTTTTAGCGCTTTTATAGCTAATCCTTGACTTTTCCAAGGATGTTTTGCTTCAAGCAGATCGACATACACACGCAAGGCCCCATCGCTTCGAAGCATATATCCATATTGAAATTTTCCACCGGATACATCGTGAATAAATATCTGATTTATTGTCTTCAGCGTTTCAGCAAGGAAAGGCTTCTTTGAGTGTACTTCTTGGAGGAGCTTAACCTTGACAGTTAGCTGCCTTAATGTTGAAGGTAACGAGATGCTTTTTCTTGCTATAGCACCCATGCCAGCGCCTACGGGAGGGGAAATAAGGCTTCCAAAAGAATCAAACGAATAGCGTGTCTCCTCTTTCGATATTCCATAACATGTGAAATAGTGATCTGCAAATGATTCACGAATCTCTAATAGCTGCGCGTTAGCGGCCACACGCCAAGTTTCAGGTATAACTTGTATGGCTGTTTGGATAATATTGGCAACAACCAAGCAAGCTTTGAACGCCGTATTATTCATTTGGCATGCTTTTTCAATCAGCTGATCTAGCACTTTTACAGGGCCAGCAAGCATGTTGATATCCCCTAGCATATTTTTGACTAACGCTGCATCACTTTCAGCGGCGCTCAAACCTAATGGATTTAGCATTTATTACTCCTTCAGTGCACTATCGAACATGAATTTGCGTCGACTTTCATCGCTAATTCCTTCCAAGTAGAATGTGCATGGCTGCAGTGATCGTCGCAAGCTGCGCCTGTGTTGTATTTAGCATTTTTGCTATGCGCTCTTTGTCTACTTTTTCAGCTGCTAATTGTTTATTTAATAGGGCGACATCAGCGGAGAGCTTATTTACCTGTGCCTGCAGCCCTTGGATCGTCGCTGTCACCTGCTGCGGCGTTAGAGCCAGTGGAATAGCAGCTATTGGTTTGACAATGGGTTTCACAGCTGCAGCAATTGCTGGCTTAGCCACCAGTACCGTTGTTTGTGGTTTCACAGCAGGTTTAGGAGTTAAAGCAGCCATTGGCTTGGCAATAGGAGCCGCTGTAATCAATTTGCTGCTGTGGAGTGGTGAATAAAAAAGTTTATTGCGAACAACGCGCTTATGATCAACATCTTCACAGTGTTGAGCCCTCTTGTTTAAGTAATTACTGTTGTAACTTATACTCATTTTCCCCCCTTTACTAAACGTCAAGTGGCTTAAGAGCCTAACCCTCTCATGAATGGATTTATCTGCCTCTGTGAGCCTGTATTTCATGTAATAGGTTTTCGTACGATGACCATCGATACTGTATGTGCTGATAGCTGAAATAACAGTCATTTTTTCCTCTCGTGCAATACTGATTTCTTAGAAGTTGCTTGTTGGGGGTTGTTTATTGCCGGCAGTATATCAGAAAAGGCTTTCTCCTAGAAACTTTTTTTCAACTCGCAATTCCTAAAAAAATCCCCCTAGTGACTCTCTCGCAACTGCTCATAAAGCGTAGCTATTCAGATCCCCGTTTAGAGGGTGTCTGGAAATTATAATTGCTCCTGGGCAGCGTAGCCAATCTTCATTCATGATGTGAATTGTTACTTTTTATTTTGATATTTTTATACAGTGTGCTAAAACTGGACTTTGGCCGTTTGGAACCGAAGAATTGCTCCATCAGGTTTGGGTAGGTTCTAGAAGCCTTGGAGCAAAACACTGTAGATGGCTCTGCGCAGCCGATCCGAACGCTGGCCGAAACTTCAAACAAGGCCAATTTGCTATATTTGACGCTCACATGGCAAAGGATGGAGAAAAAATGATTTTAGCTGCACTCATACTGTTTGTGGCAACAGCAATGCCTTTGACAACGCTCCAAGGGGATGCGACCCCTACAAATTTTAAAAATAACATTTTGTGGAACGAGCAAGGCACTTTTCCACTCGTTACCCAAGAGGTATGCTGCAATAGCTGTAATCGCCTTCCCAGTGCGGCGAAATTATTGCAACTGGTTCAACAGGTGCTGAATGACGGTATATTGGTATTACCACAACTGCAACCTCAGCTCGTTCATCAGCTGCAACAAATTATACAACAGGGTGGAATCGGGATAATAGGCCCCCCTGGCCCAACAGGAGCCACCGGACCTACAGGAGCTGCTGGCCCAACGGGAGCCACCGGATCTACAGGAGCTGCTGGCCCAACGGGAGCCACCGGATCTACAGGGGCTGCTGGCCCAACGGGAGCCACCGGATCTACAGGGGCTGCTGGAGGTGTTTTAGGTTTTGCTGATTTTTATGCGCTGATGCCTCCCGATAATGCTGCGACCGTTGCACCTGGCTCCCCAGTATTCTTTCCAGAGACTAATGGCATTCCCATCGGGGGAATCTCCCGAGCTGGAGCCTTTTCATTTGTCTTGGCCGATATCGGTACCTATCAAGTCCTCTTTCAAGTAAGCGTGACAGAACCTGGCCAGCTCATTATCACCCTCAATGGCATTGATCAGGACTTTACTGTAGTCGGACGGGCAACTGGCACAAGCGAGATAGTAGGGATGTCTTTGATCACTACGTCACTAATCAATACGGTGCTCGAAATTTGTAATCCTACAGGGAATAGTACGGCACTGACCATTACCCCATTAGCTGGCGGAACACGCCCTGTTTCAGCACACCTTGTAATCACAAGAATCAACTAAAAAATAGGCTAGTATAGATGTCATACACTTTGCGAAAAATAACGGCTGCTATAATGCCCCTGTTGATGATAATGATATATTGTTCACAAGGGGTGTATGCTAGCCCGCCCAATTTCGATGGGAGCTTATGTGAAGCCTCAAATCAGCTCCTAACTTGCTCTGGCAGAGGATTTCTCACTGCTGATCTATTGTACTGGAAAGCTTACGAAGGCGGCCTTAATTTTTGTGGCTCTAATAAGAGTAAAGATGAGGTAAAAACAAATGGCGAGGTAGTTTCCACCATCAAAGCTAGGAGGAATGACCCTCAGTTCCAATGGTCTCCAGGGTTTCGTATCGGTATGGGCTATGCCTTTGCCAGAAATTGTTGGGATATAGCGGCATATTGGACTCATTTTCGCTCTCATGCACACGCTAAGGGCCGCAATGATGAGCAAAAATTTCGATGGAAACTCGATTTTGAAGTCGTGGATCTTCTCATTGGATATGAATATAACATCTTTCCTTGTTTTACCTTAAGGCCCTTTGGCGGTATGCGTGCGGCAAGAATTGATCAAACGGCAAGAACTACTCAATTCACACGCTCTTCGGGATCTTCCTCGTCTTACTCCGCAATGGACTGGCGACATCAAAAAGCAACCCTCTCGGCTATTGGCCCTCTAGTAGGTATTGATGCGGGCTGGCGCCTAAAATACGGCTTTATTTTGTATGCAAATAGCGCCATATCTTGCCTATATGGAGATTTTAATGTTAAAACGCAGGAATACGAGCGCTTTTCTCATGGCACTAATTTTTGCTATTTACGGCAGCATCTGCACGCCTGCCAAGCCGTTGTGGACACCTCATTGGGTATTCGTTGGGAGCGCTGTTTTTGTAATGACATGCAATTAATGATAGGATTAGGGTTGGAACAGCATCGCTATTGCGATCACAACCGTATTGGAGATTATGGTGACCTGTGCTTACAAGGCGTTACCTTCTCAGCTGGTATAGAATTCTAGAGGGAGTTGCAAAACTCGCTTTGGAGGCAAAATTTGATGATTGTGCCCTTGGTTTGATCTCATTGCAAATTGACATATCCGGCTGAGGATAGGCAATTTGCGATGAGCGCGAACCAAGGGCACAATCATCAAATTTTGCCTCCAAAGCGAGTTTTGCAACTCCCTCTCCAACAAGCTTGAGCAATTATCCAACCATTCAACAGAGGGATTTTTATAGAATTTTGCAAATTACGCGTGGAGGGGGGTGCCAAGAGCAGCCATGGCAGCCTCTTTAATCACTTCGGATAAGGTGGGATGAGCATAGCAGGTAAAGGCAAGCTGCTGCAGGCTTATTTTGGCATGCAGTGCCATCACCGCCTGCCCAATGATCTCTGAAGCGTGAGATCCGATGATATGGACACCGAGAAGGCGTCCAGAGACACGATCGCCAACTATCTTGACCATGCCATCCACATCTCCGCTACAGCGCGCTCGCGGATTACCACGAAAGGGCGCCGTTCCTATAGTCACGGCAAGGCCGGCCTGCTCGGCTTCCTCTTCCGTTACGCCTACCACAGCTACTTCGGGGTGAGTATAAATGACGTTGGGAATGCACTGGTACTCCACCGGCGGGCAGCTATGCCCTGTCAGTATTTCGATACAAGCGATAGCTTCAGTAGAAGCGCGATGAGCCAACATAGGCCCTTCGATAAGATCTCCGATGGCAAAAATATGGGGGTGTGATGTGCGGAAGGCTCCATCAACGCGGACAAAACCCTCTGCAGTTATCTGAATGCCAATCTGTTCCAAGCCTAAGTGAGCGCTGCAAGGACGGCGCCCCACGGCGACGAGAAGAAGGTCGGCAGTGAGATCGAAAGGCTCACCGCCATTAGGCACTATATGCAGCACTACTGCCCGATCTTCAATCAGTGCCCTTTCTACCTTACTACTTAGACGAAAACGAATTTTTTGCTTTTGCAATATCTGTAACAATATGTTAGCTATAGCTACGTCGATGGCGGGACAAATTTTATCTAGCATCTCAATAACTGTGACCTGGGAGCCAAGACGCGAATAGATAGAGGCAAACTCCACCCCTATTACTCCCGCTCCGATAATGGCTAAACGCTCTGGAACAGCTTCTAGCTCCAAAGCCTCTGTCGAAGAGAGGACTATTTTGCCGTCGCAGGGTAAAAAAGGAAGAGATACGGATTCTGAACCGGTAGCAAGAAGGATATGCTCTGCTTCGATAAGCCTGGAGGAGCCGCCTTGTTCCACTTCAATGGTATGGGCGGAGACCAAGCGCGCCTGCCCCTGTATATGGGCAATGGCGCGCCGTTTAAACAGGCTGGAGATGCCGCTTACCAAGCCTGCGACGATCTGCTGCTTGCGGCGCATAATCTGCGGAAAATTATAAGAGAGAGAAGAATACTCTACCCCCTGCTCTTTTGCGCTATGTTGCATCCAAGCATACTGCTCAGTTACCTGTAGTAACGCTTTAGATGGGATACAGCCGACATTGAGGCAAGTGCCGCCAAGTGTCGAACGCTTTTCAATACAAGCGACATGCAAGCCACGGTGGGCAGCATGCAGCGCAGCAATATATCCAGCGGGTCCGGCACCTATAATGACTAAATCATATCTTCTCTCTATCATCTTTACTTCTTATATATCTAACATAAGGCGAGCGGGAACTTCCAAAGCATTTTTGATATGGATTAGAAAGGTTACAGCCTCTTTTCCATCAACGATGCGATGGTCATAACTGAGCGCTAGGTACATCATAGGGCGAATAGCAATGACATCATTATGGACAACAGGGCGCTTTTGAATGGCATGCATACCCAAAATAGCGCTTTGTGGTGGATTCAAAATGGGAGTCGAAAGCAAAGAACCATATACCCCGCCGTTGGTAATGGTAAAGCCGCCCCCTTGCAGGTCGCTGATAGCTAGCGTGCCTTCTCGCGCCGCAGTGGCATAGCGTTCGAGTGTCTGCTCTATAGCGGCGAAAGAAAGGCCATCACAACCACGGATTACAGGAACCATAAGCCCACGATCTGTGGCCACAGCAACACCGATATCATAGTATTCTCTATGGACGATCTCATCGCCATCGATGTAGGAATTGAGATCGGGAAACGCTTGCAAGGCAGAAACTACAGCCTTCAGGAAAAAGGAGATAAAGCCTAAACGTACTCCATGCTTTTTTATAAATAGCTCTTTATATTGCTCGCGCAGCGCAATAACCTCTGTTAGGTCTACCTCATTGAAGGTCGTGAGCATTGCTGTTTTGTTTTTTGCCTCTACGAGGCGTTCAGCGATAACGCGCCGAATTGTTGTCATGCGGCGACGCGTTTCAACCTTAGGAGAGGGGCTGCTTTTATCAGCAGCAATGACAGGAGGCTTTTTTACGACATGCTGTTTATCTTCTGCTATACGCACTTCTTCAAGAAACTGCTCCTTACTATAACGTATTCCCTCATCAGACTTTTTGGCTATATCTTGAAAAGGCACGGAGGATTCACGAACAGGTGTAGACGCAAGGGGGAGAGCAGGAACAGGGGCCTTTTTTTCTTCCCGCATGGCCCCAGTTGCAGGGGGATGGGCTGTGCTGTCTGTGTCAATGTGTCCAATAACTTGTCCAATACTCACTTTATCGCCTGCTTTTACCGACAAGATCACTATGCCTGGTTGGGCGGCAAACAGAGCTTGGTTGACCTTATCTGTCTCCAATTCTAAGAGTTCATCATCCATCGCTACAAGTGAACCCGTGGACTTGAAGATAGCTCCTATGGTCGCCTCACTAATGGATTCGCCCATTGGCGGCACTTTGATTTCTACTTTCATCGCCTTGTTCTCGATTCCTTAGGAGCTGGAGTATACAGCGTTGAGGATAGCTGTTAGCTCTTGTTTATGGATGGCATATGACCCCGCAGCCGAGGAAGCGCTGCGTGTTCTACCGATATACTCGATTGAAAGATTGTTCAGCAATAGAGAGATAAGGGGGCGGATGAAATCCCATGCGCCCATATTACTTGGCTCTTCTTGCACCCATACAACGCGCGTAGCATGCCGGTATCTGTTCATAATTTCTACAAGAAGGTCGCTAGGAAAGGGATAGAGCTGCTCCAGCCGTATCAAAGCCGTGTGAATATTTTGTCGCTTATTGCGTTCATAGAGAAGTTCGTAATAAATTCTGCCGCTACATAGCGCGACAGTAGTGGCAGAGCCATCGTTCTCAGGATCGTCTATGATATTTTTAAAACACCCCTGAGTGAAGCCATCTAAGCTACTGACGCAGAGGGGATGGCGCAGTAGCCCTTTGGGGGTAAAAACAATAAGAGGGCGTTTGTAAGGCTGTTTCACCTGCCTACGCAGCAGGTGGAATAACTGGGCTGGATTGCTGGGATTAGCAACGGTGATATTATCTTTTGCTGCTAGAGATAAAAAGCGCTCCATGCGCGCTGAAGAGTGCTCAGGCCCTTGTCCTTCATAGCCATGCGGGAGAAAGAGGGTCAGGTTGGACTTCTGCCCCCATTTTTGCTCACCAGTAGCAATAAATTGATCAATGATTACCTGTGCTCCATTGCAAAAATCGCCAAATTGCGCCTCCCAAATCACTAGGGTCTCGGCGGCAGATAGAGAATACCCATATTCAAACCCTAAGACAGCATACTCAGATAACGGGGAGTTGAAGATATCAAAAGAAGCCTGCCCGGCGCTGAGATGGCGTAGGGGAAAGTAAGTATATTCTCGCTGTTGATCCATCCAAAGAGCATGGCGATGGCTAAAGGTTCCACGGCAGCAATCTTGCCCGGAGATGCGCACAGCAGTTCCTTCTTCTAGCAAAGTGGCATACGCCAACATCTCGCCCATCCCCCAATCGATAAGGCGCGTTGTCTCTTTTCCATTAACTCTTTTTACCATCTCCAGGCGCTCTTCGAGCAAATTTTTAAGCTTGCGGTGGATAGCAAAGCCTTCAGGTATGGAGCAAAAGCGCTCTGCAAGGAGGTATATAGTGTCGTAGCCGACAGCAGTCTCTGTAGAATCTATCTGTAAAGTTGCTGCCCGCAGCTGTTTTTCTTCAACCATCATGCATGTAGAAGAGGGCTGGAGTGCCTCTTTTTGTTCTAAGGCTCTCTGCAGTTCTTGTTTAAATTCTGCCTCGAGCGCTTCGGCAACATGGCGTTCAACAATTCCTTGCTCGATAAGCTCATCGCGGTAAATCTCTCGTATGGGTTTTTTTTGGCGAATGATCTGATATTCTAATGGTTGAGTGTAGGCGGGCTCATCGCTTTCATTGTGGCCATATTTGCGGTAGCAGTTGAGATCGATAAAGACGTCGCAGCGGAATTTTTGGCGCAGCTCAACAGCGAGGCAAATGGCATAGATGGAACCTTCGAGGTCTTCAGCATTGACATGAAACACAGGGGCGCCGAAGGCCCGGGCGATATCTGTGCAATAACGTGTAGAACGGCCGTCGGATGGCAGTGTAGTAAACCCTATCTGATTGTTGATGGCTATGTGAATGGTTCCACCTGTAGAATACCCTTGAAGGCGATAAAATTGTAGTGTCTCATAGATGACCCCTTGACCAGTCAAGGCTGCATCGCCATGAATCAAGATAGGGACTACCTCTTCAAATAGAGGCTGACCATTTCCCCTTACCACCTGGCGGGCGCGCACAATACCTTCTACAACGGGATCTACCGCTTCAAGGTGGCTGGGATTGGGTGAGAGCAAAATACTGACAGGGATACCCGCTTGAGTATGTACTGTAGAAGAAAATCCTTTGTGATATTTAACATCACCACCGCCTTCAATGGAGTTAGGAATATACCATTCCTCAAATTCTGTGAAAATATCTGTATATGACTTTTTGAGAATATTGCTGAGAACGTTAAGGCGGCCGCGATGGGCCATACCCAAGACAAATTCGCGCATGCCGAGTAAGGCGCCCTTTTCGAGGATAAAAGCGAGCATGGGAATGAGCGTCTCCCCACCTTCCAGGGAGAAGCGCTTTTGCCCTGTATATTTGGTGTGCAAGAATAGCTCAAATAGCTCGGAGCGGTTGAGATGCTGGAGAATCATCTGTTTTTCATCAAGAGATAAATGGATACAGCAACGCGTCGGCTCTATCTGTTGCTGCAGCCACTGCTCCAAGGCGAGGCTCTGCACCCCCATGTATTCGATGCCAATCTTATTGCAATAAGTCTGGCGCAGGGCTGCGATAATCTCTCTTAAGGGGGCTGTAGGCTTTTCTAGCACTCCCAATGTGGGAAATACCGTATCGAGTAAAACCTCACTCAGACCCCAGGTAGCCAACTGCAGCTGCCAGGGCTCTGCGACCTCATGGATAGCAATAGGATTAATGTTTGCAAAGAGATGGCCATAGGTTCTGTAAGCATCTATAAGATTGCGAACGCGGATGTCATCGAAAGCGGGCTGATGGGTTGCAGAAATGGCAAGAGAACTATCGATCTGAGAGAAGAAACGGCTCCAAGCAGAGTCGATGGCAACATCACCAGAGCCGTACCTCTCTTGCATCTGTTCCCATATGGATACGTTGGCGTAACCTACGCCTGAAAACAAACTGTCGCCTTGCATTGTCTGTACCCTCGATGTCTATACTGTGGGGCGATGAAATTTTGCGTTTTGAGCTGCGTGAAAGCTCTCAGGGTTGAGCTCCTGCAAATGGGTCCGTATTAATCACAATACGGACCCATTTGCAGGAGCTCAACCCTGGGGCTTTGACGCGCTCAAAACGCAAAATTTCATCGCCCCACAGTATATAAGTAACCGTACACTATCAAGAAAATAATTATTTAAGAACCTGTCTTCACACTTGAAATTAGCTAAATTCATGCGATGTGCAACTTTTCAGGATGCAGTAATAAAGGTTCGGCATGGTTCTCGATCATCCTGTGTTACCCATTTTTGGCCGTTTTTGAACCATGCCACCAAATCTCTCACTTTTAATTGCACCCTTTGTGTAACGGTAGGTGTACAAAAAAATAGCTCAATGCGGTACGATAGCGGCGTATTCCTAGCTTTCTAAACTTCACTATGTCTCAGTCTCATTACCTTATCCTTCCTCGCCGCTTTCGCCCTCGAACCTTTGCCGAAGTGTTAGGGCAAGAAGTCGTCGTCACCATATTGACAAATGCTATAAAACAAAAACGCATAGGCCAAGCCTATCTCTTTTGCGGCGCCCGTGGCACCGGGAAAACGACACTTGCCCGTCTATTTGCCAAAGCGCTCAACTGTCTAGCACCATCTCCTAGCGGCGAGCCATGCAATGCATGCTCCTTCTGTCGGGAAATTGATGCCAGCGCCTCCCTCGACGTGCTGGAAATCGATGGGGCCTCCCACCGCGGCATCGATGATATCCGACAGATTAATGAAACTGTCGGATATGCAGCAGCTTCAGGAAAATATAAGATATATATCATCGATGAAGTGCACATGCTCACTAAGGAGGCTTTCAATGCTCTCCTTAAAACGCTCGAAGAGCCTCCTCCAAAAGTAAAATTTTTCTTCGCCACCACAGAGCCACATAAAATCCCTGGCACAATTGCTAGCCGTTGCCAATGCTTTACCCTCAATAGGATCTCTCAGCAGCTTATCGTAAGAAAATTGCAATACATAGCAACCTCCATTAACTTACAGATAAGCGACGAAGCTCTATATCTGATAGCTTCTCATGCTGATGGGGCCTTGCGCGATGCCGAATCCCTATTGGACCAAATTATCGCCTTCCATAACGGATATATAGGGGAAAAAGAGGCTGCACATGCCTTGGGAATAGCACCTCGAGAAATGTTTTTTATTTTAGATCATGCCGGTGCTACCAACGACCTTGCTCAAGCTTTCACCATTGCCGAACAGCTTTTCTCCCAAGGAAAAGACATCGTTCACTTTGTCGATGATTTGACTAACCACTTTCGCAATCTATCTCTCATCAAAATCTCTCCAGAAGAATCCCCTTTGCCATCACTGCCCTCTAGTGAATGCGAGCGCTATCGCTCCTCGGCTAAACTGTATACAAGAGAGCAGTGCCTCTACATTCTGGATCTTTTAATCGAAGCGCAAGCTCAGATACGCCTTGCACCTTCAAGCCAAGTTGCTTTAGAGGCCCTGCTCCTGCGTATCTTGCGCAGCCACCACCGCATTGCCGTCGAACAGCTTGTACAGCGTTTGGTGGCTTTAGAAAAGCAGCTGACAGCCCCCCCAGCTTTCACTGGGGACAAGAGCACAGCCTTAGTAGAACAGCCCAGCCCTGCTCCCCATGCTATATCCTCGCCGACGGTTCCGCGAGAAGAACGAAAACCATCCCCCACTCCTTCTGAATCTACTGCGCGCTTTGACACCCTCCTGCAATTTGCCGCCGTAGAGTTAGAAGGCAAGATTGAAAAAAATAGACCTGCTACGTAACAGTTCACATACCCCTAACGAGGAAGGGGGTACAGCAGTTCTCGATGGAATTTTGAATGACAAAAACAAAATCCACCACAGAGTGCCGTACCAGGCTAGCGCCTGGTACGGCACTCTGTGGTAAATTTTTACTGAGAATCCACAAATCGATCCATTTTAACTATCTTGTAGTTAACTGGATTGACGCAGCGGGAACTACTGTCGTGGGTATGTGAACCGTTACCCTGCTACTTTATAAAAATCTGAATAGTTACAAAATAATGAGGAGACTATGGGAACAGGATTTGCTAAAAGAAAAAAACAGGCAAAAGGATTACAACAGCAGCTTAGTCAGATGCAAGAGCAAATGCTGCACACAGAAGCAACAGGTTCAGCAGGCAATGGATTGGTCTCTATTACTGTCAGCGGTGATAAAGAACTCAAAAGAATCCAGATAAAGCCAGAATGTGTAGACCCTGAAGATGTGGAAGGGTTGCAAGATTTAATACAAGCTGCCTATGCCAATGCGATACAGCAGCTGCCAACGCCGCCTGCCCCTTCTTTTGAGTTTCCTGGATAGAAACTTTATGGCTGCTCCCACAATTTTCATCGCCGGAGGTGCAGGGTTTATTGGCTCCCATATCGCTAAAATGGCTCATCGCGCTGGATACAATACGCTTGTATACGACAACCTTAGTAGGGGCAACAGGCAGAATGTATGCTATGGAGATTTTGAAGAAGGTGACCTTGCCGACATCGATCACCTCGATGTTCTGTTTCGCCGCCGCCATTTTGACGCCGTCATGCACTTTGCCGCACTCATCGACGTCGGCGAGTCATGCATAGCTCCAGAAAAATATTATCGCAATAATGTTTCCTATACGCTCAATCTCTTAGATGTTGTGGTTCGCCATCGAGTAAACGTTTTTATCTTCTCCTCTTCAGCAGCAATTTTCGGCTTACCACAAACAGCAAAAATTGCGGAAGACCACCCCAAAGAGCCCATTAGCCCCTATGGCTGCAGTAAGTTAATGGTAGAACAGATAGTTGCCGATGTAGCACAAGCCCATGGCCTTCGCTATAGTTTTTTGCGCTACTTCAATGCTGCTGGTGGCGACCCCGAGGGAGAGATTCCCTATAGGCAAAGGGCGGAGACCAATCTCATTCCCTATGCCTTACGTTGTCTACAACAAAGAGATTCTCTGACGATTTTTGGAACGGACTACCCCACACCCGATGGCAGCTGTATCCGCGACTATGTTCATATCGAAGATTTAGGCACTGCTCATCTTTTGGCTTTGGAGCAGTTGTTGCAGGGAGGCCCCTCAACGGCATATAATTTGGGCAGTGAACGAGGTTTTAGTGTGAGAGAAGTGATCGACTCCATCGCACGCATTACAGGACAACAGCTCTCTTTTCTCGAGGGTAAGCGCCGCCCAGGTGATCCCGCCATTTTAATAGCAGATGCGACTAAGGCTTGCCAAGAGCTAAGGTGGAGGCCCTGCTACAGTGACCTCGATATAATTATTGCTCATGCCTATGCAGCGAGAACAAAAATTTAGAGGGTGTCTGAAAAAGCTCGCTTTTCATTCCCCAGTACTTTATATTCGCCTTGGGACGCCTCTCCACGCATTTTCGATGCGTCTCTACCTATTAAACGCGAATTGTGGATAAAAATAAGAACCTGTCTTCACACTTCGAATGTGGCCGTGTGAAGTGTGAAGACAGGTTCTAACTCGCGTTATTAAACTTGACAGGATACTAGTACTGTTCCCATGCAAATATCGCATTCTGGGCATAAGTCAAAAGCATATCAAGTCCTTTCTTACCTGCTGGTCGCAATAGGAGCCTTTTTGGCGGCCTTTTCTATTGAGGTGCTGCTACTCCCCAATAACTTAATCGATGGCGGCGTCGTCGGTATTGCCATGATCTGCGGCAACCTCCTGGGCAAATGGCTTATTCCCTATTGCTATGTCCTCTTTAACCTGCCATTTCTCTACCTCGCCTATCGCTTCATTGGTAAATGGTTCCTCATCCATGTCACCTACGCTTCTCTATTTTTCTTTGGCTCACTTTTGTTCATTAGCAATATCATACCTTGGGAGTTCAAAGGAGAAAGTCTCGAGGTAGTCGTCATTGGCGGAGCTATTCTCGGCATTGGACTCGGCCTCATTATACGTTATGGTGGCTGTCTTGATGGCACGGAAATTTTAGGGATTTTGATCCATCGCAAGACAGGGTTCACCGTGGGGCAAGTAGTACTTGTCTGCAATATATTGGTCTTTGGACTCGTTGGGATTATTTTTCAGGATTGGCACCCCCCCTTGCTCTCCTTAATTACCTATATTGTCGTAATTAAGATTATGGACTTTGTTATCGTCGGCTTGGATGAGATGAAGTCGGTCTGGATTATCTCTGCCAAATCGAAGCAGATTGCAAGTGCTATTGTTCATGAGCTAGGCCTAGGCCTTACAGTGATGTATGGGCGTGGTGGTTTCTCCGGTGAGCCACGAGAAATTCTCTATGTCATCGCTGAGCGCTTGCAACTTGCGGAACTCAAAGAACTCATCCTGCGCGAAGACCCTAGAGCATTTATCGCCATAGAAAACATCCATGAAATAGCCAACGGCAACCAAGGCAATAGCCAAGTGAAACGCCAATCGCGCATTGAAACGCTCATGATGCGTGTTTTTAAAGCATCGCAACCAGTAGATTGATATGCCACATATCGATAGAGATAAAGCCGATAAAGAGCTCTTTAATGCCGATGCGTGGCGGGTCTTTCGCATTATTTCTGAATTTGTCGATGGCTTTGAGACGATGACTAATTTAGGACCTTCGGTGTCTATATTTGGATCGGCACGCCTCCCCCCCGCAAGCCCCTATTACAATCTCGCTATCGATGCAGCTAAACATATTGCTGAACGCGGCTTTGCCATCATTACGGGCGGCGGCGGGGGTATTATGGAAGCGGCCAATAAGGGAGCTCAATCTGTAGGAGGGCGTTCTTGTGGCTTGGGAATCGACTTACCGACGGAAGCAGCCCTCAATCCTTTTATCGACCGCAAATACTTACTCAAATTTCGCTATTTTTTCGTGCGCAAAGTAATGTTTATACGCTATGCACAAGGCTATGTGTTTCTGCCAGGAGGGTTTGGCACCCTAGATGAGCTATTTGAAGCATTAACCTTGATTCAAACGCAAAAGATACACAAATTTCCCATCTATCTCATGGGAAAACAGTATTGGCAAGGAATGATCAACTGGATATACGATACGCTTTTATCACAAGAAAACATATCTCCAGAAGATCTCAACCTAATACAGATCACCGATGATCCTGAAGAAGTCGCCAATGGAATCGAGCGCCACTATCAGCGCGAGCGTTCAGCGCGCAATTTTTAGAGTCTGTCTTTACACTTCAATTCGGGCACGGGCACGATGTAAGGGGGGGGCTGAACAGTTACTAAGAGCCTGTCTAAAGCATGTCATTTTTCCAGCGGGATATTCTACTTATTTATCCAAGTCCCTATTACGGCTACAGCTGACATAGTCCTTAGTGGCAACATTGATTAAGATCGAATGATTGAATAGCTTGCTAAGGCCAGAGTTAACTCCAAGCAGCACAGTATCGTTGACAAGCCAGCGGCGCAGTTCTGCTCGACCCCAGATGGAGATATCCCATTGAGAGCTATCGTTCAATGTCACCTTGTTCCGGTAGGAATCAATATTGACAATCCAGTAGCTATTATCACCATAGTAAAAAGGCCCTTTAATTAGCTCTACATTGGCAATGGTATTTTCTGTATCATTTACCAAAGAAAAATTGTAGCTAAACACAGAGTCGTTTTTCTGCGTGGAGCTATTAGGAGATATAAATAATAAATCGCTTATAGACCACTGCTTAACTGTTGCACGACTTTTGCTGTGTACAACCCATACCGAACCATCGACGAGCTCTATCTCTGAGCCAAATTCTGTATCGATAGCATAGGGTTGATGATAGGCTCCTGCATGTTCCACAGCGGTAGAGCGCGCTAGCAACTGCAGCTCTTCTTGTTCTAGCTCCTCTAGTTGCTGCTTTTCCTTCTGCATCGCCACTATTTCTTCAGCCGTCGCTACGCGCTCACCAACAGCCATTTTTTCTCGGTTTCTATCTTCCGTAGCATGGAGGGCAGCAAAACAAACAGATCCCCAGCAGAGCAGATAAGACGCATAGACTACTATTTTCTTCATTATTTATTCTCCTTGTTTTCTGGACTTTGGCCATTGGCCAAAGTCCAGAAAACATACCCATCCTTCGAAATTAGACTTCTTTCGAAAGAAGTCTATTCATTACGCTGGAGTTGCTTCTCTCTGGAATCTTCGCCCGGAAAAATTGCAAAATCGAGTTCCTAAGCTTCTACATGTTTGTACAGATGCCACGGGCATAATTTGTATACATAACATTAGCGTTGATCAAGATGTTGGGACGCAAATCGTGCAGGTAGTCATCGTTTACTCCAATGATGACTATATCTCCTGGTAGCCACGTCTTCAAGATAGCGCTGTCAAAAGGGGTCATATCCCATGTGGAGCCATCGCTAAGCCACACCTGATCAAAAAGAGCATCGATAGCCATAACATAATAGGTAGCAAAACCACCGATAAGGGGGCTCAAGACCAAATTAACATCGACACTAACAAGCGTATCTTGGTTCACCAGGCGGTATTTATAAAAAGAAAAAGGAGGATTGGGGCAGATAATAAGATTATCTGATGTGAACCAATTAGCCATCTTATAGCTATCGGCAGAGCTGACATACCATAAGGAATAATCTTCCAAGGTAATTTCACCACCAAAGACATCGACCTTTTGGGCGTGATGAAAAGCCCCTAAATGAGAAGTAGAATAGGGTCCTTTCGCTATGAGAGCCTGCTCATGGCTCGGCGATAACTTCTCTTCCTGCGATTTTTCTGCCACCTGTTTAGCACGCAGCTCTTCTTGCACGGCATATTCTTTAGCAGAAAAAAATCGTGTGCCAGCACATTGCCGTTGTTCGATGTTTTCCGCACTGACATGCGTCACAGCAGTAAGACAAAGAGCAGATAAAAGGTATCTTGCAGAGCAAGCAAATGATAAAGGCATAAAATGTACTCCTTTGTTAGAACCTATTTTTTTTGACCTTGTTCAATTGTATTCCAGGTACTTTATATATTGCCATGAAATAAGCAAATAAAGTATAAATCTGCAACCAGCTCTGGTTTAAATTGGGGAGAATTGCTGCACCATGATTGACTTTACCACTTTTATACTCGTTTTAGGCGCGCTGCAGCTTATCTGTACTTTTGTCGGCAGCCGCTCTTCGGGCCAGCTTATAAACCAAAGTGACTATTTCTTGGCAAGCAGGCAGGTGCACTGCTTTCCCCTAGCGATGACATTCCTTGCCACACAGATAGGTGGCGGCATTATTCTCGGCGCAGCTAATGAAGCGTACCACTTCGGCTGGAGCGTCCTTTTCTATCCTCTAGGGCTCAGCCTAGGCTTTGCTTTCTTGGCGTGTGGCATAGGTAAAAGATTAGCTCAATTTGATGTAGCAACGGTAGCCCAACTGTTGGAAACTGTCTATCGATCCCAGCAGCTTAGACGGCTAGCTTCTCTTCTCTCTATCGCCTCTCTCTTTATGATTCTTACTGCTCAACTGATAGCTTCTCGTCAATTTTTATGGAGCATTGGCATTGGCAGACTGGACCTATTTATTGCTTTTTGGGCCATTGTTTTTCTTTATACAACGGCGCGGGGGCTGCGCGGCATCATCGCCATTGATATAGTCCAAGCGGGATTTTTTATCATCGTATTTGCAGCAGCCTTCGCTAACATATTTTTCTTTGACAATTTTTCTTTTCCAGAGCTCATGGTACAGCAAGAAGAATTCATCTTAGATACTTCCAAGCTCACAGGGTGGCTATTGATGCCCTTACTTTTTATCGTCATCGAGCAAGACATGGCCCAGCGCTGCTTTGCCGCGCGCTCACCCGCTATTGTCACCCATGCTGCAGCATGGTCAGCAGCCGCTACCTTCTTTATCGCCGCTGTTCCCATTTCACTCGGTATCTTAGGAAAGATGAAACAAATTTCCATTCCAGAAGGGGAAAGTGCTCTTATGGCCGTAGTAAAACATGTAATGAATCCGCATATGGCCGCCCTGGTAGGTTGCGCCGTGATTATGGCCATAGTCTCTACAGCAGTCTCACTTATCAATGCCATTAGCTCTAACATTACTCAAGATTTTTTTTCTCCAAAGCCCAACTCTCAAGGACAAAAAGATGTGCGCCTATCGCGCTGGATTTCCAGTGGAATTGCTTCTGCCGCCCTTTTTTTCTCACTATTCTCTAATGAAATCGTCGACGTGCTCATTCAGAGCTATGAGTTATCTGTGAGCTGCTTTTTTGTAGCGGTCTTTACCGCGCTTTTTCATAAAAATGCTGACAAAAGCTCTGCATATGCATCGCTTTTTTGCGGCGCCGCAGGCTTTATTCTCTTTCGTTTTATCTCTTGCCCTGTACCGCGGGAGCTTGCAACGCTTCTTTTATCTGCTATGGGCTATATCATAGTAGCGCTATGGCAGCAGCTGCGCAAGCCTTCAGAAGCTATGGGCTTATAATCTATAGGTCTTTGCAAAGTCGAGAGCATAAATATACTGTGGGGCGATGAAATTTTGCGTTTTGAGCTGCGTGAAAGCCCCACAGTATAACTACTACAAAGATGAGTGATTCAGTATTGCAAAATCTTCTTTACATTGTCATATTTTGCGGCAAGGATGAAGTCACTCTCAGATAGGCCATTAATTTTATGCGTCCATAGTTGGATTTTAACCTTTCCATAGGATAGAAAGAGATCCGGATGATGTCCTTCTTGCTCTGCAATTTTGCCTATCTTGTTCGTGAATTCAAGAGCCTCTCGAAAGTTTTTGAATAGATAATCTTTCTCAAGATGATGCTCGCTGATTACTTTCCACCCTTCATCCAGTTGTCGATGGAGTTGCGCTAATGGTTCG
>Ga0206859_1014_pt1 | contig 46556 bp, 47 predicted proteins | sample Alteio_BWOrgCont_47_FD_152882 | JGI IMG/M metagenome (GOLD analysis project Ga0206859, IMG submission 152882) | Enriched cells from forest soil in Barre Woods Harvard Forest LTER site, Petersham, Massachusetts, United States -... | ecosystem: Environmental > Terrestrial > Soil > Temperate forest >... | reverse complement strand
AGATAATCCGGGCCTACCTTCATTTTATATGTGGTATAAAACTCAGCCTAATAATAATGATAGTCCATTTAAACTTTTTCTTGTGAGGGAAGAGGGTTCTTTACAACCGGTAGATTTAATGGGAGAAACTTATGAAGAGTGGAATTTGCTTGGTGAAAGAAGAAATAAAAAATTAGCTTTGAATTTAGAAAGTTCGGAACCCTATCCCTCAATTGATGGGAAATGGGAAGTTTTTCCGCAAAACAAAGATGCCGAGCCCGGAGATATAAGTTTGAGGTATGAAAACATGATCTCTCATGTTGTTCGTACGGTACGGGTACCGGATTATATAAATGATCCTACATATGATTGGTATTGGCCTATCATTTGGAACCCTTATAAAGATCTTTTTTATTTGGGAGTGAGTGGCGGAGCGGACACGGGACGTATCGAATATCTTTATCAATTTGATCCTGCTACTGGCGAGTTTATATTTCTGAATGGGTTTGAAAATGAGGCGCTTAATTTTAGTCGAGATGGTCAATGGGTAATTTTTGGAAATTGTATTTTCAACACGGAGACAAAAAAATATTATTTTCCTCAAGCGCTCGCAGACGGTTGGGACGGTATTTTTTATCAATGGACAGATGTCGCGAATTGTATTGAAAAAGGTAGAAAATGTTATTTTAATCACCAGTTTTCTGAGGCGATTACCGACTATCAAAAAGCAATTGATTTAGACCCCGAAAATGTATTGGCTTATGAGTTGATGGGGTATTCGTATTTACGGAGTGGTCGAGCCATTGATGCAATCTCGACTTTGAAAAAATCATTGGAAATTAGTCCTGATTATATTATGTCTCACTATAATTTGGCCTTGGCTTATTGGTCGAATCATGATTTGGACAATGCGGTTAAGGAAATCACTCAGGTTTATCTTTTGGATAGAAATAGAGGGTTGGTAGAAGATTATAAAAATGATGTTTATGAAGACCCGCAGTTTAAAGAAATTTTAAACACTCCGGAATATAAACAAGCCATAAAGTTCATGGGCGTTTCAGATGAAAAATAAGTGAAAGTGGTTTTCTTTTAAAATCCTCTTTAGAAAGGTTTGAAAATGTCTGAAGTTCTTATTGTCGGTTCGGTGGCTTACGATGGTCTCACAACCCCCTATGGCTCTACGCCCCGCACCTTGGGCGGTGCGGCCACCTATTCCAGCCTGGCCTCCTCGCTCTACACCAAAACCCACATTGTGGGAGTGGTAGGGGAAGACTTTCATGCCAAAGACCTTCAGCTTTTGAAGTCTAAAAAGATCGGCTTGGATGGTTTGGTGAAGGCTAAGGGCAAGACCTTCTATTGGAAAGGGTTCTATAAGAAGGAAGACATGAATATCGCCTATACGGTGAAGACGGATTTAAATGTTTTCGCGACTTTTGACCCGAAAATACCCGAAAAAGACCGTAATATCCCTTTTCTTTTCCTGGCCAACATTCATCCGGCGCTTCAATACAAGGTGACCCAGCAGATGCACAAACCCAAGTTCACCCTTTTGGATACCATGAACCTTTGGATCAACATTGCCCGTAAGGACCTTTTAAAGGTCATGACGAAGGTGGATTTGATGGTACTAAACGACCAAGAAGTGAAGCTTTTGACGGGGGAATCGCACTTGAAGCAGGCGGCTCATGCGGTGCTGAAACTAGGGCCTAAGCGGGTCATTGTGAAAAAAGGCGAGCATGGAGCCATGCTGGTGGGCCCGGAGGGAATTTTTCTCTCACCCGCCATGCCTTTGGACCGGGTCGTGGACCCAACCGGAGCGGGCGACACCTTTGCCGGCGGTTTTATCGGCTACCTGGCCCGGGCGGGAAAGGTGACTTTGGATACCCTCAAGCAGGCCATCATCGCGGGAACGCTGACCGCTTCCTTCACGGTTCAAGAGCTGGGCGTGAAGAGCATCGCGGCATTGACCTTGGCAAAAGTCAGCCAAAGGGCCAAAGAATTTTATCGATTCGCGAGCCTTCCTCTCGTAAAATTATAAACTCTTAACCGACACAGACCTCAAGCGCGAAGGGCGAGCCTTTCGCGCTTGTATTTTATCCGCGAGAGAGAAGCCATGGCTTTCCAAACCGAATCGAACCTCATTAAAAAATTCCCGCCTTATATTTTCGCCCGGATGAACACGGAAAAACTCGCGGCCCGTCACAAGGGAATTGATGTGATCGATTTTGGCATGGGCAATCCGGATAATCCGACCCCTCAGCCAATCGTCGATAAGCTGATTGAGGTGGTACGAGACCGGAAGGCGCACCGCTATTCGACCTCCAAAGGTATCCCGGCTTTTTTGAAGGCCGTGTCTCGTTGGTATGAACGAAAATATGGTGTCTCGATTGACCCTAAGACGGAGGCGGTCTCGGTCATTGGTTCCAAAGAAGGATTAGCCCATTTGGGATTGGCGATTTTCAACCGGGGAGACAAGATTTTGGTGCCGAACCCAACCTATCCGATCCACCATTACAGCATCATTATCGCCGGTGGGACCATTGTCCCCATTCCGATTATTGAGGGGCCGGAAGTCTTTTTCAAAAACCTGGAAAAGGCCTACGCCAAGTCGAAGCCTAAGCCGAAAGTGCTCATCATCAATTTTCCCCATAACCCGACCACGGTCAGCGTGGAGCAGGATTTTTTCAAAGATATCGTCAAATGGGCCAAGAAAAATCAGGTCACCGTGGTTCACGACCTGGCCTATGCGGACATCGTTTTTGACGGATATAAGTCGCCCAGTTTTCTTTCGGTGAAGGGCGCGAAGGATGTGGGAGTGGAAGTCTTTACCATGTCCAAGTCCTACAACATGGCCGGCTGGCGGATTGGATTCGCGGCCGGGAACCCGAAAATTATCGCTTCCTTGGCCAAGATCAAAAGCTATATGGACTACGGTATTTTCACGCCCATTCAAGTGGCGGCCATCACAGCCTTAGACAGTTCCGAGGAAAACCTGCGGAAACTGGCGGCGGTTTATCAAGAGCGCCGCAATCTGATGGTCGAGGGTATGAATGCCATGGGTTGGCCAGTGGAAAAACCAAGAGCGGCCATGTATTTATGGGCGAAAATCCCGCCTAAGTTCGCCAAAATGACGTCCATGGATTTTTCCATGATGCTTTTAAAAGAAGCGGGTGTGGCGGTCTCGCCGGGAACGGGTTTTGGAAGCCTGGGGGAAGGTTATGTAAGAATGGCCTTGGTGGAAAACAAAGACCGGAGCCGCCAAGCCTTGCGGAACATGAAGAAGTTATTTTCTTAAATAGTGAGGTAGAGATAAAAATGGATATTTCCGAAAGAATGAAACAAATCTCCCCGTCGATGACTTTGGCGATCGACGCGAAGGCGAAAAAGTTAAAAGAAGAAGGCCAGGACATCCTTAACTTTGGGGCCGGCGAGCCCGATTTTAACACGCCCCAGGCTGTTTGCGAGGCGGCCAAAAAGGCTGTGGATGAAGGCCACCACAAATACACTCCCGCCGCGGGAACGCTGGAACTGCGCAAAGCCATCGGCCAATATTTGAACCGGGAATACAAGGTTCAATATGAGCCGGGAGACATTGTGGTTTCCAATGGCGCCAAACATTCCCTCTATAACGCTTTTTTAGCTCTGGTGAATCCAGGCGATGAAGTTTTGATTCCTTCACCCTTTTGGGTGAGTTATCCGGAACAGGTTAAGTTCGCGGGCGGGGTGCCAGTTTATGTCGATTGTCCGGAAGAACATGAATTTAAGTTAACACCGGAGGCCTTGAAAGCCAAAATCACACCCAAGACTAAAGTCTTAATCCTCAATTCTCCCAGCAATCCCACCGGCGCGGTAGTGGGCCGCAAGGCGATGGAGGGAATCGCTGAATTAATCTTGAAACACAAAATTTGGGTCATCTCCGACGAGATTTACGCCAAGCTGGTCTATGGGGAAGAGCATGTTTGTTTCCCCTCTCTTTCCAAAGAAGTGGCGGCCCAAACTATTTTGGTGAACGGCATGTCGAAAACTTACGCCATGACCGGTTGGCGGATTGGTTACGCGGCGGGGCCTTCTAACGTAATGAAAGTCATCGCCGATTTTCAAAGCCACGCCACCTCCAACCCGGCGGCGATCTCCCAAAAGGCCGCCGTGGCGGCTTTAGCTCTGCCAGATTCGGAAATTAAGAAGATGGTGGATGTGTTTCACAAACGCCGGGACTTATTCGTGGATGGGCTCAACGCCATTCCCGGGATTAAGTGCTTGAAGCCCGCTGGGGCCTTTTACGTGTTTCCGAACGTGAAGGGATTATTCAAGCCGGGTCGAGCCAATTCGATGGAGCTCTCCGAGTATTTATTGGCGAAGGCCCAATTGGCCATCACGCCGGGGATCGCCTTTGGCGCGGAAGGTTATCTGCGCTTGTCCTACGCCGTGAGTGAAAAGGTGATTGAGGAAGGCCTCAAGCGCCTAAGGGTGGCCACGGTCTGATCTGATAGCGGCGCCCTTTTGGTTGAAAGTACCCCGCTTTTTCGTTAGTATTTGCTCTCGCATTTAACGCCCTGGTCCGGCAAGGTCCCGGGCGTTTTCTTATTCCGGTAAACTTCAGGAGAAGGTCGGTTATGGCTGAAAAATCGATCATTCAAGTCGGTATGGTGGGCTTTGGGAACGTGGGCCAGGGGCTTTACCGCCTGCTGGAAAAAAACCGCACGCTCATTGAAGATAAAATTGGCGCCCAACTTAAGATTAAAAGGATCCTGGTTCAGGATCTGGCAAAGGTCCGGGAAGTCACCGTCCCCGAAGGCATGTTGACGACCAGCTATGACGATATCGTGACCGATCCGGATATTGATATTGTTTTGGAACTGATGGGCGGTTATGAACCGGCCCGGACCTATCTTTTAGACGCCATGCGCCGGGGAAAACATATCGTCACGGCCAATAAGGCCGTTCTTTCGGTCCATTGGGACGAAATTATCCAAACGGCCCGCCAACACAAAGTGGATATCTATTTTGAGGCGGCGGTTTGCGGTGGAATTCCGGTGATTCAGGCCATCAACGACGGATTGGCTCCGAATAACATCACTTCCATCTACGGCATTGTGAACGGAACCACCAACTTTATCCTCCAAAAGATGACTGAGGAAAAAAAGACATTCAAAGAGGCCCTTCTCATGGCCCAGAAAAAGGGCCTGGCGGAAGCGGACCCTACTTTGGACATCAACGGAATGGACGCGGCTCACAAACTGGCGATCCTGGCCTCACTGGCTTTTTCCAAGCGGGTCAAAATTGAAGACATTTATGTCGAGGGTATTGAGGGAATTACCGTTCAAGATATCGAATTCGCCCGTGAGGAATTCGGACGAGTGGTTAAGCTTTTCGCCATCGCCGAAGTGGAAGGGGAAGAACTGGAAGTGCGGGTTCATCCCACGCTGATCCCCGAGGATCACTTGTTGGCCAAGGTCGACGGAGAATACAACGGCGTCCTAGTGACAGGTGATTTTGTGGGAACGACCATGTATTACGGATTGGGTGCGGGAAAGAACCCCACGGCCTCCGCGGTGATGAGCGATCTGATCTATGTCAGCCGCAGTGTGCACGACAATGTGGCGGGTGAAATTTCCAATTGCTGGTTCTTAAGCGACAATCCTCAAATCAAACGCATCAAAAAAATGGGTGATATCAAGTCGCGTTATTATCTGAAATTTAACGTGGTGGACCAAGCGGGTGTGCTTTCGGCCATTGCCCGTATTTTGGGTGAGCACCAGATTTCTATCGCTTCGGTTATTCAAAAAGAACAGAAGAAGGGCGACAAGGTGCCGGTCGTCATTGTGACCTATGAGGCTGTCGAAAAGAACGTGCAAGAGGCACTCAAAAAGATCAACGGCCTGCCTTTTGTCCGTGAAGAAACCCTGCTGATTCGCATGGAACGGGGCGAATAAGATGGCCTATTGGAAAGGTGTTATTGAAGAATATCGTCCCTATTTACCGGTTTCGGAAAAGACGCCGGTCATTACGTTAAAAGAGGGGGATACTCCGCTTCTCTTTGCTCCCCGGATTTCGGAAAAATTAGGAAACGGTCTCAAAATTTATTTGAAGTTTGAGGGACTTAACCCGACCTGTTCTTTCAAAGACCGGGGCATGACTGTGGCCGTTTCCAAAGCGGTGGAAGAAGGCGCGAAAGTTGTTGTGTGCGCCTCGACCGGAAACACCTCGGCGGCGGCAGCGGCCTACGCGGCCCACGCGGGTATTTCCTGCGCTGTATTTCTTCCGCATGGGTCGATTGCCCTCGGCAAGATCGCCCAATCCCTTATTTATGGCGCCAAGGTCATCGCGGTGGAAGGTAGTTTCGATCAAGCGCTAAAATTAACACGTGAATTGGCGGATAAATATCCGGTCACGATGGTTAATTCCAATAATCCCTATCGCATTGAAGGACAAAAGACCGCCGCCTTTGAAGTGGTCGATACACTCGGTGACGCTCCCGAATATCACGCTATTCCCGTTGGGAACGCGGGAAATATCACGGCTTATTGGAAGGGTTACAAGGAATACAACCGAAAAGGTCTGGCCAAACAATTGCCACGGATGTGTGGTTTCCAAGCGGCCGGTTCGGCCCCGATCGTCGAAGGAAAAGTGATCGAAAATCCCAAAACCATCGCCACCGCTATTAAAATTGGGAATCCCTATTCATGGAAGACGGCGGAAGCCGCCCGGGACGAATCTCGCGGTGTGATTGAGGCGGTCACTGACGAAGAAATACTAGAAGCTTATGAAATGCTCGCTTCCATGGAAGGCGTTTTTTGCGAACCGGCCTCAGCGGCCTCGTTCGCGGGCGTGATTAAAAAGAATAAAGAAAAATATTTCATCGACGGTCAAAGACGGGTGGTTTGTACTTTAACCGGCCACGGTTTAAAAGATCCGGACCGGGCTATCGAAATGAGTTCCAAACCTCATGTGGTTAAACCGGAACTCGACGCCATCTTGAAAGTATTAAATCTTTAATCCGCAGCGTCCAATTCATCACAAAGGATAGGGATGGCACTCATCGTTCAAAAATTTGGCGGATCTTCGGTGGCGGACGCTGCCAAGATGTTAGAAGTGGCCCGTCGGGTGGCCAAGAACCGAAAAAATGGAGATCAAGTGGTGGTGGTGGTTTCCGCTCCGGGTGACACTACTGATAATCTGATTGAACTTGCCCGACAAATAACGGATGAGCCGGATGACCGGGAAATGGACGTGCTTTTAGCTACCGGTGAACAGCAATCCATTGCCCTATTAGCCATCGCGCTTAAAAGCCTGGGATGCGACGCCATTTCATTTACTGGCCCTCAGGTGGGAATCGTGACGGACGATGTCCATACTAAAGCCCGAATTGTCAGGGTCGGAGACTCCAAAATTAGATCCGCCCTCAACCTGGGTAAAGTGGTAATTGTGGCGGGGTTCCAGGGAGAAAATAAAGAACATGAAATTACAACCTTGGGACGGGGTGGCAGCGATCTGACGGCGGTGGCCATTGCGGCGGCTTTGAAAGCCGATGTCTGCGAGTTTTATAAAGACGTGGACGGCGTGTTTACCGCCAATCCGGCTATCGTGAAAAACGCGAAAAAACTTTCGGTGATCAGTTACGATGAGATGTTGGAAATGGCCAGCGCCGGAGCGCAGGTTTTAAACGCGCGGTCAGTGGAATTCGCTAAGAATTTCGACATCAAAATCCACGTGAGACCCACTTTTAACGAAAAGGAAGGAACGATCGTGATGCATGAAACCAAAGCCATGGAAAAGGTCGTCATCAGCGGAGTGACCTATAACAAAAACGAGGCGAAAATTACGGTGCGGGGCGTGCCCGACCAGCCCGGAATCGCTTCCATTCTTTTCTCGAAATTGGGAAACGCGGGCGTCAACGTGGATATGATCATTCAAAATATCGGGGAAAAAGGCCATTCGGATATGTCTTTCACGGTTGATCGTTCGGAACTCAAAAAAGCCATGAAAGTAGTCACTGAGGCCGCGAAAAAATTAAAACCAGCGGGTGTGATCGCCGATGAGCAAATTGCCAAGGTGTCTGTTATTGGAGTCGGGATGCGCTCCCATTCGGGTGTGGCGGCCAAGATGTTCCAGGCTCTGGCCGAGGAAAAGATCAATATTCAAATGATTTCCACTTCTGAGATTAAAATTTCAGTTGTGGTTAATTCGAAGGATGTCAACCGGGCCGTAGCGGCTATCCACAAAAAGTTTAAACTCGATAAGATTGGAAGCAAATCTTGACCGAAAAATTAGTCCTTTATGACGCGCTTTTAAGAGAAGGTCCTCAAACCCAAGGCATCAACATGTCCGTTAAGGACAAGTTGCGTCTGGCGGAAGTTCTGGATAGTTTAGGTCTTCACTACATCGAGGGAGGGTGGCCCGGCGCCAATCCCAAGGACGACCTTTTTTTTAAAGAGGCCAAAAAGCTGAAACTGAAGAACGCGAAGCTCTCGGTTTTTGGCATGACCCGTCGGGCAAAGCTCAAGGCGGCCCAGGATCCGGTTTTGGTAAATCTGGTGAAGGCCGGCGTTCCAACCGTGACCATCTTCGGAAAAAGCTGGGATTTTCACGTCGAGTACGCCTTAAAAATTTCACTGCAACAAAATTTGGACCTCATTTATGACTCGGTCAAGTATCTGAAATCCAAAGTCGGCGAAATGTTTTATGACGCGGAGCATTTTTTTGACGGCTATAAAGCCAACCCAGAATACGCCTTGAAATGTCTGGAAGCGGCTTTTCAAGCGGGAGCTGATTGCCTGGTTTTATGCGATACCAACGGGGGATCCCTCCCGGAAGATGTGGAAGCGGTGGTGACCCGGGTTCGTCAACGTTTTCCGGAAGCGAACCTGGGCATTCACTGCCATAACGATGGGGACTTGGCAGTGGCCAATAGTTTGGTGGCGGTCGGCGCGGGAGTGACCCAAATTCAGGGTTGCATCAACGGTTATGGTGAGCGATGCGGAAACACCAACCTGACGTCGATGATTCCTAATCTGGCCTTGAAATACAAGGCTTCTTTTATTAAACCTATTCATCTGGAAAAACTTACCGAAGTTTCCCGCGTGGTGGATGAGGTGTGCAATCTTCATCCTAAGGATAACGCTTCTTATGTTGGGAAAAGCGCCTTCGCCCATAAGGCGGGAGTTCATATCGCGGCCGTCAGCAAGGCCGCCAAAACATACGAGCATATCGATCCCCAATTGGTTGGTAATCACCGGAATATCTTGATGTCGGATCAAGCCGGCTTAGCAGTTGTGCTTCACAAAGCCGGGAAGAAAAATATTAAACTGAACAAAGACCACTCGGAAGCCCGGGCGGTTGTTGAAACCGTGAAAAAAATGGAAAGTGAAGGCTATCAATTTGAGGGCGCTGAGGCCTCTTTTGAGCTTTTGCTGAAAAAAGCCTTGGGACAACATCGTGATTTCTTCGATTTGGTGGGATTTCGGGTCATTGTTGAAAATAGAAACGATGGACCGATTATTTCCGAAGCTACCATTAAGGTGAAGGTGAATGGGGTCTTGGAAAATACGGTCGGAGAAGGGGAAGGACCCATCAATGCCTTGGATCAAGCCCTTCGAAAAGCTTTAACCAAGTTTTATCCATCTCTGAAAGATGTTCGTTTGACCGACTTTAAGGTTCGGGTTTTAGACGCCAAGGAAGGAACGGCGGCGAAGGTCCGGGTTTTGATCGAAAGCCAAGATGCGAAGGATAGCTGGGGAACCGTCGGCGTCTCTGAAAATATTATTGAGGCTTCCTGGGAAGCATTGGTCGACGCGATTGATTATAAATTGCTAAAGGATAGTTCAACGAAAGGCGGGAAGAAGAAATGAGGCCCGCGAACGGAAATTCTTTTTGAAACACCAACCCATCGGTATTTTCGATTCCGGATTGGGTGGTTTGACGGTCGCTAAAGCCATTCAAAAAGAATTGCCGTCTGAAACACTGATTTATTTTGGGGATACGGCCCGCATTCCTTATGGAACCAAAAGTCCGGATACCATTATCCGTTATTCCCTTCAAATTGCCCGATTTCTAATCAAAAAGGAAAAGATCAAGTGCTTGGTGGTGGCTTGCAATACCGCTTCGGCTTGGGCCCTAAACGATTTACGTCGTGAATTTCAAATACCTATCTTGGGTGTGATTGAACCAGGCGCCCAGGCCGCAATCGACGCGACTCGGAACAATCGGATTGGCGTGATCGGGACCGAAGGGACAGTGGAGTCGGGTGCTTATGTCGAAGCCATTCGGCGGTTGCGTCCCAAGGCAAAGGTTTTAATGAAAGCCTGCCCCTTGTTTGTGCCGTTGGTGGAAGAAGGGAAACTGTCGGGATCAGTCACCGAATCGGTGGCTCTGGAATATTTGAAACCACTCTTGAAGGAAAAAATCGACACACTCGTTTTGGGTTGTACTCATTATCCGCTCTTGAAAAAAACCTTATCCCGGTTGGCGGGTTCCAAAATTCGAATCGTTGATTCGGCCACCGAAACCGCTAAAAGTCTTCATCGTAATTTGGAAATGCAAGGCATTGAACTTTCGGGCCGGGGTGGTTCCAAGTATTTTGTCAGTGACCTTTCGCGAAAATTCAAAGAACAGGCCCAACGTTTTTTGGGACGTCCCATTCATCGTGTTGAAAAAGTGTTTATTGAGAAATATTGAGTTTGGGGCCGGACAGGGTCATATTGACATTGTGGGCTTCGACTTTAGAATGGTTAAAACTTTGGAGGACTTCCGTTAAACCCATTCGATTTTTGATAATCTCATTTTTTTTCCTTTGGATTGTTTCCCCGCTTTGGGCGGCAGGCGATTTGGCGGCCGGACCCACAAACTATGAAATGATAGAAGCTCCTACCGCTTATACTTTGATGCACGGCGGATACGACCTCGTCATGAGAATGTATGAGGACGGAGGCCTTTATTTAAGGGGAAATGTTGGGTTTAAAAATATATTTATGTTTGGTTTTTCCGGTAACGCCACCAATGTGATCGGCACGGGAACCATTCAAATTCAGGCTCCTGGGCTTTTCTTTAAATTTAAAGTATTAGACGAGAAAACCGCGCCCTTTTCACTTGCGGCGGCTTATGACGGACGCGGTTATGGGACTGAAACCAACGGCCGATTTTATCCAGGCCTTCAAAAAGGATTTTATCTGGTGATCAGCAAGGAATTAACTGACGCCGGTTTTGTTCAGTTTCACGGCGGGGTGAACGTGGTTACTTTTGACAATTTCAATTCTGGCCAGGATTTGGGTCTTTTCGGCGGAACTTCTTTCGCGGTGGCCGCACCGTTGGTTTTTAACCTGGAAGTGGATAAGGTTCTGACGAGTTTATGGCAATTCAACGCGAATTTTGTTTTCAATTACGACAATCCCTTGAGAGTCGGGGTTGATTTTCGCGATCTAAATAACGCCCAGTTATTCTCCCGCATTCTCCGCATTCAATACGTTAGCTTTTTTTAAGGGGTTTCATGCGAAAGCTTTTAGTCCCATTTCTTTTAATGGCTTCCATCAGTGCTTGGGGGTGTCATTCGCCACAGGGGGAGACGGGACTTATTCCATCCTCTCAGAGGGTTTCAGCTCCGGAGATCAGCGGTTTTCCATTGAACTTTGGGGATTCCATTTCGCTTGCGAAATACCGGGGTAAGGTGGTGGTTCTGGATTTTTGGGCTACTTGGTGTGGGCCCTGCCGGATGGAATTACCCTCTTTGGTCAAGCTGAATCAAAGTTACCGGGATAAGGGAGTTCAGTTTATTGGCTTGTCCGTTGAATTAAATGAGAATATGTCAAAAGATTATTTTGATAAATTTTTAGCCAGTTTTGGAATTACTTATCCAGTGGCTTTGGCCAGCACTCAAACCATACAAGCCTATGGCATCAATCCCATTCCGGCGACTTTTTTTATCGACAAATCCGGAAAAATCGCGGCAACCTTTGAGGGGTTGCGTTCGGAAACAGATTTCACCAGCGCGTTAGATCAATTGGTGGCCGAACCGGGTACTTGATTCATTTGTGGTTGGACATTCTCGATTCTGTTTAAAGCTCAAAACGTCTTGCTTTCAGTCGTCTTGCTTCCTACAGTTGGAGGGGTATAATTTTAATAAAAGCCTCACGGGAGGAAATCATGGGTACTCAGCCGGAAGCGGACACACGCGAGAATTTTTTGGAGATTTACCGTGATCTTTTTTCCCATGTTTCCTTTTTGGAACAGTGCATCGAGAGGCTCATTCATGGGCAAAGGGTGGATCGGGTCATGCTCGAGAGCCATTTGGCGCAAATGATCGCCTCTATCTCGATGAATCAAAAGAAGTTTATCAAGCCGCGCACCGCGAAACGGCTTCGAAAAGATCATCCGGATTATTTTCATAATCAAATGGTCAGGGTTTCCAAGGTCATCAAGGGTCAGCTCTCGGTTCTGCTGAAAACTTCTTTTTTGGTTGAGAGTCGTGAAATTGAAGAAGACTATCTACAAACTCTGAGCGACGCGACCGATAACATCGCGGGCGCTTTTCAGCATGTCGTTCGTTCTAACGTGTTGATGCCGGTTATGTTGAATTGAAATATTCCCGATGGCTATTGTCCCCGCGCCGGAAAAGAAAAAGATGATAAAAGAAACCTTGAAAAAACAAGACCGTGAAACTGACTTATTTAGTCAATATCTTAAAGAAAAAGATCTTAAGTTGACTTCCCAAAGAGTTTTGATCCTTGATGCTTTTTTAAATCATGGTGGACACATTTCGGCGGAAGAACTTTATCAAAAAGCGCGGTCAAAACAACCCCATGTGGGCTTTGCCACTGTTTATCGGACTTTGAAACACATGACCCAGTGCGGGCTGGCCCGTGAATTGGATTTTGGCGACGGTCGAATCAAATATGAGCGGGAATTCAATCGGGAACACCACGATCATTTGATTTGCACCCAGTGCGGAACTTATGTGGAGTTCTTGAATCCGCAAATTGAAACTCTACAAGAACAAGTAGGCCGTAAACACGGGTTTAAGATTACCACCCACCGCATGCAGCTTTATGGTCTCTGTCAGAAGTGCCAAAAGGCCGAAAAATAACTATCAAACCCAGGGGAATATTGTAAAATGCGGTATTCCCAGTCGATTCATCATTCCTAAATTCATGAAAGCGCTTCGATCGAAATTTTACGTCACCGTCGACAAGTTTTTTCCACTCTTTAACTTTTGGGTAGGAGCAAGCCATGACTGACTTTTTAGTATCGAGGGCGACTCGCGATAAGCTGCAAGATGAGTTAAAACAACTGAAAATTACCCGGAGGCCCCAAGTGGCGAAAGCCCTGGAAGAAGCCCGCGCCCATGGCGATTTAAAGGAAAACGCTGAATACGATGCCGCCAAACAAGAACAGGCTTTGTTGGAAGCCCGAATCCGCGAAATTGAGGATAAGCTATCCCGGGCTCGAATTTTGGAAGATGAGAACATTACCGGAGAGCATGTTTCCATCGGGTGTGTGGTCACCGTTTTGGATATCAAGACTAAGCAAGAGGAAGTTTACCGGTTGGTAGGTGAGGAAGAGGCTAATTTCGCCATGGGTAAGATTTCGATCCGCACGCCCATTGCTAAAGGGCTTGTAGGCAAGAAGGTCGGAGAGAAGGTTGAGATTCCAGTACCAGCCGGCGTTTTGCGGTATGAAATTTTAAAAATTGAAGTGGCCACGGCGTAAGCTTTCGGCCGACCTTGACATCACTCGCCGACTTTTATAGTATCATTTTAACAATTTAAAGCTCTTATCCAGAGTGGTGGAGGGACAGGCCCTATGAAACCACGGCAACCGGATTCCCTCAGGGAATTGCTAGGTGCCAATTCCTCCCTGGGTGATACCCGGGGAAGATGAGAGATGGAAAACCAAATCAAGGCTTCCATCTTAGGATGGAAGCCTTTTTGTTTTTAGGGGACGTCTACGCAAGGAGATCGAATTCCATGAGTTATGTTAAAGCGCTAAAATGCCGAGAGTGCGGACAAGAATACGAGAAGACCGCCAAATATGTTTGCGAGTTTTGCTTTGGCCCTTTAGAAGCGGCCTATGATTACGAAAAAATTAAGAAAGACATCTCTCGGGAAAAAATCGCGTCCCGACCGCTCAATATTTGGCGGTACCGTGAATTACTGCCTGTCGAAGGCACGGATTACAACACCCTTCAAGAAGGGTTTACGCCGCTTCTGAGGGCGGACCGGCTTGGAGCCGAATTGGGTCTCAAAAATCTTTATGTTAAAAATGACTGTGCGAATCCAACCCATTCGTTCAAAGACCGGGTGGTCGCGGTGGCCTCAACCCGGGCGATTGAATTGGGATTTGACACTTTAGCCTGTGCTTCCACGGGGAACCTGGCCAATGCGGTGGCGGCTTATGGGGCCCGGGGCGGCCTCAAAAGGTATGTTTTTATCCCCTCTAATCTGGAACGGGGAAAGGTGATTGGCGCCCTGGTTTATGACCCGAATTTAATTGGGGTGAACGGCAATTACGACGATGTGAACCGTCTTTGCAGCGAGATAGCCGGAAAATATAAATGGGCTTTTGTGAATATCAACATGAGACCTTATTACGCGGAAGGCTCAAAAACTTTAGGATTTGAAACAGCTGAACAATTGGGATGGAAAGCTCCTGATCAAGTCGTGGTTCCGGTTGCGTCCGGGTCGCTGCTCACTAAAATCTGGAAGGGAACTCAGGAATTTATCAAAGTGGGACTCATTGGGGATAAAAAAATGAGAGTTTTCGCGGCCCAGGCTGAAGGCTGTTCTCCGGTCACCACCGCTTTTAAAGCTAAGACCGATACCTTTCGCCCGGTGAAGCCAAATACTATTGCGAAATCCCTGGCGATTGGGAATCCAGCGGATGGCTATTACGCGCTTAAAACCATCGCTGAATCCAATGGTGCCGCCGAAATGGCGAGCGATGAAGAAATCATCGAGGGGATTAAATTGTTGGCCCGTACTGAGGGAATTTTCGCTGAAACCGCAGGAGGCGTTACCATCGCCTGTCTCAAAAAACTAGTCGATTCCGGAGTCTTGGATCGGGACGCGGTAACGGTGGCTTATATTACGGGGACTGGATTGAAAACACAGGAAGCCGTGGCGGATCACTTGAATTCGGTTACGGTGATTGAGCCTAAATTGGAAGCCTTTGAAGCGACTCAATTAGCGGCCGCTGGGCGTTAACTGATTTAAAGTATGTTGATGCACTGATTCTGCCAATTTTGCACTAGAAAAACTTGATTCGCATCAGCCATAATCCAGTTATTGACCATCACCCAGGAGGAATTTCATGGCCGTGAAAGTATTGATTCCGACTCCATTGCGTAACTTGACCAACAACCAAGCGGATGTAAGCGCCGAAGGGAATAGTGTTTTGGAGCTCATTGAGAATTTGGGCAAAAATTTTCCCGGCTTGAAAGACCGTCTGTGTGATGAAAACGGCAAAATCCGTCGTTTTGTTAATATTTATTTGAATGAAGAAGATATTCGGTTTTTGCAAGGCGAGGCTACTGCTTTAAAATCCGGAGACCAGGTTTCCATTGTTCCGGCTATCGCAGGCGGCAATTTTTAATATTGGGTAGATCTGTCTTTTCTTAATGAGGAGTTATTGTGAGCCAGATTCATAAGATTGTTGAGTTGGATTATCCTACCCATTTAGTCACCGAACCGGTTTTGGCCAAGTTAGTCCAGAAATATGAGGTCTTGTTTAGCATTCGCCGGGCCAGCATTACCAAAGGATTTGGCTATGTTCAGACTGAAATCAGCGGCGAAGAAGGCGAAGTGAAAAAGGCCCTGGCGAATTTGACCGAACAAGGTATTGATGTTAATCCCATTGAAAAAGACGTTGTCGAGTAATCTCTTTGCAAAATCCTACCCAGAACGCCCGGTATAGCCGCCAAACGATTCTTCCGTCGATTGGTGAAGCGGGTCAAAAGAAACTAGCTAACTCCTCGGTTTGGTTGGTTGGCGAAGGTTCCGTTTTGGAAGCAGCCCTCATAGCTTTGGCCAGTTCTGGACTTTCACAAATTTTAGTATCGAGCGTTTTTCGTTTCGATGAATCCTTGTGGAAAGGCCGTTTTGCTGATTCAGAGATTTCGTTTTTACCACTGGATACTATCCAAATTCCGCCCGTATCACTGGTTCTAGTTTTAACCTCAGTTGACAAAATGCGAAAGCGGCTCAATCGCGAATTGCGTGGAAAGGGTTTGCCCACGGTTTTTGGATGGAACGCTGGAAGTGGGATTGGATTGTTTTTCTCCCAGTATAAAAATCATGATAAAAAATGCCCTTGTTTTGAGTGTTTTGAAATTCTAAATCCAAAAGCTTTTAACGAGGGCGTTCCTGAAGTTCTTCGTTTTTTGGGCGCGGCTGGCGCTAGCGAGACCCTTTTGTGGCTGATCACCGGTAAAACGGAAATCGAAAACCAAGTTTGGATCCAGTCGCTGGATTCGGGTCAATCCTTTTATCACCCTGTGTCCGCCAGTTTCAAATGTCCGGCCTTTCTTTTGGAAAAGGGCGCCACGGTGACGCCATGACCGGCTCTTCATCCGCTCACCGATTTCCAGTGGCTTCAAACATCACGTGTTTAATTGGTCGAACCCCTCTTTTAAAACTCCAGCGTATTCCTGAAAAAAATCAGGCCCAAATTCTCTGTAAGTTGGAGTTCAATAATCCCGGTGGAAGCGTGAAAGACCGCATCGCCTTGGCCATGATCGAGGACGCTGAAAAAAAAGGATACCTTAAGCCTGGTGGAACCGTCATCGAACCAACTAGTGGGAACACGGGTATCGGCCTGGCCCTGATTTGCGCTCAAAGGGGCTATCGTCTGATCTTGACGATGCCCAAGGATATGAGCCATGAACGGCGGGTTTTATTAAAGGCTTTTGGCGCTGAACTTATCTTGACTCCCGCGGAAGGCTTAATGGCGGCGGCGGTCCAACGGGCTAAGCAAATTAAATCTGAACATCCTGATTATTTTATGCCAGAACAATTTGCCAATCGGATGAATCCGGAAGCGCATAAAGCCACGACCGCTCCTGAAATCGATCACGATGCCCGGGGACAACTGGATGCTTTTGTAGCGGGTATTGGGACAGGGGGTACCATCACAGGTGTGGGGGAATATTTTAAAGCAAAAAATCCAAAGGTTCGAATCATTGGCGTGGAACCGGCGCTGTCCCCGGTTTTGAGCGGCGGCAAACCAGGAATTCATCGTATTCAAGGAATTGGGGCTGGTTTTGTACCGCCGGTTTTGAATCGAGCGGTTTTGGACGAAATGGTCACGATCGAGGACAACGAAGCTTTTCAAATGACTAAGCGATTGGCGCGGGAGGAAGGTCTTTTGCTGGGAATCTCCTCTGGGGCGAATGTGGCGGCGGCCCTAAAGATAGCCCGGCGATACGGCCCGGAAGCGCGGGTAGTTACCATCTGCTGCGATATGGGAGAGCGTTATTTTAGTCTAGAGGACGAGTTTGAGAAGGAAAACAACCTGTCGAGGAAATGACGACCCACCTTTTTGTGTATCACCTAAAATTAGATCTTTTAAAAATTATTTTCTTGGCGATTGAATAAAGTCTTTTAATTCTTTTATCCGTTCTTCTTGAATGGCCAAAAATTGAACTCCGACTTCTTTTTCAGTTGTCCATCGGACTTCCGCGAAGACGGTCAATTGCGAATAGGGTTTTGGAAAATCAATCTCCAGATGGCAAAGTTTACCTTCTTTTAATGGTTCCAAACTTTGGATACAAGCTCCACCAAGACTAAGGTCGATGACGGTCATGGGCACTTTGGCCGGCCTTGTGCCGTTATTCGGCATATCTTCCGGATCCATGGTTCGGAATTTGGCCGGAACTTGGCACTCAACCCGGGGATAGTTTCTTTTTTCAGTTAGGGGTGTCGATGAATTCCGAGTTTCCATACTAACTCCTATAGATTTGATGAAAATATTATGAGCATTTTGGAGACAGGTATGGAAAGAGGCAATGAAAAGCACAAAGTAATTAGGACAACGTTACCCTGTTTTATTCTTGAATTAATGGAAAGTTTTTTGACTTTCGATGAAGGATTTCATGTCGATGGGCATTTCGGATTCAAAGGTCATTTTTTTACCTGATTGAGGATGGTTAAAAACCAGTTTGGCCGCGTGTAATAGATGGCGAGGGGCATTTTCGATATCCTTTTCGTACTTGCCTTTTTTGGAGTTGGCTACGAAACTCAAAAACTCCTCGTCGGTGCGTCCATAAAGCTTATCGTTAACCAAGGGATGACCGATGGAGGTCAAATGAACCCTGATTTGACTGGTTCGGCCGGTTAGCGGTACGCAACTGACTAGGGTAGCCTTGTCCCACCGGTTCAGTACTTTAAAGCGGGTTGCGGCGCTTTTGGCATGAGGTGAATCGGCTGGAACCACGGCAAATCGAATCGAAATTTGGCTGGAAGGGTCCGGGCCAATGGCGTCATTCATTTCAAACTGATCCTGTTCAATGACCTTTTGGACGATTGCCCAATATTCTTTTTCTACCAGACCCTGCTCGAATTGTTGGGTGATATTTCGAAGCGAAGGCCCGTTTTTCGCCACAATCATCAAACCGCTGGTTTCCCGATCCAGACGGTGGGTTAAATGGGCCTTTCCTTTCCAGCCGGCACTGCGCAGCTTTTCGTTGATCAGGTAAATAAAAGTATTTTTGATAAAATTACCGTCGGCGTGCGAGGGAAGCAGTCCCGGTTTTACAGCTACCAGAAAACCCTCTTCCTCGTAAATGATCTGGATATTTTTTCGAACCGGCGGTTCATTTAAAATCGCCGAATAAGCGATTAGATCTCCTTTTTGAATGATAATTTCGGGTGGAACTTTTTGATTGTTTAAAGAAAGAGTACCATCCAGGATCATTTGGACCCAGGTTTCCCGGGTTTGATAACGAAACCGGTTGGAGACGTAATCAATCAAGGGTTGTCCAGCGAATTTGGGGGAAATTTTGGATTTTAAGATCGTCGGTTCGGACATAAATAGGCTCTTTAAGTAAAGGTTAACTTCCAGCCTAGCAAAGTTATAATGAATTTTCTTCATTATCCTATTTCATCAAGGGATCGGCCTTTCCATTGAATTTCGTAAAGCTTAAAACTAGTTCTCTTCTTTTGTTTTGGGCATTAAGTATGGGCTTTTCCCAAGCCCAAATGACCGACCGATATATCACTCAGGCGGTTTTCCGATTATCGGTAGATCAAACTGCCGATTTTTGGCTGAATGGGCATTTTTTGAAACGCGAATTTTACACGAGTCTTCAAGTTGATCCCCAAGTAGTAAAATTCATTCCGGATCACCTTTGCTATTTTCAACGCCAAAACGTTTTGGCCATTCGGGTAATGAATGAAGGGCACCCGAACATCGGCATTGCCTATGTCCTGCGTCTCATTTTATCCGATGGGAGCCATCAGATTTTTACCAGCGACGAGTCGGATGAGCATCAATCGCTTTATCTCCCGACCGACTTAGAGCCTTACGGATGGCAGCAACCGGGTTTTGACGACAGCCAATGGATCAAGGCCTATGACAGCGGGCACGTACCTTATGCCTCGATGTTGCAAGATCCCGATGGAAATCAGGTGTCTTCTCTTTCTGCCTCGGGTACCTCACCCCGAGTGAAAAAGGCAGGGGAGCGGCATTTGTTCCGCTTTCGGTTTTATCTGGATATTCTACCCAATCCCCGCTGTGTCACTTCTAATCCCACGCCGACTCCTATGGTTCTCAATGATCTTGAGGATTTTTCCGCATCGCCAACGGCAGTGCCGACGCTTGTTCCGGAGGTATGGACGACCACGCCTACTTCGTCACCTAATCCGATAATGGATAAAGAGGGATCGACGGCCGCCATTCCGACTTTCACACCTGTTCCCGAATTTAATGGGATAGAGGTTCATTGGGCCCCTACTTTTCCGCCGACCTTTACGCCCGAACCGCAGCCTTCTGAGTCAGTCAATACAGGTCCGGTTACGATTCAGCCCGCTCTTAGCTTTAACATTAGCTTTGCCGATGGAACGGGTCTCTATCAGTTGGAAGTGGTGGACGGGGCTGGAAACCCCATTCGAAAGATTTTTGATCGGGTAGTAAACCGAAATCAGGAAATCTGGCTTCAATGGGATGGCAAGGATGAGGCTGGAAATTCGGTGCTGTTAGGGAACTACTCACTCGTTTATTCCAAAGACGGACAGATTCTCCGTAAAATGGCTCTGTCGGGCAATTAATTTTGAAATGGGTGAATATGAAATACAGAAAATTTGGTCCGGATGGTATTCCGGTTTCAGAGGTCGGTATTGGAACGTGGCAGTTTGGGGGAGATTGGGGAGAGGTCACTGAAGAGAAGGCCATTCAAACCCTTCGGGCGGCAGCGGAGCAAGGCGTTACCTTTATCGATACCGCAGATGTTTACGGGATTGGGCGCAGTGAGAGTATTATCGGTAAGTTTTTACGGGGTCATTCGGAGAAGCTGTTCGTGGCCACTAAAATGGGCCGGTTTCCTGATCCGGGCCTGCCCCGTAATATTTCCATGGACGCATTTCGAAAACACATCGAGGCGTCGTTACAGCGGCTGGGGATGGAGGCTTTGGATCTTACCCAGCTTCATTGCATCCCGGTAGAGTTTTTGAAACGGGGGGAGGTTTTCGATTGGCTTCGGACTTTTAAAAAAGATGGTAAAATTAAAAACTTCGGTGTCAGTGTTGAATCCATGGACGAGGCTATTTTGTGCTTGGGGCAGGAAGGTTTGGCTTCTCTTCAAATCATCTTTAATATTTTCCGGCAGAAACCCATTACGGCTTTATTCGAAAAAGCTAAAGAAAAGAAGGTATCTTTGATTGTGCGTTTACCGCTGGCCAGTGGACTTTTATCGGGAAAATTCAAAAAAGACACTGTTTTTGCCGTCCAGGACCACCGCAACTATAACCGGGACGGTCAAGCTTTCAATGTGGGTGAGACCTTCGCGGGAATTCCATTTGAAAAAGGAGTGGACCTGGCGGAATCCTTAAAATCGTGGGTGCCCGCAGGTATGTCCCTGTCTCAAATGGCAACCCGCTGGTGTTTGGATTTTGACGCGGTGACCACCCTCATTCCCGGAGCGAAAAATCCGGAACAGGCCCTGGAGAATGCTTTGGTGAGCGGGTTAGTTCCTTTATCAAAGGAACTACATCAGAAACTGAAGGACTTTTATGAAAAAGAAGTGGCGGTTCATATTCGGGGATCTTATTGATCGCGGTTGAGGGAGAAGCATGACCTATTTTATGGTGGGATTGGGACTGATGGTTTTAGGATTTGGATTTTTTCAATTTTCCAATTTATTTAACCTTTATAACGCTGCCACACCCAGCGGAACTCCGGTGCCTTATTGGATTTTAAGGATTCTTGGCTACTTATTGATGGGCGTGGGTGCCGTCGTTTTGTTGGTGTCATTCTCGCCCAGTGTTCATTGAGGTTCTAATGGATTATAAAAACGTGAAGATTTTAGTGGTGGGCGTCGGTGGATTGGGATGTCCCGCCAGTTTGGCCTTGGTCGATTCCGGTGTGGGAACGCTCGGTTTAATGGATTTTGATCGGGTTGAAATTTCAAATCTTCACCGTCAAATTCTTTATGGTGATCACGATTTGGGGCGTCCCAAGGTGGAGGCCGCTGTCGATTGTTTTAAGAGCCGTTATCCTGAAGTTCGAATTGTTCCCATTCAAGACAAGATGTCTTCTGAAAATCTTCAATCCTTGATTCCCGAATACGATTTAGTCATCGACGGGCTAGACCGACTGGAGAAAAAATTTTTCTTGAACGATTGGTGTGTGAAGTTGGGCAAGCCCTATGTGCATGCCGGGGTCGTGAAACTGGAAGGCCAAGTTTTAGCGGTTGCTCCGGGTCAAACGGCTTGTCTACGATGTCTGCTTCCCAAAATCCCTCCTCCTTTTGCCATGCCCACGTGTCAAGAGGCGGGGGTATTGGGGGCCTTTTCCCAAACCATCGGCTACTTACAGGCCCACGAGGCCCTGCGTTTAGCGCGGAAGATGGGCCCCTATCGTTTGTGGAAGGTAGACGCGGGAAAAAGGATCAGCCGATCCATTATTCCTGATCGGAATCCAAATTGCTCGGCTTGCGGGCGGGGGAAAATGGAAACGCTCAATGATGACGCCTGTGCCATACCGGGATAACTAGGTGGATTTTGAGCCGGATTTTACGACTGGAAGGTCATTGTCCCTAGGGCGGAGTAAGCGTCTCCACTTATAAAGCCGTGACGAAAGGGGATGTGAACTGCCTTTTGGAGTTCATAGATGGATTCCCAACTTGTCCACAAAAAATCAAAATTGAATTATTGATCATGCCTATCGGTGTTCAACTGAAAATATAAAAATCCGCAGGACCAATAACTTTATTGAGTAAAAATTACCCGAAATTAATACAGAGTCAGTCATAAAACGCCCAAAAACTGACCTGGCCTTTTTTAGACTGAAGCCTTTTCCACTTTGAAAAGCGGCATGCTAAAATTATTTAAATCTCAATCGAATGAAAATTCACGCGTTGCTTTCATTAGCCCGGCGCAAGAACGAATCCAGAATGATTGTGGAGATTTTTTGAATTTTAGCGGGAGAAAATTATGCTCGAAGAAGGTAAAGACATCCCCGTGTTGATGGCGGAAGATAAACGGGGAAACTGTTTGTCGGTACGAAAAACCCAGCTTGAAAGCCGCTGCGTCAATCCGCTGATGATCACCAACGATAGAGAGGCATTATTGGATTATTTGTTTCAGCGGGGAAAGTGTTCCGATTCGACCTTGGCTCCTCAGTCCTACATTATCCCGATGGATTTGAATCTGCCCAAGATGGATTGCCGTGAAGATTTGAGGATCATGAAGGCGCTCAAGAACTATTGGCAGGAAATTGCGGAACTCACCCCGCTGAACGGAGCCTTTCTTTTATGACCGGAAAATCAACCCGGGTCCTGGTGGTGGAGGATAATCTGGAGGATTTTGATATCCTTCGGATTATGTTTTCCAAAATTCAACACCAAGCCTTCACGCTCGACAACGCCTCCACCTTTGAGGCGGGGATGGATCGATTACGGCGTCAGGAGCACGATGTCTATCTGGTGGATTATAAATTGGGGCCGGATTCGGGAGTGGATTTTTTGCGCCAAGCGGTCCAGGTGGAAATGTGCCAAGCTCCGATTATTTTTTTGACGGGTTTTGGCGACCATGAATTGGATATGGAGGCTATGAGTCTGGGAGCAGCTGATTTTTTGAACAAAAACAAGCTGGACCCGGATATTTTGGAAAGAACCATCCGATACGCCATTGAGCGGAAAAAAGCCGATGGGATCAGATCCCGGTTAGCCACCATTGTCGAATCCACCGAGGACGCGGTTTACTCAACCAGTCTCAGCGGGATTGTTCTCAGTTGGAACCCGGGCGCTCAACGCATTTACGGGTACACTCCGGAGGAAATCGGGGGGAGGAGCCTCGCCCTTATCGTGGATCCCGCCCGGGAAGGTGAGTTCCCTGAAATCTTGAAAACGGTGCGGGAGGGAAAAGCGGTTTCCAATTTTGATACCGTTCATCGCACCAAAAACAATGCAAACCTCATCGTTTCCCTCACGGTTTCGCCCATTAAAGACGCTTTGGGCCGGGTATCCATGGCGTCCGTTGTCGCCCGCGACATCACCGCGCGACGAAAGGCGGAAGAGGTGCAATCGCACTTGGCCGCCATTTTGCAGCAAACCCCCGACGCTGTCTTTGGAGCTGATTTGGATGGCCGGATATTCAGCTGGAACCGCGGTGCGGAAACAATGCTGGGATATGGGTTGGAAGAAATTGTTGGAGAAAATACTTCGATCCTGCTTCCGTTAGAACGCAGTGAAGAAATGGAAAAAGTGCGGAAACTGGCAATCCTGGAACAAAACGTCCCCAGTTATGAAACCGTGATGGTAAAGAAAGACGGGCATCTGGTTGACGTATCCGTCATGGTGTCGCCGATTAAAGACACCCGGGGAAGGATAATTGGAGTTTCAGCAATTTCCCGGGATATCAGCGAACGGAAAAAAGCCGAGGAATCCCTAAAAAAGCGCGAAGAGGAACTGCGCCTATCCCAGAAAATGGACGCGATCGGCCGTTTGGCCGGCGGCGTAGCCCACGACTTCAACAACCTTTTGAGCGTGGTGGGCGGAAACGCGGACTTTATCCTCTCCGCTTTGGAGCGGGATAATCCTCACCGGGACGAATTGGAAGAAATCCAAAAGGCGGTTCGGCGGGGTGCTGAACTCACCAAACAACTCCTCCTTTTTGGCCGTAAACAGGTTTCTAAACCCCAAGCGGTGAATCTGAATGATCTGAGCGCCGAAATGCAAAAAATGCTCAAACGGCTGATTGACGCCTCCATTGAGCTTTCGATCATTCAAGGCAAGGATTTAAGGCCCATTCAGGCTGATTCGGGGCAGATTCAGCAGGTCATTCTGAACTTGGTCTTGAACGCCCGCGACGCCATGCCGAATGGCGGACACTTGATCATTGAAACCGGTAACATCCCGAAGGAAAAATTGGAACTGGAACAAAGGCCGACCATTCCGGCCGGCGATTATGTCCGTCTTAATGTTACGGATACGGGTACCGGCATTCCCCTTGAAATTCAAAAACATATTTTCGAGCCTTTTTTTACCACCAAGGCGGACAAGGGAACCGGATTGGGACTGGCGACGGTTTATGGGATCGTTACCAAATGGAATGGCCATATTTTCCTGCACAGTACCCCCGGATTAGGCACCACCTTTGCCATGTACTTTCCCGCGCTGCCCGAATCGGAAAAACCGGTGGCTAAGACCAAACAGATCGCCTTGATACCTCAAGGAACGGAAACCATTTTATTGGCTGAGGATGAGGACCCGGTTAGGAAGGTACTTCGCCGGACCTTGGAGCGATATGGCTATAAGGTTCTGGAGGCACAAAACGGTCTCGAGGCCATTAAGAAAGCGTGGGATTATAAAGACACTATTCATCTGTTGTTAACGGACACCATCATGCCCAAAATGAACGGCAAGCAATTGGCAGATGAATTGCTAAAAAGCCGCCTCACGATGAAGGTCCTTTTTGTTTCCGGCTATCCGCGGGAAGTCCTTTCGCAACAAGGGATTTTGGGCTCCAATATCCACCTCGTCCAAAAACCTTTTGAGTTGGAGGAATTGGCCAAAACCATTCGGAATATCTTGGATGAAAAATGAAGAAGGCAGCTGATCGGAATCGGGAAGTTGCTGATTTAAAGGGGAGAAGAATCCCCGTCATCAATCCAAAGCCTCATTTCAACGGAGTTTTGATTGATCCGGAGGTTACAGGAAGAGTCCGCCTCGCCGGGGTGCCAATCCCGGGGCGTCGAGATTCTGGATAAAATCGGCCCTACCGTGAATTCGTCCATCAGCCAAAAGTTCTGAATGAGATAAACGGAGTAAAGAGTTCCCAGTTCAATAAACTATTCGTTTCTTCCGACAACGTCGGGGAGGTGATGCCGCTGGTTTTCCATGATCCAGTCCAGAAATTCAACTTGGCAGCGAATGATCAAGGTTCCACTTACCGAACCCTCCCATCGAACCGTGACTTCTAGAGGCAGGTCGATCCTTTTTCCGCTCGCGGGCCCGAGAAAATCCACTTGGGCATTTCCGTTCCAATAAACGACCAACTTCTCGAAATAGAGGCCCAAATCTCCGGGACTGGGAATGGCAACAGGCGGGTCTGTCATTGGATCTATTTTGATGGGTTGGTTTTTTTCCATACTTTCCCTCACAGGTTGAATCCTTTAAGCCACCAGGGACGGTTTTTCTAATAGGAGCGCCCGGATCGCTATTTTCAAAGCGTTGATATTGACCGGCTTGGTGTAATAACCGTTGATATTGAACCCTTTCAGGGCAAAATCATCTTCCATTCCCTTGAAGGCGGAAGCCACCAGGATCGGCAGATGGGGATGGCCTTCCCGAACCAGGGGAATCATTTCCATCGCGTGCATATCAGGCATCTTGATGTCGGTCATCAGCAGGTCCACCTTTTCATCCTCCAGGGCTCCCAGCACCTGCAGCCCGTTCTCGGCGGTAATGACTCTGTAACCCTCGTCAGTCAACTCCTCGAAATAAAGAAGACGAGAAGCTTCCTCGTCCTCCGCGATCAGAATGGTGAAAATTTCTTTATTCATGACAGGCTCCTTTTAAGTATTTATTCTTCCCCGAGAGGAAGGTAAAAAGTGAAAGTGCTTCCTTTGCCCAGTTCGCTTTCTACGTCTAATGTGCCTCCATGAGAGGCGATAATTTTATGGCAAATACTCAACCCCAGCCCCGTGCCGGTTATTTTGGTGGTGAAAAAGGGATGAAAGAGCTTGGAAATGTTTTCTTTGGGAATTCCGCATCCGGTGTCCCCAATGGAAACCGCGACCATTTTTTGCTGGAGGAACAACTGCTGGAAGAGGGCGCCCTCGCTTTTTCCGCCAACGGCCTCGGGAACCAGGCCCTCGATCAGGCGCGTCTTCAGGAAAATTTTGCCGCCCTTGGGAGTGGCTTGGACCGCGTTCAAAACCAGGTTTAAAGTGACCTGTCTGATTTTCGCGATGTCCAGGGGCACTTTGGGGAGGGCCGGATTCAGCTCGTTTTCCACCGTGATACCCGCGATTTCCAATTTTTCATTCAAGAAGTGGATGGTTTCCTCTAAAATCGGGTTTACCGCCATGGGTTCTTTGAGGACTTTGTCGGGCCGGCTGTATTCCAAGACGTCGTTTACGATTCCGTCCATGCGGACAACCTCGTTGGCGATGATATCCGCGTACTTTTTCAGGTTTTGATCCTCCAGCTTGGCCGAGAGTCTTTTAGAAAAACCCATGATGGCGTTCAGGGGGTTTTTAATTTCGTGGGCCACTCCCGCTGCCATCTCACCTAGGGCTGAAAAACGCTCGGATCGCAGGAGTTGGGTCTCCATCTGACGAAGCAAGGTCATATCCTTTAAAGTGGCGATCGCTCCAATCACCTCTCCGTTTCCTCCGCGTAGAAGAGAGGTTTCCAAGGTGACCGGGATAAGCTCGGAACGGGTTGTTTTCAACTCCAAATGGTCCTGAACAAAGCTTTTTTCCTCTTCCAGGGTTCGCCGTAAGGCATCCCCCACCGTCCGCAGATTTTCCGGCAGGTTCTCGATGGGACATTCGGCCATTTCGGCCTCGACCATGCCGGTGATTTGACGGGCTCCCGAATTGAAAGTTCGAATTTTTCCATCCTTCCGGGCCACGATAATTCCGGTTTTAATGGAAGAGAGGACGCAATGGTGATATTCCAAAAGAGACTTCAGACGCCGGTTGGTTTCCATTAATTTTTGGGTGGAGCTGTCCGCCTGCTCCGCCAGTATCTGGTTCATATCCCTCAGGTGGTTTTGCGCTTCTTTTTGTTTTTTGGTTTCCATCGCCAAATAACCGCTCAAGGAAGCGGCCACGAAAAGAAAGGGGAATCGGACCAACAACTCGGAGTCGGTGGATAAAATTTCGCCGGTTTCTTTTAGCTGAAGAAAAGCGTATAGGGAGCAGGATACGAAGGCAGTCGCGAAAACGCTTTTGATGTCCTGGGAGAGGGCTGAAATGAAAATAGTCGTGAAAAAAATGATGAATAGGTTCACGTCGCCAATTCCGCCCAGATAGATCAACGCGGAAACAAAAAAGGTGTCGGCCAGGAAAACGGAGGTAATCAAATTTTTGTTTTCAATCCATTGAGGTTTCAATGCCGGCATTGCCGCGATCGTGAGGAAGTAAAAAACCCAAATGCAGATCATTTTGGGGCTGAAAAAGGGCAGGCCGGCCGACTCCTTTGAATAAATAAGAACCGTTACGGCGAGGAAAACGAGGAAGCGAAAAGCGAATAAAATTTCCTTTTTTCCCAGGTCAATCCGGGTATTTCCCAAGGGAAGGGTTTTGGCAAAAGGGTTTGTGATTGTCCGGGCGGTTGGGATAGCGCCGACTGATAAGTGGTTCATGCCTTAATGAAAAGCAAAGGCTGTGCCAAAAAAAGACCGAGGTTTTTCCCTGTTTTTCAATTTTTTGAGAGGGAAAATAAAAGTAAAAATGGCCCAGTGGGAAAATTTTACCCGAAAAAGACGTCTGTTAGCGGGTCAAAACTGGTTCTCGCGGGGGATTATTCCAGATTGAATTTTTTCATTTTATTAAAAAGGGTTTTGCGGGTGATCCCCAACAGTTTGGAGGTGTTGGTTTTGTTTCCTTGGGTTTCCATCAAGGCGCGCTGGATATTTTTTTTCTCGGCTTCGTCCCGGCTCATAACCCCTTTTTCGCCGGCGGAAGGCTGTTTTTGGGCTTCCCGTATTTCCTTCGGTAGGTCCTTGGCCGAAAGGCTGTTTCCCTTGGCGGTCACTACCAGGCGCTCGATGACATGTTTCAATTCCCGAACGTTGCCGGGCCAGGAATAGGCCCGTAAAAGGGTCAAAACATCGTCGGAAAATAGGCTTAACTTTTTATTAAAGGCCCGGCAGGATTCCTGAAGGAAAAAGTTGGCTAATTGGACCACATCATCGGGACGCTGGCGCAAGGCAGGAATGGTCAGGGGGATGACATTCAACCGGTAGTAAAGATCCGCGCGAAAGCGGCCTTCCTGAATTTCTTTTTCCAAATTCCGATGGGTAGCCGTGACAATTCGGACGTCCAGAGGAATCTCCCGGTTGCCTCCCAGCCGCCGGAACGTTTTTTGTTCCAGCACTTTTAAAAGCTTCATTTGGACCGAGGCTGTCAATTCCCCGATTTCATCCAAAAATAAGGTGCCGCCCTGGGCTTCCTCAAAAAGACCCGCTTTTTGCCGTTTGGCGTCGGTGAAAGCGCCCGGCTCATAGCCGAAAAGCTCGGATTCCAGGATGGATTCAGGCAGGGAACCGCAGTGAAGCTCCACAAAGGGCTTGGAAGAACGGGGCGAAAGGGCGTGAATCAGTCTGGCCACGTGTTCCTTTCCGGTACCTGTCTCACCCAGGATCATCACCGTTACTTTATCTTGGCCGGCCACTTGTTCGACTTCGTCATAAAGCTTTTGCATTTCCGGGTCGGCCAGAAAAAGATAGTCCTTCCGGTACAGTTCTTTACGCTGGCGTTTCAAATCCGCCACTTCCCGGCGCAGGCCGCGTTTTTCCTCGGTTCTTTTAAGGACGATTTTGAGTTTTTCCAGATCGACTGGTTTTTCCAGGTAGTCTTCAGCGCCCAGTTTCATGGCGACCACCGCCGAATCCACTGAACCATCTCCTGTAATGACGACCACGGAGCTAGTCGGCACGGTTTCATTGAGTTTTGGAAGCATTTCAATCCCAAGGCCGTCCGGTAAATGGAGATCCAAAAAAATGAGATCGACTTTTAAGGCGGTGGCTTTTTCCAGGCCGTCGGCAAGGGTATGCGCCGGAAAAACCTCGTGTCCGCTTTGTTGAAGGAATTTTGAAAGGATTTTAACCAGTGATTCCTCGTCATCAATTATGAGTATGCGCATTTGCTTTTTCCGTGAGTGTTTGTCATGGCCTTATTCTACCAATATTTGACGAATTGTTAACTTCTTGTGTGTTGTTTGGGAGGTAAATAAAGTCAAAAATAGTGCTATTTTCGGCCGAATTTTCATACTTTCCGGGATATGGACTGTAAATGGTCAAAGGACTGGATTGCCAGTGTGAAATCTTGAAAAGATATTTGGGTAAGAGTTCCTTTTTCGCGTAAGGATTACCCGCTTCCAATGCTTCCTCTTTTTCATTTTTCATCATTTTTCGGCCAAATGAACCAATAGCGGTTTGGCATAACAGTTGCCTTACTAATGATCAGCAGTTGATCAAGACATCACTCGGAGGTCGCAAATGAAGAACTTCAATCAAATCATCCTGGCCCTTTTGGGAATCTTCGCTTTGACAGCGCCGGTTCTGGTGGAAGCCGGTCAAACCGTTCAAGGGAACATCGTTTCCAACACGGTTTGGACCGCGGAACAAAGCCCCTACATCATCCAGGGCAAAGTGGTCATTGAAAAGGGAGCGACCTTGACCCTCCTCCCGGGTACCCGGGTTTATTTCGCCGCCGCGCCTGTCGAACCGGCCGAAGGCTCCAGCTTAGTTGTCCAGGGGGGCCTGGAAGCCTTGGGCACCCAGGCCCGCTTCGTCTTTTTTAGTCCGGCGGTTCCGGGAGACAGCTGGGGCCAGATTTACTTCCAAGAATCCGATGCTGATCATTCGGCGCTCAAGAATTGCGTGGTAACGGGCGGCCGGGTGGTTTGCAACGGCTCTTCTCCTTCCATTGAACAATGTTTTCTGACCGGGTCGAAAAACGCCTTGGTGGTGGGGCCGGGATCGACCCCGCGGATTGTGGGCAACCGCATCTCTGGAAATACCATTGGACTGACTTTCATGGACGGCGCGGCCGGATCGGTGGTCGCGGATAACTTGATCAGCGACAATGTGTACGGGGTCTGCGCCCCGAATTTTGGGGAAGCCCGCATGGCGGCCAACCGCGTTTCCGGAAACCATTTGTCCGACTTGCTGAATCCGGAAGCCCAAATCCAAACGGTTTCCGTTCAACCCGCTTCCGATCCTGGAGTTATTCAATTGGCCAGCGCGCAATAATCGAGGGCTTCGCGGTCTGATTCTTTAAAACATTAAAATTTAACAAAAGGGGCCTTTCGGCCCCTTTTGTTTTAGCGGGACAGAAAACCGGTTGAGAGACGGACTTTCACCTCGGCGGAAGTTTAACAGTTGGAAGAGTTGAAAAAAGCCTATGGGGCTCTCATAATGTTTTTGACCTATCTGGTCGGTTCAAAATCACTTTCAGGTTGTTGGACTATGTTGACGAACCTCAAACTATTAACCCGCGTCACGCTGGCCTTGGGCCTTCTTCTTTTTTCCATGAAGCCCAGCGTCACAAACGCCTCGCAAATAGTGATTGGCGCCCATTTCACGCAATCGGGCTCCCATGGCACCTTATCTTCAAGCCGGCCGCAAGATGATTTCTGCCGCTGTTCCTTTTTAAACAAAGAGAAGCAAATCCATCTTCAATTGGATTGCTTCCGGTCCGCTTTCGGCCTTAAGCCCGCTTTCTTGGCTGTCGCAACAGGAAAAAAACTGACGAAGTTGAGTTTTGCCTATCCCTCCGGTCCGTTGATCCTCCGCATCTGATTCTTTTTCCCATTCGAGTTTCTTAAAAAGCCCGGCGCCATTCGTTTGGCGTTTCACGGCTTTTTCCCGTTTTAAATTTTATAAAGGCCTAATTCCATCCCGTCGATTAAGGAAAACTTTAATGCCCGTCAAAAATCGTCGAATCCCAAAATTAATAAGCCGTGTCTTTCGCGTCGGATTGGTCCAATGGGCCATGCGGCGCCCCATTACCATCGTGGTTTTGGCCGTCGCCATCGCCTTAGGGGCGGTCAACAGCCTGTTTCACATGCAGTTCGACATCTTCCCGAATCTAGGCACCCCCAGCATTTATGTGGTGGAGCCCTTCGGAGGGTTGGACCCCAGCCAGATGGAAAGCTTTGTCGCCTATAACTTTGAGAAGCAGTTTTCTTACGTAAATGGAATCGAGCATATCGAGTCCAAAAGCATCGGGGAAGTCACTCTTATCAAGCTTCAGTTCCATCAGGACACCGACATGTCCAGCGCCATGGGGGAAGTGGTTTCCCGCTCGACCCGGGCGCTGAAAAACATGCCGCCGGGAACCCTGCCGCCCCTGATCATGCGGTTCGATAGCGGCAACCTGCCGGTCGGCGACCTGGTGTTTTCCAGCCCCACCAGGGGTTTAGGGGAAGTGGAGGATTACGCCCTCAACTATGTGCGGCCCCTGGTGGCCACCCTGCCGGGCCTTTTGGTCTCCGATTCCTTCGGGTCCAGCCCCCGGGCCATCGTCATCAACGTCGATCCCAAAAAGCTCCGGCAATACAACATCTCGCCCGATGACGTGGTGGAGGCCTTGGCCAAGTCCAACCAAATCATCCCCTCGGGCCGGGTCAAGATCGGAAACCAATATCCCATCATTCCGATGAATTCCATCGTCACCAACATTCAGGACCTGCTCAAGGTACCCATCCGGTTGGGGACCTATCCTACGGTTTTCATCGGCGACGTGGGCACGGTCCAGGATTCCACCGATATCCAGGTGGGATACGCCCTCCTCAATGGAAAAAGAACCATCTATCTTCCGGTTATCAAGCGCTCCGACGCCTCCACCTTGACCGTCGTGAACGAGGTTAAAAACAATATGTCTTTTTTCCAGAGCGTTTTACCGGACGATATTCATGTCAGTTATGAGTTTGACCAGTCGGGAGCGGTCAAGGATTCCATCAGCTCACTGGCCCTGGAGGGGGCCATGGGCGCCCTTTTAACGGGGCTCATGGTGCTGCTTTTCCTGGGGGACTGGCGCAGTGCGCTCATCGTCATCATAAACATCCCGCTGGCCTTGATGGGCGCGGTGGTCGGGCTCAAGCTGGCCCACCAGACCATCAATATCATGACCCTGGGCGGGTTGGCCCTGGCCATCGGCATCTTGGTGGATGAGAGCACCATCACGATTGAAAATATCCACGTGCGCCTTTCCAAGGGGGATTCGCTGGCGGAGGCCGCTATTCACGGCACCAGCGAAATTTTCAACCCGGCTTTCCTAACCATGCTTTGTATTTTGGCCGTTTTTATCCCGGCCCTTTTCATGGAAGGCATGTCCCAGGCGCTTTTCGTGCCCTTGACCATGTCGGTTGGTTTTTCCATCGTCTCGGCCTTTTTCCTGTCCATGACCCTGGTTCCCATTCTGGCGACTTGGTTCTTGAAAAAAGATAAGGAACATAAAGCGGCCCAAGAAACCATGTTGGACCGGATGAAAAGGGTCCATGGCCGTGCTTTGGAGTTTGTTTACCGCCGCCGACAGCTTTTCCTACTGGGTTATGGATTGTTGGCCGCCCTGATCATCGGGTTTTTAGGAACCCATATCGGCCGGGAGATTTTCCCCCAGGTCGAAAGCCATGAACTGCAGTTGCGGATCAGGGCCCAGACCGGGACTCCGATCGACCAAACCGAGCAGATTCTTTTGAAGGTCATTGATCTCATCAAGCAAACGGCCGGGGAAGGGAACGTGGATACTACCCTGGCTTATGTCGGAACCCAACCCACCCAGTACGCCATCAACACAATTTTCTTGTGGTCCTCCGGCCCCCAGGAAGCGGTGCTTCAGGTGGCCTTTAAAAAGGACTCCAAGGTTTCGACGGCGCTTTTGAAAGAGAAACTCAGATCGGTTTTTCAAAAGGAACTGCCGGGAGTGGAAGTTTCTTTTGAGGCCAGCGGCCTGGTCGATAAGGTCATGAGCGCGGGTTCGCCTTCCTTGATTGAAGTGGATGTGAACGGGCAGCGCTTGGACGTCGACCGGAAGGTGGCGGAACAGGTTCGGGAAGCCCTGCAGGGGATTCCTTCCGTCCGGGACCTGGAATTCGGGGAGCCTTTTGATTATCCCAACCTTCAAGTAAACGTAGACCGTGAAAAAGCGGGATTGCGGGGTGTCCACATGACGGACATCGGCAAGTCGCTCATTCCCGTGACTTCCTCCAGCCGCTTCACCCTGCCCAATTATTGGGAAGACCCGAAGGACGGGGTAAATTATCAGGTGCAGGTGGAGGTGCCGGCGGAAGATATTCAAACGGTGCAAGACTTGGAAAACGTGCCCATCGCGGTCAACGGCGGTTCACTGCCCTTGAACCAATTCGCTCAAATCCAGCCGGGTTCCCAGGTCGCCGAATATGACCGTTACAACCTGGCCCGGATGGCGACCGTGACGGCCAATTTATTCGGGATGGACTTGGGGCACGCCACTGAGGCGATCAATCAGGTTTTGAAACCAATCCAGGCGTCCCTCCCCAAAGGGGTCAAATTATGGGTAAGGGGGCAAAGCGCAACCTTGGGCCAAATGACCAATGGATTGATGGCGGGTTTAATCTTCTCGGTGGTAGTCATTCTTTTACTTCTGGCCGGAAGTTTTGAATCCTTTCCCATCGCGCTCATCGTCATCTCCAACGTGCCGGCGGTGCTTTCGGGTGCCCTGATTTTGCTTTCTTTGAGCGGTTCCACCCTCAATATCGAATCCTTCATGGGCATCATCATGTCGGTGGGGGTGTCGGTGGCCAATTCCATCCTGCTGGTGACTTTCGCGGACCTCACCCGCCGGTCCGGAAAACATTCCTGGGAAGCGGCGGTCTATGGAGCTCAAAGCCGCTTGAGGCCGGTGCTGATGACCGCCATCGCCATGATCGTGGGCATGATCCCCATGGCGCTGGGCCTCAGCGACAGCGGGCAACAAACGGCGCCCTTGGCACGGGCCGTTATCGGAGGCCTGATGGGTTCCACCATCACAACCCTCATGATCATGCCGGTTATTTACGCCATCGTTCATCACGATAAGCCGACCCACACGGCGTCCTTGGATCCACTCGATCCCGAGAGCGCTTATTACCAGGAGGTTCAAAAATGAGAACTCAAATTCATTTAAAGTTCATCCTCGTTCTTTTTGGAATTTTAATCGGGGTGGTTCCTTTTCAGGGATGGACCCAAACGACGGAACTGGGGTTAAAACAAGCTTTACAATTGGCCGAGCAAAATAGCCCCTCCTTGAGAGCTTCCGCCTTCCGCGAGAATGAGGCGAAAGAATTGACCGGAGCCGCGGACGCCGGTTTTTTCCCGACTTTGGACGCTGCCGCGGTGGACAGCTCCGGGTTCCCGGGATCAGCTTCGGGGTTGGACGGTTTTTTGGGTTTGGTGGCTTCGCCCTATCGTAAAGGCGCCGCCGCCGACGCTTTCGCCAAATGGGACCTGCTGGACCTTTCCCAATGGCATCGTTCGGCGGCGGCCCATGATGAATACCAGGCCAGCCGGGAGCGGACCCAATTCCAAGCCGCTGTGGTCGATCAGCAGGCTTTGGAAATCTACCTGGAGACGGTGCGGCTCCGGGGAAACCGGGACGCCTGGCAGCATTTGGCCGACGAATTAACGGACATTAAAAATACGGTCGATCATTTCGTGCGGAACGGCCAATATTCGGAAGTGCAGGGGTTATTGATTCAAGACCAGCTTTCGAACGCCCAACTGGAAGAAGATGATTTTGACCGCCAATATCAGGCGGGTCTTTCCCGTCTTTCTTTGTTGACGGGAATGGTTGACAAAAGCTTTTCTTGCCCCGCTCCCGCCGAATTCACCGGTGGTGAATTGGCCAACCTTCCGAATTCAGGAACCAGTCCGCTGGTTTCCCAAGCCGTCCTAGAAGCCAAGGCGGCCCAGGAAACGGTCTCAAAATATTCAACGGAGAACCTGCCCAAATTGGAGGTGGCCGGCAGCGCGGGATTTATGGATGAAACCCGGTTGGAGCCTTCCCAGGATTATTCGGTTTTTGTGGGCGTGACCATGCCCGTTTTCGAGGGATTCCGCATCGACGCGGAGGAAAAGGGCGCCCAGGCGGAAGCGCAAGCCCGGGAATCGGATGTGGCCGCGGACCAATTGGCCCTGAATGATTTGAACGTGGGTTATTCCGAAACCATCCAGGAGGCCCAGGCCGAACTGACGATCCTTTCGCAGGAAGAGGAACGGGCCGTCAAGGCCGTGGCGCTGGCCAAGCAGCGTTATTTGAATTTCCTGGGACCGCTCTCGGATTTACAGCAGGCCTTGAAAGACAGCGTGGGGGTGGAAACCCAAACGGCCGACGTGAAAACCAGGCTTCTTTTGGCGGAAGGGAGCCAATATCTGGTAAATGGCGGAACAGTGGCGGAGATGAAATAAAACAGGTTTTAAAAAGGGTAGTGACACCCGGGAGCGGTTATTTCAGGTTCGGGTTTGCAGTTTTTATCATCCGGGCTATGATTGAGGGGTAATCAGCCTTCGGAGGAGCCCCGTGCCTGAAGCCAAGATGTCTTTCAACAAACGAACCTATCCCCGGGTGCCGGCTCATATTCCCGTGACCTATCTGGTGATGAAGGGCCAGCAGAAAGACCGGACCATCCAGGATTTGATCGCCAACACTAAAAAGGCTGAGACGGTGGATGCCAGCCTGGGCGGCATGCTTTTGGGCGGGAAATTGGACATGGCCAAAGGCGACTTACTGACCCTCAAAATAACCATCCCCGGCCGCGCGGCGGCCCTGTCCGCCTTCGCGAAGGTTATGTGGGTGAAGGACGATGGAGTCGGGGTCAATTTCGTCTCCATGACGAGAGAAGACAATAAAGCGCTGGATGTTTACTTGAAGAGTTTCCCGCCCGAAAGCTGAAAATGAATCAGAGCGCTTTTTTGAAATTGATCTTAGGCTTGATTCCGTGCGCTTTTTTGATCTTTGGCTTGAACGGCTGTACGGTGACGCTGATTCAATATCCCGTGAACGCCCAGTTGTACGACTCCAAAACCACCTATCCGCCTTTTGACCCGTCGATCGTTGTCTTTTTTTCCGCGAAAAAAGATTTACCTTCCAATCTTCAGACAATCGCCGTCGGTGAAATGGTATCGCCGGATAATTCCACCTATACCTACCAAGATCTTTTGGATGAGTTTCGTAAAAAAGCGGGAGAGATCGGCGCCAACGCAGTAGTGATCGAAAGGGTCGATACAGTGGATGCCTCGCTTACCCATCCTCTTTACCGGGGCCGGGCTATTGCCTACCGTCTTTATAAAGACAACCCTTCGGAGAATCTGGACCTGAGTTCGTTCTCCAACGCGACCCAAAACCCTACGGCGCCTGATTCCGATACCAAAGCCATTTACACCTATCCGGGCATCAATTCCAACCAATAGGGGCAAAGATTTACTGCCCGCCTCATCGACGATAAGATTTGGCGCCGGCTTGGGCGGCAGAGAGGCAGCTCCCCATGATGGTGATGCATCCGGAAATGTCAATCAAGGTTAGAAGCGCCACCATCCCGCCAAAGGTCCCATAGACCACGTTGAAATGTCCGAGTTTTTTCACGCAGAACACAAATAGACATTCGAGCGCGAACAACAGCGCCGTGACGGCCAGCGCGGCTTTCCAAACCTCGGAAAAGCGGGTAGGCCGGAGGGGAGAAAGTTTGTAAAGCAGGTTCAATCCTAAAAAAAGAAATAGTAATGGAACCGCGTAAATCGCCGCGTAATAGAGCCATGGGCCAAAGTCGTAATTTGAAAACACCCAGTGTTTGATGACTCTTCCGATCAGCGGTACTCCCAGACCCACCAGCAGGGTCGTCCCCATGATTCCCAGCAGCAGAAAATTCTTCGCGGTCAAATGCCACCAACTTTTCGCCTCGGTTCCCCAAGCCCGGTTGATCGCCTTAATGAGCACATTGAAAAAATGGAAGACTCCCGCCAAAAGGATGACGGGGGCGATCACGATGACTTTTCCCCGCGCGTCCACCATGCCATTGAGGGTGTCGGAAATATTTTGGGTCAAGGAGGCGTTCAGAGGCAGGTAATCACGGACATAACCGATGACCTCATGGATGGCCCGATCCTGATCCACGAAATAAGACGCGGTCGCCACCATGAGGCCGAGCAGAGGAAAGAGGGAAAAAAAGGCGTAATAGGCGAAGGCGGCGCCGCTTTGGGTCCCTTCGATCTTGTAATATTTTTTAACCGCTGATCCAAGCGTCCGCAGGAAGAAAGGGGCTGTCTTGAAGTAATTTCCAAACAAAGGCGTCTCCCAGTCGGCGATTTTAAAGCGTAAAGTAATTCCGCTCGTCGGTGGGTTTGTCGTCCTCGAAGAAATGGGGATTTCCATCAATCGCGGCGGAATTGTCATCCAATTGTTGGTTGCAGGCATCGTATTGGGCCGCCGACATTTTCTCGAAACCGCCGGCGTTGTAATCCGCGTTCATTTGGTTCTCGACGGAGTTTAAAACCCGCTCACAGCGGTCCGCCTCCTCCAACGACAGAGTGTGGCGTCCTAAGGCCTGCGTCATCCGGTATCGTTGATTCCGGATTCGGGCATCCAATTCGTAAACCGCCGGGTGGGCTTTTTCCCTGGCGGAGGCCTGGGGGCCGGGGGAGGGGTCGGCTGGTTGAACATAATAAAAATCACCGGCGTAGGAGCCATGGGCGTCAAAATATTCTTTATTCTCCAGGATGACCGCCGCATTCTGATCCAAGCGATGATTGAAAGCGTTGTATTGTTCCACTGACATTTTTTTTGTGCCGCCGGCGACGGCTTTGTTGATTCCGGCCTCAACCGACTTCAAGAAATAAAGGCCTTTGCTCCATTTCGCTTCCGACAAGGAATGATTTAAAAAATCCTCATTGATCTGGTTCTGCTGAATTTGGATACGGTCCCGTAATTCAAAAATCACCGGATAGGCCTCTTCTTCCGCGCTGACCTGCGGCATGACCGACCAGAGCGCCGCTAAGCTCTCTTGGGCCCAACCCGCGCCGGCTCCTCCTAAGATGAAAGCGGTTATCGCCAGTGAAAGGATCTTGAACATGAAAACCTCCGGGGGATTCTAAGTTGGAATCGGACAGTGTGGATTCGATTGAAATAAGAGCAAGGGGCGTGCCGTTCGGCAGTTCGCGAATAGGCAATTGCGGTGAACTTGGGTCAACGAAAGGCTCGTTTTAACCCATTGAATCAACCGGAATTCCTACCGCTTCCCGCTTCAACGACCAAAATGAGAACCTCATTCTTGTTTTGATCGAGTGAAACAAGCGCCGTCTTCGCGGGTCCTTTGGTAAAATAAGATCATGAAAAAGGCACTCTTCCTCTTATGTCTCTGCTTGGGTCTCGGTTCTTTTTCCTGTTCCGAAAAAAAGTCCGCCGAAGGGTCGGTGCCCGCCGTTGTCGCCGGCGAGCCCCTGGAATATGTGCTGGAGGATTTATCGGGAACGGTCCTCATCAAAACCGTCGATGAGACCCAGCCTGAGCCCGCCGAGGAAGAACAAACCCTCCAGGCGGGGGATGAGATCATCACCCAAGCCGGTTCGGAAGCCTCCCTAACGCTCAATGAAACCACGATGTTCCACCTTTCGGAAAACAGCGATGTGACTGTGAGCCAATTGGACCGCAATGACACCCAGGGATTCATCAGCCGGTTGAGTTTGGCCTCGGGGAAGGTTCTTTCCGAAGTCGAAAAACTTTCTGACAGCAATTCGACTTTCGAAGTCAGTTCGGGCGGGGTCGTTTGTGGAGTCCGGGGAACCTCCTTCGAGGTGGAAAAACAAGATTCAGATGTTCAAACCAGCACCTATAACGGCGTGGTGGCGGTACAAAAAGACAGCGCCATTCAAACTGTTTCGGCGGGCCAGCATGGCGACTATTCCAACAGTCTGGGAAGCTTCATGCCCAATCAGGATTTAACCGCCGACGAAAAAGATTATTACGAAAATTGGAAGGGCAAATTGGCCGTGATCCGGGCCAAGACCCACCGGCGTTTTGAGGCCCTGCGCGCCATCGACCATTTACCCGCCGACCAAAGACAGAAGATGATGGACCAGCTGAACGGGGTGAAGGGAAAGGATCGGTTGAAAACCATGAACGAAATGATGGGCGGAAATATGGACCAGAACAATCCTTTGCCTCCGCACCAAACTTCCATGGTTCGGCCCCAGGACAACGGTGAAACTTTACAAGCCGAACATCAGGAGCAACAGGAACAAAGGGAACAGGCGGTTCAACAGCGCCAGGAAAACCGGCGCGATCATCCGCCCGCGAGGCCGAAACCCTAGGTCTCATCCTTTATGGGTTAATCTGTGATATAAATTTTATCTTCAAGACTTCTTAAGTAAACCTGGAGACTTCGACATTCATTCAAGGTGGAGGCTGGATATCACACGAAAAATTATTTTAACCGCCATTTTCTGTTTCCTTTCCACCTCCCAGGTAATGGCTATTCCCGGAAACACTTGGTCCTCCACACCCGGATCGGGCGATTGGAACACCGCCGCCAACTGGTCTCCCGCCGGCGTCCCCGAGGGCACCAGTGCCAACGCTTTTTTCGGAACCTCCGCGGTCACGACCCTTTCGCTCAGCGCGGATGTCAGCGTGGGTTCGATCCAATACAACAGCGGGGCTTCCTCCTTTTTGATCAATACGGGGGCCAATAGCCTGGCCCTCGACGGGGCCGGGATCATCGATAATTCCTCCTCGACCCAATCCTTTGACGTCAACGGCCAAATGATCTTCAACAACAGTGCCTCAGCGGGGGATGTCGGCATTACCAATTACGGCCAGGTGCAGTTCAACAACTCCTCCTCGGCGGGCAGCGCGGGAGTCATCAGCACCTTGGGTGCCAGTGTGATTTTTTCCGGAACCGCCACGGGCAATAACGCGGCCTTTATTTTGGATGGGGCCACGCTTGATCTTAGCGGGATGACGACATCTCTCACGCTGGGTTCGGTATCTGATACCGGCGGCGCGCCGGGCTCGATTTACTTGGGCGCCAATAACCTGTCCACGGGCAACCTCAACGATAATGACACCTTCTACGGGATTATCTCGGGAAGCGGTTCCTTGACCAAGGTCGGCACGGGTGTGCTGACTCTCGAAGGAGCCAATAACTATATGGGCGGCACCAACATCGACGGCGGTACCCTGGAGGTGGAACCGGGCGGTTCGCTGGGAACCGGGCCGGTGGCGAACAACGCGGGAGCTCTCTTGGATTTTTACGGCAATGTCTCGGCGGGTTCGGTGGTCCTGACGAACAACAGCATCGTGAATTTCGACGGCTTCAGCAACTCGCAGATTTCGACGGCAGGCAGTTCCACCCTCGATAATCCGGACAATGCTGGGGCCCAGTTGTATTTTGTCAATTATGCCAGCGCGGGAAGCGCCAGCATTTATAACGGGCTCGCCGACTTCGTGGTGTTCAACGGGAATTCCTCGGCTTCCAACGCCACTTTGGTCAATAGGGGGGCCTTGACCTTTACCGGAGATGGAACAGGAGTTAACTTCGCCACGGCGGGCAATGCCGATATCAATCAAGATAATGGGCAATTGGTCTTTGAGGATTATTCCACGGCGGCTAACTCGTCCATCGTCGTGAACGGAGGCAGTTTGGTATTCGCCGAAAACGCGACGGCACAGAACGCTTCCATCGGTTTAGCGGATAACGCCGGTGTCACCCTTTCCTTTTTCAATAACGCCAACGCCGGAAGCGCCGGCATTTATGACGGGCTGGGGGATGCCGTCAGTTTCGGGGGACTGTCCTCGGCGGCGGACTCTGTCATGGATATCAACGGGAAGCTTGATTTCACCGGGCAGTCCGAAGGTGTGACGGCGCAGGTCACCTTGGAATCGGCAGGTGTGATGGATATCAGCGGGGAAACCTCAGGGACTCCGGTTACCATCGGCTCGCTCTTGGGATCGGGCTCGGTTAGCTTAGGCGCGAATGATTTGACTGTCGGGTCGAATAACATCGGGACGGTCTTTACGGGAACCATCGCTGATGGCGGCAGTGGCGGTTCCTTGACTAAGGTGGGAATGAATGGCTTGATTCTGTACGGAGCCAATAACTATTCGGGTGGAACCGCTGTGACGGGCGGTACGCTTTTTGTGGAAAACAGCAGCGCCTTGGGAACGGGTTCGGTGACAGTCAGCAACGGCTTTTTGGTCGTCGGTGGCCCCTTTGCCGTAAATATAGGGGGCAATTACAGCCAATCTTCCGAAGGAAACCTGCGGTTGGGGGTGGATGGGGCCGCCGCAGGTCTGTGGGATCAACTGGATATTACGGGTCCGGCCGCTTTGGCGGGAACCCTTCAATTGGAGTCTTATAACGGCTTTCATGTCGCGAGCGGTGAAACTTTTGTACTGGTGGATTCGGGAGCCGGTTTAAGCGGGCAATTCGGGCTCATTGAAAATTTCCTATCCGAACCGATTTCGGTGACCTATACGGCCCATGAAATGTTGGTGGAAGCGCTCAGTTTCGCCCAATTGGGTTTGACGCCGAATCAAAAGGCGGTGGGCGCGGCTCTGGATAATCTTTCGCTGAATTCGGAAGACTCCAACCTGACCAATACCCTCGCCACGCGGCCCTTGTCCTCCCTGCCGGGGGAATACAACCAATTGTCGCCGTCCAATTTGACGCCGATGTTCAAGATGAACTTTTCCGCCGCCCATGTGGAAGCGGGATTGATTGGCGACCGACTGTCGCAAATTTGGGGAAGGTCCGAATCCGGCTCCTCCACTACTGCTTGGAACAATGGGGGAGTGATGTTCGCGGGCAATCTGCCGGCCATGGAAGAGGCTCAAATTTCCCAAAAGGATCAGCCCCAAGATTGGGGGGCTTTTGCCGTGGGCCTGGGAGACTTCGGTACGGTGACGAGCGACGGCAATGGAGCGGGTTATCAATATTCCACCGGCGGGACCATGGCGGGGATGGATTATCGCTTCGCCAAGGATTTGGCGGGCGGGTTGATGCTGGGCTATGCCCAATCGGGTTCGAGCCAATCCACCGGAACCGTCAGCGTGACCGGGGGCCAGTTGGGTGTTTATGCCGGGTTGAAAGAAGACGAACTGCATCTCAACGCCCTGTTCGACGCCGGGTTGGACAATTACAGCACCCAGAGGCAGGCCATGGGCGGAACGGCCAATGGAAGCCCCTCAGGCTTGGAATGGACGGGCCAGGTCAATGCCGGGTTTGATTGGATCATGGGAAGTTTCCTGATCAATCCCTTCGTCTCGGGCCAATATACGCAGGTGAGCGTGAACGGCTTTACCGAAACCGGGTCCCAGGGACCTTTGACCTTCCCAGCCCAGAGTGAAGGCTATTTGGCCAGCGACCTGGGCGCGAGCATCAGCCGGGATTGGCCCATCGGCGGGATTCAATTTTCACCCAACCTCAGCGCGGCCTGGGAACATGTCTATGAAGGCAGTGAAGACAGCCTGACCGCCAACTTTGGAACGGGGAGTAACTTTACCGTGAGCGGCCCGGCGACGGGCACTGACGCGGCGGTCTTGGGAGCGGGTTTGAACGCCGAATTCGCGAAGGGCTTCAACCTTTTCGCCTCCTATCAAGGCAAGGTGGGCATGACGAATATCTCGGAGCAGAGTATTTCGGGCGGCATTAACATCGGCTTCTAACCCTTTATCAAATTTGGCTCTTCGGCGAGAATAGGATAAATGAAATCTTTAACCGGCTTTAAAATACTCATCCCCCTTCTCATTCTATTTTTGCCTTTGCGGGAAATAGGAGCCCAGTCGGCGTCGCCCTGGGACAAGCTGAAAACGGCTTATACCGCTTATGTAAAAAACCCCTCCGCTCGAAACGCGAAAAAAGTCTGCGGGATTGTCCCTGAATGCGCCAATCCTCCGGCCGAGACTCCGGTTTCGGCCTACGTGGAATCGCCGGGCGTTTCAGCCCAGGAGGACGCGGAGAATTACATCATGACCCACCTGAACATTCTCGAAAGACGGATGAAGGCGGGGGACCGGGCTTCTTTCCAACTGGCCTATCAGTTTTTTTCCATTGCGGACGGTGAGTTTTCCGAGGATATGGCTGAAATTCTGGACAAGCCGATCCATTCGAATCCTCAGCTTTTCCTGGAAGAGTTGCAAGAGAACCAGGCGGGACTCCAACAAACCGGGAGGTTTGAGGATTTATTGACCTTCATGGGCACCCAGTTCGCGGACCAGGCGGGCCAACCTTTGAAAGAATATCAAAGCCGTATTCGGGCCTTGCGGCAGGTGCGAAAGCCCGGGTTGAAGGCCCTTCGGGACAAGTGCATTGCTATTTTCCAGAATGAAATTGTTCACGCTGAGTAAGTGAAAAGGAGGCTTTGTGGTTTTTCGGTTCATGGCCGGGCTTCTAGGTTTTATCTCGGCCTTCGCGGGCTTCTATCTGCTCCATTTCCCTTTGAAGCCTTGCCCAATCCTGGCCCCGGCCTCCGCTTTGGGCTTGGCCTTGTTATTCTTTGGCTTCGCGGCGCTCTATAAGCCCCGCCCCAAAGGCCGGCCGATTTCGATTGGGATGATCGTCTTTTTGATCGGGTTCTTTTTCATGCTGTTCATCGCCCTGGCGGTCTATGTGCTCCTGATCGCCGGGAAATCTTAGGATTGAAAAATGGGAAATCAAAATAAGCCTCTCAGCCCGTTTCTGACCTTCGGGGTTGGAATCTGGTTCGTGACCGGGTTCGTTTTTTTTAGCCTGATTTACAAAATTTTTTACTTTTTGACGGGCCACCGGCCCATGGCCTGGGAAGAATGGCTTGGGGTTCTTCTGGCGCTAGGGTTTGGGTGGTTGATTCGAAGGGCTTGCGAAAGTATCGCGGGGCGGAAGTTATAGGTGCCGGTGTTTGACAGGTAATAAAGGAAAATCCCGCGGATATTATCGAGATACAAGGGTTTGGTTCAACCTTCGTGGTTTAAAATTAAAACAGATTCACCTACAATTGGGCCTCGGCGGAATCATTGAACTGGGAGGAATGAGTGGAAGGCGTGATCAGCTACCGTCCCCGGATGGGGAAAAGTAAATTGGAAAAACTGGTAAAAACCAAGCTGCATTACCGGAGTGTTAACCAATTCATCGACCACGCTGTCTCGAAAACTTTAAGCGAGGAGTTTGGGTCCCACCCCTTGGCCAAAAAAATATCCGATTTGGTTTATAAAGTGGTGGCCGAGCACGCGCCCCTTCAGTTCGTGAAAGCGACCGCCCAAGAAGCTAAAGAAATTGACGAAATCGTCTCAAAGACCATGGCTTCCCATAAAGGCGTTTCGGCGGAAGCGGTTTTGAAAAAGGTGAAATTGAAAAAGAAGACTAAAAAATAAAAACAGTTTTATCCCGGCCTTGACAGTGTCCGATGATTTGAATAGACTCCGATTCGGTTGTACGCGAGGATTTAATTTCCAACTTGCCCCGGCGGTTTCCCGAAAGGGAAAGAACAGGGGGCTAAAACGGTGAAGGTCATTCGAGAATTTTGAACCCGAACCGCTTCTATCAAAGGTGGCTCGGGTTTTTTATTTTAAGCGTGTTTTACGGTGAGGCTTTAATTTCCAACTTGCCCCGACCGTGCGCGGACTTCATCTAAGAATTTTTAAATGATGTCTGTGTGAACTGGGAGCTAAAGCGGGGTTGCGATCATGGTCTTTCCATCATCCCGGCCCGCTTAACGCGGGTTCGGGATTTTTTTTGAACCCAGGAAGTCCCTGACGGCCTCGGCCTTTGGGGGGAATGGAACCGAAAGGGGGAGATATGAAAGGTCCAAAAATCCCGGTTCAGCTGAGCCGGGAAGCGGAACGGGAATTCGACGAAATTCAAAAATGGCGGCACTTGAAAGTGGCCGAATGGGGAGTGAAATATCTTCGGGGCCTCATTGGACTACCCCGGGAAGGGTGGCTGCCGCTGGACCGCCGTGGGGAAGAAGGGATTTTTAAATCGGAAGAGCATGTTCCTTTTGACATCCGGGGAAAGGTCTTCTATACGAAGGACCGGAAACCGGAGTTCGTTTTGATCACGCGGTTTCGATTTCGAAATGATTTTGGCGGATATAAGACTCCGAAATAGGGGTGGCGGGAACCCAGTTTTTTTGGATTGACATAAATGTATGCTAGTAGTATTCTTTTTTAAATAAACGCGAGGCTTTAAGGTCCAACTTGCCCCGGCGTTTTCTCGAAAGGGAAAGAACAGGGGGCTAAAGCGGTATAAGGTTAAAGACAGCTCTTGAACCCGATCCGCTTTTTAAAGTGGATTGGGTTTTTTATTTCAGCATTTAGATGGCGATTTCCCGGGGTTTCCTGGGACGGTGAGGATTTAAGGAGTCCAACTTGCCCCGGCCGTTTTTATCTTCCGTGGAAGATGAAAGAACAGGGCGCTAAAGCGGTGCCTGATTTCCGAAAAACGGAAAACCCGAGCCGCCTTTCAAGCGGGCTCGGGTTTTTTTATTTCGCGGTCAGGAGGAAAAAATGGTCACCAAGGTAGCGGTTATTGGAGCCAGCGGTGTCTTAGGGAGGCAGCTAATTTCCCGATTTCAAAAGGCGGGCCGGGCGGTGCGGGCTATCGCGAGAACCACGGATGATCTTCAGGAATTGATGCAGGGGGAGTCGGAAGCGCTCGCTTTTGATCTTTTGATTCATCCCCGCTCGCTTTTGAAACAGTATTTAAAGGGCTGCGATGTGGTCATTCACGCGGCCACGGCTCTTCCATCGTCTTTGGACGCTTCTCCTAATTGGACCGTCAACAACCGGCTGAGGATGGAGGGAACCTGCAATTTGATCGAGTCTGCTTGGCGGGCCGGCGTGGGCCTCTACCTTCAGTTGAGCGAAACCAATGCCTATGTGAACGGGCGGGAGGAGTGGCTGGATGAATCGGCCGCTTTTGACATCGCGCCTCGAAAAGCGGTTCAGACCCTGGCGGTGGCCGAAATGGAGCGGCAGGTGCGGGGCGCCTCCCAGGTGGGGCTCGATTGGGCGATTCTCCGGGTGGGGACTCTGCTGGGCCCTGGTACCTTTCAAGACGACTTCATCACCCGATTAAGGCGGGGGGGAGAAAAGGTGCCGGGCGACGGACGTCATTTCATTTCACCCGTGCATGTGGCTGACGCGGCGGAGGCTTTCGTCCTCGCGTCACAAAAATGCAGAAACGAACGGATTTTTAATATTGTGGACGAGCCGGTCCG
>Ga0206859_1013_pt1 | contig 48618 bp, 41 predicted proteins | sample Alteio_BWOrgCont_47_FD_152882 | JGI IMG/M metagenome (GOLD analysis project Ga0206859, IMG submission 152882) | Enriched cells from forest soil in Barre Woods Harvard Forest LTER site, Petersham, Massachusetts, United States -... | ecosystem: Environmental > Terrestrial > Soil > Temperate forest >... | reverse complement strand
CCTCCCCCGCCGCATCACGCACCTTTCCGCCCACCAGCAGCGCCACGTCACCAAGACCATCAAGCGCGCGCGCAGCATGCTCTTGATGAAGTAAGCCCGCCCGTCGCGGCCCCTTTCCTGCGCGTGCCGCTTTCCCGCGGCGCGCGCTTTTTTTTGCCCATTCTCCTCATGCCCGATCACGGCCCAGCCGAGGACTTCCCCGCCTTCCTCCCGCCCTCGCCCGAAGGCGTGGCTCGCGCCGCGGAACTCCTGCGCAGCGGTGAAGTGGTGGCCCTGCCAACTGAAACGGTCTACGGCCTGGCCGCCCACGCGCTCGACGAACGCGCCGTCCGCTACGTCTTCGCCATCAAAGGCCGCCCGTTGATTGACCCGCTGATTGTCCACGGCCTCGACCTCGAATTTTTCTCGAAACTGGCAGTGTTCACACCCATGGCACGGCAACTCGCCGAAGCCTGCTGGCCCGGGCCGCTGACCCTCATCGTGCGCAAGACCGCCGCCGTGCCGATGCTCGTCACCGCCGGGCGCGATACGGTGGCCCTGCGCGTTCCGGCGCACCCGCTGATGCGCGCGGTGCTGGAAGCGTGCGGACTGCCCCTTGCCGCGCCGAGCGCGAACCCCTTTGGCTACCTCAGCCCCACGCGCGCCGAACACGTGCGGGCCTCCTTCGGCGGGCGCGTGCCGTGGATCCTCGACGGCGGCGCATGTGCCCTAGGCTTGGAAAGCACCATTGTGGACGTGAGCAACCCTGCGGTACCTCCCCGTATTCTTCGACCCGGGCCGATTACCCCCGAAGCGCTGTCGCAAATTCTCGGTTATCCCGTGGAAACGCGCCCACCTGCTGCGCCCGCTACCGACACTGGATTAGTTGCCCCGGGAATGCTCTCGCGGCATTACAGTCCGCGCACACCGCTGGGCTTGCTCAAGCTGACGGAAGTTCCTGCCTCACCGCCCGTGGGCCGGCGGGTGGCCTGGGTGAAAATCCAGCGGCCCAGGCCAGAGGAAATCGCCCCGCGCGGTCTGGAAGTTTTCTGGCTGAGCGAAGACGGCAACCTTACCGAAACCGCACGCAGGCTATATGATCTGCTGCGCCGGCTCGATGGAGCGGGCTATGAAAAAATCTGGTGCGAAACGGCGACCGAAGCCGGTTGGGGCCTCGCGCTCAATGACCGCCTGCGGCGCGCCGCCGGACAGGGATAAAACAGTTCGGAAACAGCCCAGTTAACTTTTCTCTTCGGGCTTGGAGTCTTGCTGGCCAGCCGCAGCACTCGCCTCGGCGGCGGCGGCGTCCTCGGCCGCCTGATTCTCGTCCTCGTGCATGTAGTAGTTGCGGTAGGACTTGTCGTAATAGTGCGTATAGTAGTAACTCGCCGAAGCCAGACTGATCTGGTTGAGAATTGCGCCGAAGACCGGGACATTGCCCTGCATCAGGCGCGACAAGTTCACCTTGGCGACCTTGCGCTTCACCGTATTAAACTTGATAACGTAGAGCACGCCGTCCACGTTGGGCAGGAGATTCAGAGCGTCGCTGACGGCGCCCAGCGGCGGCGAGTCAATGAAGACGCGGTCATACTGCTGGCGCATACGGGTGACGAAATCGGCAAATTCGCGGCTGTTGAAAATTTGCGTGGGGTTGTTGGTGCGCCCACCGGTGGGCAGCACGTCCAGCCCGGGATAATAATCTTTGAAGACACATTCCTCAAAAGGACGACCTTCGCGCAGGTGCGTCATCAAGCCCTGTTCGTTGGTTTCGCGACCGAGGGACTTGGCAATGTTAGGCATGCGCAAGTCGCAGTCCACCAGCAGCACGCGCTCGGCGTGCATGGCGTAGGTGAGCGCGAGATTCGTCGTCATGAACGATTTGCCTTCGGAAGGAACCGTCGAGGTCACAAGGATGACCCGGGCATTCTTGGAGGCATCGTTAAGTTTGAGGCTGGAATAAATCGAGCGGAAAGCCTCGGTAATGCGTCGGTCGGCATTGGAGGCGACGGCCTGTGCCTTTTCGTTGGCATTGAGGTGGGCGATGCGCGGGAGGATGCCGATAAGGGGCAAACCAACGTAAGATTCGATGTCGAAGGCGGACTTGATGCGGTCGTCCAAGAATGCGACAAGGAAGGCCATGCCGATGCCACCCATGAGTCCAGTGATGATGCCACCCAAAATAAGCAGCATCGTCTTTGGCTGCGTTTGCACGACCATGCCGGAGGCCTTGTCCACCGGGATGTAACTCTCACTGTTGTCAATGACCCGGTTGGTCTGTTGCTGAATATTGGTCTGCATATCCCCCAGCATGCCTTCGGCCCGGGTTTTTTCGCTCAACAATGCATCATATTTGACCTGCACGACGGAGAGGTTGCGCATGTCTTCCTGCACGGCTTTCACCTCGTCATCGTCGTTTTTAAATTTTTCCGCCGCGGCGAGATAATCGGTGTGAACTTTTTCCGCCGCGCTGTTCACGGCGGTGGTCAATTCGCCCTGAATCTTGGTTTCGCGACTCTTGGTATCCAGTATGTCCGGATGGTTCGGGCCAAAGCGCTGCACCATGCCCGAAAGGCTAACCTGCAACCCAGTCAAGTCCGTTTGCAGGCCGGAAACGTGGGAATCCGAACCAATAAAAGAAAGATCCCACAGGTCCTTCTTTTCATCGCGGTATTGCTGCACAAGTTTCCAGCGTTCTTCCGCCTGGTCCAGGGCGCTTTGATCAGACGAGCGGATGCCGTTCAGCGCCATAAGCTTGGACGGTAGAATGTTGCTTTCGCGCTGAAGATTGTCTTTGCCGTACTTTTCGACCAAGTCGCTCATTTTCTGTTGCAGGTCCGCGATATTCTTTTGCTGCTGCCGGGCGTTTTCCGTGAGTATTTCCACCGCCCGGGCGGCCTTGTCCACATTGAGGCTTTGGTTGTATTCGATAAAGGCTTGCACAAAATCATCCGCCACCACCGCCGCCAGATTGCGATTAGGGTGCTCAACACTCACTTGCATGATGTACGCCAGGCGGCCAGATGTTACGGTGCGGCTTTTCAACAACCGATCTTCAATGCTCAGTTCCTCGGTGAGGGAATTGTTCCCCTTGTAAGGCAGCAGAAACGCCTTTTTTTGCTCCTCGGTCATCATTTTGGCCACGCCTTCAGCAATATTGCGCGTTTCCATCATGCGAATGCGGGTATTGAAGTCAGTCGCATCCGATATCTGCTGCGTGGAATCATTTGGCCCCGTGATGCCAACACCCGGACTATTGGGCGACTTGAGCACTTGGAGGCTCGCCGTGGCACTGAACTGCGGTGTCGCATTGGCCCAATAAAGAATAAAAGCGCCAAAAATGACGGCGAACGTGAGCAGCAAATACCAGATGCGCTCGCGCAGAATAACAAAATAATCACGGATATTGCGCGTTTGGGTAGGCTCGCCGCCCGCTTGGTTGCCACCATAACCGTAACCATAATAGTAACCACTGTAACCGCCATTGGGTCCATAGCCACCAGGCCCACCATAGCCACCGTAACCGGTTCCATAACCTGAGCCGTAGCCGTAGGTGCCGTAATCACCATAAGTCGAATATCCCGCATAACCGGTTCCCTTGCCGTCGCCCTTGCCCTGCGGCGCGGGCGGCTGGTTGCCAGGCGGATTATTCGAGGGCGGATTTTGCGGTGGTTTCGGCGGCTTCATGAACAAACAGGGTGGCTAAGGGTGGCAAGAGAACAGACAAAAAATTGACGAGCTCGCAGCTAACTCAGTGCCACACGTCACCCAAGAGGGACTGCCCAAGGGTGATGGTGTCACCTTCTTGTAGAGGGATGTCTTTCTTGGCATCCTTAGTTGCACCTAAGAGGTCTACGTTTTTCAATGTTGTGGTCGTGCCATCAGGGTTGATCCGGGTGATATCCACTGTCCCCGCGGCATTATTTGTCGGGCCGCCCGCTTCGGAAAAGGCGTTGACCAAGGTCAATTTCTTCGAGGGTGGAATAAAAACCGGGCCGGGTTTAATGACCTGGCCAATGAAGTTGACGCGCTGCGGAGCATACTCCGTCACCGAAACCGTGATGGATGGTTTCACGAAAATCCCCGAATCAACGTAGGTCTTGATGATCAGTTTGGCCGCATCGCCCGTGGACAAACCGACGACCTTGATGGGCTGGTCATTTAAGTAGGTCAACTGCACCGTGCCGTCCACACTTACCCGAAAATCACCGACCGCACGGGAATCATCGACAACATTGACGTGAATGACATCGGTCGGACGCAATTTGTAATTGTCGGTCTGAAGAGAGGCGGCGGCATTCCCCGTGCTCGTATTGCCGCTGGCTGCAGCTGGCTTGATATCGGTTGTTTTGGGCGTTTCGGCGGATGAAGCCAAGACCTGCCCACTCGTGAGCAGTCCAACCGCAAATAGAAGATAGAAAGTAAATTTCGTTTTCATGGCATGCCTAACGTGGTAAATCAAGGCCTCCGCAGGGTGTAAAAGATATAAAATTAGCCAGCAAGAGGCAACAGCAAAAAGCACGGCGTTCATTCAGTGCCAGTCACCGCCCAGCGCGGATTGCCCAAGAAGCACGGCGTCACCTTCCTGCAGCATGATGTCTTTTTTTGCATCTTCGACAGCGCCACGCAGATCCATTTTAATGGTCGTGGACTTGCCATCCGGCAACAGCCGGGTAATGGTGCAATAGCGTGAGGCATTTTGATTGTGCCCTCCAGCCAGGCTGAATGCCGCCACCAGACTCAATTCCTGTTCCGGGGGTATAACCACGGCGCCGGGATGGTTGACTTCGCCGACAAAATATATTCTCCGCTCGGTATACTCTTTTACCGTCACGGTAATTTGCGGTTTCGCAAAAACTCCTGCATCCACATAAGCTTTGCCAAGGGCGTCTTCCGCCGCCGCGGCACTGAGGCCAGCCAGTTTGATGGATTGACTCAAATATACAGGTTTCACCGTGCCATCGGCGGTTAACTTATACTCGTGGTTGGCACGGGCGTCGTCCACCACGTCAACACTAATGACGTCAGCAGTACGCAACAGATATGTCTTCGACGCCGGAGATTTTACTGGCGCAGCTGGCGATGGCGGCGGTTTGGCCTCAGTCGGTTTGACGGCCTCACTAGCGAATGCTGCGGGAGACAATCCATTATCGAATAAAATAATGGCGAAGACCAACAGGGGTAATACTTTCACGGCAAGCTGAGTGAACGCCGCCTAGCGGAATAGCTGGGACGCTTTACACCCGACAATGCCGCAAAAAAATAGTTCCCTGCGAATTCTGCTCCGGTTCTTCATCCACAAAGGCCCACCCTGACCCCCTGCTCACTTCAACTGAAATGCCGGTACATCGGTGTTTCCAGCCGGGGCTGTACTCGACGTAGGTGCTGGGCTGGGCGACAGCTTGCTGTTCAACAAATCCTGTACCGAAGGCAAACCCGAAGGCACTGCCGCCGGCGGGTTTTGCGAAGGGCCAGTCGGTGCTGGGCCTACTGGCCCAGCCGTCGGAGGCTGGTGCAGCATCTGTTCAGGCGAGGGGAACCCAGACAGCCCGCTGGCCTGCGGTAAGGCAGGTGGTGGAGCTGCCGCAGCTGGCTGCCCTTGGGCTTGTTTGGCCAACTGGGCCGCCAGAACCTGCCGGTATTCAGCCATTATTCCCATAATTTGATCCACAAACTCCGATACCCCGCCTCCGCCGTAGGTGTTGATGCGCGAAAAAGCTCCTGTCCCATGCGCTGGATCCGCAAGGAGAAACAATGGAAAATGATCCACCTGAAGCTGCTTGGCCATACTGGCATACCCTTGTGTTTCTTCCGGCGTAAGCCCTTTGCGGGAAAAATCAATTTTCAACAGCACTAAATTGGCGTCGGCGAAATCCTTGAATGCTCTCGTGTTCAGGATCTCCTTGTTGGCAGATTGACTGGCCGTGCTCCAATCCGAACCCAAAAACGCGATGAACAAAGGCCGGTCTTCTTGCCGTGCCGTCTCGATCGCCTTGCTGGCATCAGTCATCCAGTTAGCCTCTGCTTGATCGCCAGGCCGGTTAGGGGCGCAGGCCGCCAGCACCGCCGCACTTAGCGCAAGGCCAACCAATATCGCTCGATTCCAAAATTTCATGGGGAAGGGTTTATTATGCGGGAGAACTAGCGGGCGTCACGGTCAAAAACACGGCGGCTATCCCGCATCCTCCGCGGCAGCGCGTCTGGCTTGCTCCGCCAGTCGGCGTCGGCGTAGAGTTGCTCCGACAATAATTGAGCCTTCATACAGCAGCAACATCGGCGTCATCATCATCAACATCGAAACCACATCCGGCGAGGGCGCCAGCAAGCCGCCCACCACGGCAATAATAATAATGGCGTAACGCCGACTGCCGCGCAAAGTATCTGGCGAGATAACGCCCAACACCTGCAAAATCACCAGAATCAGCGGAAACTCGAAAATCAACCCGGTCGCCAGCGTGGCCCAGATCACCAAGGACATGTAAGAGTCGGCCGTCCACTGCGTTTTGAAATGAATCCACTTGTCGATCATGTAGGAAAATTTCAATCCCGCTGGCAACATAATCGTGAAACAAGCGCCAGCCCCTAAAAAAAACAAGGCGAGCGCCGCCAGCAACGCGGGGCGCAACATCCCCTTCTCGCGAATCGTCAACCCAGGCGCCACAAACTTCACAACAAAATAGGCGATTACCGGCAGCATCAGAATCACCCCGCCATATATTGAGACAGAAAAAACCATCGTTACCCCCGCCATCGGTTGCAGCGGACTAATGAGCACATTGTAGGCTTCTTGCTCCCCCAAGGCCTTCACCAGAGGATATTCCAGCACATTGAAAAACTGGATGAAAAAATAGCCCATTATCGCCATGCCCACAATCGCAGCCATCATGGACCTGATGATGGTCATCCGCAGTTCTTCCAGATGATCGAAGAATCCCATCTCCGAACGCTGCTTTTTACGCGGACGGTAGCCCGGCGGCTGCGGGGGGGGGGGTGGCGCATCGCCCCCTAGCAATCCACGAAAAAGCTCCGGCTCACCCGGGGGCGGCTGCGGCTTCGCAGGCAGTTCTGAATCCGAATCAGGCATGAACCTCCATTACTAAACGCCCCCACCCCCCAAGGGCGATGCGAAAAAGCAGTGCGCCTGCGGCTCCCAGCGTCAGTCGCTTACTTACTTCTTAGCCGTCGCACTGCTATCCGCCGCTTTCGCAGAAGTAGCGTCCGCCTTCGGCGTATGCAACGCAACCCAAGCATCATAGTCCTTACGCGGCATGAACTTCAACGATGCCGAATTGATGCAGTAGCGCAAACCACCCTTGTCCGGCGGGCCGTCGTCAAACACATGACCCAGGTGGTCGCCGTCCACTGTGCAATGGACTTCCCGGCGAACCATGCCATAGCTTTTATCCACTGTCTCGGCAACGAACGCCGGGTCAATGGGCTTAGTAAAGCTGGGCCAGCCGGTGCCGCTCTCGAACTTGTCCTTACTATCGAACAGTGGTGTATCACTACCGACAGAAAAATATACCCCATCGGCATGGTTGTCCCAATACTCGTTGTGAAAGGACGGCTCGGTGCCCTGATTGCGGGCCACATCATATTGCGTGGGCGTCAGGAGTTTGCGCCACTCGGCATCCGTGCGCTTGACAGCGGTTTTAGCCATGTCAATAACCACATTGGAAGGCAGACCGCAGGCGGACTGATCGCCGGTCGTGCACGAAGCGGTGGTGTTGGCGCTGTTCATAACAGTGGTGGACGAAGAGTTGGTGGCGTTGGTATTGGCCGCCTGCTGCATGGCGTTCAACCCCCACCACCCGGCTCCGGCGGCGACGGTTGAAACAGCAGCAATGGCAATAGCTCGAATGGGTGAAAGCATGGGAGTGTTCATTTTATTACACTAAATCGCCCAATTGCGCAATGGTCCAATTGCCGGCCACAGAGGCCATATGCCTAGGGCAAACGTGGTTATTTCTTGGATTCGCCATCCGCCACTTTGGTTCCTTACAAAAAACCGCTTGTCGGGAAGCCCCCATGGGACGATAACGACGTGATGTCCACGGCCTCTCCTCTCCCATCTGCCAGCGCCAAAGCGTTCACCGACTTGTTGACCCAACTGCGCGCCCACCGCGGCCATGCCCCCGAAGCCTCTGTGGCTGCGCACGCTCTCGCCAGTGCCGAAGTCGCCACTGACACCAAAACCCAGTTCCTGCGCGAACTCTCAGAAGACCTCTGGACCTCTACTCTGCTGGCCGAATTCGCCAAGGCTTTTCGCTCACTGGCCCGTAACCCGCATGTCGAAGCCTGGGCCGGGCGCGCGGTGGATGTCTGCGGCACGGGCGGCGACCATTCGGGCAGCTTCAATGTCTCCACCGCGGCAGCCTTCATTGTCGCTGCGGCCCGGGTTCCAGTCTTCAAGCATGGCAATCGCGCACAAACTTCCCAGAGTGGCAGCGCGGACTTTTTGGAGGAACTCGGCTTTCCACTCGAAGCCAACGACGCGACCTTGCGCGCCTCGCTGCGCGAATTGAACTTCGCCTTTTTCTATGCCCCTGCATTTCACCCGGCCTTTCAACACGTCATGCCCGCGCGCAAGGCCCTTGCCGCTGAACGCCGTCGAACCGTTTTCAATATTCTCGGTCCGCTGATCAATCCAGGGCGGCCGCTCCACCAACTCATCGGCCTCTATCATCAAGCTTGGGCGCCCATGCTGGCAGGAAGCCTGGAGGAAATCGGCATTCGCCGTGGCCTCATTGTCCATGGCAACTCTTCGCCCACGGCTTCCGGTGATGGGCTGGATGAATTATCCGTGGTGTATAATAATTTTCTCACGGGTGCAGGGGAATTGCGCTTTTTAGATGCCCAAACCTTGCAAGCCCGGCCCACCAGCGCTGACGAAGCAGCCTTCACGGGCGGCGAACGGCCGGTGGTCAATCTTGACGCGGGAAAAATCGGCCTCACTCCTGCGGAACCATCCGTGCTTGCAGGCGGTGACGCCAAGCGCAACGTCCAGATCCTCGACGACTTGCTCGACAACCGCGCGCCCGCCGGTTTGCGCGACACGGTGTGTCTCAATGCCGGTGCGGCCTTGTGGGTCGCCAACCGCACCGGCACTTTGAAGGCCGGCGTGGACGAAGCCCGCCGTCTGCTCACTGGCGGTGAAGTTAAAAAATGGCTGCGTCAAGCACAGGAGTTTTTTAGTGATGTCAAGAGTTAGCCTCTGAGGGATATTTTTATCCATTCCGAGACCTTCCGCATTTGCCTCCTCCGCTAACCCCGATAGAATATGACGCTCGTGCAACTCCGTTACTTTGGCACCGATGGCATCCGCGGGATCTTCGGTGAACCGCCGCTGGACCCGCCCTTTCTCCGCCGACTCGGCTACGCGTTGGCGGGCAACCTCGCACTGCGCAATCCCGGTCGCCGGCTCCAAGTCGTTTTTGGCCGCGACCCGCGGATAAGCGGCCCCGCGATTCTTTCTGCACTCGCCGAAGGATTCCTCGCTGGTGGACATCGCGTGGTGGACATCGGCGTCGTACCTACGCCGGTCGTGCCTGAAGCACTGCGCGAACGCCAGGCCGATTTCGGCGTGATGATCACCGCCTCCCATAATCTGCCGTCGGACAACGGCGTGAAGTTTTTTGATCATAACGGACTCAAGCTCGATGACGACGAGGAGGCAGAAATCGAAACCTGGATTGACCAGATGCATGCGCCTGAAAAGCCCTCGGTACTGCCAGCCGTTGAGGAATCCGAGGCGCTTGAATCTTATCGCATGCAGCGCACCAACCTGCTGCCGCCCCACGCGCTTGCCGGTTGGGTTATCGCCGTTGACTGCGGACATGGTGCCACCTGCGCCACTACTCCCGAGGTCTTTCGCCGTCTCGGTGCTGATGTGCGCGCCCGCGCCGCCAATCCGGACGGCACCCGCATTAACACCGATGGCGGCAGCGAACATCCCGAGCACCTCGCCGCGCTCGTCCGCGCATCTCACGCGAACCTAGGCGTTGCCCATGACGGCGATGGCGACCGCCTCGTCGTTTGCGATGAAACCGGGGCCTTCGTGGACGGGGACGAACTGCTTGGCATATTCGCACTACACGCCTTACGCACAGGAACCTTAAAACAAAATTTGGTTGTGGCCACCGTGCAGAGCAATCTTGGTCTCGACCTCGCACTGGAAGCGGCGGGTGGACGGCTTGTGCGCGTGCCGGTAGGTGACCGCCAGGTGCTGCACAAACTTCTCGAACTGGGTGCTTCGTTTGGCGGAGAAAATTCCGGCCATTATATTTTTGCCGATGTTTCCCGCTGCGGAGACGGCCTGCTCGCCGCGCTGCAATTAGTCCGCGTCCTGCGCGAAACCAAACGAGCGCTGTCCGACTTGCGCAAGGAAATAGCCTTGCTGCCGCAACTAACGGCCAACCTTCGGGTGCAGGTCAAAAAACCCTTTGCGGAATTGCCACTCTTTGCCGAGGCCCTGCGTGGCGCCGAGGTCGCGTTGCGTGGGCGCGGACGGGTGCTCGCGCGTTACTCGGGAACAGAGAAAAAGCTGCGCCTGCTCGTTGAAGGCCCCGCGCCGCAGGAACTTGAGTCCCTGCTCAGTGCGCTCAAACTCGCCGCCGGACGCGAACTCGGCGCCGTTTGAATATTTCCGACGCTTGCACCGGGCTTGCCAATATTCCCCAAAGGAGCCATGGTGGAAAAATCATGCGCAAGGTTTTTTACGGGTTTCTCCTGGCCGTTTCGCCAATAACCGGGCTGGTAGCGCAAACGACCTCGTCGGCCGACGCCCAGCCGCCCCAGCTTCCCCCGGCGATGCAAAACCTGGCCCAGGAACTAAAAATTTCGCCGGTTTTAAATGATCCGGCCAAGCCCACTTCGGAATTAGACACCTCCGTCTTCTTTGTCAAAAATCTTCTCGCCAATCCATCCACCGCTTTGCCGGATGAGACCCGCACCCCAGCCCAACTCGAAGCCTTGCTCACCACTTATGTCGGCACCTGGCGCGGCGAAAGCTTCTGGTTTTCTACCAGCGCCCTGCGTTCCGTGCGCGCCCCCATTGAGTTGGTTTACAAAATGGAAAAAGAAAACGGCCGCAACGTTTTGAACTGCACCATCACCTACACCCTGAACGGCGTGCCCTCGGTAGCGCTCTCGCGCCTATGGGTTGAGGACGGTCACATTTTTTCTGAAGTCATCCAAGACAAACAGCGGCAAAAATACATTGCCGAAAGCCATGCGGACAGCCTCGTCTGGCGCTCGTTTGGCTCGATGGACACTTTGCTTGATTTCAGTGAAACTGAAACGCTGCATTTGACCGCTGACGGCGGCCAAATTTCCACTGCGGGATTTGAAGTCCAACACGACGCTCACGGTTCTAGTTTAGTATTGGAAACCACCAACTTGAAGCTGCTAAAGTAGGATGACTTAGGAACCTGGGCACTTAGCTTTCAGTTCAGCATAGAGCACTTTCAACTGCGGCACCGTGACCCCCGCAGCTTGCGCTTGCCGCAATGGTTCGCCCCAGATGGCCTCGACCTCGACTTCCCGGCCAGCAAGAAAATCCACCAGACTCGACGGCTTGTATGCGCCCATCGGATAAGTGACCTCGATTTGCCGGCGAAGGAATGACTCCGAAATTTCAAGGCCCAGTGCCGCCGCCACTGCGCGCACTTCCAGCATAAGTTGCCAGGCCCGTTCCCACAGTTCAGGACGCGCGAGAATAACGTCCGTCGTCACTCCGCCTGCAGCGATGGTGAGGCCATTGAATGGCACGTTCCAAACCAGCTTGCGCCACAGCGCCGCCACCAGTGAGTCCACCGCCTCGCAATCCACCCCCGCTCGCGTGAATCGGGCGGCGAGATCGTTCGTGCGCTCGCGCCTGGGGCCGGAAAATTCACCAATGCGCACACTGCCGGGAATATATTTCTCCAACACGCCCGGCCCAACACGGTTGATGCACACAAATGCCAGCCCGCCCAGCACCCGCTCCGCTCCTGCATAGGTCGCATGAAACTCAACATTCCCCAACCCATTTTGCAGCGTGAGCAGCATGGTGTCTTTCCCCAGCAATGGGCACACCAACGACGGCAGCACTGGGTTCGCCGTCGATTTTGCCGCAATAATAACGCAGTCGCACGCCCCGATTGTCTCTGCACAGTTGTGCGCGTTTACGGGCTGAAGCGTCCATGCGCCCTCATGGTCGGTAACCCGCCAGCCATTTTCGCGCATTGCGTGGTAATCCGTACGCAATAAAAAATGCACCTCCTCACCGGCGCGGGCCAATCGTGCCCCATAATAGCCACCCACAGCGCCGGAACCGACAATGGCAATTTTCATGGAAGGAGCCTCAATGAAACATTCCGGCATAGTCTCACCCCTGTCGTTTCATTTCTTCCAACTGGGGCCGCAGGTGAACCTCAAAACACTCCGGACAAATACTGTGGCTAAACTTCACGTCCGCATGTTTGCCAATGTATTCCTCGACCTGTTGCCAATAATCGCGGTCATTGCGGATTTTTTTGCAATAGCCGCAAATCGGCAGCAATCCACTAAGTGTTTTCACCCGTGCCAGCGCGTCACTCAATTCCTGCACGCGATCAAGGAGGCTTTGCTGCAACTCGACCATCTGCACGCCGATCTTCACGCGCGCGAGCAGTTCCTCCTTGTGGTAGGGCTTGATGATATAATCATTTGCCCCGGCTTTGAGTCCCGCGACAATATCTTCTTTGCGGTCGCGAACCGTCACCAGCAAAAGAAACATGGGGGGAGCATCGGCCAAGAGACGTGCTTGTCGGCATACTTCCGGCCCTTCCAACTCCGGCATTTCCCAGTCAATGAGCCCGACAAACGGCTCCTTCATTTTTTTGATTTCCGCCAGCGCCTCGGCGCCGTTGCGCGCCTCCACAATTTGATGCCCTTCCGCTTCCAGCAAGGCCAGCAGCAGGCTGCGGTTCATCCGCACATCGTCGGCGACAATAATTTTCACGGCTGGCTCGTTCCGTTGGAGGTGGCAGGAGTGGAGGTGGAAGCTGGCGCTTCGGGCAGGACGAGAACGCGCACGGCGCGGTCCGCCCCAAGATATTCCTTTGCGGCGGCGCTGACTTGCGCGGGCGTGATTTGGTCGTAAGCCGTGGCCAGCGTGCGAGCCCAGTCTAACTGTTGTGGATGCACTTGTGAAGCCGCAAGCACGCGGCCCAACCAATAAGCATTTTGACGGCGATATTCAATCAGGCTGGCGCGTAATGGAATGACCGCACGGTCAAATTCATCCTGCGTCACCCCGTTTTTCGCCAAGTCGTCGCCAATGGCGCGAGCGTCATCCGCCAGGCTGGCGGCAAGTTTGGGGTCGCCGCTAATGATCGCGGTGGCGTAACCGTAGCCGGGGAAAATTTCACTCGAAGAATTGTAAACTTCAGGACTGTAAGTTTGGCCAAGCTTCTGCCGAACCTCAACGCGCAGACGGTCATTGAAAATTTCCGCCAAGACTCCAATAACGCGCACGTGCTGGATGTCCGACTCATCGCTCGTCCACCAAAAATCCAGGGCTTCGGCCTTGGGAATAACGGAGGAGACAGTGAAGGTTTTCACGGTGCCTTCCGCGTCAACTGGAAATTTAACCTTGAGCGCAGCAGAATAATCCGGCCGCTTCTCTGCTCGTGATGGCAATGTGCCAAAGGTGGCCGCCAAGGCCGCTTCCGCTGCGGCCGGGTCGAAGTCACCGATGATGGATATTTCCATGTAGCTGTCCTTCAACTCTGGCGCGAGCCAGTTGCGCAGGTCATCCATCGTCAGATCCATCACCTCCGCCTCACTCGGGTAACCAAAACGGTAATCTCCGCTGGCCAGAAAACGCGGGACTTGGTAGGCAATGGCGGCTTCGACATCTTGGCGCAATTGACTATACAACGCCGGCACTGCACGGCGTGCGAGGGCCAGCGCCTCCGGCCGGTAGCCGGGATCCGTCACATAGGCTTTCAACAATTCGAGTTGAAGACGAAAATCGCGCGGGTTGGTCACGCCGCTCAAATCAAAAAATTCCTCGCCAACGCCCAGGTCCGCGCCAACGTTTTTGCCCGCGAGCACGGTTACGAGGTCCTGCGCACTCAATTTGCCCAGGCCGCCTTCGGTAAAAACGTGTTCGGCGGCCAGAGACAAGGCGGGCTTCGCCGCCGGCAAGTCCAGCAGCCCGCCGCCAAATTGCACGAGTACATGAATTTTGTCCTTTTCAAAATCGGTGTGTTTCAAATTCACTCGAACGTTGTTCGCAAAACGCAATTGCGTGATGCCGAGGTCAGCCACTTCTTTGCGGTCGGCAACCTTGCCGGGCTCACCGGTGCTGGCGTAAGGAAATTCGAGTATGCCGTTATCTGCTGATTTCTCGATTTTGGTTGCCGCACTGTCGTTATAGGCCGTGGTGACGGTTTTGTCCGCATCCGCCAAATCAAGATTCCCACTCACAAACAACCGGCGGCCCGATCGGCTCCACGCCTGTTCAAGCGCCGCGAGGCATTGCTCCGGCGTGAGCGCAGCCAGCACGGGCTTTACCAGATCTAAATCCTGGGCCGCATTGGTATACACCTGATTGTCATCGAGTGACTGGGCGACTTCGCCGGCGATTTCACGGGACTTAAGCGTCGGCATGGCCTTCGCCTGTTGCTCAAATTCATTTTGTAACATCGCCCGGACTTCGTTGACCTCTGCAGTGGTAAAGCCGTAATCCAGCGCGCGGCGCAATTCTTGTTCAACTGTACCGAGCGCGGCCCGCCACTGCCCAGGCTGGCACGAGGCGGCGACGGTGGAAATATCAAAGGCGTCGAAATTGCTGTCGCTGTCCGCCCCGGCTTCAAGAATGGGCGCATTGGGCTGGCGGGCGATGCGCTCGAAGCGGCGAGAGAGAATCATGTTGGCCGCGGCTAATTGCAGTTCGCGCGCTCGGCGCTCAACCCGATCCGGGCCGCGGTCAAACGGGGCGATGGTCGCCAGCTCGACGGTAACAGCCGGTGCTTCTGCTTCGCGATGGAATGAGGCTTGAAAACCAGGTGAACCAAATTTGCCCAAGTCGGGGTCGGGTGACTCCGTTCGCGGGGCAACAGAGCCGAAATATTCCTGAATCAACTTCACAAAATCGTCAGGCTTGATGTCGCCCACGGCGATAAGCGTCAGTCGAGCCGGTGTATACCACTTCGCGTAATAGGCATCAAAACGGTCGCGTTGCGCTTCGCGAATAATATTTTCCAAACCAATGGGCTGGCGGTGGGCAATCAAAGAATCCGGAAAATAAAAATCCCAGCTCGCGGCGAATTCGCGATATTGCACCGTATCGCGGTCGCGTTTTTCGGAAAGGATAACGCCGCGTTCGCGGTCGATTTCCGATTGCAAAAGCAACAAGCCATCGGCGTCGTCCCGAAATAATTGCAGGCTCTCGCGCAAAGTCTTGTCCGATGTATCAGGCAGTTCGAGCATGTAGAGCGTGCGCTGGTAACTGGTGTTGGCGTTAGTGTCTGCGCCAAAGCTCATGCCCAGCCGCTGGAAGACGCCAACCATCTCACCGGGCGGAAAATGCTGCCCGCCATTGAAGGCCATGTGCTCCAAAAAGTGCGCGAGACCCTGCTGGTTGTCCGCTTCCATTAGCGAACCGGCATTAACGCGCAGGCGCAGGCTCACGCGGCCCGGCGGCTCCTTGTTCGGCAATATTATATAACGAATGCCATTGGGTAGCGTGCCATAAACTGCCGCCGGGTCGGGCTTGATGTCGCTTTTGTCCTGCGGCCAGGGCTGGGCGGCCACTGGCGCGGTCGCAGGTATTTCGGACGCTGGCGCATAAACTGCCGGCCAAAGGGCCAGCCACGCGAACAGGAGAAAAACGTATCGGGGTGATTTCATGGGGTTGCGTTTTCCCGGAAAACTCGTTGCTTTAGACCATTTCCCGCGCCAGGGCAAACTTTCCCTCGCGGCTTATGGCCATTGTCTTTTTAAATGATCTGGTTTTACCGAATTTTGTTCCTTCCGGTGCTCGTCTGCCTGCTGCCCTATTATGCCTGGCGGATGTGGCGGCGCGGCGGCTACCGGCACGACTTCCATCATCGCTTCGGCTTGATTGACCGCCCGCCACCCAAAGCCCCGGGTGTCCGTCGCATCTGGATTCAGGCCGTCAGCGTTGGTGAGGCGAATGCCCTAGGCCCATTATTAGCGCGTCTACGCACCCGGCCCAACACGGAAATCATCCTCACCACCACCACCAGCACCGGTTACAAAATTTTGCGTGAGAAATATGCCGCCCAAGTCCTCAAGGTCGGCATCTTCCCGCTCGATTTCTGGCCCTTCAGCCGCAACGCCTGGCGCCGGCTCGATCCCGATTTGGCCATCCTGATGGAAGCTGAACTGTGGCCCGAGCATCTTCATCAAGCGCGCCTGCGCAACGTACCCGTCGCGCTCGTCAATGCGCGCATGTCGGACCGCTCGTTCGCTCGTTACCAAAATCTGCGCGGTGTCGCTCGTTGGGTGCTCGGCCAATTGCGCCTCATCTTGTGCGCGAGCAAGCCCGACCAGGAATGCTTTCTCGCCTTGGGTGCCAACTCGGCTCACATGAGTTTGACTGGCAGCCTCAAATTTGACGCTGCGTCCACGACCAAAAAATTAACCGCAGTTGAAATTACGGTTTTGCGCGAAGAACTCGGCTTTGGCGACAATCCGGGTGCGATGGTTCTCCTCGGCTCTTCCACCTGGGAAGGCGAAGAAGCCCTGCTGCTCGATATTCAGCAAGTGGCCATTGATGCCGGACTGGATGTCCGACTCCTCCTCGTGCCGCGTCACGCAGAACGCCGCAAGGAAATCGCCGCCCTGCTCGATAAACAGCCCCTTCTCTGGCACGCCCGCTCCACTACCGCCCGCTCGCCTAAACCGGTGAAAATTTATTTGGGCGATACGACCGGTGAACTTTCGCGCCTGACCCAAGTCGCCGATGTGGCCTTTATTGGCAAAAGCCTGTCTCCAAACGATGGAGGCCAGACACCCATCGAAGCCGCCGCGCTCGGCGTGCCCATTGTCTACGGCCCGCGCATGAGTAATTTCAAGGATGCTTGCCGCGGCCTCGAAGACGTGGGCGCGGCCTGGCGGGTCGAAGACGCCACTTCGGCGCAAATTGCGCTAATCTGCTTGCTGAGGGACTCCGACCGCCGGGCCAACATGGGTGCCGCCGGGCGCGCCTGGCACACCGCCAACCAAGGCGCCACCCAACGCACTCTCGAAGCGTTGGAAAAGGTGCTCTAGTTTTTACGTTTCTACGGAAATGCTTTTTTGGTGCGTCTCCTTCGTGATAACGACACAGAAAAACGAGAGCACACAAATGACCGCGAGGTAACCGCACATCAGCCACGGCTCGCCGCCATTTAAATTCACCAGGTAGGCCGCGATGAACGGCGCAATCCCGCCCGCCAGCGGCGTCGTCAGTCCATAGCCCAGCGAAGCGCCGCTATAACGCAGTTTCGTCGGAAACATTTCCGCGAAAAATGCCGCTTCCGGCGCATACATCGCGCCATGGACGACCCCCAGCAGCACCACCATCGCCAGCCAGATTAGCGCCTCGTTTTGCGAATCAATGGCCGCAAAGAGCGGAAATATCCCCACCGCAAACAGCGCGTCGCCCAGCATGCAAACCGGCCGCCGCCCCCAGCGGTCTGACAAACTCGCCCACAGCGGAATCGTGAATGCCTCCACTATTGCGCCAACGACAATTCCGCGTTGCACCATGCCATCCAAGCCGGGCGCGCGCGCCTTGGCATAGGAAAGCACATAGGCGGTCAAAATGTAAAACCCGGCGTTTTCCGCATACTTAATACCGACGACCAGCAAGACTTGACGCCACTGGCTGCGCAAAACCTCCTTCAAGGGACTCCGCGCCACCGCGCCGGTCTGGGTAGTTTTTTCAAACAACGGGGTCTCAGTCACGCGCTTGCGAATAATCAATCCGCTCACCGTCAGCACGAGGCCAAACCAAAAACAAATTCGCCAACCCCACTGTTGGAGAAAATCTTCTCCACCCAAACCCATCAGCGCAAACATGCCATTCGCCGCAATCAAACCCGCTGGCACGCCGACTTGCGCCCAACTGCCATGCCGCCCGCGCTGGCCCCGATGTCCGTGCTCGACGGCCATCAATGCCGCCCCGCCCCATTCGCCGCCAATGGCCAAACCTTGGCCGATGCGCAATACCACCAACAAAATTGGCGCGAGAATTCCCGCCGTCTGATAAGAAGGCAAACAACCGATGAGAAACGTCGAGCCACCCATCAGCGTCAACGTCCAGACGAGCGTGGTCTTGCGGCCTAATCTGTCGCCCAAGTGGCCGAATAGCATGCTGCCAAACGGTCGCGCCACAAACCCCACGGCAAAAGTAGCAAACGCCGCCAGTGTGCTTCCACCTTGCGCGCTGTGGTTCGGGAAAAACAATTTCGGCAAAACCAGCGCCGCCGCGATGCTGTAGAGGAAAAAATCATACCACTCGATCACCGTCCCCATAAATGCCGACAGCACCGCCTTGCGCAGTTCCTTCGCCGCGGCGGGAGACATTCCGGCGGCTTCGTCGGGGATGGGCGAAACCATAAGGGGTAAATCCAAAACTATGAATTACGCATGACGAAGCCAGCTAAATGGTTGCTGGTTTCATGCCCTTGAATAGCCATCCCTCCAAACTTGTATGACACGGTTGAAAGCGAAACCTCATTTCCCCGTCAATTTGGCCGCGGTGGCCCGATCCTCCGCCGCGCCGGCGGTGTCACCCATTTTCTGCTTGGTCAGCGCACGATTCGTGTAAGCTATGGCCAGCTTCGGGTCTAGCTTGATAGCCGCATCGTAGTCAGCAAGGGATCCGGGCAAATCGTCCTTCATGGCCTTGACGCTCCCGCGATCACTGAAGGCCTGGGCATTCGCGGGCTGCAGCTGGATCACCGTGGAGAAGTCAGCGATCGCCCCGTCGAAATCATTCTTGGCCGCCCGTGCATGGCCACGGCCGCTGAAAGCCGACACCCGTTTAGGATCGAGAGCGATGGCTTTAGTATAATCGGCGATGGCCCCGTCCGCATCGCCTTTGTGGTATTTAACATTGCCGCGATTCGAATACGCGTCCGCTGCGCCGGGTTGCAGTTCGATGGCTTTCGTTAAATCCGCCAGGGCATGATCATGATCACTCTTGGCCTCCTCAACGTTGGCCCGGTTAAAATAGGCGTCCGCATTGTCCGGGGCTAATTCGATGGTCTTGGAATAATCCGTAATCGCTCTGCTGTAGTCGCCCTTGTTCCCCAGAGCGTGGGCACGATTATAGTAAGGCAACGCAACTTGTGGATTAAGCTCGATGGCTTTGCTGTAATCCGCGATGGCTCCGTCGTAGTCGCGCTGGACGGCTTTCGCATTGCCGCGGTCGTTATAAGCTTGGATAAATTTGGGGTTGAGTTCGATGGCTTTGTTGAAGTCCGCCATCGCCGCCGCCCGGTCGCCTTTGCCCTCTTCCACGACGCCGCGGTCAAAATAAGGAATAGCCTCGGCCGGAGCGAGTTCGATGGCCTTGGTATAATCGGCCATCGCTCCGTCGTGGTCCCCGTTACTCTCTTTGGCCAGCCCGCTGGTCACATATTCTTTCGCTGCGGGAGAAGTGGTTGTCGTCTCCGGGGTTGCTGTCGACGAGGAGACGGCGCTCGCTTTCAGCGAGTCCGGCACCGTGCCTTCGATGCTCGTGACTTTGTTATTGGTCACGACGATGAGCAAGCCGCCCTTGAAAACCATGCGCTCTGAATTTCCGCTCGAAAGATCACCCTCCGGCTCGCCCAGCGCGGCGACAACATCCTGCCGGGTCAGCCCATCACGCCAGGCATTCGCCGCAGGAGTATCTGCCGCCGTCAGCGCCAGCATCAAACCCAGACCATACAAAATGCGGGATAACATTCGCAATAAGGTTAATAAAAGCGGACACAGACGATCAAGCCTTCTGTCGTCCACAACGCAGGGATGGACTATTTCCCCAACTCCGCCATAATTATGCTTTTACTCGCTGCTGGCGTTTCCCCCACCCATGTCTTCTGAAAACCATTTGCCCTTCGAACCCCCGCCGCAAGGCTGGCCGTTGAAGGCGTACGACAACCCCGCTTTTCTCACGAGTCCCGAAGGTCGCCTCATCCGCGTGATGTGCGAGATGACCGAGCCCGGTGGCCGCCTGCGCCGCCAGCATATCGAGAACACACTCGTCTTTTTCGGCTCCGCCCGGCTGAAACCCATTGACGTCGCGCAACAGGAACTCGCGACCATCGAGGCGGAAATCCGCAAAAAGCCCGCGCTTTCCCGTGAACAAAAAACGAATCTTGACCGCGCGCGCAAAGCTGTCGCCGCCGCGCCGTATTATGAAAAGGCGCGGGAACTTGCGAAAGAATTGACGCAGTGGTCGCAGTCCATCCCCGACCCCGCGAAGCGCTTTCCCATCTGCACCGGCGGCGGGCCCGGCATCATGGAAGCCGCCAACCGCGGCGCAAAGGAAGCCGGCGGCCCAAGCCTCGGCTTGGGCATCAGCCTGCCGCACGAGCAGTCCATGAATCCCTACTGCACGCCGGAATTGTCGTTCGAGTTCCACTACTTCTTTGTGCGCAAATACTGGTTCTTCTACCTCGCCAAGGCGCTCATCGCCTTCCCGGGCGGTTATGGCACACTTGATGAACTGTTCGAAATGCTTACGCTCATTCAAACGCGCAAAACCAAAAAATACGTCCCGGTTGTGCTCTTCGGCTCGGAATTCTGGAAGCCGCTGATCAACTGGGATCACTTTCTCGACTGGGGCGTCATCAGCGAAGAGGATCTTTCACTCTTCAAAATTTGCGACACCGTGCGCGAAGCCAAAGACTACCTCATCGGCGAATTGACCAAATATTACGTCGAGCCGTAACTGGAAATTTGCTCAATCTTCCACCAGCCGATAACCAATTCCCGACTCCGTTTTCAGGTGACGCGGTTCGCTCGGGTTGGTTTCCAGCTTTTGACGCAAATGCGTCATAAACACGCGGAGATAATGCGTGTTCTCCTCGGCCTCAGGCCCCCATAACTCGCGCAAAATTTGCCGGTGTGTGACAACCTTACCCCGGTGCTGCACCAACATACGCAACAAACCGTATTCGCGAGCGGTCAGGTGCACTTCCTGGCCCGCACGGCGCACGAGGCGCGCTGACAAATCCACTTCGAGGTCGCCAAAACAAACCGGCGCCGGGTCGGCTGCCCCACGGATGCGGCGCAGGATAGCGCGCAGGCGTGCCACCAGTTCGCGTCCACCGAAAGGTTTGGTGAGGTAATCATCGGCTCCAGCATCCAACGCCGCAATTTTATCATCCTCACTGTCGCGCACCGTCAGCACCAGCACGGGAATTTGCGACCACTCGCGCAGACGATGCAGGACCTCCAACCCGTCCACGTCCGGCAAGCCAAGATCAAGAATCACTCCCTCGGGCCGCATGGAGGCAGCTTCGCTTAGTCCTTGTGCTCCGGTGCCCGCTTCGCACACGCCAAAACCGCTGGCTTCGAGCGTGACCCGCAGCAAGCGGCGGATTTGCACCTCGTCGTCCACAACCAGCACCAACGGTAGAGCGGCGGCATTCAATCTGGTGGAGGATTCTCTGCGGCCACATGCGGAAGGTAAAGCGTTATCGTCGCGCCGACATCAGTATTTTCACCGACAATTACTTCCCCGCCTTGCGCCGCAATGAATCCTCGCACTAATGACAGACCAAGACCCAACCCGCCCGCTCGGGCTGCTTCACCACGGGCAAATTTATGAAAAAGCCTTCCCCGCAACGCTGTCGGGAAGCCAGGGCCGCGATCCGCCACCTCAAAAAACATCCGCCGGCCGCCGGATTCCAGCCCGGCGCTCACGGTCACCGATGTGCCGGTGGGCGTGTGCTGCGCGGCATTAAAAAGCAAATTCGCCAGTGCATGCTCGGTCAGCGCAAAGTCCGCACGCACGAGTGGGAAGTCTGCCGGTACTGTGATGGTGAGTGGATGCCCGCTCAACGCCTCACGCGTGCCATCGAGTGCGGCATTCACGATGTCCCGCGCATCACACCAATCAAGCCGAGGCTTGAGCGCGCCACTTTCCAGCCGCGTCTGGTCGAGCAAATTACCCACGAGGAGATTAAGCCGCCGGGCCGCCGTCCGGGCCTCGCTCAGCAAATTGTCCCGCAACACCGAATCAGCGTGACCGAGGTTTTCCAGCGCGGAAGTAATGACGGCCAACGGCGTCCGCAATTCGTGCGAGACACTTTCCAGCAGAGTACGATGCAGTTTGGCGGACTCTTTTAACAGTCGGTCACGCTCGACGGTGGCGCGCAGATGCTCACGCTCGACAATGATGGCGAGTTGATGCGCAAAGACATCCAGCCATTCGCGCTGGCGGTCTGACAGCGTGGCGTTGGCCGGCACCCGTATCCCCAAAACACCCAACACCCGGTCATCGCATAACAAGGGCACGTAATAATCAGCCCCGGAAAAAAGCAGCCTCGTAAAACGGCCCGTCGGGTGCCGATGGCGCATGGCCGCTTGCGCCGCGAGCATTTCCCGCCCTTCAATGGCATACGCACTGGCTGCATGAATAACCGGCGGCCCACTGGGTTCAGAGATTAAAGCCAGCGCTGCTTTCGCCTTCAGCAGTTCCTCAAGTAGCCGCAGGGAATTGATCGCCGCCTCGTCCAAGGTCTTGGCTGCAGCCAGCGTGCGCGTCAGGTGAAATAAATTGGTAGCGCGCTCCTCGCGAATTTGTTTTTCACGCACCTGGTCGCGAATCCATACGGTGATTTGCCCGAGCACTAGCGCCACCACAAAATACGGCACCAGCAGCATCACATCCGACAGGTTTTGCACGACGAATGAATAGTGGAACGGAATAAAGACAAAATCCCAGGCCGCCACGCTGAGTAGGCTCGCCCACGCCGCAGCTCCGCGTCCCACCCGCAGACTCAACAGGATTACCGCCAGCAAATAGACAAAGCCCAGCCCGTGATAATAATCCTCAGGCAAAAGATTGCGCACCAGAGTAATGGCCCCCACCACCCCCGTCACCAGTGCATATTCCCGCCAGCGCATCGCGGCCAGCTTGCGTCCCAACCATGACCGTCCAGGCAAGGCCAACCCAGCGTCATCGGCCGATCCATCGGCGGACGTTTCCGTTGTAGCCGTAGATGGCAGTGGCGTCGGAGCTTCCATGCGTCAAACAGAACAGCGAGCTAACGGCGACCGCGTTCTTGCCCTATTTGGCAAACAAACGGATTGAATTAGCATCACGCCCCAAAGCCTCGCTGTTATAATCCATGAGTTTTTGCAACTCATCCGAAGCTGCCACCCAGAATTTTTTCACATCGGATGGTCGCGGGTTGTAATTATCCACAAAATTCACCCCAACGTTGGCAAATTTGTAGCGATCCGACGGCGTAAGCCGGATTTCCTCTGCGCCGTCAGTCGAAAAACGCTGCCAGAAGTCACCGGCATAATTATACAGACACAGGATGCGGTTGGCTTCGTCAATGAAGCTCTGATCCTTGATATCAAACATGGACTGCACCAGATTGGAGTTCAGGTCACTCAAACCGTCGGAATAGGCGCCATAACCAATATTGGCCGCAAGCCGTGCGCTAAAACCGGTCAACAGGCGCACCACCGCCACTTTATGTTCGTCAACTTTTGAGGGTGTCGTCGGGGTGGCTGGAGCGGCCGGGGTGGCCGCGGCAGTCTGATCCTGCATTTTTTTTAAAATATCCTCAATGTCGGTCACTCGCTCGGTGATCACCGCCAGGCTGATTTCCTGGTCAATTAGCTTCTGCTGCTGATTAAGCAGCGTTTGCTGTTGCTCCAAAATGGTTTTATTTTGCTGTTCTACGGTATTCGCTAGCGTCGTGTAGTGATCACTGTTGCTGCACGCAGTAAGCGCCAGAGCCAAGGAGAGTACGGCCGGAACGAATTGCAAGGTTTTCATGGTTGAAGAAAAGTAAACGATCGTTTGAAATTCCGGTCGTGGTGGTAGCATACTCCAACTACGGCAAATTAACAAGCTTTACAAGTTGATGACGGCGAGTCGCTTGTGTATTTCCGTATCATAATGGCTGGATTGCGCCCGATTGCGCTCCCCTACCCGGGGTCGTCGTGTTCACTCCCGCAGGTGAATTTGTCGCCCCTGTTGGAGCCGTGCCGGTGTCACTCCCATTGCCGGCTCGTCCACGACCGCGACCTCCTGCCGCCGTGTTTGCACCCCGCGCCCCGCGTGCCGGCGCCACGCGCGTATTTTCTGCAACGTAATTTTGTTTCGGCTCAATGGCCGGCCAGCCATCCGCCTCCCAGTGGAGCGGGCGGGTGAACAGCAGCGAGGTGCCGTTGGCTGCGCCATCATAAAAATGGCCGCTGAACCAAAACTTGCCATCGGCTTCAATGATGCCCGCATGGCCTGGCCCGATGAAGTCGCCTTCACTGCCGATGAACAGCGTGCCCCCGCCCTTGGCCATGTCCACGCCGGCCTTGTCCAGATACGGCCCGGTGATGGTTTTGCTGCGGCCTATCATGATTTTGTAGGTGCTGGCCACTCCGACGCAACACTTGCCCCAATTCACAAACAAATAATAATAGCCGTCATGCGGAAAAATATACGATGCCTCGACGTCATGCTGCGGGTTGTTGTTGGTGGCGAGTGAATAAATGGTCGAATCCGGTGCGATGCGCTTGCCCGTGGCTGGGTCGAGTTCAATTAATTTGATGCCCGTCCAGAATGAACCAAAGCTCAGCCAGAGCTTGCCATCGGGCGCGGTGATGACAGCAGGATCAATGGCATTAAAATTGTCCCCCTGACCAGGATAATCACGGCGATCGCGGGTCTGGACGACTAAGCCCTGGTCGGTCCATTTGTACGCCGGGTCGGATTGATCCAGCGTCGGACTCGTCGCCAGGCCAATGCCGGAAGTCTGCCGCCCAAAAGTTGAAGCCGCGTAGTAGAGTAAATAGCGGCCCTTGTAAAAAGTAACGTCCGGCGCCCAATAATCCAGACGGCGATTTCCGGGAACCGCATCCGCAATCCATGACGGCGGCGTCGAAAAGACCGGCTGACCCCGCTCCCAATGGATGAGATCCTTGGAGTGCCAGGAAATTATTCCGTTCCCCGTATTAAACACCCAATACTCGTCCTTGCACTTAACGATAGTGGAAGGGTCATGCACCCGCGCATTACGCATCCCCATTTCCTCGCGCGAAGGCATTGGTGGATTGAGCTTCGTGCCGGTCGCATTCAGCCCCGAAGCCGATGCCGCTGGGGCCGTCATGGTGCCAGCAGAGGCTGCGGAGGTGGCAGGTGGCGCTGGAACCGTTGCGCTGGCGGCACTCGAGGCGGCGGCGGGCGCAGCATTGTCACCCGTCGCTGCGCGAATCGGGCCGTGAAGCATACTCGCGGCCAGACACGCGAGCCATTTTAACCAGCGGGCCAAAAATGCCGCCATGACTTTCCCGCGCGTTACCGAAAAATTGTTTCTGGAGTAGGATGTTCGCATGTTTGCGTCTCCCCTCAAACGTGATCCGCTTTACGCCAACGCCTGGATTTTATTTTTCAAGTCCGTCTTCAAATCCGATCGGCTCAGGCCGACAATCTGGTCCTTGACCTGGCCGTCCTTGAACAGCAAAAGCGTCGGGATGGCGCGAATGTTATATTTCTGTGCTATTTCGGTATTGTGATCCACATCCACTTTGCAAACTTGCACCGCCGCGCCAAGTTCATTGGCCAGGTCTTCCAAGATCGGTGCGATGGCCTTGCAGGGCCCGCACCACGGCGCCCAAAAATCCACCAACACCGGCTTGCCCGGCGTTTGCACCACCGTTTCAAAAGATGCGCCGTCGAGATTCAAAATTTTATCGGATGCCATGACAGTGGAGTCTCAAGGTGTTCAGTGATTACTTGAAATACGCGAGCCCCATCATCACCGCCGCCGCCACGGCGACTCCCGCCGCAATCAGGTCGAGTACAATCAAAGCCGGGCTTTCCTCTTTGGTTATTTTCCCGGACGCGGAGGCAAACTTGCGCGTCGGCAGCTTCGCCGTCGGCGCGGCACTGGTTGAAGTCATGCCAATGGACATTGGACCGGTTAGTGGCCCGGCGGGCGCGTTACCGGTAATTTTCGGCGCAAAAGGAGAACGCGTGACCTTGAACGCGGGTTTGGACTGGCCGGGTGTCGCGGGCGCGATGCTGGGCGCAGCACTATGCGCCGGGGCAGGCGCGGGCGCAATGGGGGCGCCACTCAAGGGCGACTTCGGGGCGGAGGGGATGGGCTGATCGGACGGTGTGCTCATGACAGGGGTGGAGGTATAAGTCTCGGCACTTTCGCCGCATTGTCAAGAATGTGTCACGTGTTTTTAGGACTTTTTTTTGCCCGGCAGATTCTCCCGCAGCAGCTCGACCACTTCCTGCGGCTCCGCGTCTTCCAGTTCCTTGCCCTTGCGTTGGAGTTTTTCCATGGTCTTGACCACGCCCTCCGTCATCCGCTCATGTGTTTCCGCCGAACCGCCCACAATGGCAAATTTCTCGCCCCTCGTGATGCGCTTATGCCCGTCCTGATTGTCCAGCCCCACCCCGAGCAAGGCCTGGATTTTCGGCTTCGTCTTTTTAGATGGTGGCAGGCGGGACATGCGAAGGCGTCTCCTCGTTTTCAGTTTTTAATTCTAAACTCGCGGCCACTGCAACCTCGGGTGCTTCTTCGCGCCGGACAATATCAATATCGCTGAAATCCGCCGATTGCATCAACTCCAATTTACGCAGGCGCGTCAGTTCTAGGATGGCGAGAAACGTGGCCACGATGATGACGGCGCTGGGATGCTCCGGCAGCAGACTCGTAAAAGTAAAGCGCGAGTCGCGTTCGCAACGCCGCAGAACGAACTCCATTCGATCCGCCACAGTGACATGGTCGCGGTGGATTTCACCGTGCACCATCTTTTCAGAAAGTCGGCGCAAGAGCAGATTAAAGGTGTTCCACAGGTCCAACCGGTCCGTCGGTTCGAGCGGACGATGCAGGCGGTCTTCATCGCTCTCGCGGAATTCGCGCGGCAACATCTCCTGCGCCCGGGCAATCAGCGCCTGCAAACCACCCGCGGCCTCTTTGATTTTCTGATATTCGAGCAATTGCTGTACGAGATGCCAGCGCGGGTCGAGGTGCTCGTCGGATTCCTCCGTCAGCGGCTGGGCATCCTGCTCGTGCTTGGGCAGCAATAGGCGGCTCTTGATATACATCAGTGTCGCCGCCATGACAAAAAAGTCTCCGGCGATATCGAGATCCATCTTTTCCATCGCGTGCAGGATATCCAGATACTGCCGTGTGACCTCGCCGATGGGGATGTCGTAAATATCAATCTCGTTCTTGCGGATGAGAAACAGCAGCAAATCCAACGGCCCCTCGAACGCCGACAGCCGGATGGGCTGGTCGAGCGATTGCAGCAGGGGTTCCTGGACGGGCGCGTTCATGTCAAGATGCCCTGTATGTTAATTCGCCAGCAAAATCAACTTCACGTTGAAGCTGACGCCGTTTTGTGTGGTCGTGCTGCGGTAGTAGGAAAACCCATATTCCATGTCCCACGCCTCGCCGAGACGCTGGCGGACGCCGTAAGTCTGCTCGACCAGGCCGCCCACATGCTCGTCAAAACGCCACCGCCCAAAGAGCCGCAGGCGCTCGGAAACGCGGTATTGGCCCTCCAGCCAGTATTGGGCCACCTCGTGCTGCAACATGCTGGTGTTGAAGGACAGATTTAAGCGGTCGCCGTCGGTGACACTCGTACTCGTGCGGATTTCGCGGCTGGTGAACGCGCTGGGGTCGAGCCGGTCATACACATCGAAACGCAGCCAACGCGCCGGGTTAAGGCCGGCTTCCGTCCACACATTGGAAAAATTCTCCTGTCCCGCCGCCTGTTGGAAATGAATGTCGTCATAAACATTGAACGAGGCGAGGTCGCGCGAGCCGTAGTTATCATCGCGCGTCTGCAAAAGGTTTTCCAAGCCGTAGCGCAGGACATTCTGACTATGTAGCGCATCAATGTTGCGCGTATCGCCCAAGTCAAACACCGGCGGGTAGTTCGAACTGAAGTCCTGATCAATGACCGGAATGAGGCCCTGGCCCTGCTGCGCGGCAGGAATGTAACGATACATCACCACCGGTCGTATAACATGCTGGATGCCATTGATCCCCCAGGTCGGATTGGAATAATCCCAGCGGCCCACGGCCCGCGCCTCGCTGTCAAACCCTACTTGCCCGAGCATCCGGGTAAAGTCACCCTGCTGCCCGAGGGTATCCTGATATTGGGTGATGCGCGACCCGGCCACGGGCGTAAAGGTGGCCCAATCACTGAGGTTGATTGGTCGGCGCCAGCCGTAGTAACCATCCAGTCGGTTGCTATGCAAAGTCGGCGTGCCGTTGAAGTTGGGCTGGGTGAGCTGCACATAACTGGCCTGGCCTTCCTCGTAGATGCCGGTCATTCCGATTGGGCTGGCAAAATAATCCACCCGCGTTTCCGGCAGACGCTCCTGCACCAATTCGAAATTATTGGGCCGGTACCGCACAAACGTCGAATAAATGGCGTTTTGCTCGCGATGGCTGGCTTCGACAAAATTATCGGGCAACTGATCATTGTTCCATTCACTCTGGCGGAAATCGCGGAGAGTGTAGGAGTCGCGCCACCAAGCCATCGAACTGGTGATGTCCACCACCCCACCCAGCGTGCCTTGTTCCTGCCAGTTGACAAAAAAACGATTCTCGGGAATCGGGTTGTTCAATACATCCAAGCCGCGGTCGCCATTGTCCTGGATAAAGCCCGACTCAAACTTGCCCACCTGCCACCAGTCGGGGTTGGAAGTATAATTATACCGCAACGCCGGTCCCGCCAGCGTTCCACGCTTGCTGTATTCGTCCAGCAGCAAACCCGGTTCGAAGGTCGGGTTCTTGGTCCAGTAGGTCGTCGTTTGCCCATACGCCCCTAAATCCCCGCGAAAACCAAAATGGGCCTGCAGGCTCAACGGCGGTTCGTCCGCGCGGCCTTGCGTATAAGACGGCAGGTAAAAAAACGGCACCGAACCAATCCGCAAGGTCGCACCATGCAACACCACATCATCCGCATCCGCGTTATAGGTCGCGCTGTCCGCTCGGATATTCAACCCAAACGGATCCGGTTCGCCAAAAAAAATAGTGGGGTTCGTCAACCCACCGCCGGCCAAACCGTTATCTTTGCCCGTAAGGGTAAAGACACTCCCATCCACATATGCCGGTGGTTTGCCCATGCGAATTTGCTCAGTGATAATGGCCCGTTTCTCTCCATCCAGGGTCGCTTTGCGCATCAATACCCGGTTCGATTCCATGGACAACTCCACTTCGCCGGTTGCCTCAATCTTGGAGTTTTTTGCGGCATCATCCACCGGAACAAAAACCTGCGTCGCATAAAGGCGGAAACCGTAAACCTGAATAACCACGGGCTGCTCCGGCGTTCCATAAACAATCTGCCCGCTCGGCGCATTCACCGCCCGGGTGAAATTGCTGATGTTGAGTTTTCCCGGCTCCAGCGCCGGAGCGGCAGGTGCTGACGGGGCCGTTGTTGCCGGATTCGCCGACGCACTCTCCGGCGCAGATGTTATTAATGGCGGTGGATCCGCTCGCGCCACCACCGCCGACAGCCCCGCCCCCGCGCCCAAGAGCGCGGCCAGGAACGTCCTTGCCGTCAAGCGCGGCAACCGGGGCATCTCGCGTAGCACGCCCGCGAATCTGCCGCCGCTCCCTTCGGGGGACAAGGATTTTCTGCTAACGCAAACAACGAATAAGGGCTCTGCAACCGCTTCGACTGATTGCGCTCTGCTCAATTCCTGATTTGCCCTTCTTTCTTATACCCTCTACATTCCTGCTTTCTCGCCCGGGTGGCGGAATTGGCAGACGCGATGGACTTAGGATCCATTGGCCGCGAGGCCTTGCAGGTTCGACCCCTGTCCCGGGCACCCCTTCGGACGTTCACTCCTTCATGGTGAACGCTTTGCTGATGTGATCAATGTCGTCCTGCACATCTCGCAGCTCATCGGAAAAATAAGTTTCAATGACCAGCACATTGTGCTTCGCGCTGCTGAAACAGAAGACTTTGATACCACCGGGGAAGCTGTCCACAATCTTGCCTTTCAAATGCAGTCCCACGCCCTTGTGTCCACCCCAATCGCTTAAACTTGAGCGTGACAGGCTCGTGATTTGGACACCATCAATTTTTTTTACCGCATTGTCCACGACTTTTTTTGGATCATCCGCTCTATTCATAATGATGAACTGGACGGAACTGTTCTTCTGGCTGAAAAGCATGAAATTGGCATTCGGGTCGTAATCTTTGGCTTGGGTGTCTTCTTTCCAGGTAGCCGGATATTCCATGCTGAATTCCGGGCGATTAACCTTGGTCGGCTCCGGCCCCGTGTCCGCTGGTTTGGCCGGGGTGGCCGAAGAGGCTAGCCCGCTTGCTGCCACCGTCCCGCCTGATGCAGCTGGAGCCGCTGTGCCCGCCGCCGGAGCTGCGCCCTGCAAAGGTGCGCCAAATAAAAGCACCGCTGCCAGCGTCCCTGCCCGCCAAGAGAGGATGGTTTCCGGGGAAAAAATGTGGGGGCGATAATTCAATGTCTAGCTCCTGGGGATCAATGCAAATATGCTGGCCAGCATAATCGCCCAAACCAGTCTGGTGGCAATAAAGTTTTTTAGTGTGCTTGTTTTATTCATGAAAAAATCGTGGCGGAATTCACCGCCGTTCTCTGTTTTGGAACGTTATTTCTCCTTCAGCGCCCAGCTCCCGTCCCAGTCCGGCGGTGGAGGCACCTGGCTGTAATACTCGCAGCGCTCAAGGAAATTCAGGCAAAGATAATCCGCTCCGCCCATCTGGGTGTTGGCCGTGCGGAACAATTCCATCGCTCCAGCAAAATTCCGGCCAAAATATCTTTCGACGGCCGCCTCGTACGCCGCCAGGCCGGGCGGCGGCGTCCCGCCCGCCAAATCCCCCAACGGCGTGTAGACGCAAGTAGCGCGCGTCTTGCCCAATGCCCGAATTTTATCCACCAATCGATAAAGGAAAATATCTTTGGTCATCTCATGGATGCTCTCTCCCACCAGCACGGCCTGACGGTATTGCTTTGTGGCACTCTCGATGCGCGCGGCGAGATTCACCGGGTCGCCCATCACAGTGAACTCCTGCCGGCGCGGGTGGCCAATCTGTCCGACGACGCCTTCGCCGTGATTGATCCCAATGCCAAAGGATAATTGCTTGCGGTTCGGCTGTCCTCGCCAGCTCTCGTTCAATTTTTCCAATTCCTTCTGCATGCGCAAGGCGGCACGCACGGCACGTTCAGCGCCATCCGCCGGTCGCATGTCTCGCACGTCTCCCCAGGCCGCCATCAACGCGTCGCCGATGTATTTTTGCAATGTGCCACCCTCCTCCTGGATGACGCCGACCATGTCTGTCAGGTATTCATTCAATTGCGCGACGAGCGCATCCGCTCCCACATGCTCGCTCCAAGAAGTGAAACCGCGGATGTCACTAAAAAGCACCACCACCTCCTTGCGTTGTCCGCCCAAGCGTTGTTCAAATTCACCGCGATGACTCAACATCAGGCCTGCAACACCCGGCGATACCATGCTCTCGAACATGCCCAACATCCGCTGGCGTTCGTATTGTCCCAAAATGTAATCGTAAAGGGTGCCAAAAACTCCGACGCTAATCAGGATGATGGCCGCGCCCGCCACCGGCACCACAATGAGGTGCGACCAAAAAATATGCTGGGTCGCTGCCAGAAAAACTGCCCCCAAAGTCGCGAAAAGCCCTATCTTCAACATCACCGAATGCACCCATAAAGAGACGGTCAACGCCAGCGCACCTGTAGCGATGGCTAGCATCAGCACGATCCAGTCCGGCGCTGGCTCCAGCCACTCATTGTGGACCAAATTAGAAAAGGCCGTCGCCTGCAATTCCACTCCGGGCATATTCGTGTCCGGTGGCGTGATATAGGTATCATTAAAGCGAAACACGTCATAAGGCCCCACAAGGAACACCTTGTCCTTGAAATACTTGCCGCTCTCCCAAGTCGTGTCCCAATTCTGTAGCAAATCCACAATGTCGATTGTTTTAAAGGTGCCGCGTTGCCCGTAATAATTCAGGAGCATCGGCGTGTCCGATTCGCGCTGCGGGGAAGCCCCCAGTACTTTTTTGGCCGTCATCCAACTGAACGAATATTTTGGTATGTCACGCATTACGCGACCAGGATTGCTTTCGCGCAATTGCCGAACCAACGCTGGCGGCGGATCATACTCGTTATTAATGCCACGAACAACGGTGTCTCCCTCCGGAGCCGTCAACCCCATGATTTCCTGGCCCCCCGGAGGGAGCAGAATATCATCAGGCATAAAGATGATGGAATTACTGCCGGGAGCCACTGTACCCCAGTGTGAAGCAAGGACTACTTGGTTAGCGTATTTGGCAAAAACCTTGCCGCACTCCTCGCTGCCAGGGATTGGCTTGTCTGGCGATGGGTTGTTGAACACTAAATCATAAGCCACCAGTTTTGCCCCGGCCCCAAGCAGCCGCTCCGTCAATCCAGCCCAGAGCCGGCGATCCCATGGCCAATCCTTATAGAGGTAGGCCATTTCTGGCGCGTGTTTTAAAGTTTCCGCATCCACCGTTTGACTCTGAAAGTCTTCCCGGCTTACTCGCAGGATGATAACGTCTGCTGGCACATCCCGTGGCGGCTGGATGGCTGCGCGCATTTCCAACAAGGAGAATTCAAAATTTCTCTCCCAAGTGTTAACCTGATTGGGATTTGTCCACATATACGGGTCATGAATCCCCCAGATGTAAATCGCCGTCACAATGACCACGAAGGCCGTTTGGATTAAAAAACGCCTGTGGTGCAAAAACTCAAAAAAGCGGCGAATGGACATCTGGTTTTAATCGACGGTGTAAAGCTTAGGTTTATTTTCTAGGGTTTTTACCCGATTAGGCAAGCCAATCCTGTATGCGTGGAAAAATGTATAACTAATTGGTATAATTATTTTTACGAAACAAACGCTTTTAAAATTAGGTTGTTCTTTGATGCGATTTCTTTCAATCTGCTCCTTTGCTCTGGCCGTCTTCCACCTGCGACCAATAATCTCCTTCTGTTATGACTCCAGTTGCCACTGCCAAGCCCATTCTCTTCGGCGAAACGCTTGCTTCGCTTACTGAACGCCTGTCCACAATAGGCGAGCCCCCTTTCCGCGCCAAGCAAATCTTGGAATGGATTTACAAAAAACGCGTTTTCGATCCGGCGGCCATGACCAATCTTTCCGCGTCTTTGCGCGCTTGGCTGGTTGAAACCTTTGACCTAACCCCAACCAAGCACGTCCTCACCAAGACCTCCTCTGACGTGACCGACAAACTTTTACTCGAACTGCACGACGGCGCTCTGATTGAAACCGTCGTCATCCGTGCACCCATGGACGGTGTCGGTGCCGACCGCTCCCGCAAGACCATCTGCATCTCCACCCAGGTTGGCTGCGCCTATGGCTGCCGCTTTTGCGCCTCGGGCCTCGCCGGCTGGAAGCGTGACCTCTCCGCTGGCGAAATTGTCGCTCAGCTCCTCGAAGTCTGCAAACAGGAGGACGCCCGTACTCCACGCGCCCACGCCGAGCTGGCCTCGTTCGACAACATCGTCGTCATGGGCATGGGCGAACCCCTCGCCAATTACGACAACCTCCTGCGCGCGCTCACCATCCTCAACGCCGACTGGGGCCTGCGCTTTGGTGCGCGCAGAGTGACAATATCCACCTCCGGCCTCGCCCCCCAAATTGCCCAACTGGCCGAGGAACCCATCGGCTTCCGCCTCGCTGTTAGCCTCCACGGTGCCACCGACGAAGTCCGCACGCAAATCATGCCGGTGAACCGCAAATACCCCCTCGCGGAACTGCTGCCCGCCGTGCGCCTATTTTCCGAAAAACACGGTCGCATGGTCACGCTTGAATTCATTCTTATTGCCGACGTCAACGACAGCACCGCCCAGGCCCACGCCCTGGCGAAAATCGCGAACGACCTCCACGCCCACGTCAACCTCATCCCCTATAACACCGTCGAAGGCCTGCCGTGGAAGCGCCCCAGCCTCGAACGACAGGACATCTTTGCCGATATCGTCCGCCGCGCCGGAGTCTCCGCCACTCTTCGCCGTGAAAAAGGCCACGACATCGCCGCCGCTTGCGGCCAGCTCCGCCTCCAAACCGAAGAAGCCCGCGCGAGCGCCAAGGCTAAACAAATTTCTGCTAGTGTTACCTAAACGCAAGCCGTTCAAAATGGCCCGATACTCAGCGGCGGTCCGCGACCGGGCGGCTTGGGGACGTAAATGTCCACGGCGTCATGCGTTATCGTGCCCGTGCTGGCACCCGCCTTACCCGCCAGCACATAATTTTCTTGCACCCAATTCATAATGTAGCCGCCACTCGCTTCGTCCTGGCCAAAATACTTCACGCCATATTCCGCCATATTTCGGTAACTGACCAGGATCGCATCCGGCGGACTGGCCTGCAGTTCGGTCAGCACGTTGCCTGCTCCTACATAGCCCAGGGCCAAAGGATGAAACTGCTGTTCCGGTAAAGGACTGGGTACACGCAAATGGTAATTGGCTGCAATGCCCTCGGGAAACGCCACCAAAGTCCGCGCATAGGGCGATTTCAGCTTAAACGCATTGATCATCGTGTTCAGCATCAACCCGTTTGCGTTCGTCAAACCCGTTTTGGTCTGACGTGGCGGAAAAGTATAAAAATGGTCGCGACCGGTGCCGACCGCAAAGGTCTTGGTGGCGTAAAAATTGACCTCGAAAAGCAACACCGCTCCGCCGGCAAATAACACCACTCCGGCAAACGCCGCGGGCAACAACCAATTCTTCCGTAAGGTTGTAAAACGTCCTACCGGCCGCGCCGCCTCCACCACCATCAAATGAATCCAAAACCATACCGCCAGCGGCATCATAAAGAAACCATACTGGCTCAACCGCACATTCAGCACCATCCGTACCAGCATCAGGCTCGCCGCCGCGCCCACCACTGCCACGCCCAGCACCCGTGAAAACTCCTTCCCGTCCCGCCACGCTGTCCACAAGCTCCATCCCGCCATCGCAACGGCGGCAATAATCACCGGAAAGGCGAACGCTGGCCCAGTCTCCAGCCAAACGTCTGCCTGCATACCCAGCTCTCCGGCAAAAAAAGCTCCCGCCAGCACTCCCACTGGCAACATCCACCACTGCGCGCTGAATTTACGAGAGCGCGTCCACGCCCACGCCAGCACCGCCATCGCCCCGCACAACAGCACTAGTATCGCGCCCGCTTCTGTCTGTTTGAAAAAATTGTCCCAGGGATGATCAAACCCGATGAAAAATTTCATTAATGGGTCATTCTCAACTTGATTGCGAATCGCGCTATCGAACAGGGAACCCATCGCATAATTCACCGCCTGCCACGCATACGCCATCCCACCTGCACTCCAAAGATAAATGAACACCGGCAACCACAAACTGGCAAATCCACCTAACAGCCACGCGAACGCCTGGCCCAACCACCGCCAAGTCGCACTACTGCCCTTTTGCCTCCAGATACGAACCATTTGCGCCAAAAGATAAATCCCTAACGCCCCCGCTGCCGCCAGCACGGCTTCTGGTTTGTCCAAATACGCCACCGCGAAACCCAGCCCGGCCATCATGAACCAAATGGGCCGCTCGGTTTTCAGCTGTTTTAGCAAACCCCACAACACCAGCAGCAACCCCAAGAAACTATAGGTGGTCTGCGCCACATAGGGCGTCAAAAAATTATAATTCGCGATAACCGTGAGATGCCCGAACGCAAACACGATTAAAAAAACCAGCGACCCCAGCCAGACCGTCAGCCGGTTGCCAATGGCTCCAAATATTGCCCGCAACAGCAGCAACACCATAACCAGCAACACCCAGTTTATCCAGACCACCGTATCCATCCCCACGCCGAAAATTTTAAAACCTGCTCCCTCAACCAAATTCGCCAATGGCCCATACCAATTGGTTATCTTTTGGTAAAGCAACTCGCCCTCGCTCACCCGCCAGGCGATATACAAATCCCGGGGAAAATCAATCAGTGGGTCCGACCACCGCATCCACGTCTTGCAAAGTAAAAAAACGAACAATCCCGCCACCGAGGACGGTTCCAACACCGTCAGCGCTCGGCCCAGCCACTTTGTTTGGCGGCTGGGCGCAACGAAAGATGCGGGAACAGCTGACGTCGGTTTGTTCATGCCCTAGACCCATAATTTCTAACCGCCACACTTCATCCAAGCGAGACCGAAGAAGATTGCGCAATATTTTGAACTCGAAACTCGCCGCTCAAAATCCGAAACTGCTTTCGTGGATCCCTCCCCCGAAGCCTTGCTCACCGCATTGCGCACCGTGAAATATCCCGGCTTTAGCCGCGACATCGTTTCGTTCGGCCTCGTGCGCACGTCTGAAGCCCGCGACGGTGTTGCCCGCGTCCGGCTTGAAATCACCACTGCCGACCCGCAAGTTCCAAAAAAACTCCACGACGACGCCACCGCCGCCCTGCGCCAAGTTCCGGGCATCAGCCGAGCGGAAGTCGAAGTCGCCGTCAAAGTCCCGCCCAAATCCCCGGCTGCAACAACCGCCGGCGGAGGCTCGGCCTTACCCTCCCAATTGCAAAAAGTGCGCTACCGCGTCGCCGTGGCCAGCGGCAAGGGCGGCGTCGGCAAGAGCACCTTTGCCGTCAACCTCGCCTGCGCCTTCGCCCAGCTGCTCGCCAAAAAAGGCGGCCCGCGTGGCGTCGGCCTAATGGACTGCGACATCTACGGCCCGTCCACCCCACTCATGCTCGGCGTGAACACCCGCCCGGAAATCGAAGGCGAACTCCTGCAGCCGGTGGAAAACTTTGGCGTCCGCCTCATGTCCCTTGGCCTGCTCATTGACGAAGATACCCCCGTCGCCTGGCGCGGTCCGATGGTGATGAAGACCATCCAGCAATTCGCCTCGCAAGTCGCCTGGGGCGAACTCGAAGTGCTCGTCGTTGATCTTCCTCCCGGCACCGGCGACGCCCATATCACTCTCGCCCAGACAATTCCCCTCTCCGGCGCGGTCATCATCACCACGCCCCAGCTCGCCGCCGTCTCCGTCGCCCGTCGTGGCGCCATGCTCTTTGATAAGGTCAACGTCCCCCTGCTTGGTGTCGCCGAAAACATGAGCTTCCTCGAAAACCCTGACGGCACCCGCCAACACATTTTTGGCGAAGGCGGCGGCCCGCGCGCGGCGATTGACCTAAAGACCGAGTTCCTCGGCCAAGTCCCGCTTGATCCCCGTGTGCGCATTGGCGGCGACCGCGGCATCCCGCTCGTCATCAGCCACCCAGACACCCTCGCCGGCCACGCCTTCCTCGGCATCGCCGAACGCCTGCTCGACAAACTCGCCCACCCCGAAACAAAATCCTAATAAGGCCAATCCCCCGGTTCTTTCATAAGGGCGACTTAATACCCGCCCGGTTTCCGAATTGACATTGCCTTGCCATAAATATCTTGTTAAGAATTAGTGACAATGACAAGGCTATCGGCGCATGGCTTCAGCCACTTCCCAGCCCCTTCTAATTCCCGTTTGCTCGACGTGAAGATGAAAACCCCTGACACCAAAAACCCCCCAGGCTGCGACGAGTTTGTCAACCGTTCCAGCGTCTATAAGGAATTCTTGGCGGAGCGCGAAGAAATCCTCCGCCATAAGTGGATTGAATCAGAGAAGGCCGGTCGCGACATCGGCTTCGACAATGCCCTGCAGGACTGGGTTCGCAACCATCGGGACAAATGGCTCGCCAACCGCCGCACTCCGTCCCCGACTGCTGCGCTGAATCAAAGTAACTAGGTATGGCAGTGTAGAAAGCGGAACGGATACTGAAGCGTGAGGCTGGGGATATGGGTTAATATCTCCGCACCAAAGCGTGACTCACTAGACTATAGTTTGCTCATACAGTAACTTTGACTGTCTTTTATTCCGAGTTCCTCACTCCGCGTTCCGCATTTAGGCGACTTCTGTCGCCTTCCGACTACAGCTTCACTTCTTTGTGCAGCGTGTGACGGCGCAGGAACTTGTTATACTTCGTCTTCTCCACCTTCTCCTGTTTCGTGCGTTTATTGCGCGTGGAGAAATAGCGGGAGGGCGGTTTGCCTTCCTTGCGGGCTTCGGAGCATTCGAGACAGATGAGTTCCCTGGCCATGGTATTTTCGGGTGTTGAGCCGACCAGCTTGCCAGCCAGCCCATTGCGTTGCAACTGAAAAAAGGTGCCAAATGGCTCACGGTCTGCCCCCGTGGCTAGCTACCCCGATTATCCATTTTTGCCGAATGCGTAAATTTTTCGCGAATGGGTTAAATACCCACCCTTAAATCCGTGCTGGATGCTTGCCTTGCGGTAGAGTGCGAACCACACTTACCCCCCTATGAAGCTCTACCTGCTGCGCCATGCCGAGGCCGAGCCGGGCGATTCCGACGCCGACCGGCGTCTCACCCGCAAGGGCGAGAAGCAGACCGCGCAGCTGGCCAAGTTCATCCGCAAGCATGACGTCGAGCTGGAGATTGACGAAATCTGGCATAGCCCGCTGGTCCGCGCCGTCGCCACCGCGGAAATTTTTCACAATGAATTGGGCCTCGACGCCCCGCTGCACGAAGCCCCCGGCCTGCGCCCCGAGGATGACCCACGCCCCATGGCCCTGCGCCTGGCCTGTTCCCGCAAATCCGTCCTCGTCGTCGGCCATAATCCCCATTTCGAGTCACTAGCTTCCCTCCTGCTCAGTGGCAGCAGCAACCCCATTCTCATAGATTTCAAAAAGTGCGGCCTCCTGCACCTCGAACGCGCCGAGGACCCCGGCCGCAACCGGCCCCTTGGCCATTGGATACTTTCGTGGTATCTTATTCCACGCCTCTTATAGTCGCCTTAAAACCATCAACTCCATTATCGCCATGATCGACCTCATCAAAAAAACCATGCTCGCCGGCGTCGGCGCGGCTGTTGTCACCAAGGAAAAAGTCGAAGTCCTCCTCAACGAATACGTCGAAAAGGGCAAAATTTCCGCCCAGGACGCCAAGCACCTCTCCGAACGCATCGTCGCCGACGGCAAACAGGAATTCGAGCAGGCCAAACACGACCTGAGCAGCCGTTTCCAGGAATTGCTGGAGAAATCCAAACTCGCCACCCGCGATGAACTTACTGCATTGGAAAAACGCCTGGCCGCGCTTGACGCCAAACTCCATACGCACCTCGACACCCACCACGGCGAAGGCGCGAAACATACCACTTCCCACAAGACGGCCAAGCACGACTAAGCAACGGTTCACCCGCCCGCACTGTCAGTTTCTTTTTTTCCTGTGAATCTGAATCCGCTCCATACCATCAACAACCTGGTCCGGTTCACGGAGATTGGGGCGGTGCTGATTCGCAATGGCTTCCGGGAATTTCTGGAGCAGATTGAAACCCGCCCCTCCTTCCTTTCCAAGCACACTCGCTTGGGCAAGGAGACTTCAGGCACGGAGCACCTGAATATCTGGCAGCGCATCCGCGTCACCGCCGAAGACTTGGGCCCCACTTTTGTGAAATTTGCTCAAGTGCTCAGCACCCGGGCGGACGTGCTGCCGGAGCCGCTCATTGAGGAACTCAAGCGCCTGCGCAACCAGGTGCGTCCGGTGCCTTGGGAAAAAATGCGCCCGCTGCTGGAACGTGAGTTAAAGGGAACGGTTGAAGAAATTTTTGCCGAATTTAACACCGTGCCCGTTGCCGCCGGCTCCATTGCGCAGGTTTACAAAGCCCGCCTCCATTCGGGCGAGTTCGTCGCTGTGAAGGCCCAGCGCCCCGGCCTGCGCAAGGAAATGAAGTCCGACCTCGAAATCATCGGCTGGTTTGCGCACAAGATGCAGCAGCACATCCCCGAACTGCATCCCTATGACCTCCCGACCGTCGTCAAGGAAGCCGGCGAAAGCATGATGCTTGAACTCGATTTCACTACCGAGGCGCGCAATACCGAGTATTTCACCCAGACAAATCCCTACCCCAAGGAAATTTTTGCGCCCAAGGTCTACGCCTCGTATACCACCGCGCGCCTGCTGGTGCTGGAATGGGTCGACGGCGCGGAACCCGCCAAAGTCACGTTCCCGCCGGAAATCCGCGCCCGCCTCGCGGCCATCGGTGGCCGCTCCATTTTCAACCAGATCATGATTTCGGGGTTCTTCCACTCCGACCCCCACAGCGGCAATTTGCTCATCACGCCCGAGGCGCGCCTGTGCCTCCTCGACTGGGGTCAGGCCGGCCAGCTCACCCGGCACATGCGCTACTTCTTGGCCGACTTGTTCGCCGCGATTTCCACCGACGACCCGGAAAAAGTTGTCCGCATCGTCATGGCCAACGCCCTGACCAAGCGGCGGGTGGACCCCGCCCGTCTGGAAAAGGACGTCACGGTCATGCTCCGGAAATATGCCGGCAAGGACAAAGGCAAGGAACTCGGCCGCATCATCCTCGACCTTCTCTACGTCTTTGGCTCCCACGGTATCCGCCTCGCGCGCGACTACGCCATGCTCGCCAAAGCTGTCCTCGCCATCGAAGAAGTTGGCGAAACCCTCGACCCTTCCTTCGATATTCAGTCCATTTCCAACCCCTTTCTCAAAGAACTCAATGTCGAACGGTGGCACCCGCACACCCTCGCCCGCCTGCTATATTGGGACTGGCGCTCCACCGTCCGCCACGCCCGCGAAATCCCCGGCACCATCATGCGCCTCATGCGCAACTTGGAGGAAGGCGAGTTCAGCATCAACTTTGTCCACAAAGGTCTCGATGGCCTGCGCACCAGCATTGAAAACGGCGTCAACCGCCTCGTGCTCGCCATTATCATCGCGGCCATTTTGCTTTCCTCCTCTCTCATCGTCTCCCGCGTCAGCGCCGCCGACTTGGATACCTTCCCCTACGTCCTAGGCAAATATGGTTTTGTCGCGGCCATGCTCTTCGGCTTCTGGCTCCTCTATGAGGTCATCCGCGCCGGTGGTCGGAAAAAACCGTGATTTCGGGCACTCCCATCCAGCCTTCGGCATTATTTGACTGTTAATGGCTCACTTGTGACTGAACCCGCAGTGTTGGTGACCACCACGGTGTAGTTTCCAAATTGACCCGTGGGGGCATGGTCAATTTTCAAGGTCGCTTCCGTCGCGCCGGCAACCGGTGCGCCATCCTTCATCCATTGGTAGGTCGGCGCGGGAATTGCCTCCGCTGTAACACTCAACGTCGCCGTGGTTATATTAGCAATTGCGTCCGCCGAATTGGTCAACCCGAGGATAACTGGTTGCATCGTCGGCGACCACCCGCCCAGCAAATAAGCCGGGTTGCTGTAATTTGCGATAGTCTCGGCGTCTTTCTCTTTATCGAGTTGCTTCGACCATGCTGCGCGCTTGCTCACATCCACCGGCTGGCCGTCGCTGATGTTCGTGCTGTTGTATTCCCAGTTGTGCACGTTGGTGGTGTTCGTGCCCTTCCACCCGGTCGGGTCGAACCCCGGCCCCAGTTGGCAATTGAGCAGCACGACCTCGCTGTCGCCATAGCCCTGATTCTGCTCGAGAAATGCGCCGGTGACGCCCGGCGCTGTGTCAATTTTGCAATTCAACAAAACCGCGCCATGCTTCGGCGCCGCATTGCGCAACACCAACACCGAGTCTTTGCTCGTCAGTTCCTTCAAGTCGCAATGGTTGTAGAAAACCGCGCCCGTGCCCCACAAAAAGTCAATGTCGCCCTCGACATGGCAATCGGTCACATACGCCGGACAATCAATCTGAATCGTGTCCTGAAAACTGTAAAAATTACAGTGGCTGATGATGAGATTACCCGCGCCCTTGAAAATAATCGTCTCCGCCTGGTTGCCCCCGCCCATCTTCGGTGTCGTGTCGCGTATCGTCAAATTCAGCAGCGCCGTGCCCATGCAGTTGTTTCCTTGCATGACACAGCGGTTGGAGTTCAACCGAGGGTTGTTCGGGTAACCAATCACCGTGTCGAGCCGGTCTTCGCCGAGAAAAGTTATATTCGCCTTGTTGGAAAAGTTCATGATTTCCACATAAAGACCCTTGCGGATAAAAATCGTCACAGGGTTCGTATTCCCGCGTGGAATAAAATCCAGCGCGCCCTGCACCGTCGCAAAGTCACCCGTGCCATCCGCCGCCACCACTAACTTCGCTGAACTCGCCGCGGGTGCCGCGGCCTTGGTCGTAAACGTCCAAGCGGTATTGCCACTCATCCCCGCAAAATCACCACCGTCGTTTTTCACCACGCCCGCATCCATCTGCACATAATAGGTCTTGTTATACGTCAAAACATTCGGATGCGGATAAATCGTCACCACGTTCCCGTTGATGAGCAGCGGGTAGGCATTATAGGCCGTTCCCCCGATCATATACCGCTGCGGGCTGGCGCTGATATCAATCGTGTCCACCAGGCTGTTGTCCGCCGCATCATAAATGCGCACCTGTCCGGTTGTCCCATAACTCGGCGGAGCGCTGAACGTAATATTCAAATGCGTATCCGGCGGCACTTCCTTCGCCCCTTGCCCCGGCAACCGACTCGCGATGGTCAAAGCAGGGCCCGGCGATTGCGCCAGAGCTGAGCTCGTTAAAAATAAAAATGAAACAATTAAAATTGGTTTCATGTTTAGTCAGGTTAAGTAGTTTTTTTTCGGCTGGGCGTCTTCGCCTTCTTCACCGCCGAAACTTTCTTCGGCAACGGAGCAAACGGCGCGGGCGTAATCGTCGCCGCGGATGCCAGATCCACCCACGCCGGCTTCACCGACGGCAATTCCTCCGGCTTCTCCCATTTGAAAATTACCGTGGACAGACCTGGCAACATAATCGGCACAGAAAATTCGCGATGGTCCCATGGCTGCTTTTCAGCGGTAACTACACCCAGGTTGCCCAAACCGCCGCCGCCATAACACCCCGCGTCCGTATTCAGCACCTCCAGCCAGCGGCCCGCGCGCGGTAGACCCATCCGGTAGCTCTCCCGCGTCACCGGCGTAAAATTACACGCAATGGCATAAATTGGCTCCCATTCCGGCCCAACCCGCAAAAACGTTATCACGCTGTTATCGCCGTCATGCGCGTTGATCCACTCAAACCCGCGCCAGTCAAGATCCCACTGCGCCAGCAGCGGCTCGCTTTGATAAAGTTTGTTCAAATCGCGCACCGCCAGCCGCGTGCCTTCGTGATCGGGATATTGCAGTAAATGCCAGTCGAGCGACCCGTCGTATTTCCATTCGCTGGATTGGCCCCACTCCTGCCCCATGAACAGGCATTTCTTCCCCGGCCACAGCCACATCAGCGCATACAGCGCACGCAGCGTCTTCGCCTTGTCCGCCATGTTCCACGAGCCCATTTTCAAAATCAGCGAGCCTTTGCCATGCACTACCTCGTCGTGCGAAAACACCGAGATAAACCGCTCCGTGTATTGATACAGCATTGGGAACGTGAGCTGGTTGTGGTGGTGGCGCCGATGAATCGGATCCTTCTGAAAATATTCCAACGTGTCGTGCATCCACCCCATGTTCCACTTGAAGTCAAAGCCCAGCCCGCCTTCCTTCACCGGCTTCGACACCCCGCCAAACGCCGTGGACTCCTCCGCAATCATCAGTGTGCCGGGATAATAATGGTGCACCAGGTCGTTCGCTTTGCGCAGAAATTCTATTGCCTCGATATTTTCACGCCCGCCGTATTGGTTGGGAATCCACTCGCCTTCTTTGCGTGAGTAATCGAGGTAGAGCATCGAAGCCACCGCGTCCACGCGCAGTCCGTCAATGTGGTAGCGGTCCATCCATGCCAGCGCGCTGCCGATGAGAAACCCGCGCACCTCGTGCCGCCCGTAATTGAAAATCAACGTGCCCCAGTCCTGGTGCGCGCCCTGCCGCGGGTCGGCGTGCTCGTATAGATGCGTGCCGTCAAATTCCGCCAGCGCAAACGCATCGCGCGGGAAATGCGCCGGCACCCAATCCATGATCACCCCCAGGCCCATCTGATGAAACGCGTCCACCATCGCCATAAAATCCTGCGGGTGGCCATAGCGGTGCGTCGGCGCAAAAAATCCCGTGCCCTGATAACCCCACGACCCTTCGAAGGGATATTCCGCCAGTGGCATAAATTCAATGTGCGTGAACCCCATGTCCTTTGCATAAGCCCCGAGCTCCGCCGCCGTCTCGCGATAATTCAGTGGGCGATGTCCGTCCTGCAACTTGCGTTTCCACGAACCCAGATGCGTCTCATAAACCGACAGCGGCGCGCGGCCCCAGTCCGTCTTCGCCCGCCGCGCCAGCCACTCGGCATCGCCCCACTCGTAGCCTTCCAAATCCCACACAATCGCTGCGTTGTGCGGCGGCGGCTCGTAATAAAGTCCATACGGGTCGGTCTTCAGCGTGAGATGTCCGCCGCCCGTGAAAATCTCGTATTTGTATTTCGCGCCGGGTTCCAGCCCGGGAATAAAAATTTCCCACACGCCCGACGCCCCGAGCGTGCGCATCGCATGGTAGCGCCCGTCCCAACGGTTGAAATCACCCACGACCGACACGCGCTTCGCCCCGGGTGCCCAGACCGCAAACGACACCCCGCGAACGCCGCCATGCTCACGCACGTGCGAACCGAGCTTGCGGTAAACAAAGTGGTCGTTGCCTTCGTTAAATAAATACAGGTCTTTCTCCGACAGCGTCGGCAGAAAACCATAGGGGTCATAAAACTGCCGAATCTCCCCGTTCTTACGCGCCACCCGCAGCCGATAGGGAAAAACTGCCGCGCGCCCTTCGATGAATCCCTCAAAAAATCCCGCCGGGTTGAGGCACTTCAGCGGATACCGCCGCTCCGGCTCCACGCCAATGTCCACCACTTCACACGAACGCACATCCTGCAAAAACGCCCGCACCACCAGCCCTTTTTTCCCCTGCCACGTTATCGGGTGCATCCCCAAAACGCCGTGCGGTTGCGCATGGTGCGCTCCAATTATCGAGGCTAAATCAGCGTCACGGACAATCATGGGGCAGGAGGTAGGAGGTCGAAGGTAGAAGATAGAAGATACAGCGGCAAGCGTGTTCCCAACTTAATCTGCACTTTCAATTGTCTCGCCGCTCCACGAAAAAGGTTCCCGCGACCGTATATTTTCCACATTCCGCATTTTTCATTTTTCATTTTTCATTTCCCCTTCCGCCATCCTCGTCCCCATCCTCGCATAAAGCTCTCTTCCCAGCTTCGTCTGCGCCACCAAATCCTCCGCCAATTTTACCCGTCCCGGCTCAAACAACGTCGCCGTCGCCGAACCACCAAACGCAAAGAAACCCTTCTCATCGCCACGCACCACCGGCCTTCCCGGCGTGTAGGTCTCGTTGATGCTCCCCACATTCGTCGCGCCGATTTCCAGCAGTAGCACTTTGCCGAACCTTGGCGTTTCCAAAATCGTCACCGCGCGCTTGTTTTCCCAAAGATACGCCAGCTTCCGCCGCAGCGCGATGGGGTTCACGCTCCACAGCGACCCCGGCAGCCACCGCGCCGTGCCGGGCGTGCCGTCCGCGGGAAAATGAAACCGGTGATAATCCACCGGACACAACCGCGACAGCACCAGCGTCCCGCGCGCATACGTCCGCGCCAGCTCTGCATCGCCCAGCAATGCCGCGATATCCCACTGCTGCCCTTTCACAAACACGCCCGCCGCCTGCGACGCATCTTGAAACCCCAAGTGCCGCCCATCGGCGCCAAAGACTACTGTGTTCGCGTCGCCTTCGAGTGGCCGCGCGCCGGGTTTTAGTTTGCGAACGAAGAAGCCGTTAAAGCTCGTGAAGTCTTCCGGCCGCTCGGCGAATTCGGAGGCATCGAGGCCAAATTTTTCGATAAAGAGCGGAATCTTGTCGCGCGTCGCGGAAGAACTCATCCACTGCCCATAAAACCGCGCCAACCACGCCCGCCGCACGAACGCCCAGTTCGTCCACCGCCCCAGCGGATTCTCATACGCCCAGCGCAACGCCCCTTCGCCAAAAATCGCCTCCACCTCCACCCGGCCCGTGTGCCGGTTGAAATACTCGACGGGTCGGCCCGTTGTGGATGTGTCCGCCATCCCCTCAGCCAACCGCAACCCTCCCTTCCCCTCAAGCGCAATAAGGTAGGGCGCGGTGCCCTCACCGCGCCGTTCTTCGTATTTCGCCTTGGGGTAGGGCGCGCTGCCCCTAGCGCGCCGCTCTTACTCTTCATTCCATCTTCAGCCTTGGCCACCGATGCGGCCACATCCCAATCTCCGCCACCAATCCTGCCCGCACTGGATTCATGCTCACATACGCAAATTTCTCCGCATATTCCGCATCATTTCGCAAACGATGATCAAAAAAATCCCGCTGCCAGTTGATTTTCCAGCGCCGCGCCACCATTTTCTTCCAGTTAATTAACGAAACCCTCATGCCTGGAACAGGATTGAAATGTAAAATCGCATGCAAGTGATCCGGCATCAACACCACCAGCCCAATGCTCCAAATTTGCCGCTTTTCGCTTTCCTTCATGGATTCCAAAATCTGATTGGCCGCTGGCTCAATGCAAAGCTGGTTCTGCCCACGTGGTAGACAGTTAATGGTGATGAAAAACGGCTCCCATTCCGGCACCCAATGCGGTGCTTCATGCGGCAAAATGCGTCGGTTGGGCAACGTTGGTTTCATCGCCAAAGATTGTCGTTTTGGACTTTATTTGTCTGCCAAAAAACACCGTTGAGAGATGGTAAAAGAGCGGCGCGGTGAGGGCACCGCGCCCTACCCCCGAAAGAATCTCGCTTCACCATTTCCCACTCTTATTCCGAGGTAGGGCGCGCTGCCCCCAGCGCGCCGCTCTTCAACCCCTTATGTCACACAGTTCTAATCTAGGCAAAGCGCGCCATCTTCGTTCAATCTACCCCCGCCAACTGCGCCCCACCCAACCCCGCTTCACCCAACAAACGCCTGGTCATCCACCACTGTCCCATCTGAAAGATAAAAAAGATCAGCAATGGCATCATGACATTGATCCAATGAAGCGTTGCGTTCGGCCCAGGCCAGGACAGTTCATAACTTACAGTAGGCAGCGAAAAAGTCTTTGATACTGCCCCCTTAACCAGCAGCTGGCCTTCATTGCCCATCCAAAGGTAAAGTGCATGCGGCTGCAAATTATTGTCCTGCTGCACCTCCGTGTAGGGAATGTCTATGGTATGATGTTCGTGCAATACTAGTATTTCCCAACCCGGATCTGAAAATGAAGGCATAGGCACGCGCATTATCTCATGTTTAAGTTCAGCTTGGTGCACTCCCATCAATTCACGATAATGTGCCTGCATCTGCTGGAGTTGCTCCCAGCGCTTCTCGTCTTGTTTTTTCCATTCTTGGCGCAGTTTTAAATTTTCGTCTTGTGGCATACTATTGTCCCAAGCAGGCATTCGTGTCTGTCTAAATTGCAAGTAATCATCTGGTTTCGGCATTTCAGCAAACATGGTTAGCAAAGCCGGATCTCGCACCTCTGTATTCACAAAATGAGCCATTAAAACTGTGCCATTAGGTTGAAATTGGATCAACAGGCCGTGCGCTATAAGCAGACTAACCCCAATGAGCGCCCACCGTGGACGCACAGAGAACCGACGGACTTGCCAGCATATAATGAATGACAACACGGCCGTAACCGCCAAAACTGAAATGAAGAAGCCGTAATATTCGAATAAGAAAATCCATGGGTCACTGGTTGCGGTTGCTGAAGAGAGAATGAACGCAGGGATGCATCCCCCATTTTGCAACCAGAGGAAATAGAACATTAAAATCAATGCTAACGGTGCAACGATAAAACCAAGCAAAGGAAACCGCCCGCACCACGACGAATTTCGCAACGCCTCCACATGCCTTTCCGCCAGTTGCCTCGGCTCGCCCAATAATTCCGCCGCCCGCGTCTTTGCTTCCATCTCTGAAACTCCCTGCGCCAGCGCCGCCTTCTGCAAATCCTCATAATGCTCCGCCGTCTCGCGCACGATTTTGCGCACGGCCTTCACCGGACAGCCGAGCTCAATCAGCCGCCGCTGTAATTGCTCGATGGGATTGGCCTCACGCATGTTGCGCTCCTCTCACGGCGGCGACGGCGACCGTCACGCGCTCCCATTCCTTCTCCAGCGCGGCCAGGCGTTTTTTCCCCCGCGAGGATAGTTCATAATAATTTCGGTTGCGGCCCTCGACTTCGCGCCGCTGGCTCGACACAAATTTTTCCGCCTCCAAATAATGGAGGTAAGGATAGATGCAGCCTTCGCCGAATGACAGCGCGTCCTGCGTCTGCAACTGGATCTCCTTCACGATTTCGTAGCCATACATCGCGCGCCGCGCCAGCAACCGCAGCACCAGCAACTCCGGCACGCCATTCAAAAAACTGGGATTCGTCTTGGTCATGCCCCCACCATACATCTAACCATAAGGTATGTCAAGCCTCTCAGTTTAAGGCATCAGAGTTTCCACTGGCTTTCCAATAAAATCTTCCCGGGTTTCCCCGCACGAAAGGCGTGCTCCAGCGCCGCACGCCAGTCTATTAATTGA
>Ga0206859_1012_pt1 | contig 49779 bp, 49 predicted proteins | sample Alteio_BWOrgCont_47_FD_152882 | JGI IMG/M metagenome (GOLD analysis project Ga0206859, IMG submission 152882) | Enriched cells from forest soil in Barre Woods Harvard Forest LTER site, Petersham, Massachusetts, United States -... | ecosystem: Environmental > Terrestrial > Soil > Temperate forest >... | reverse complement strand
TATAGTGAAGGTGAGTTGCGTATTGAACAGCTTGAAAAGGAGCTGATGCAGGTACGTGCCGATATGCGTGCAATTACCGAAGAACAGGAGACCGCCAACGAGGAACTGCAAAGCGCCAATGAGGAATTGTTATCGGGCAGCGAGGAAATGCAAAGCCTGAACGAGGAACTGGAAACATCCAAAGAGGAGCTGCAAAGCACTAACGAGGAGATCATGATCGTAAATAAGGAATTATTGAACAGGAACGACCAGTTGAATGATGCCCGCTTATATACCGAAGGTATTGTGAACACCATACGCGATTCGTTACTCGTACTGGATAGTGAACTGCGTGTAAGGCGTGCCACAATTGCTTTTTATAAAAAATTTAAAACAACCGAAAGGGAAACAGAAGGCCATTTTTTATATGAATTAGGAAACAGGCAGTGGGATATCCCTGAACTGCGTAAGTTGCTGGAGCAGGTACTTCCTTCAAATAAAATATCTCAGGACTTTGAAGTTACCCATGTGTTTCCTGAGATCGGCAGAAAAATCATGCGCGTGAATGCAAGGCAAATTGATAATTTATCGGGCGGGAAGTTGATATTATTATCCATAGAAGATGCTACTGATAAACGTAAAATAGAGGAAGGTTTGGCCGAGGCGGAACGGCTTTTAATTGAGAGCAAGGAAAGATTAAAAGCAGCAGTTGATTCAGCAGGAATAGGTACCTGGGACTATGACCCACAAACGAGGGAATTGATTTGGGATAAACGCTGCCGCGAGATATATGGGTTTACCTGGAATCAAAAAGTTGATATAGGTGCTTTTTTTAATGTGATCCACCCGGATGACCGTAAATATGTAGAAAGCAGGATCACCGAAACTTTTATGGCTAAGGGCCTGGGCGAATTTGATGTAGAATACAGGACAGAGCCAATCGATGACAAGATCAGGTGGTTAAAGGGTAAGGGAAGGGCTTATTTTAATGAGCAGGGCGAGCCGATACGGTTTATCGGGACACTATTGGATATCACCTTTCAAAAAATTGCTGATGAGGCTACGCGTGAGCTCCTGGCTCAAAAAGATGAATTCATCAGCGTTGCCAGCCACGAGTTAAAAACGCCCATCACCAGCCTGAAAGCCGCCCTGCAAATTATTGATCGCGCATCAGAAAAGGGCAATTCTATAAAGGCTGTAGATGTTTTTATAAAAAAAGCGCTTAAACAGGTTGATAAGATCACTAATCTGATCACAGACCTGCTGGATGTTACCAAGATACAATCGGGCAAACTGGTACTCGCCAAGGCAAAATTTTCATTGGATGAGATGGTGAAGGAATGTGTGGAAGAACTGCAAAATAGCAGTAAAACACATGAGCTGATCATAGAAAGTGATGCAGGTATCATTATAAATGCCGACAAGAACCGTATTGAACAGATATTGGTAAATTTGATCTCAAATGCTATTAAATACTCCCCTGATGCTGATAAAGTAATCATAGCGATAACTCAATTTGATCATGTGGTGAAGGTAGCAGTTACCGATTTTGGCATAGGCTTGCCAAAAGCTAAGATCCCGTTTATTTTCGATCGTTTTTACCGGGTTGATGAGGGCTCGCAGCGTTATGCCGGGCTTGGCCTGGGATTATATATCTCGGCTGAGATCGTCCAGCGGCATGGCGGCCATATCAGTGTTGAAAGTACGCTGGGAAAAGGCTCGGTTTTTTGGTTCGTTATACCGGTTTAGCCGGTTTTTAGTTTGCAGTTGCCGGTTTGCAGTAATTAATAAGCGGAGATTGCTGTTAAAAACCGTGGCAACTGCAACTGCAACTGCAACTGCCAACCGGCAACTGCTCACTGATAAACTAAAAAGCAAATAGTTAGGTATCATCAATATTAAACTATACCTTTATCCACTCATGGAAGAAAGAAAATACCTGCAAACATGGAAGAAATATCTTCCGGTTATCCGCTTACACCTCAAAAGAAGCCTTGTTGCTGAACAAAGCTTTAAACTCAATATCACTGATTTTGAATCGGCGGGCGACAGGGGTAAATCCGGCTATACCTTTAGTTTACAGGTTGAAAATGGTAAGGTTATCAACAACATTAGCAGTTCGGCAGTAGCACGCGATCTTTTCGAGGCGCTAAGATCTGATGATACTATTAAATCAATGCTGCTTGATAAAAGCATTAAAATAAGTGTTGGTAAAACTTTCCTGTTCAGCATAAAAACCAGCCATATATCTTCCTATAAATCAGAACCCGTTCCTGATAGTGAAATAGTATAATTAATTAGAATATTCATTCCAGGAATATTCTAATTTCATAGCCGCAGCAATATTTATAATTAGGTAAAAAGTTTAATTTGCAACATATTATATATATTGAGTGTGATCGATCAACTTGACCCTGTTTTTCAAGCCGATGTTGAAGCTATAAGTAGTATCCCTATAGTTCCCAAACTATTAGAGGTAATTTGCAAAACAACAGGTATGGGCTTTGCCGCCATTGCCCGTGTTACCGAGGAAAGGTGGATAACCTGTAGTGTCCGCGACGAGATACTGTTTGGGCTAACACCCGGCTCTGAGTTAAAAGTGGAAACTACCATTTGCCATGAGATCAGGCAGAGTGGCAATCCTGTTATCATTGACCATGTAGCTTTAGACGAATCGTTCCGCAAGCATCACACGCCTGCAATGTATGGTTTCCAAAGTTATATATCAGTCCCGATCATCAGGAAAGATGGCACTTTCTTTGGTACCCTCTGTGCTATTGATCCGCAACCCCATAAATTGGAAACGCCTGAAGTTACAGGCATGTTCACTTTGTTTGCCGACCTTATATCCTTTCATTTACAAGGTATTGAGCAATTGCAGGCTTCAGAAGGTAAATTGGCTGAAGAACGCAAAACCGCAGAATTGCGCGACCAGTTTATAGCCATTTTAGGCCACGACCTGCTAAACCCGGTTGGCGCTACCTTGAATGCGGCGCAATTGTTACTGCGCATACCGGGGGATGAGCGCGTGGCACGTATGGCCGCTATCATACAAAATTCATCGTACCGGATGAAGGGATTGATAGAGAATATCCTTGACTTTGCCCGGGGCCGCATGGGCGAGGGCATTACTTTAGTATTAAAGGCAGATGAACAATTAAGGGTTACCCTAAGCCATGTGATAACAGAATTGCGTATTATATGGCCCGATGCTAAAATAGAGGTACAGATGAACCTGGATAGCCCGGTATATTGCGACAATAAGCGTATAGCACAGCTTTTCTCGAACCTGTTGGCTAACGCGCTTACGCATGGCAAAAAGGATGCGCCTGTTAAGGTAACAGCGCTTATAAGTGATAGGGAATTTATATTAACGGTTACCAACAACGGGAAAAAGATACCGGAAGCAGCAATGTCCAGGTTATTTCAGCCATTCTCAAGGGGCGAAGTTAAACCGGGGCAACAGGGTTTGGGGCTCGGCCTTTATATTTCTTCGGAAATTGCTGCGGCACACGGCGGCTCGCTTTCTGTAAATTCTACAGACGAAGAGACAAGTTTTACGTTAAGAATACCGGCAAATTAAGGGTTAAGATATATAATGCACCAAAAGCTCCATGATCACAAAAGCGATCAAAAAGGACAGTATGGCAAAAAAAGCCCTTAAAGCATAAAATTTACGGGTAGTATTTTCCGGGTGTTCGTGAAAATTGTTAAAAGATTGTACAGTAAAAAACGACACTAAAAATGCTACGAATACAGATACAGCGAGACCGGTTACACTATCGAATAGATTGAAAAACTGCATTTTCTAAGGTGTTTTGTGCAATATACCAAATCTATTATTCGCAATAGATATATGTGTACAACTTACACAACAATATTACCAATTAGTTATTCGTAAAAGCTATAAAACTAAAAAGGCCCCGAAAACCGGGGCCTTTTAAAAATATGTTTAATATTAATTATTGATTGTCGGGTGCTTCAGATGGCAGGCCTACGATTTTATAAGCAATATTGCCATTGTTATCACGGGTTGCTTTGTAGTACACATCATCAGGTGATACAAATAAACGTTGGCCGTTAACAGTTACACCTCTTGAATCTGTAGGCAACGACTGAACCATATCACCTAACTGCAGGTCGGCAGAACCATTCCTTTGAGGAGCTGGCTGAACATCAGGTTGTTGCTGAGGGGCAGGGGCATTATTATAACCCTGATCGCCATTTGCAGGAGGGGCAGCGTTTTGGTTTTGATCATCGCCACCACCATCAGTGTTTAACTCGCCATCTTTACCGGCAATTTCATAAGCTAATGAACCATCGTCTTTAGTAACAGCTACATAATACACACCGTTTAGCTCATAATATTGCTGGCCGTTGATCACTATTGATTTAGCGCCTGAAGGCAAAGTGTTTATTTGTGCGCCAACAGGCGGTTCAACTACAGTATATTGGCCGTTATCGTTGTTATAGTAATAACCGTCGCTGTAGTAGAATTGTAAGCCGCCCCAATAGAACGGATAATATCCGTATGGAAGGAAACCTACACTAAACCCAAGGCGTGGCCAGTAAAGGCTGTTATAAAAACCGCCGTACCATAAGAAACCGCCAAGGCCAAACCTTCCGCCCCAGCCGTAACCACGGTAACCGCCACCCCAATAACCCGGGTGATATAATCCGCCACGGTAGCCGCCCGGATGATAAAATCCTGCATGGCCTGCATAGTTACCACGGCCATAAGCACCCACACCAGCATGACCGGCGTAAGCTGTACGACCATATGCACCACCACGGTATGAATTTACACTATTGGTTCTTACATTACGGTTAACGTTTACATTCCTGTTATAGGTATTACCTCTGTTGGTGTTACCCCTGTAAGCATTGCCTCTTGAAGCGTATGCTGTACGCCCGCCTCCGTTACTACGTGGGGCTGAATAAGAAGAATGGCCACCGCCACCACCATAAGAATGGCCGCCACCGCCGCCGGAAGAATGGCCGCCGCCACCATGACTGTGTTGTGCATAAGCCGGAACTGCTAAGAACAGGCACATAAGCCCGCTTAAGCTAAAAAACATCAAATTTCTATATACCCTTTTCATAATCTAATTGTATTTATTCAGCGATTGTGCTGATGGTTAATAGACGCTATAAATTTAAAAAGGTTTAATGCATCTTTACTAATTTAATTACACAAGTATCAAGCCAATACCGGATTTTGATTATAATATGATATAAATGTACAACATAATATAAAATCCGATGTTATGCTAAAAAACATTTGTACCTATAATTATACAGGTTGTTTATTTTATAAGCATATTTTATGAGTGAAACCACATTTTACCCCCTGTTTTTTAAACCCATTTACCAATACAGGCTTTGGGGAGGCAGAAGGCTTGAACACTTACTTACCGAACCGCTCCCCGAAGGGCCGGTAGGCGAGGCCTGGATACTGAGCGACAGGGAAGATCATTCCAGTGTTGTTAGCGAAGGGTTGTTTGCGGGTTATACCCTTACACAGCTTTTTACCCAATACCCTGAAAGTGTGATGGGCAAGCTTGCGGGTGATTTTGACAAATTCCCCTTATTACTGAAGTTTTTGGATTGTAAGGAAGTTTTGTCGGTGCAGGTTCACCCGTCGGACGACCAGGTGCAATACATACCAAAGGGTGATACTGGTAAAACCGAGGCCTGGGTAGTACTGGAAACCGGGGATAAAGCTTTGATCTATTCCGGCTTAAAGAAAGGTACGGATGAGGCTGATCTCCGCAAGGCATTAGACGAGCATAAAGTGGCTGATTACCTGCATAGTTTTACCCCTAAAGTTGGCGATGGTGTATTTATTCGCTCGGGTACGGTACATACGCTAACCGATGTGGTGGTTTTCGAAGTGCAGGAGAACAGCGATACCACTTATCGTTTATATGACTGGGACCGTGTTGATGCAAAAACAGGAAAACCGCGTGAACTGGACGTTGATAAGGCTATTGCCTGTATTGATTTTAGCCTGACGGATATAGGCCCCGTAAAGCCAAGGGTAGTGGAACTGAAACCTGATCTGCGCGAAAAGCTTTTTGATAACGAACACTTTGTTTTATGGCGTACACAAGGCAATAAAGAATTTACTGCCGGTGCCCAAGATGAACCACGCATATTGGTTTGTATTGAAGGAAAAGGTGACATCGTATCCTACGGGAATAAATATGCGATAAAGAAAGGCGATGTGGTTTTGATCCCCGCAGAGATTGATGAGGTGAGCATTGTCCCGCAAGGAAATATAAACCTGATTGAAATAGCCATCCCTGAAGTATAAACCCGGAATTATCGCGACAGCTAAATAATATGAAAAAATTAATTGTTTTTGACCTTGATGGTACGCTTGCAGAGAGCAAGGCATCATTGGATAAGGAAATGACTGTACTATTCAGCAGGCTGATAGATACGGTAAAAGTGGCTATTATATCGGGCGGCGACTGGCCGCAGTTCGAGAAACAGGTGTTATCAAACCTAACTAAAGAAAAACATTTGAAGAATTTATCGATACTGCCCACCTGCGGGACAAAATTCTTTCAATATAAACATGGGTGGAAAGAGCTTTATGCAGAAAATTTTACGGATGATGAAAAGAAAAAGATCATCAACTCATTGGATGATGCCATAAAGAAATCAAAGACTAAGGTTGAAAAGACCTGGGGCGAGCAGATCGAAGACAGGAACACACAGATCACCTTTTCGGCTTTGGGCCAGCAAGCACCACTGGATGCTAAAAAAGTTTGGGACCCCAACTTTGCGAAACGTAAAAAAATAAAAGCGATACTTGCTAAAACCTTGCCCGAATTTTCAGTGCAAATGGGTGGCGCCACATCTATCGACATTACTAAACCGGGGATTGATAAAGCTTACGGCATGCGCAAGCTAAAGAAGATATTAGGTATAAAGATCAGCGAGATGATATTTATTGGCGATGCATTGTTTGAAGGTGGTAACGATTATCCTGCAAGCACAACCGGGGCCGATTGTATACAGGTGCGCGACCCTAACGAAACTAAAAAACTTATTGAGGCTATAATCATGTGCCTGGGTGGAAAGCCGGTGAAGATCAAACCTACAAATGATAAAAACAATGAGTGAATTTAAAGTACAGCGTTTAGGGATGCTCATGGAGCCGGAGCCCGGCAACGAGATGGAAGTTGAGGGGGTACTTAACCCGGCGGCTGTTCGCGGCAAGGACGGGCAGTTATATTTGTTCCCGAGGATGGTTGCCAAAGGCAATTTTTCGAGGATAGGGATAGCGAAGGTAAAATTTAACGCTTCAGGCGACCCGGTTGGCGTCGAGCGTTTAGGAATTGCTCTTGAACCAACCGAACCATACGAACTAAGGCCCGGTGGCGGCGGTTGCGAAGATCCCCGCATATCCTATGTTGAACCCCTCGGTCATTATGTGATGACCTACGTTGCTTTTGGCCCGAATGGCCCGAGAATAGCAATAGCGCGTTCTAATGACCTGTTAACATGGGAAAAACGCGGGCTTGCCACCTTTGAACCCTACAAAGGGCTTGAGTTTGATGGTATAGATAACAAAGATTCAGCGGTTTTTCCTGAGCTGATCGAAAGCCCTGAAAAAGAAAAGAAATATGCCATTATCCACCGGCCATTGTTCCCGGGTACAAGCCCTGAGGAACTGGCGAAGGAACCGGATTCAAGGGAAGTGGATGATCACCGGGAAAGTATCTGGCTATCCTACAGGCCGCTGGATATGAATAACCATACTGTTATAAAGGATCAAAGGTTTACTTCACATTATCATTTGGCATTGCCGCAATTTGAATGGGAAAAACTGAAAATAGGCTGCGGTGCGCCGCCTGTTATGACTGGCCTTGGCTGGATGCTGGTTTACCATGGTGTAACTGTGGCCGATGGTGAAGGTGACGAAAAACAAAGATTAACTTATTCGGCAGGGGTGATGATATTAAATAAAGATAATCCTTGCCAAATCATTTACCGTTCGCCTGAACCCATTTTAAAGCCGGAATTGCCACAGGAAACAGTTGGATTAATAGCAAATGTAGTTTTCCCTACCGGGATAGACAGGCGCGATGATATAAGCATGCCTAACCGCTTTGATATTTATTATGGAATGGCTGATGACAGGATAGGGGTAGCGAGACTGGATGTACCGGCTGAACTGCCTGTTGCTAAGTAAACATAAAGTACTTTGTTGCACGATAGCACAAATAAGTAATTACCGGCGAGGCTAAAATATCTACGGTATAATGAATGTGCTGAACCAGCAATAAAGCAGCTACAACAAATATGGCTATTAAGCCGAATGCTTTATCCGATCTTTTCTCTAAACAAAGATAAATAAGCGTGAGCGTAGCTATATGGCCTGAAAAGAACAGGTCTTTAGTAATATTTGATTCGCCGTAAAAAACACCGGTAAGCGGGTCGCTGAGCGGTATAAGGCCAACGGGCGGATTTAGTGCCACAAAGCTAATCGTCAGCATCCGGACTAAGCAAACAACTATAAGCGCCCAAACATAATGCAGGTAGATCTCGGGTTTAAAAACCGCCCTGTATAGGATTAGCAGGCCCATTCCCCAAATGATCACGAATATGGCTACAGATACATTGTGCGGTGGTATTTGTGCTAAAACAAAATCATTTAATACAACACCGTTCCGTTGTTCAATAGAATTAAAAAAGAAGGGCAGGATAATTATGATCACAATCATGAGTGCAGAACCAACTATCAGTTTTAACCTGTTAGACATGGTGCTGCCCGCATCCTTCCAATTATTTTTTATCCTTAAACTCGAATTCTGGGGCACTTTGTGTAATATTTTGGTTGCAAAAATAATATTTACATCCAAATATTTAGTTAGCGTTAACGAGATATTAAATAATGGGAAAGTAAAATTTTAATTATAAATGCAATCATGTTGCGTTTGTGATATTATATTTGCTAAATGAAACCTGCTAAATTTACATCCCGTTTGGATAATATCGGGATGACTGCGTCCACTTTGTGTGCCATACATTGTGCCGTTGTTCCATTAATTATTACCGCATTGCCATTGATCGGACTTGGCTTTTTAGCTAACCCGTGGTTTGAGTGGGGAATGATTTTGTTAGCCTTGATTATCGGGGCATCGGCTGTTAGCTTGTCGTATATCCGGGTACACCAAAAATTGCTGCCTTTAATTTTGCTGTCTACCGGTTTTGCAATTATTATAACCGGGCATTTATTTATTACGGGTTGGATTGAAGGCATTATTGTACCTTTGGGTGGATTGACGATAGCGGCAGCACATTTTGTTAATTACAAATATGCGGGCATTTGCCATAATGCAGTCACACAGAACTCGTTAAGGCAGTTTTAGCCGGAGATTTAAAAGATAATGACAGCAATTAATCATACAAATCAATTTGAGCATTTACTTGAACAGCACCATTTAAAAAAAACAGGGCCGAGGTTAAGGGTTTTATCTATGATGGCGGATAAAAATACGGCCACGTCGCAGCCTGACCTCGAAAACCTGATGAACGATGTTGACCGGGTGACGCTTTATCGCATATTGAACGTGTTTGAAGAAAAAGGCATCATCCACAAGGTTTTTGACCTGAACGGGACAGCCAATTACGCGATATGTACCTCTAATTGCGAGGAACATTTGCACCACGATGAGCACCTGCATTTTAACTGTACAAAATGCAATAATGTATATTGCCTTGACGAGCTGCACCTGCCGGTAATTACTTTACCAAAGGGTTTTAAGGCACATGGATTTACTTTATACGCGGCAGGTACTTGCCCCAAATGCAGTGAAAATTAAACCTACTACATGAAATTAACTACCTTGAAATTTACTGCATATTGTTTTATACTATTTTGTTTCCCCATCTTAACTGCCTTTATTAACCCGCAACGGGATACTATTGATGATCAGCATTTCAGGGTACGCACCATAGTGATAGATGCCGGACATGGCGGCAAAGACCCCGGCGCGCATGGTTTAAACTCAACAGAGAAAGCAGTGGCCCTATCTATCGCAAAAAAATTGAGGGATGCCATTAATGACCAATTACCAGGTATAAAGGTAATTATGACAAGGGACGACAATACCTTTATTCCTTTGAATGAACGATCGCAGATAGCAAATGACCATCATGCCAACCTATTTATTTCAATCCATTGCAACTCATCACCGGAGGGCACCGCGCAAATAGCGCATAAGCAAAAAGGTGTGAAAGTATTGGTTTACGGTATTAAACGTAAAGGTGAGCAGCAGGAAGCCGTGCGTGAGAACTCTTCTATCTACCAGGAAAAAAATTATAAGGAAACTTATGAAAGTTACGATCCTAATGATCCCGCAAACCAGATCGTACTCAACGCTTACATGCAAAAATACCGCAAGCAGAGTATCTATTTCGGCGACCTGCTGATGAAGCAGTTTGAAAGCACCGGCGACCGTGTGACCTTAGGTGTTGCCGAGCAAAGCGTTTTAGTGCTGGCACGTAGCGGCATGCCTTCGGTGCTGATAGAGACAGGCTTTATTAATAATCCTTCGGAAGAAGACTACTTAAACTCCGCTACCGGGCAGGCAGAAATTGTGGATTCAATTGTCGGGGCGATAAAGGAATACAAGAGCCAGGTGGATAGTAAGTAGGCAGCCCCACCTAAATCCTCCCAGGTAGGGAGGACTTAACTGCACTATTTGTTAAGTTAATTGTAATTGTAAAGTCTCCCCTTCCGGGGAAGATTTAGAGGGGGCCTAATTCAAACACCAGTTGCTTAGCCCTGCCGATAGTTATTTCTGTATAACCGATTTGATAAACCGGCGTTTCCTCGTGCCTTGATGCTACAATAATTTCGGTGCCATTGGCATGCGCGCTGAACAATTCATACACTAATTCGGGGCTATTGTTGTTTTTGGACAAATGCGATAACAGCAAATGGCTCATGAACGGCGGTTTATGGGTGAGGAATAATTCCAGGGCCTGTTTATTGCTCAAATGGCCATTTCCGCCGCGGATACGTCTTTTTAAATGATAAGGGTAACCGCCGTTATCCAACATTTCATCATCATAATTTGCTTCAAGAAACGCTGCGTGGCATTTACTGAAATGGCTGATGAGATGTTCGCAGGCCGAACCAATATCAGTAAATACGCCAACGGTTACATCCCGGCAGGTGATGACAAAACTATGCGGCTCTATCGCGTCATGGAATTTTGGGAAGGCGGTTATTGTCAATTCGCCAATAATTACCGGCTGGTAAGCAATGAAATGCAATACCTCGTGATCGCCGGGACTTACGTGCAGGTATTGAAGTGTTTTTGGCGTGATATATACCGGGATCTTATGCTTTTTTGCCAGTATGGGTACGCCGCTGATGTGGTCGGAATGCTCGTGCGAGATGAATATCGCCTTCACTTTACGGATATCCAGGCCCAGCCGTTTCATGCGTTTTTCGGTTTCGCGGCAGGAGATGCCTACATCCACCAAAACCGCTTCATGCTCATTACCAATGTAATAGCAGTTGCCGTTACTCCCCGAGTTTAATGATGTAATAAATAGCGACATCCTGTTACAAATTAACCTGTTTTTAATCATAAGTTCTTAATTTTTCAATACAAAACCAATGTTATATTTGGCGGATGGATTCACCAACAACTCTACCCATATTGGATGCCCCCGAGCTGCGCGTTTTGGGCGTGCTGATGGAAAAAAGCAAAACCACGCCTGATTATTACCCGATGACGGTCAACAGCCTCATCGCCGCCTGTAACCAGAAAACCAGCCGCAAACCCGTAGTAAATTACGATGAGGAAACTGTAGTACTGGCACTTAATATCTTAAAACGCCGCGGACTCATCTCCACCGCAACCGGCGGCACCGACCGCTCTGTAAAATACAAGCATAATTTTGCCATCGTGTTCCCGGTGATACCGGCAGAAGTAGCCATCATCGGACTGCTCATATTGCGCGGCCCGCAAACGCCGGGAGAGTTGAATACCAACTCAGGCAGGTTACATGAATTTGAGTCGATAGAAGAAGTACAGGAAACCTTGGAACGCCTGGCAACAGCGGAGCCGCCATACGTTGTACAAGTACCCCGCAGGGCAGGGCAGAAGGAAGTACGGTACGTGCATTTATTATCTGGTACGCCGGACGTTACAGAGGATGATGAAGAAATGTCAGTAAAACCATCAGGTGGTTTGGAAGCCCGCGTAGTCAAACTGGAAACGGAATTAGCTGAATTAAAAGAAGCTTTTGATAAGCTGATGAAGGAGTTGATGTAGCATTATCTTTGATAATCAATAAGAAACAAATATATTTGTTATAATTTTAGCAATAATTCCTGAACCATTATGAGAGGTGTAATTTATTATTCTATAAGTAAATTTTTGATTATAGTAATATGTATCTCAATGTTTACAAGTTGTTCAAAAACGGATGTCGCTAAAACAACTCCGCCGCCTATAACGGTTAATCCCCCTTCAATAACTTCAATTACGCCTTTAAAAGCTTTAGCAACCAGCCAAATCAGTATATATGGGAGTAATTTCAGTAAAATAATTGCTGATAATAAAGTGATTGTTAATGGTATAGCAGCTACCGTTGATTCAGCGAGTACAACTGAAGTTGTTTTTACACTTCCTGCAAATTCAACAAGTGGAACAATAAAATTGACTTCAGGAAATACCACACTTACCTATTCGAATACTTTTTCAGTTATCAGTCCTGACTTGCTTAGCACATTTACAACATCAGGAGGCAGTGATTTTGAACACGTCGCTATCGATGTAAATGGGAATGCCTATGGTGATGGCGATGATAGCAATGGCGGCGTTTTGTATACAGTTAGTAAAGCAACTCCATCAGGTGTCATAAGTAATTTTGCGACAATACCCGATACTACAGCATATTTATACGGAACCGCGGTGGATAAGGCAGGAAATGTTTATGAAACTAACAAAGGCGGTAATAATTGCATCTATAAGATAACACCGACAGGTACAATCAGTATTCTAGCCGGGGGCACCGCTAAAGGCCATTCCGACGGACAGGGAAGCGCGGCAAAATTCTCTGCTTTGTGCGGTTTGGCAATTGATGCTCAAGGTAATTTATATACCAGCGATAATCATTATATACGTAAGATAACGCCTGGTGGGTTAGTTAGCACCATTGCAGGTACAGGAGCAGACGGGCACGCAGACGGGTCTGCATTATCGGCAACTTTCGGCGCTACTGAAGGTATCGCGGTGGATACTAAAGGAAACGTGTATGTAGGTGATAATAAATATTTCAATATTCGTAAGATAAGCCCCGGCGGAATAGTGAGTACATTAGCAGGAAACGGTACAGCAGGTATAGTTGATGGTAAAGGAAGCGCCGCAGAGTTCTATTACCCGCAGGGCATGGCTGTAGATGCAGCCGGGAATGTTTTTGTAAGCGACTCAAGTAGTCTTGATTATTGTACCATACGCATGATCACACAGGACGGTGTGGTGACAACATTTCTCAAAACTGTAGAGGGGGTTCCTAACCCTCAGGACGGTGGACAGGCTCCCTACGCTTCAGCAAGCTTAGCTTACTCTGATGGCCTTGGATTTGATGCTTCGGGAAATTTGTATATATGCTCTACCGAGATCACCGCTATACTTAAATTAGATTTCAAATAATAGCTCTTAGTGTGTTTCAATAGGTTTAGGTCATCGAGCTTCCACAGTCAGCATGAAAGGGCTTTTTATTTATCATCCTGAGGAACGAAGGATCTCTCTGCGTTCTTCCAATGATTTCGTTGAAATTACGCTTCCAAAAATCAATAATTCACCAATCAATAACTCAATAATTCACCTAAGCTCCCGGCGGCGCAAACACAAAATGCGTAACTAACTTATCCAAAATAACCAGGGAGGCAATGATCAGCGCTATCCCCGCAACTTCATTCAGGCGGTGAATGAGCTTTACAGAGATCTTCGCGCGTAGCTTATCGGCATAAAAGGCCTTGGTGGTATCCATGCCGAATTGAACCACCAGGATGGTTAGGAACATGATGCCGATATCGAAAGCGCGGTGTGCAGAGCCTACCTTAAATATGGTACTGGCTGCGGCAATTACCGTAACCCAGTGAAAAAGCAGGCTGGGGTTAAAGATGCACATCAGGAAGCCTTTCAAAAAATAGCCCGCGCGGTCTACCCGTGAGGGTACGGCATTGGAATAATTAACCTCGGCCTTTTTGAAGAAATAATAAACACCCAGCGAGAACAGGATGGCACTGCCTATTACGCCTGCAATGGTTTTTTGCTCTTCGGAAATATCGATGTATTGCGAGCCGAACAGGATGCCGCCTACGAATACCACATCGCTGCAAACAACGCCCAGTGCCAGGGCAACCCCCGCGTGGAAGCCATTTGCTATGCTGGTTTTAATTAAAGCGAAGAAGACCGGGCCGGTAAGAAACGTAAGGACTAACCCAAACCCGAGACCTGAAATAACAGCTTCTATCATTAATTATATGAGGTTCCGTTTTGAACAATGCGAATATGCAATTTTTATCGCTTATAAAAAGAAACTTAATGTTTAGCCAGTATTAATTTAAAAAACTGTGCGCTATTTATAAAAATTGATTTATGTTAGTGCTTTCATATTCAATTATAGCACAACCTTTATTCAACAATGGAACAAGACAAATCAAAAAGCTACGGCTCGGCATTGTATACGCTGATCACCGTTTTTTTCTTCTGGGGCTTTTCAGCAGCTTCAAATGGTGTTTTTATCCCCTTTTGCAAAGCACATTTTCATTTAACACAATTTGAATCGCAACTGATAGATTATACCTTTTATGGGGGTTATTTTATAGGCTCATTAGTTTTATATTATGCTTCGGAAATTTCCAAAGTAGATATTATGAACAAATTGGGCTACAAAAATGGTATCATTTATGGCCTTGTATTATCTGCCGCAGGTGCGTTATTAATGATACCTGCTGTAAATTCAGGCTCGTTCATGTTTATTTTAGGATCATTCTTTGTTATAGCTTTAGGCTTCTCGTTACAGCAAACTGCTGCTAACCCGTTTGTAGTTGCTCTTGGTACACCCGAAACAGGAGGTAACCGTTTAAATTTAGCCGGTGGAGTAAACAACTTTGGCACTTTGTTAGGGCCGTTTGTAATAAGCATTATATTATTTGGTAGTGCAAGCAAGCAACTACCTGCCGACCTGGTAAAAATATCAGCTATAAACGATGCATATTTAATATTGGCCGGTTTATTTATTGCAGTGGCTATATTTTTCTGGGTGTCAAAGCTACCTATAGTTACTTCAGATGAAAAGTATGAATCAAGCAAAAAAACCATCCTTCCGCTATTTGTAATATTCATCGGGTTTTGCCTTGTATTTATAGCTAAGCCATCTGCTGCGGCTACGGGTATTCCTGAATCATGGTTTGTGTACGCATCCCTTTTTATCATTTTAGTTACGTTATTTGTTTCATTATGGTTATCCAGTCGTAGTAATGAGGGCTGGGGAGCAATGCACTACCCGCAACTGATATTTGGTATGATAGCCATATTTACCTATGTAGGTGTTGAGGTGACTATACAAAGTAATTTGGGCTCGTTATTAAAGACACACGAATTTGGCGGGTATACCACAGATAAAATAGCACCCTTTATTTCCTTATATTGGGGTAGTTTGATGATAGGCCGCTGGACCGGTGCAGTAGGAGCTTTTAAACTCTCAAAAATGACCAAAAATATCCTAACCATTATTGTTCCGTTTTTTGCTTTTGGGGTAGTATTATTTGTTAATGCCAAATTAGGCGGCCTTGATGTTTCTCAATTATATATTTATGCTGTATGTGTAGCAGTCTTAATCGTAGGCTTCTTTATAGGTAACTACAAGCCGGTGCGCACCCTTGCCATATTTGGGTTATTAGGCGTAGGGACTATTATCTTAGGCCTGTTTACTTCGGGCACAGTTGGGTTATTAGCGATTGTTAGCGGCGGTTTATGCTGCTCAATTATGTGGCCTTCAATTTTTTCACTGGCCATAGCCGGTTTAGGGAAATACACCGGCCAGGGTTCATCCCTGTTGATTATGATGATCCTGGGCGGTTCCATCATCCCCCCGATACAAGGCGTATTGGCCGACCATGCAAATAATGTTGTTTCAGGCATGAGCGGCATCCATCTTTCCTACATCGTACCTGTAATTGGCTTTGCTTATCTTGCATTTTTTGCCTGGAAAGCGGGTTCAGTATTAAAGAAACAAGGTATCGATATTGACAATATGGAAGCATCGGGCGCCCATTAATTTTTTAGTATATGAGTTCATTGGTTCATTAGTTCATTGGTATTTTTACCGCTGAATTAATGGACTTTTTATTGTTGGACTTTGCAACATAGGTGTCGGTGGATTTAATCACAAATCTGTATAGCTATTTCAGGACGGGTCACTACAGGAAAAGGATGTAAACCATGATTTTTTTCAACTACTTGATTGTCAATAAAATAAAATCAATAATCCTGAAAAGTGTAAACCCTATGTAAACCATGTTTGCACCAATGAACTAATGAACCAGTGAAAAAATGAACCAAATGAAACCGTCCTTCGATCATATTTTTATGAACCTGGCGACCGACCTTGCCCAGCGCTCGCATTGTATCAAAGCGCAGGTAGGGGCGGTGCTTACAAGGGATACCCGCATTATTTCCATTGGCTATAACGGGCCACCGGCACATACACACAATTGCGATGAGGAATGGCCCGAAACCGGCTGCCCTCGTGATGCACGTGGTAGCTGTTCATTAGCCCTGCATGCCGAAGAAAATGCCATACTTTATGCCGTGAAAAATGGCGCGAAACTGGAAGGCGCGGTACTTTATACTACATTATCGCCATGCTTAGCCTGCGCGAGGCTGATCTACTCCGCAGGGATTCAACACGTGTTCTATAAAAACTCCTATGCCCAATACAAAGGTTTGCCAAGTGATGAAGGGGTGGACTTTTTAAACAGGTTTGGGGTGACGACGGAACAGTTTGCGGACTAAAGTAAAGGTTCGACCTTGCTTAATGCAAATTCCAGTTGCTGTTCAGGTGTCATATTGGTATTATCCAAAATAATGGCGTCATAAGCTCTTACCAATGGACTTTCCTTGCGTGTGGTGTCCTGGTAATCGCGGTGGGCGATGTTTTCAAAAACTTCCTGTAAGGTTATATCCGGATTTTTAACGATCAGTTCTTTATAACGGCGCTCGGCACGGACTTTCGGATCGGCGGTCATAAATATCTTTACATCCGCGTTGGGGAAAACGGCGGTGCCGATGTCTCGGCCGTCCATTACTATATTTTTTGATTTACCCATGCGCTGCTGCTGCTTTACCATCTCCACGCGCACCTCATGTATGGCCGATACGGCGCTTACATTGTCGGATACCGGCATTTGGCGTATCTCGTCCGATACTTCCTCATCATTCAGCATAATATGGGTTTCATAATCGCGCGCCTGGAAATTAAGGTGAATATGCGCAAGCGCGTCAACAATTTGTTCGTGGTTATCCGGGTCGATGTGCTTACGGAGGAAATACAGGGTAACTGCGCGGTACATGGCGCCACTATCCACATAAATAAAATGGAGCTTTTTAGCCAATGCCTTAGCCAGCGTACTTTTCCCGCAGGATGAATAGCCATCAATGGCCACCACGATATTCTTGCTCATGATGCAACTAAAGTAAAGAAATTTGTTGATTGGTTTATTGGGTGGGTGGTTGATTAAGTTGTATATTTTCTATTTTTAAGTGATTGGTTTTAGGAATGGATATATTTGCCGCCGACTATTCACTTAATCACCCCAATCAACTACTCACCATCCCCCATGAACATCAATAAAGATACCCTGCAGAAAGAGGTCAGCTATAAAACCTCGCGCAGCGGGGGCAAAGGTGGCCAAAATGTGAACAAGTTATCGAGTAAAGTGGAACTGTTGTTTTCTGTGACTAATTCATCTTTGTTTACTGATGAGGAAAAAGCGTTATTGAACGAAAAATTAGCCTCGCGTTTTAATAAAGACGGCCTGATCCAGATCATTTGTGATGAGGACCGCAGTCAGTACATCAACAAACAAAAAGCCGTCGAGAGGCTGATAAACCTTCTAACCGTATCGCTCCACATTCCTAAGATCCGCAAAATTAAAAAGGTAAGTAAAGCCGCTAAAGCGGCGAGGTTAGCTAATAAAAGGATCAATTCTGAAAAGAAGGAAAGCAGGCGGGCGAAGTTTGGTGATGGAGATTAATTAACAAACAATAGAAAATTTGTCATTGTGAGGTACGAAGCAATCGCGAACCATGCATAACCGCCGTGCAAACGTGCGATTGTTTCGTACCTCGCAATGACAAAAAAGCACTAATCACTATTTAAACCTATACAACCCCGTGATCGCCCCCCACTGATGCGATTGCACCATTTCTTTATCGTCCAAAGTGTGGAATATTACCGCAACATTAAACACAAAGCGGTTGCTGGTAAACCCAACACCAACTTCGTTGCTCAGGATAAAAGGTTCTTTATCCTCGGTGATCTCCATGCTGTTGGGGCCCTTGGGCGTAAATAAGCCGCCCTGTATGGTAGCGTCATAAGCCACATAATTTATAATGGGGTTGTAATACAGGAAAAGTTCGTGTTTGTGTAAAAGCGGTTTGGTGGTGCCACGGCTCGCTGTACTTTGCGTACTTATGGAGTTGAATAGCTGGTTAAAGTTCCCCAACCTGAACAAGGGGCCAATACCCGCGCCGCTAAAACCATTGCCCAGGTTCACATAACTGGTAAATGAAACATCGGCAAATGAACTCCTGGCCAGTAACCTGTCATATTGAGCCGAAAGGTTTATCACGAAATTATTATCTATCTGGTATTCCCAGCCGCTTGGTTTATAAAAGCCCAGGAGCTTGTGTACATAAGTTTGTACCTGCTCACCATACGCGTCAGGGCCTATCATGCCTATCTGCGCGCTTAGTTTTAAATTGCTTTCATCGCTGTATAAGTAATTCATCGTCGAGCCTACATACAAATAAGCAGCGAAGGGGCGGTCGATAAAATCAGGATGATCCACGCCATTAACATCAGCTATACTGCCTGTTTGCGGGTTGAATATTTTTTGGCCGAATTCAAATCCCAATACCTTATTCTGCATTTTAGCGCTATCTTTCACCCGCATGGCATGCCTGAAATACATAAAGTAACCGTCGGTATAATACCTGTCCGAACCCTGTAACAAGTACGAGTCATTATCTGTCTCCGCACCGATCTCGTCGGTATGCGTTTGCGCGAATAAATTGGCTGTGCAAAAAATGCAGAGGCTTAAAAGGAGTAATTTATATTTCATCAGGGGTTAAACTAAGCTGCTAAAATATAAAAAGCCCCCCGGTATTCCGGAAGGCTTTTTATAACATTTAAACATTTTATATTTTTTAGAAGGTATAGCCTATGCTAAAGCCGCCTGCGTTGATCAACCCGTAGCAGGATACGATCGGTACATAACCTATCCTGAAGTTCAAAGCGTGGTTAGGTTCATAACGGAAGCCGATTGTTGCTGTACCGGAAAGACCGGTTACAGTATCAAACTCCCAGGTAGGACTGCTATAATTATCACCTCTTGAGTTTATAAAAGTGGTACCTAAACCAAGCTCAAGGTATTTGCCATCTTTACCTAATAAGTAATTAACCTGTAGAGGTATGGTAAATACGGTGTTATTACCCGCTGCAAAATAACCTATACCTACACGGTAACCAAAACCATCTTTTTGTCCGCCTTTAAAACGGGAATCGTAGTTAATGGATATAGCTACACCCGCGCCGCCAAGTTCGGCAAATAATATTTTATTGCTTCTGTGCTTACCCGGAAGAGAGTCAACAGTATCTGTTTTAAGTTTGGTAGCAAGTAAAGTGTCTTTTTTAGCTGTCGAGTCTGTTATACCAGGCCTAACTACCAATTTAACCGGGGTGTCTATAGCTATTTTCACTGTATTGATCCCTACAGCATTTGCAAGAAACCCAGGCGTTGACCTGAAAGATGTTACACCTGCATCTACAGGTGTAGCGATTGGCCCTACAGGTGTTAAACTTTCATTTTCCGGTGCAGTGCTTACCGGTGTGTTGTCTGTCACTATAGGCGTAGTACTCTTAGTTGCAGGTGTAACACTTGCAATTACAGCTGTATTTTTAGTTGCAGATGTAACACTTGCAGTTACCGGTATAGTATTTTTGGTTACAGGCACAACAGCACGGTGCATGTAGAAAGACGGATCTGTTCGTTCAGCAGTTGATGGCGCTATATAACCTGTGGGCCTTGAGCCGGGGGCAATATATTGTACTACCGCTTTAGCCGGAGTTGTGACAACTGTAATAGTGGTTGTAGTAACGGTAGTAACTGTCTTGGTAGTAGTGGTAGTGATGCCATTCAATGTATTTGGCACCATACTCGGTGCAGCCGAATTATTTTTTTGAGCAACTGTAGTAGGCTTAGCATCATTTTGAGCGGTTGGTGACGCTGTTAAATGCGATGCCGGGGACGTTGCTAAATGCACACTATTGCTTGCCAGCAAAGCCGGTGACGCACTTGTTTGCGAAGGGGTGATTGCCGGTGAGGTAGTTGAGGGTGTTGCCGGTTTTATGCCACCGGGCCTTACAACAACAATTACCTTTTTTAAACTGTCCTGTGCTTTAACAGTAAACGGGCAAATAATAACAAATAATAATATTAATGTTATTTTGTTTGTAATAAGTTTATTCATACAAGTTTTGTTACTCAAATTTCATTTATCAGATTAGCGCATATTACGTTGGGTCTGAATAAAATGTTTCGTTAACCGTAGTATGAATTATAAAATATACTTATTTATAAAAAAATAATTTAAGAATAAAGAAAAAATATTGGCCTAATTTAATACCGCTTTTTTGTCCTCTTTTACTGTAAGGTCAAGGGCATCATCAACTTTTTGATCTAACAAGGCAAGGTTTATCACCTCGCGCATATCAGTTACATAATGGAAATTAAGTGATTTGATGTAATCCTCTTTAATTTCCAAAATATCCTTCTGATTTGATTTACACAGGATGATTTCCTTAATATTGGCACGTCTTGCAGCCAGAATTTTCTCCTTTATACCGCCGACAGGCAAAACACGCCCTCGCAGGGTGATCTCACCTGTCATGGCCAAATGTGGTTTTATCTTACGCTGTGTAAAAGCTGAGGTTAATGCCGTAAGCATGGTAACACCTGCAGATGGCCCGTCTTTTGGCGTAGCACCAGCGGGAACATGTATATGTACGTCCCATTGTTCAAATAACTTGGGGTTGATATCGAAATACGAAGCATGCGCGCGCAAGTATGCTAACGCGATGGTAGCCGATTCCTTCATCACATCGCCCAAACTGCCTGTGAGGGTTAAGTGGCCCTTACCGGGGCTTAAACTGGCTTCGATAAACAATATATCGCCGCCAACGGATGTCCAGGCAAGGCCGGTAACTACGCCTGCTACATGGTTGCCTTCGTACAGATCTTTATCATATATCGGCGCGCCAAGTATGCGTTCCACATCTTTTTTGGTTACAGCAGAACTGTAAGGTTCTTCCATAGCAATGCTTTTGGCTATGCCGCGTACTACTGAGCCTATCTTCTTTTCCAAGGCCCTTACGCCCGATTCACGGGTATAATCCTCAACTATTTTCTCCAGTACATCGGGTTTTATGGCTATATCTTTTGTTTTCAAGCCATGCGCGTCGCGTTGTTTGGGTAATAAATGCTGACGGGCGATCTCTATCTTTTCTTCAATGGTATAACCGTTAACTTCTATGATCTCCATCCTGTCGAGTAGGGCAGGTTGTATGGTGCTTAATGAATTTGCTGTCGCGATGAACATTACGTTCGACAGATCGAAATCCATTTCTACATAATGGTCATAAAATGTGCTGTTTTGTTCCGGATCGAGCACTTCCAATAAGGCTGATGATGGATCGCCCCTGAAATCGTTGCCTACTTTATCTATCTCGTCCAATATAAATACCGGGTTTGCAGCTCCGGCTTTCTTTATAGAAGTAATGATACGCCCCGGCATAGCACCAATATAGGTTTTGCGATGCCCCCTGATCTCTGCCTCATCACGGATACCGCCTAAAGCCATACGTACATACTTGCGTCCCAAAGCCTTAGCTATGGATTTGCCCAATGACGTTTTACCAACCCCCGGAGGCCCAACCAAACAAAGGATTGGCGCCTTCATATTATGCTTCAATTTAAGCACCGCCAGGTATTCGATGATACGTTGTTTTACCTTGTCCAAACCAAAGTGATCCTTATCCAATACTTTTTGGGCATTTTTAAGATCGAATTTATCCCTGGTAAATTCGTTCCACGGCAAATCGAGCAACAATTCGAGATAATTTATCTGTACCGAGTAATCAGCCGCAGCAGGATTTATCCTTGCCAGCTTATCCAGTTCTTTATTAAAGTGTTCGTTAACGTCTTTTGCCCATTTCTTTTTCTTGCCGCGTTCGCGCAGGCTATCTATTTCCAGATCGGGCGAATTACCGCCTAATTCTTCCTGTATGGTTTTTAATTGCTGGTTCAAAAAGTAATCCCGCTGTTGTTTATCCAGGTCAACCCTTACTTTGCTTTGTATCTGGTTCTTTAGCTCCAGCATTTGCAGGTCCATGGTCAGGTGTTCCAAAACCATGTTAACACGGTCGCGCAGGTTGGCCATCTCCAGTAAATGCTGTTTGGCGCTCATCTCGGCATTCATGTTTGACGATATGAAGTTGATCAAAAATGAAGTGCTTTCGATATTGCGGATAGCGATCCCAGCCTCGCTGGGGATATTAGGCGATAACTGAATAATATTCATGGCCATATCCTTAACAGACGAGATCATGGCCTTAAATTCCTTATCCTCCTTCGGCTTTATTTCTCTGAACGGGCTGATAGTTGCTTTTATATAAGGGTCGCTTTGAACTTCCTCGTTCAAAACAAAGCGTTTTTTACCCTGGATAATAACCGTAGTATTGCCATCCGGCATTTGTAGCACTTTTATAATAAGCGCTACAGTACCAATTTTATTCAACTGGTTAAAAGTGGGGTCTTCAATGACCACATCCTGCTGCGAAACTACCCCGATCATGCGGTCGCCTTTATTGGCATCGCGTATCAGTTTGATGGATTTATCCCTGCCTACAGTAATAGGGATAACCACACCGGGAAATAATACAGTATTGCGTAAAGGCAAAATCGGTAAAACATCGGGCACCTGTTCATTATTCATCTCCGCCTCATCCTCTGATGTCATTAGCGGGAAAAACTCAGAATCGTCGTTTATTATGGGTAGGGTGTTCCTTATATCGTATGGATCAAAACTCATCAATATGGCTCTTTATATAAAAATAAAACGTCATGTTGTCACCCCGATATATAACGGGGTAGCAAAAACACTATAAAACAACATTTTTTATGTACTATTGGATATGTTTCAAGACCTATGCCAAGATGTTTTATTGTTGGCGATATTAAGAATTATATTTGTAAACTACTGAATGTGTGCTTATTGCAAATTTATATTCTAAAAGCATAAAATAGGTGCTTTATTTAATTAAAGATGAAAAAAAGTCATGCTAAAAATCTATATTCTAAATTAATTTTTTTGCACAATTCATGTTTACCTCATAATAATTTGTTGCAAATTCAGTTTAAGTTATATTATTTTGTTACAGATTAACAACGGATGAAGCTATCGATCCTCGTATCGTTACTGGTAATATCTTCTTTTGACGCGACCTACGCCCAAAATGCCTATGTTAAATTGGGGCAGCAGGCGTTTATGGACGGTGATTTTAAATCTGCCATACAACAACTGGAAAGGGCATGCAGCGTTGATTCCACCGATGCCAACGCCCTGTGGATGCTGGGTTATTCCTATTATCACAGCGATAATTACAAAAAATCCATTGCAGCATACACCAAAGTAATCGCCATAAAACCAACTGATGCCTCTGCCTATTATTACCGGGCGAAGGCAAAAAGCTATTTGGCAAAAGATAATACACTGCCACCTGCTGATAAGGAAAGATATTTATTAGGAACGATATTCGACCTGACCAAGGGTATTGAAATAAATTCCGACCCGAACGATATTAAATTTTACCAGAACAGGGGTATCGCTTATCGCGATTACGGTATATTCAAATTGCAGCCTAACGCGCACTTTTATGATAAAACACGCGGCATAAATTCCTTAAAAGCTTCTATTGCCGACCTGGAAAAGGTTTTGACCATGGATCCTTCCCGCAGCGATATTTCCTCTCTTATCGATTTTTCCAAAGGGAAATTGGCCGATTTGGATACCCATCGCTAATTTAACGATCCCTTAATATCGTAATTATTTACGCCCAAAAATCTTACTCTTTGTGATTTCTGTACCAGGTATAATGAGTCGGGGAAATAAGTCAGTTTTTCACGTGTGATGTAAAAGTAATGCTGTAGGTCTCGCCTGGGTTTAGCGTTGACATCATAGGTGTCATTCACTATCATCATATATTTCACTTTCCCGTCCGCTAATTTTATCAATATCTCACGTGTAACCAGTTCCGGTTCCAATGCCTTATAAATAAGCAGGTCGCTATCCTTTAAAACACTATAGCTGTTTCTCCAGGCGGGTTTATTAATGTCTGATTGCCTGAAAAGGCTGAGCTCTATGTTCCAGTTTTCGATGTGTAATTTTTTACTTTCAGTAACGCCGTTATGCGTTACTGATTTATTAACTGACGGGTTTGCTTTTGTTAAACGTGCCGATTCGTTTTTAAAGTAACCATCCAGGTCAAAATACTTTAACCCCGCACTGGTTTGTTTTATACCGGGCTTGCAAGCCGTAACCATTAAGGCGGCGCTTAATATTACAGTAAATAACGTTTTTGATCTATACCAGTACATCCCCGCTCATTTCCTTAGGTATTTCTACACCTAAAAGGTGCAAAACAGTAGGGGCAATGTCGCCCAGCTTGCCGTCTTTTACCACTTTTACATGATCATCAATAATAATACAAGGCACTAAATTGGTTGTATGTGCCGTATTAGGGGTGCCGTCATCGTTTATCATGTAATCGGCGTTGCCATGGTCGGCCAAGATAATAAAGGAATAACCATGGGCTATGCCGGTTTCAACCACAGCTTTAGTGCAGGCATCTGCTGTTTCGGCGGCTTTAACCACAGCACTAAATACACCGGTATGGCCCACCATGTCGGTATTGGCAAAGTTTAGCACAATAAAATCAGGCCAACCGCTTACCAGTTCCGGGATAATGGCATCACGAATACCTTCGGCGCTCATTTCAGGTTGCAGGTCATAAGTAGCTACTTTTGGCGAAGGCACTAACAGGCGTTTCTCATTAATAAATTCCTTTTCGCGGCCGCCTGAGAAAAAGAAGGTTACATGCGGGTATTTTTCAGTTTCAGCAATCCGTATTTGATTTTTTCCTGCTTCTTCCAAAACTTCACCCAGTGTTTTAGTCAGGTCTTCTTTGGTAAATATCACTTTAACACCTTTAAAGGTATCGTCATAAGTGGTCATGGTGATATAATGAAGATTCAGCGGGTGCAGGTTATATTCATGAAAGGATCTTTGAGTAAGTGCGATAGTGATCTCGCGCCCCCTGTCGGTCCTGAAATTAAAACAGATCACCACATCGCCATCCTTTATCACAGCGACCGGCTCACCATTTTCAACATGCACTATCGGTTTTATAAATTCATCGGTTACACCATCAGCGTATGATCTTTTGATGGATGCCAGTATATCTTCCGAAGGTGTGCCTTCTCCATTAACCATCAGGTCATAAGCCAGCTTAACACGCTCCCAGCGGTTATCCCTGTCCATAGCATAATAGCGCCCGATAATCGAGGCTATTTTTATAGGCGTAGAGGCGATGTAATTCTGCAATTCGGTCATATATCCGATGCCTGATTTTGGATCGGTGTCCCTGCCATCTAAAAAAGCGTGGATATAAACATTTTGCAGTCCATAAGCCCCGGCGGCATCGCATAATCCCCTCAGGTGGCGGGTGTGTGAATGTACACCGCCATCGCTCACCAAACCGATGAAATGCACGGAACGGTTACTGTTTTTAGCGTATTCAAAGGCTTCTTTTATCACCGGGTTTCCGGGTAATTCGTTATCGTCAACTGCTTTATGTATGCGGCCCAGTTCCTGGTAAACGGTACGGCCCGCGCCCAGGTTCATATGCCCGACCTCGGAGTTACCCATTTGTCCTTCAGGCAATCCTACCGCCATGCCCGATGCTTCCAGTTTAGAATGCGGGTATTTTTCAAGCAAGGAATCAAAAAATGGCGTATGAGCGGCCAGTATAGCGTTCGACTCATCATTGCGGCCATAACCCCAGCCGTCGAGTATAATTAATGCGACTTTTTTCTGTTTTTCCACAAGGCAAATATAGGTAACGCCCTACAATTGCCGCATGATAATATTTTGCATTTTTCGCTGTTACATTTTTTGTCTATATTTCCTGTACCATCATGAAGCGCAGATACCTGTTTTTGTTTATACTGCTGTTCGGCATAATACCGGCCGTGAACGCCGATCCTATCGATGGCGTGGTATGGCTTATTAAACAGGGGAATATGACGCGGTTATCGCAGTTGTTTGAGTCGACAATGGAAATTAGCCTTAATAACCAGGAAGATACCTATTCAAGGGCGCAGGCAACCACTTTGTTAACTAAATTTTTTGACGAACATAAACCGGTTAAAATAACCTTATTGCACAAGGTAAATACTAATCAAAAATTCCTTTTTGGTGTGGCGATCATGAACAGCAGGAATGGAAATTATCGTATTGCCTATACTTTTAACGAGATCGGAGGCAGTATGAAGATCATTGAAATGCGGATCGACACCGAAAAAGGTAAATAATCCTTTAATTGTTTTTACTTTTGCCCCATAAAAAAGTACAAACTTGGATAAACAGTATATCGACCAATTTATCACCGCCTCATTGCAGGAGGATGTCGGCGACGGCGATCACACCTCACTGGCGACCATTCCAAAAGAAACCACAGGGAAAGCAAAGCTTTTAGTTAAGGACAGCGGCATTTTAGCGGGCGTTGAACTGGCCATTGAGATATTCCGCATAGTGGATGATCAGCTTAAAACCAACGTTTTTATTAATGACGGCGCGAAAATAAAATATGGCGACGTTGCTTTTGAGGTAGAAGGCAGCGCGCAAAGCATATTAAAAGCCGAACGCATTGTGCTTAACTGCATGCAGCACATGAGCGGTATTGCCACAAAAACACGCGAAGTAGTGGACGTTTTAAAAGGCACCAATACCAAAGTGCTGGATACCCGCAAAACTACGCCGGGTTTGCGTTACCTTGAAAAATGGGCAGTGCGTATTGGAGGAGGCGTAAATCATCGGTTTGGTTTGTACGATATGATATTGATAAAGGATAATCATGTGGATTACGCAGGTGGTATTAGTGAAGCGATAGAAGGCGCGCGCAATTATCTAACAGAAAATCATAAGAAACTGGCTATAGAAATAGAAGTACGCAATATTGAGGAAGTGGATGAGGTACTGCAAACCGGCGGTGTTGACCGTATATTGCTTGACAATTTTAATTTTAGCGACTTGAGCGATGCTGTTGATATGATTGAGGGAAGGTATATAACAGAAGCTTCCGGGGGCATTACCATTGATAATGTGCGCGAATACGCTGCCTGTGGGGTTGATTATGTTTCAATTGGAGCCTTAACACATTCCGTTAAAAGCCTCGACCTTAGTCTAAAGGCAGTGAGTTAGAGATTAGAGACCAGGGGTTAAATAAGAATTAATAAACCATACAATGTTTTACTAATCTCTAATCACCAGTCTCTAATTAACTATATTAATAACCTCTAATTAACTAAAAAAATATTAATATTGTAGAGAGATGATATCAATCTATTCGATTTCAGCGCTCATACTGGCCTATTTGCTCGGATCTATCCCCACTGCGGTTTGGATAGGGCAGGCATTTTTTGGCGTGGATGTACGCGAATACGGAAGCGGTAATGCCGGTGCCACCAATACTTTCAGGGTATTAGGTAAAAAAGCGGGCATCCCCGTAATGCTGATCGATATTTTAAAAGGTTGGGCGGCTACTAACGTTGCTTATTTCATAGGTGTATCCATAACCGGTGCTTATGACTCGCCTAACTATATGAACTACGCACTCGCGCTGGGTATTGCCGCGGTTATGGGTCACTTGTTCCCTATATTTGCAGGGTTTCGTGGTGGAAAAGGCATAGCCACACTTTTTGGGATGATATTGGCCATCAACCTGCCCGCAGCTTTATTTTGTGTAGGCATTTTCTTGCTTGTTCTGTTTGTTACCCGCTATGTGTCATTGGGTTCAATAATGGCCGGTTTTGCTTATCCTATCGCGGTAGCCATAATTTTCCCCATATCGCGCCCGGTCATAATTTATGGCATGTGTATGTGCCTGCTCATCCTTGTTACCCACCAAAAAAATATCGAGCGGCTGTTAAAGGGAACTGAATCTAAGGTTAACCTTTTTAAGAAGAAGACCGCCTAACTTATTCTGTTTATCAATGTTAATGTAACACGATGAGCAATCCCCGTTTCTTAAAAGCCAAATGGACTAACCTTTTAATGCTCAACTATGAAGTTGATCCTGAGATATTAAAACCGTATTTACCGGCTTACACAGTGCTTGATCTTTGGCAGGGTAGAGCTTTGGTAAGCATGGTGGGTTTTTTATTCCGGGATACTGCTGTGCTTGGTATTAAATGGCCATTTCATATCAATTTTGAGGAGGTCAACCTGCGTTTTTATGTGCGGCATTTTGATGGTAAGGAATGGAAGCGGGGTGCTGTTTTCATTAGCGAGATCGTCCCTAAACATCTGATCGCGATTATCGCCAACACTTTATACAAAGAACATTATAAAGCGATGCCAATGCGGCACAGCATTAGGCCCGGAAACGATGATACTAAATTTCTTTATGAATGGAAATTGAATGAACGCTGGAATAAATTAGGAGTAACCGTAAATAACCGTACAGAACCTATCCTCGCAGGCAGCCCGGAGGAATTTATTTTTGAGCATTATTGGGGTTATAACTCATGGAATGATAAGGTCACCATGGAATACCAGGTGGAACACATCTCTTGGCAGGTTTGCCAGGTAAAAGACCCGGTATTTGAAGCGGATATTGAAGCTTTATATGGAGAGGAGTTTGTTCCCTATTTAAGTATAAAACCTTATTCTGCTTTTTTCGCGAAAGGCTCGGAGATCAGTGTGCGAATGGGCGCTAAATTGACATCTGCCCAATACCTCCAAAATAGCCTTTGCTTTCAATAAGCATTCTTCATATTCCTGTTCCGCATCCGCATGGTAGGTTATAGCGCTGCCGACCTGGAATGATAGATATTTTTTAGCCAAATTGTAGATTAGCGACCTTATTACCACGTTAAAATCAAAATCACCATCGGGACTAAAGTACCCCATCGCTCCAGAATATACACCGCGTTTGGTACGCTCATATTGTTCCATCAGCCGCATGGCGCTAATTTTTGGCGCACCGGTCATGCTGCCCATGGGGAAAGTGTATTTTATAGCATCGATAGGGGAAATATCATCCGCAATTTCACAAACGACTGTCGATATCATCTGGTGTAACTGGTTGAAACTGTAAATACCAAACAATTCTTCGGTCATCACACTGCCCTTTTTCGCTGCACGTGTAAGGTCATTCCGCACCAGGTCTACGATCATTACATTTTCCTGGAGTTCCTTGGTGTGGTTTCGTAGTTGTTGCTTAATGGCTTCGTCTTCTTCAGCTGTTTTGCCTCGTTTTGCGGTGCCTTTTATGGGTTGAGATATTAATTTTTTGCCACGTTTGGCTAAAAAGCGCTCAGGAGATGCAGATAATATATAATTCCCGTTCCATTTAAAAAATCCGCCGAATGGATTAGGGGATACGTTATTCAAGTCAAGAAAAACACCCAGCGGATCGATCTCCGCATTCTCAGCAAAAAACTCCTGGCAAAAATTGGTTACATAAATATCCCCGCGACTGATGTGCTGCTGTATTTTTTTAACCGTGTTTGTGTACTCCGGTTTAGTAAAACGGCTTTGCAGGTTTAATTTTTCTGTTTTTTTGGATGGATAGTTTTCAGATTGCAGTTCGATGGCCTCAAATATTTCACCTGAATTTTCTCCTGTTATTTCGATCTCACTGCCCCTTATAATAACCAGGATCTCCGGCGCAAAAAAATAAAGATCGGGTAGCTTAAGTTCATCAATATTAGCAGAGGTAAGTTGCTCCAATTCGTTTTTTAGGTCATAGCCAAAAAAACCCGTTATCCAGCCGGGATTTGCGAGGCGTAAAGCTGTTAACTGTTCAAATGCGTTACCTGCGTTGGCTGCCAATTCATTTTTAGCCCCAATAGCTATCAGGGTATCAAATTTGGAATAGGGGTCATTAAAATTATTGGAATCGAGATAACAAACCACATCAAATTTATTGGCCCATAGCAAGGCTTTTTGTTTGAATGATCGTGTGTCTGTATGTTGAAATATCACTTAGTAAAAGTAATCAACTAAAACAAAAAAGGCCCCGAATATCGAAGCCATTAAATTTAAAAAAGCCCCCTCCTTCGGGGAGGGGTTGGGAGGGGTTAATACAGCACCAAAGTCTGCACCCTGTCTGGCCCAACAGACAAATATTTAACCGGCACACCCAATTCTTTTTCCAAAAATGCGATGTAAGATTTCAATTTAGCAGGTATCTCAGCTACTTTGGTAATTCCTGTAATATCCTCATGCCAGCCATCTATTTCTTTTAATATGGGAATGGCTTCTACCGCGCAAATGTCATAAGGCATGTAATCTATCTTTTCGCCCAGGTAATCGTATTGGGTACAGGCATATATTTTCTCGAAACCGCTTAATACATCAGCTTTGGTCATTACCAGTTGGGTAACGCCATTCAGCATAATCGCATATTTTAATGCGGGCAGATCAATCCAGCCGGTACGGCGTGGCCTGCCGGTAGTGGCGCCAAATTCATGTCCAATGCGGCGCAATTCTTCTCCTGTTTCATTATTTAATTCAGTAGGGAAGGGGCCGCCGCCAACACGGGTGCAATAGGCTTTAAAAATGCCGATCACTTCGCCTATTTTATTTGGCGCGATACCTAAACCTGTACAGGCACCTGCCGTGGTAGTATTTGATGAGGTAACAAATGGATATGAACCAAAATCAATATCGAGCATAGTACCCTGCGCGCCTTCAGCCAACACTTTTTTGCCTTCCTTTAAATAGCCGTTCACATAATGCTCTGAATCAACCAGCGGGAATTGTTTTATCAGCTCAACGGCTTCAAAAAACGCGGCTTCACGTTCCGAAAAATCATCCACGTGGCCATATAGGGCGGTTAACATGGAAGTATGCTTGTCAGCCAGTTTTTGGTAGCGTTCCTTAAAATCGGGCAGGGTGATATCGCCGATGCGCAAGCCATTACGGCCTGTCTTATCCATATAAGTTGGGCCAATGCCCTTTAAAGTAGAACCAATTTTGCCTTCGCCCATCTTTTTCTCGGATGCGGCATCCAATAACTGGTGGGTGGGTAATATCAGGTGTGCTTTTTTAGCGATCACGAGGTTCTTTTTCGCTAACAGGTCGTGCCCGGCAGCCTTAAGCTTATCTATTTCTTTTTTTAGGGTGATGGGATCGATAACTACACCATTGCCTATCAAGTTCATGGTATTATCAAAAAATATACCTGAAGGAATAGTATTCAGGACAAACTTTTTGCCGTCAAATTCCAAAGTATGACCGGCATTCGGTCCGCCCTGGAAACGCGCGATCAGGTCGTAACCTGCGCTCAGTACATCAACAATTTTTCCTTTTCCTTCATCGCCCCACTGGAGGCCTAATAATACATCAACAGCCATGTATAAATAATAGAATGTTATTGAAAGGTGACAAAGTTATATTTTTCTGTCACAAAAACCGGCCCTAAGTTTTTCACAATTGCCGTATAAATTTAAGGAGTGGTGCTTTATCTCAAATTTTAGCAAACTGCCCATCATGCTTTGTATCTGCTGTATGCGCGGGTCACAAAATTCAACTACTTTTCCGCAATCAATGCAAATAATGTGGTCATGCTGCTTATAACCGTATGATTTCTCGAACTGCGCCATATTCTTGCCAAACTGGTGTTTGGTAACCAGGTCGCATGATACTAAAAGCTCCAATGTGTTATATACCGTTGCACGGCTCACGCGGTACTTTTTATTTTTCATGTGGATATATAACGACTCCACATCAAAATGGTCGCTGCGTGAATAAATTTCTTCGAGTATGGCGAAACGTTCAGGGGTTTTCCTGAGGTTCTTATTTTCAAGGTAAGCCTCAAAAATCTTTTTAACCAATGCTATGGTTTCAACCTGCGACATATTGAACTATTAAAGATCAAAGGTAGTGTTTTTTAGTAATTGGTTGATGATGTTGATTAAGTGAATGGTTGGTTAAAAGTAAAATAAAACTCACCCAATCCAACTACTCACTGCTTAACTATATTAAGATGCTTTCTCTATTTCCGAATCAAACCGGGTAACCATATTAATGCCCTTGATCATTTTTATTTTTTTGATAAGGTTATCCAAATGCTGGGTGTCGTTTACATAAACCATAATGGTGCCTTCAAAAATACCGTTATCACTATCGACGGTAATGGAACGTATATTCACCTTGAAATCATTGGAGATAACCGTGGTTAACTGGTTTATCAATCCAACCTCATCAATACCTGTAATCCGCAGGCCGGTTAAAAATGCCAGTTCCTGCTGGTTAGTCCATTTGGCCTTAACTATGCGATAGCCATAGTTGGCCATTAGCTTAGCCGCGTTAGGGCAATTGGTGCGGTGTATCTTTATGCCGTCGCCAACGGTTACAAAACCAAATACATCATCGCCGGGGATTGGGTTACAGCAATTGGCCAGCTTATAATCAATTTTCTGCATATCCTCACCTATCAGCAATATGTCAGTATCCTTAGCCTTAATATTCCTGATCAGGCTTTGTACCTGCTCGGCTTCTATCTTGTCCTGCGGTTTGTTCTCAATTACTTTTTCCGATGCCAGGTATTCCTTCAGGTCCTTCATGTCGATGGTTCCCCTGGCAACTTCAAAAAACAGGTCGAGGGTTGAAGATAACTTGAAAAAATAACTCAGCTTATGGATGTTTTCGGAGTTATAGGTGATCTTTAATGATTTTAGTTTACGCTCCAATATCTCCTTACCCTGCTCTGCTATTTTGCGTTTTTCTTCTTTTAAAGCCGACTTTATTTTGCCTTTTGCCTTAGCGGTAACCACAAAACTTAACCAATCCTCTTTAGGTACCTGCTTGCTTGAAGTAATGACCTCCACCTGGTCGCCGTTTTGCAGTTTATAGCTTAATGGCACCAGTTTGTGGTTCACTTTAGCGCCGATACAACTGGCGCCAACATCAGTATGTATCTCGAAAGCGAAATCAAGCGCGGTAGCATTTAAGGGTAATTGTATCAGCGCGCCCTTCGGGGTGAAAATGAATATCTCGTCCGAGAACAAATTCATCCTGAAATCATCTAAAAAATCCAGCGCATTTGATTCCGGGTTTTTCAACAGGTCGCGTACCTTTTGCACCCATTGATCAAGGCCGCTATCGGTAGATGACTCTTTGTATTTCCAATGCGCGGCAAAACCCTTCTCAGCTATCTCGTTCATGCGTTTAGTGCGTATCTGTACCTCAACCCATTGCCCGCGCGGCCCCATTACCGTGGTGTGTAACGATTCATAACCATTTGCCTTTGGAGATGATATCCAGTCGCGCAACCTGTCGGGATTGGGCCGGTAAAGATCGGTAACTATGGAATAAGCCTTCCAGCAGTCTGCTTTTTCACTTTCCGGGGTACTGTCCAATATTACCCTGATGGCGAAAAGGTCATAAACTTCCTCAAAAGGGATGGCCTTTTTCTTCATTTTGTTCCATATGGAATGGATAGATTTCGGCCTGCCAAATATATCGACAGTTAAGCCCTGGTCTTCAATTACTTTTTTTACCGGATCGATAAAATCACGGATGAATTTCTCCCGCTCTGCCTTTTTTTCGTTCAGCTTATTTTTTATGAATTGATAAGTCTCCCGCTCCATATATTTCATGGACAGGTCTTCCAGTTCTGATTTTATAGCATATAAGCCTAAACGATGGGCGAGGGGCGCGTATAAATAGATAGTTTCTGATGAAAGTTTAAGCTGCTTATCGCGCGGCATAAACTCCATGGTACGCATGTTATGCAGGCGGTCGGCCAGTTTTATCAGTATCACCCTAACATCATCTGCCAGGGTAAGCAGCATTTTGCGGAAATTTTCAGCCTGTAATGAGCTATTGGTATCAAATACGCCCGAAATTTTGGTGAGGCCGTCAATTATCTTGGCGACTTTCTTTCCAAACTCCATCTCAATATCGTCCAGCGTAACGTCGGTATCTTCAACCACATCATGTAATAAGGCACAAACAATAGAGGTGGTACCCAGGCCTATTTCTTCCGCAGCGATTTGTGCTACAGCAATAGGATGGTATATATATGGTTCGCCCGATTTACGGCGCATGGCCGCATGGCTTTCCAATGCCATATTAAAAGCCTTGCGTATCATCTGTTTATCACCTTTTTCAAGCGTTGATTTACAGGCACGCAGCAAAGCACGATATCGTTTTAATATCTCGTTCTTCTCAACTTCCAGGTCTATCACTAATTCTTTCATCTATATAGATCCTAACGAAACTATCTTTAAAAAATAGTCGTTTACTTATATTTAACACAGGTAATTGTAAAATACAAAATAATTTGCATTATTTTTGTATTACGTAAAATTATGAAATTTATTGGTTGTTTGGTTTTGTTTTGTTTTGCTGTGGGAATTGCTAATGCCCAGGCGCCAAAACTTGTACCCCCCAAAGCGGGCAAAAATGATACCATACTATCGTATTTAACGGTATTTGACGGGCAAATGATGCCCTGGGTGGTTGCAGGTGAAGTTAAAATCGTAGACAGCCGTATATTTAAGGACCAGGCCGACAGGGATAACTATAACCGCCTGATTTACAACGTGAGAAAGGTATGGCCCTATGCCCGTTTTGCAGGTGAGCGCTACCAGCAATTACAACGTGATTTGGCTATGACCGCCGATAAAAAGAAGCAAAAACAATTGATAGCCACCTGTGACGACCAGATAAAAGACATGTTTAAGCGTGAGGTTGAAAATATGACAATAAGTCAGGGCGAGGTTTTGATAAAACTGGTGGACCGCGAGACAGGCAATACCAGCTATGACCTTGTTAAACAATTGAAAGGTGGCCTGGATGCTTTTATGATGCAGTCGGTAGCACGGTTGTTCGGCCATAACCTGAAGGAAACTTACGATACTGAGGAAGACAGGGACATTGAAGCCATCCTTCACCAGTATGGCTATGATACCGTTACTTATTAATAATGGATAACTTCTCCATCTACCAATTCGACGTTCAAAAAATTGACGGCGAAGAAAAACATCTCTCCGATTATAAAAACAAAGTGCTTCTGATAGTAAATACTGCTTCAGAATGCGGTTTTACACCCCAATTGAAGGATCTTGCAGATCTGAAAACTGAATTTAAAGATACTGATTTCGAAATATTAGCTTTTCCTTCAAATGATTTTGGTGGGCAGGAGCCCTTGAATGGTGAAGCGATAACCACGTTTTGTGAAAGTTTTGGTGCAAACTTCCCCATATTTGATAAAATCAGGGTGAGGGGGCCTTACGCGCATCCTTTATATAAATTTTTTAGTGATAAAAAACAGAATGGGAAATTCAGCGCTGTGCCGCGCTGGAACTTTCAAAAATTTTTGATAGATAAGGAAGGGAAAGCAAGCGATTTCTTCTATCCCTTTACCAAACCAAATTCTTCAAAAGTGAAGAAAAAAATAGAGCGCCTGCTGGCCGGCAAAAAATAACATGACGAAATTAGATATACTGATTTTACCCGTCCACCCCGATGATGCCGAACTTGGATGCGCAGGTACAATATTAAAACACGTTGCATTGGGCAGGAAGGTAGGCATAGCAGACCTTACGCGCGGTGAATTAGGTACCCGCGGCTCGGCAGAGATACGTGAAAAAGAGGCTGCCGCCGCAGGCAGGATATTGGGATTAACAGTAAGGGAAAACCTGGGCATACCCGATGGTTTGTTTCAAAATACGCCGCCATACCAACTAAAAATAATTGAGGTTATCCGTAAGTATCAGCCTGATATTATTATCACCAACGCCTATCATGACAGGCACCCCGACCATGGCCGGGCCAATGAATTAGTGGAAACAGCAGCCTTTTTATCAGGTTTGCGTAAAATAGAGACTTCTTACAAGGATGAACCGCAGGAAGCGTGGCGGCCTAATATGGTGCTGCATTTTATACAGGACCGCTATATAGAACCTGATATTTTGATTGATGTAACCGAATTTTGGGATAAAAAAATTGAAAGTGTGATGGCTTATGGTTCCCAGTTTTTTAACCCCGGGTGGAACGAGGATGAGCCGCAAACCTATATATCATCCCCTGCATTTATAAAAATTGTTGAGGGCCGTGCCATGGAGTTTGGAAAAAGCATACAGGCAACTTATGCCGAGGGGTTTACTTCGAGGAAAATATTAGGAGTAGATAACTTATTCTCGTTATTATAGTAAAGGCTGTTAAACAGCAATGTATTCAAACCTGTTATTGTCGTGGTTTCTTTCTCTCCTTAGCTTATTTTCATTAGCCAGTTTTAGCAGTATGCCCGATAATTCTGAGGTTCTGAATTCAGAATCAAATTTATCTTTACAGTAGGTAGCTATAGCAGATATGGAACGGGGGATATTGAAAAAATCAGAGCTTAGCAACTGGTTTAATATTTTGGTAGCGCCCGGTTTTTTCCGGTGATCTTCGTAAAATTGATCATCGCCGTTTGTGCCTGCCTTTTTGTGATCCTTTTTATGCAACACATCTAAATGCTCATTGTCATTTTTCTCAAAATCAACCATTGCATCCAATAGCCGGTCGATTATTTTTAACTGAACAGCTTCTGATTGAAATGAATTTACTACTTCTGAGACTTCGCTTAATTGCTTTTTTAATTTTTCGATATGTTTACTCATAATAATTGCGGCTGATGTATTTTATATATACTACAGTATATAATATGCTTAATAATTAATTGTTTTCGCAGAGAAAAAATTAATTGTCGGGGCCAATTAATTAGAGGTTTATTAAGTTTGGATGCGATTATAGGACTTTTTTAACTAAAAAAGCCCCTATTTATATTTAAATAAGGGCTTGTAGCAATATTATTACATTAAACTATAGCTTAGCTACTATTTTTCTAAGTATTGTGAGGCCTTCGTCAATATGTTTTTGTTCAATAATAAGTGCGGGCCTAAAGCGGATACTCTTATTTCCGCAACCAAGGAACATCACATTCTCCTCTATCCCGGCTTCGATAAAACCATCGCGGATAGTATGATTAGGGAAATCAAAGGCGGTTAATAATCCTTTGCCGCGTATATTGCTCATCACCGGGTATTTCGAGGCGATATCGGTTAGTTGATCCTGTAGGTATTCGCCCATTTTTGCGGCGTTATCGCACAGGTTATCTTCTTCAATAATTTCCATGATCTTTGATGAACGCACCATATCAACCAAGCTTCCGCCCCAGGTTGAATTAATACGGGAAGATACCCTGAATACATTATTTTCAACCTCATCCACACGGTTGCTTGCCAGTATGCCGCATACCTGCATTTTTTTACCAAACGCAATGATATCCGGGCGCGCCTTTTCGCCAAAATGTTCATGACACCAGAATTTGCCGGTAAGGCCAACGCCGGTTTGTATTTCATCATAAATCAACATGGCTTCGTTTTCATCAGCCAAAACCCTCAGCTGCTCCATAAATTCACGGCGCAGGTGATTGTCGCCGCCTTCAGATTGTATAGGCTCTATAATAATGGCGCAAACATCATCCTTATTGGCTGCAAAAGCTGTTTTTATCTGGGCGATGGATAATGCCTCGCGCTGTAAAAGGTCCTCGTGGTTAGCCTCAGAAAAAGGAAAATTCATATATGGAACTGATACTCTCGGCCAGTCGAACTTGGCGAACCATTTGGTTTTTGAAGGATGTGTATTGGTCAGGCTTAAAGTATACCCCGATCTGCCGTGGAAGGCATGTTCAAAGTGGATCACTTTAAAGCCCTTTTCCTTCGTGTAGCCCTTCGCAAAATTTTTCTGTACCTTCCAGTCCATCGCTACTTTTAAAGCGTTCTCAATGGCTAATGAGCCGCCTGCGATGAAGAATGCATGCGGCAGGTAATCAGGAATGCCAACCCTGTCGAAAGTGTCCACAAACTGGGCGTATTGGGTAGTATATATATCCGAGTTCGACGGGTTGGTTAAAGCCGCCATCATCAGGTTCTTTTTGAACTCTTCGTCGTTCACCATTTTGGGGTGATTATAACCTAATGGCACCGAAGCAAAGCAGGTAAAGAAGTCGAGCAGGGTGCGGTTATGTTTCGCATCATGAATATAAACGCCTTTACTTTTTTCCATGTCGAAAGTAAGGTCGAAGCCATCGGCTAAAATGTGCTTGCTTAATGTATTTTGTACATTTTCAGGAGATACAAGAAGGTTATACATAGTTTATTTGGTTTGTACAAATTTACTAAAAACCGCTTAAAAACAACAATTTAAGCACTTTTTGAACCGAATGAACAAAAAGTAACTTTAAATAAACTAAAGTTAGTTTTTGAACCAAAGTTATTTTTGGTCAAGGCAATTTAATGTGCAGATGTGCAAATATGGAGATGTGCAGATGTGAAAATTCTGCGTGAAAAAGAGTAAATATGCAGATGTGCAAATGAGTAAATGTGCAAATATGATGAAAGCGTGAAGACCAAACCAAAATCTGCACATTTGCACATCCGCACATCTAAAATTTACCCTTCATACCCAGAAGCCCCAACAATCCCCCGGTATGAATGGCCAATATTTTGTTCCCCGGTTTAAAATAACCCTTTGCGGCCAGGTCATACACGGCATAGAGCATCTTCCCGGTATAAACAGGTTCTATTAATATTCCTGTATTTGCTACGAAGGATTTAATGAATGCTATAAGTTCAGCATTCACTTTTGCATATCCTCCAAAATCATAAGCAGTGTGCAGGGTGTAATCAGCAGGTGCGCTTAAATATTTATCTATCTCACCCCTCATAAAACTACCATTCTTAAATACCGGCACCGCGTTGAATTGGGTATTTAGGCCATGTGACTGTAAGCCGTTTATGATCCCCGCTGCCGTAGTTCCCGTTCCGCAGGCGCAAAAAATATGATCGTAAGTTTCTGTCAGTTCATTCGCCAGTTCGGCGCAACCTTTGGCGCCATCTGTTCCCGCTCCGCCTTCATCTATAAAAAAAGCATCGGTATCATCAGAAAAATATTTATTAAACACTGCAGGTTTATCGCGGTAGCTTTCCCTGTCGGTAAATATAAGGTTCATGCCATGCAGGCGGCATAAAAGCAGGGTGTCATTTTCAACTTCTTCACCACGCACAATGCCTGTTGACTTAAAACCAAATTTAGCCGCTGCTGCTGCTGTAGCTAATAAATGATTGGAATATGCCCCGCCAAAAGTCACCAAATGTGTTTTGCTGGCGGCAGATGCTGCTTTAAGGATATATTTCAGCTTGCGCCATTTATTGCCCGATATCATGGGATGGATCAGGTCATCGCGTTTGATGTAAACACTGATGCCCTTATCCTCAAATAATTGATCTTTTATTTGCTGAACGGGGCTGTAAATTTCAACGTCTGTCTTCATTTAAAAACTAAAACCGATCCCCCCGGTAATTGAGCTATATTGTGCATAGCTGTAAGCAAAATAAATACTGAAACCAAGATTGATCTCGAACCCTGCATCGGTACGGAAGCCGCTAATGCTGTTTTCATGAATATTAACCGGGTTGGTGTATATGGTATAAGAGCCATCGGTATTATTGGTTACCGGGTAGTTACCTACTGCGGCAAAATTTGTAGATGCCGTGTTATAGCCTAACGCCCAGAATGGCGTAAAGAAAAGCAGTTTTTTTGAGATAATGAATTGCGTCAAAAAGCTGCTTAAATGTATCTGCGTCTGTTGATTATTAAATTCTCCGTTAGGATTACTGCCATCTTCGGGTTTAACATCAACGCCGTCGCTTATATTCAGGTGGCTGTAAGCTAACAATACCGACAGGTTAAAAGGCACCAGTTTTTTCGCAGGGCCGAATATATACTGACCAAGATCATGCTTTACACCAAAACCGATCATAGATACCTCGCCCACATCCCCGCCAAAATTGATCTTAGGGATATATCTCATTGTAACATCGGTACTATTGATCAAACCTACGGTTAGTTGTAGTTGCGGGGTTGGTATCAAAGGCAATTTGCCCGATGGCAGGTTAAACTGATCCACAACATGATGGTTAACATCGTACACATTCAATAAAGGACCGTTGCTGCCGGTTTCCCCGCCAATGGTTGGAGCAATGATATTATTGGGATCGGCCGGCCCTACGCCATTAGACAGCCCGATTTTTGTCACGTCAAATGATTTATCGGAGGTTGGCGTATATGCCCCGGTCGCAGTGAACTTCAATTCGAAATGTAGCAATCCTTTGGGCTTGGCAGTATTGGTCCATCCGCTATTCATGCCAATACCAATGCCTTTAAAAAGCGGCTCGCCATAGGCATCTATCAGTTTGGTGGCATCACCCGGAGATACTTTTATAACATCGGAGAAACCGGCTTGCGCTTTTGCTTTGGTGAAGGTTGCCAGCAATATGATTACAGTTAACAGGTAGAATGCTCTTTTCATAATTTGGGGTAGATCATGCATTTAATAAATGTATTAATAATTGGCAATTAATCAATAAGCTGAAAATCTTACTTTTGCCACAATGATAGAAGAGGCCGAAATACCAGACCAGGACGAACAGGACCTGTACGAGCATTTGCGCGTAGTGGTGGATAAGGGCCAGTCGCTGCTGCGGATAGATAAATTTTTGATGTACAGGGTGGAGAATGCTTCGCGCAATCGCATACAGAACGCCATTGAGCTGGGAAATGTTTTGGTAAACGATAAACCCATAAAATCCAGCTACAAGGTTAAACCATTAGATGTGATCTCGGTGGTATTGCCGCACCCGCCGCGTGATACCGAGGTTTACCCTGAGAATATCGATATAAATATTGTTTTCGAGGACGATGATATTTTAATAGTGAACAAGCCTGCCGGTATGGTGGTACACCCGGGTTATAATAATTACACAGGCACACTGGTTAACGCGCTGGTTTATCACTTTCAGCAATTGCCCACCTTGCCGGGGAATGATGGCAGGCCGGGACTGGTACACAGGATAGATAAAGATACATCGGGATTATTACTCATCAGCAAAAACGAGCGCGCCATGACATGGCTTGCACGCCAGTTTTATGAGCATACCATTACCCGCAAATATTTAGCCCTGGTTTGGGGCGACCTGGAGCAGGATGGTACTGTAACCGGCTATATAGGCCGCAGCGTTAACGACAGGCGCGTGATGTCGATATATGACGACCCGGAGAAAGGTAAATGGGCGGTAACCCATTACAAAGTGTTGGAGCGGATGAATTATGTTACGCTGATAGAATGCCAGCTGGAAACCGGCCGTACACACCAGATCAGGGCGCATATGAAACATATAGGGCACCCATTATTCAGCGATGCTACTTATGGCGGCGATAAAATATTAAAGGGTACGGTTTTCAGTAAATACAAGCAATTTGTAGAGAATTGTTTCGAACTGATGCCGAGGCAGGCGCTCCATGCGCAAACACTGGGTTTTGTGCATCCAACCTTGCGAAAATATATCAACTTTGAAGCGCCTTTGCCACAGGATTTTGCTTCGGTTTTAGAAAAATGGAGGAAATATGTCGACGCTTCGCAGATATGAGACTTGAGGTATGCGAAGTGAGTTTTTTATAAAAGGATTTAATCCTTTCATGTTATTTCTTGTATCTAAAAACTAAATTTGCATCCCATGTCTCAAATCTCACGTCTCAAATCTCACATCTAAAGAATGAACTTCATCAATTTTAACGGCGAGATATACCCGGCAGACACAAAGCTACTGTCGGTAGCTAACCGTGGCTTCAGGTATGGTGATGGCTTGTTCGAGAGCATGCGATTGATGAGTGGCGAACTAAAGTTTGCCGATATGCATGCCGACCGCCTGCAACGGGGAATGAAAGCTCTTAAACTGGATAACTACTCACAGATGGATGCCTGGTTCCTAAAGGAAAAAGTTACCGACATTGCTATGCGCAACAAAGCCAAACATGGCCGCCTGCGTTTAACCGTTTTCCGTGATGCGGAGGGTTTGTATGCTCCCACCTTAAATAAGATGGGTTATTGCCTGGAGATAACACCCATTGATGAGCCACGTTACTTCCTAAACGAAAAAGGGCTCATTATGGATATATTTACCGATGTAAGCAAGCCCACCAACTACTTATCCAATATAAAAACCTGTAACTCGCTGGTTTATGTGCTGGCCGCCATATTCAAAACCCAAAATAAACTCGACGAGGTGTTTTTATTAAACCAGAACGGGTTTTTATGCGAGGCAGGTAGCTCAAACCTGTTTGTTTTATACAACAATCATTTATATACCCCGGCGCTTAGCGAAGGCTGTGTGGAAGGTGTAATGCGCCATGTAGTGATCGGTATTGCCAAAAAGATAGGTATGGGTATTACTGAGGCACAAATAAACCCGGATATATTGTATGAAGCCGATGAAGTGTTTTTGACCAATGCGGGGCGCGGCATACAATGTGTAATGGGCTTTGGCGTAAAGCGTTATTTTAACCGGGTAAGTAAGGTGTTAGTGGATGAACTGAATAAATTATAGTTCAGTTTCCACCGGTGCTTCAATCGCTTCCAAAATACCATCCCAAAGCGCTATACGTGCGGTCAGCGCGTCTTTAACAGCTTCAAAAGCTTCTTCCCATTTATCTTCGTCATCGCCACAAAGTTCAGCGGTCATTTGGTAGGCTAATTGGGAATGATGGTCGCCGTCCACCTCGATATGGCGCTGTAAATAGTACAGGAAAGTATCAACCCTGCCCGGGAATTGCTCACAAAGTTCTTTGATGATGCTTATAAACATGCCGGGTATCAAATCCTCGCGCCCGAAGGTGAATACTGCGGCCTGTATATGGTCTTTCCCCGTTTCTATCACATCAAAGGTATGCTGCATAAAACTCCGGGCGGCTTTCGGGATATTGGCGATCATGAGCGCCTCATCAATATTTTTATAATCATTCAACTGCTCAAACAGGTCGTTGATGGCAGTTGGCGGGCAACCGGCCTGTTCCATGGCTTTAAGATATAGTTCGAAATGGCTGGTGCGCTCACCGTGTTCGTCAACATCGCTTTCTTCCCCGGTCACAATTTCATTGATCAGGTAGCGGGTATTCGCATCACCGACAGGCATCCAGGGCAGGGTAGTACAGGTAAGTTTTTGTTGCAGCGACTTCAGCAACGACATAAAATCCCATACCGCGAAAACATGATGCTCCATGAAAACACCAAGCTCGGCTATGGAAGTAATATGTTTATATAGTTGGTGGTCAATTAATTGCTGCCTCAGCGGTTCAATCCCAACCTTTAAATGCGCTATGCGATCAGTATAAAACACCATAATTATAAATGTATCCGGTAAAAGTAACGCTACAATACGATAATTGGTATGGATACGATTTTTTTGACTTTGGCTTGATGTGAAGGTTTATTCGCTGTTGAAAATTCATTTTAGCAATAACGCGATCACATTCCGGATTTGGGACAGATATACTTTATGGGCGCAGTAAGAGGACCTGTGATTTTAACTATTTAAGTGTACTATAGGTTCCTTTATTTTTGATAATATGAGTCTGATGTTCCCGAATAACCCGGATCATGGGAGTAGAAAACGGAATGTAGCATAATTAAATTGTTGCTTAACACTTTTATGGTATCCGCTACTACAAACCCACCCGGGTTAGTGAGTTCTGATTCCGTATTTAACAAGTATGCCGATGTGCCTAAACCGGTGTATTTCATGGTATCAGCAGTAGGCGGAACAGATTGCGGAGTTTTGGGATATCCTTCTATATTGGGATAATAATAATGATCTGAACCGATGATACAAGTACCATTTGACTGAAACGAGATATAATCGGATGAAGTAAACGGCCGGGTATAAGTGGTGTCATAGGTTATAATGCCTGAACTATCGCCATATAACCTGAGTTTAGTTTCCTGCCATTTGCCTTGAGGATGAGGTGTGCCCTGGTTTGATTTTTTACAGGAGGCTATTATTAAAGCGCCTGTAATAAACAGTAAAATGTAATTAGCTTTCATTGTACAAACTATTATCGTCTACATCGTATTACGCAATGATTTGACCAAACGCTACAATAACAATAATTATTTTTTCCGGGAACGATCTATTATAAAGTGGTGACGCAATCTTGGCAACGCTACAACTTCACGCCCCTTAAAAACTCCCCGATGCCCATCCGTTTCTTACCCTCAAGTTGTACATCGGTAGCACTTATGAAACCATTGTTGGTAGCAAACTTTAAGTAAGTTTTATTATCGGTAATAAATTCACCCGGTGGTATATCCGTATTTTCTATTTCAGGCTCTGCGTAATATATCTTGAATACTTTGCCGTTCAATTCGGTAAACGCGGTAGGAATGGGGCTTAAACCCCTGATGAGATTATAAACTGAAAAGGTATCCTTTTTCCAATTGATCTTACAATCTTCCTTAAATATTTTGGGCGCGTGTTTTAGTTCATGCCCTTCTATCAATTCGGCCTGCGGATAAATGCTGTAGCGGCCGCTTTCCAAAGCCTTCACGGTTTTTACCAATAAGCCTGCGCCTTTGTCTTTCAGCCGGTCATGCAGTTCGCCTGCTGTTTCATGGCCGGTAAGGGTTGTTTTTTCGGTGAACAGCAGGTTGCCGGTATCAATATCATGCTTTAAAAAGAAAGTGGTTACCCCGGTTTCCGGTTCGCCGTTTATCAAAACCCAATTGATGGGCGCCGCGCCGCGGTATTGGGGCAGCAGGGAAGCATGCAAATTTACTGTACCCCTGGCAGGCATCGTCCAAACAACATCAGGCAGCATCCTGAAGGCGACTATCACAAAAACCTCCGCCTCCAGCGCCTGTAATTCATCTAAAAAATCCTGGTCTTTCAATTTTTCAGGCTGCATCACCTTTAAACCATGGGCAACAGCATATTCCTTAACTGCCGACTGACTAAGCTTTTGGCCACGCCCTGCTGGTTTGTCGGGCGCAGTTACCACGCCAACCACATCACAACCTGCCATCAGCAATTCATCAAGCGATGTTACAGCAAATTGGGGTGTGCCCATAAATACAATCCTCATGGTAAAGTCTTTCGTGTTAAATGTGTAACGGGCTAATCCTTAATGATAAACGCCGGCTGCTATACTGCCTACAATTTAGGCAAAATAACCTTAATTGTATAACAAATATTTTCGCCGCATGGTTTTATACCGGCTTAAAGCAGGTTCCCAGCTTGCACGTATCTGTTGTTCGGTATCACCGTTTTCAATTTGTTTCCTTAAAATATCGGTACCGGCAAGTTTGGTGAAATAGGTGTTAAAAAAATGTTCTTTATCAGGGAAGGCTTTATACAGAGTAAGTAATGTGTTGATGTTTAGCTGATTAATAAACTTAAATTGATTGGCGTTGATAAATGAGATGCCATAACACACCTCTCCTTTTAGCGGCGGGTTTTCACTCATGCCCGGGATATCCACCGGTGTAAAATTGTATGCATAGCTGCTTTTTAGTAAGGGGTGGCCCACCGCGGTAAATGGTGTCATGGTGCCACGACCTACGCTTAGTGTAGTGCCCTCGAACAAGCATAATCCCGGGTAAAGCTTTACTGATAGCGGTGTATTCAAATTAGGCGATGGGTTCACCGGCAACACATATTTATCCCGGTGCGAATAGTTCGCTACTTTAATAATTTTCAATTTGCACCGGATATGATCTTTCAGCCAGCCTTCGCCGTTTATCATTTGGGCATATTCGCCAATGGTCATGCCATGTACAATGGGTACCGGGTCCATCCCTACAAATGAGCGATAAGCCGTATCAAGCACAGTCCCATCCACATAAAAGCCATTTGGATTTGGGCGGTCGAGGATAAGTAATTCAATATTATTCTCGGCGCAGGCCTCCATTACATAATGCAGCGTAGAGATGTAAGTATAGAACCTTGCGCCGACATCCTGTATGTCGAATATCATTAGGTCTATGCCTTTCAGGTCTTCAACGGTTGGCTTGTAATGTTTGCCATAAAGCGAAATAACAGGCAGGCCGGTTTTTGCATCGGTGCTATTTTCAACCGATGCGCCATTGCTGGCATTTCCTCTGAAACCATGCTCCGGCCCGAATATCTTTTTTATATTAACCCCTAATTTAAGCAAGCTATCTACGCTTGGCATAAGTTTGCTGCCGATAACCGAAGTTTGGTTAACCACCATGCCAATATTCTTACCTTGCAGATAACCGATGTATAATGAAGTTTGATCGGCACCGGGGAGTATTTTCTTTGAGGTATGAACAACGTTGCTTTGCCCGAAAGCAAAACCGCTCAAAAGACAAGCCGCGATGGTTAACAGTTTGAGGGTATTTTTCATCGGCACAAATATCCCCTTTAATAATTAAAAACCTGTTATTTTGGTAGTGTCTCAGTTTGAATTTATTTTGAAAAATAAGCTATTGCACCGAGTATTAAAAAAATAACAATATAAAAGCACAGCCCATAAAGTTGCCATCTAACCGTTTCTTTGTATTTTCGTTTGTTCCCATCCGCTGTGTACGTTCGCCATAACAGGGTAGAAAATATGCGTGGGAAAATAAACGCGAGAACTTTACCGGTTGTACTCAATGGTTCATTGTTTTGGGCTTCTTCAAAATCTTGTTTTTGTTTGATCTCGTCTTTAGCTAACGCTAATTGTTCATTAGTCAGATGTCGGTTTTTAAGTTCAATCTTTGCTGCCTCAAGCGCCAATGGTAGGTAATCGCCGGGTGAACTGTTTATTACTTCCAATAATTGTGCATCCGTCCTTGTCGACATTACCTCTGAAAATTCATTATCCATTGTTGTATTTTTAGGTGGTTTAAATATATGAACAAGTTATCAGAACTTAATTCGGAGAATATCTAAGTTTAAAATTAGCGTATACCTGAAAATAAAACGAGATTTGAGAAGGCAAAAAATGTAATCCATTTTTTAATATGTCATATGAGCGCTCAACAACAAATCAAAGAGTATATTACCAGCCAGCCGGTGCCGAAACGCAGCGACATGGAAGAGTTGCATAAGTTCATACTCCAGGTATTTCAGGGTTGTAAATTATGGTTCGATAGTGGTAAAAACAGCGAAGGTAAAATAGTTAGCAACCCAACCATTGGCTATGGGTTTTACACTATAAAGTATGCTGATGGAAAAACCCGGGATTTTTTTCAAATTGGTATGAGCGCCAACACAACCGGGATCTCTATTTATATAATGGGTATCAAAGATAAGACATACCTGGCCCAAACGTTTGGAAAAGAACTGGGCAACGCGAGCGTGACCGGGTATTGCATCAAGTTCAAAAAATTAAAAGATATAAACATTGATGTACTTGAAGCAGCAATACGATATGGCGCTGAGGTCACCAATGAAAATTAAATTATAAACCGGCACCTGCTGTCATTTTTTAACGGCAAAAGCGCATATTTGCCAAGGTACAACAAATCATCCCCCCATTGAGTTTCGAGTCGTTTATAGCAGCCCGTATTACTTTCAGATCCAAACGCACGTTTTCAAAACTGATCGTGCGCATTGCAATTGTAGGTATTATGCTGGGCCTGGGTGTAATGATATTGTCGCTGGCCGTGGTACGTGGCTTTAAAGGTGAGATACGCGAAAAAATGCGCGGGTTCGCGGGCGATATGCAGATCGTTAAATACGACCTGAACGATTCTTACGAGAATTCCCCGTTTTTAGCTGATGATAAATTTGTAAACCAGGCGCATAAAATAAAAGGTGTTACCAAAATAATGCCTTTCGCTACCAAGCCGGGCATTATCCGCACACAGGATGAGATTGAGGGTGTAGTTCTGAAAGGTATTGACAAAACCTACGACTGGACATTTTTCAAGAAGATAATGGTGGCGGGTAAAGTGATTGATTTTACCGATTCTGTCGAGGCCCAAAAACAGATCATGATATCGCAATTAACCGCCAACCGCCTCAAATTAAAGGTGGGTGATAAACTGCTGATGTATTTTGTACAGCAGCCGTTGCGCAAGCGCCAGTTCAAAATATGCGGTATTTATAGCTCCGGAGTTGAGGAAGTGGATAAGACTTACGTTGTCGGGGCACTATCGCTGATACAACGGTTAAACGATTGGTCGCCTGACCAGATCGGTGGTTATGAGATAAGGGTTGCTGATTTTGACCGCCTGAATTATGTTTCAGGATATATAGATGATGTGCTGCCAACCAAGTTAAAGCTATACACCATACTGGAAACATATCCCACCATATTTGAATGGCTGAGCCTGCTGAATACCAACGCCGTTGTAATGCTGGTATTGATGACGCTTGTCGCGGTTATTAATATGATCTCGGCATTGCTCATCATGATATTGGAGCGCACAGCAATGATAGGTATGTTTAAAGCATTAGGTGCCACCAATTGGACGCTACAGAAGATATTCCTGTTGAACGCGTTTTACCTCGCGGGGGTAGGCATAGTGCTGGGAAATCTTTTTGGTTTTGGGTTGGGTTATTTCCAATCGTCCACCCATTTTTTCACACTCGACCCGGCCTCGTACTATATGTCGTTTGTGCCGGTACAATTTAACCTGCAGGATGATGTGCTGCTAAACCTGGGGACTTTGGTCATTTGTTTTGTGGTGCTGATTATCCCATCCATGCTGGTTACCAAAATATCGCCGGTAAAGGCTATCAGGTTCAAATAATAGTATGCTATAGGTAAATTTATTTAACCAAAGAATAAATATCTGGGCCAAAAGATAGAAATTGGGTTAACATAGGGTTTACACTTTTTCAGTTTATTCGATGCTAAATAATTTATAATCAAATATTTATGAAAAAATCATGGTTTACACAAAAATATCTTTGTTTTACTTGATAAGAAAAATTCAAAACGAAACGCTTCCCTATGTAAAGGTGGTACCGGGCAGATTATTTTAATTTCTTCGCCTCGTTCCAGAATACATCCATCTCGGCCAGGCTCATGTTATGTAATTGCCGGCCATTCTCTTTGGCTTTACTTTCGAGATACTGGAAACGTTTAATGAATTTACGATTGGTTTTTTCCAGCGCGTCCTCGGGGTTGATGTTGATAAAACGCGCGTAATTGATGAGGGAGAATAACAGGTCGCCAAACTCGCTTTCGGCGCGCTCGTGGTCTATCAAACTTTCATCCTCGGCATTAAATTCCTCGCGGAACTCCTGCATTTCTTCCTCCACCTTTGCCCAAACCTGGCTCT
>Ga0206859_1011_pt1 | contig 55035 bp, 48 predicted proteins | sample Alteio_BWOrgCont_47_FD_152882 | JGI IMG/M metagenome (GOLD analysis project Ga0206859, IMG submission 152882) | Enriched cells from forest soil in Barre Woods Harvard Forest LTER site, Petersham, Massachusetts, United States -... | ecosystem: Environmental > Terrestrial > Soil > Temperate forest >... | reverse complement strand
ATTTTATAACTGGAAGAAAATTATGGTAAAACAGTTGGGAGAAAGGCTGTAGCCTCACCCAACCCTCTCCAAAGGAGAGGGTTTTTAATACAATGAAAGAATTATATAACAGGTATGTTAGGGTAATCGACAGGTATATCATCAATAAATACCTGGGCACTTTTGTGTTCACGCTGATGATATTTACGGTTATTTCCGTGGTATTTGATATCTCGGAACACCTGGATAACTTCCTATCGAAAAACGCGACGCTGAAGGAGATCGCTTTCCAGTATTATGCCGGTTTCATCCCTTTCTATATCAATATGCTGTCGCCGCTCATTAACTTTTTGGCGGTAATATTCTTTACGGCCAAAATGGCCAATCAAACCGAAATAGTTCCTATTTTAAGCGCTAAAGTGAGTTTTAACCGCTTTTTAAAGCCTTATTTTATGGCGGCTACTGTCATTTTTATCGTCTCGTTTTTCGCCAATGTTTACCTTATTCCCTATACCAACCGCCTAAAGATAGATTTTGAGAACTCTCACGGTTTCAACGGCGACCAGGATCCCACAAAGAGCGAGGTTCACTTAAAGCTGGATAACCACACCTATGTGTATTTGCAATCGTATGATCCTACAGTGCATAGCGGTTACACCTTCATAATGGAGAAATTCAATGGCGATGATCTGAAGGAAAAATTATTTGCCTCAACTATTGTTTATGATTCCCTTAAAAAGAAATGGAACCTGAAGGAATGTACTATACGCTATGTGAATGGGATGCATGAAAAACAGGTAAGCGGCGTGGAACTGGATACGGCCCTGGATATGCGGCCCGAGGATTTTGATGTGCTGCATGATGATAGCTATGATGCGATGTCGTTAAATGTGCTTAATGTGGCTATCGCGAAGGAAAAAATCCGGGGATCGGGTGTGTTGCCCAATATGGAGTATCAAAAATACCGGCGTTTTATATATCCTTTTTCAGTTTTTGTGCTGATGCTGATAGGCGTGGCATTATCGTCGCAGAAAGTGCGCGGGGGTATCGGGTTGCCGCTGGGTATAGGCATTATTCTCTGTTTCGCCTTTATTATTGCCGATAAATTTGCCTTTGTGTTTGCCGAGAAAGGCACCGTGTCGCCATTGATAGCCGCTTTTATACCGAACATTTTATTTGGCTTATTAGGCCTATATTTGATCTATAAAGCACCGAAATAATGCCCTCCAACGATACCCAAACAGGCATAAACAAAAACCTGCTGATACTACATTTTACCGTATTTATATGGGGCTTTACCAGCATTTTAGGTGCGTTAATATCTATTACAGCGGTACAGTTGGTATGGTATAGGGTGGTAATCGCAGTTATTTCGCTCTTTCTATACTTCAAATTCAATAAAACAAGCTTCGAAATAAGCAGGGCAAATACCCTGCAATTACTGGCTACAGGCGGGTTGATAGGGCTGCACTGGATCATGTTTTTTGCATCGATTAAGCTTTCAACGGTATCTGTAACCTTGGTTTGCCTATCGTCAATGACCCTTTTTACAGCGATATTTGAGCCGCTCATTAACAAGAAGCGCATCTCGAAGCTGGAAATCATCGCCGGGATATTGATCATTACCGGGATATTATTGATCTTCAAATTTGAAGTTAAATACACTAAGGCTATTATATTCGGATTATTGAGCGCCATGTTTGCGAGCCTGTTTTCTATCATCAACTCCCGGAAAGTTAAAAGTATCGATGCCCCGGTTATCGCTTTTTACGAAATACTTGGGGCTTTCATATGGATATCGCTTTACCTGTTGGTTACCGGCGGATTGGGCAGTTGGTTAATACTTAAACCCGCAGACATGGGTTATTTAGTGATCTTAGGCAGCGTATGTACCGCACTGGCTTATGTGGCAGGTGTATCCGTTATGCGTGAATTTTCGGCTTTTAAGGTGGCGCTCATCACCAACCTCGAGCCCGTTTACGGCATTATTTTAGCCTTTATTATTTTTGGCGATATGCGAAAAATGACCCCAGGCTTTTGGGCCGGTGCCGCGGTTATATTGTCTACCATATTCCTTTTTCCCTTCGCTCAAAAACAAATTGCACGTCGTAAAAGCAGGTAAAAACCGCTTGTAAACTCATCTTATATTTCATAATATACCAAACATCCCCGTCTTTGTTTGCATACATACCCCAATAGGGGATAAGAATACCGTGTACATAAACGCGTTTTAAGACCTTCTAAGCCATTAATTTTTTGAGGGTACTATTTGCTGCTTTCCCATATTTTAACTCATCCTACGCAAAATCATATTTCTTAATAGTGTATTGAATATTCATTTACTAAGTTTTACAAAAAGCAATTTACAGGATCATATTAAAGATTTGTTTAGTTTATAATTTTAATACTTCAGTATAAGTAAATTACATATATTAATGAAAATCAGTCATATAAATTAATTAAAAAAATTAAAAGTTCAAGTAGAATGATCATATACAATCAATAATTGACTACTATTTTTAGCAATAGTATTTTTTTGATATAAAACTAATATATAATATATTACAAATGAGATATTTAATGTAGTTAATTGTAAGTTTAACTACACTTAAGATAATTTTTTCAAAAAAGCACCTAAGTGTATTGAAATCAGAAAATGAGGATTTAAAATTCAGCGGGGATATGAGAAAGTTTTTGCACCGTTAAAAATTTCGGCGAAAAACGGGCATCTTTTGCAGTGCCCGTTTTCAGGATTTTTAGCGATGCAACAGGTCGGGGCAATGGAATATAAAATCTAAGTCAATGGCTTCATTGAATTTTTGCAGTAATGGTGCAGGTAAATTCATCATCATTTACCTGGTATTTTGAGATACCAAAGATCTGTCGCCACTCAAAAAACTAATAGCCGGAAATTGGGTTGTAATAAGACGGTAAAAATCAGATATTGCATTAGAAAATATTAGCCGCAAAAATCATGAGAATCAAAACCATCATCATTATCCTGGTAACCGTTATCCTTACCATCGTTATTGTACAAAACAGCGAACAGGTTAATTTTTCACTTTTGTGGGCTACGTTCCGCTTATCAAAATTGATAATTATGCTGGCAGTAGCGGTTATCGCGTTTATTTTGGGTGTATTGGTCGGCAGGCCAAACAAGGTGAAAAGATTAGGCAGCGAACATGAGTACGACGATCATGAAAAAAAGAATTCCAATACACTAAGTGACGAAGACAGGGACTACATCGGCTAATTATATGAAAAACAAAATAGGATTTATCGGCCTTGGCAACATGGGCATACCAATGGCAAAAAATTTAATTGAGGCAGGCTACCATTTGCAGGTCTACAATCGCACCGCATCTAAAGCTAAAGAGCTGGATGCGGCTTCGGTCACCGTTTGCAAAACACCGGCAGGGGCTGCAGACGGCGTGCAAATTTTGCTGAGCATGCTATCTCAGGACGAGATATTAAAAGAGGCGGTTGTGGGCGATAACGGCATTTTAAAAACATTCCCGAAAAATGCTGTACATATTTCCATGAGTACCATCGGCCCGGACACTGCTGAAGAACTGGAAAAGCGCCACAAAGAAGCAGGCAGCATTTATCTGGCCTCCCCTGTTTTTGGTCGCCCTGAAGCTGCTGCTGCAAAAAAACTTTTCATCTGTACATCGGGCAGCGCCGAAGCGAAGAAAATAGCGCAGCCGGTTTTGGAAAAACTGGGGCAAAAAATATGTGATTTTGGCGATAAGGTGGGCGGGGCTAATGTGGTGAAGATCGCCGGTAACTTTATGATCATCGCCTCGATGGAAATGATGGCGGAGGCATTTACGCTTGCCGAGAAAAATGGATTAGACCGCATGCAGGTAGCTGATTTTTTTGGTTCTACCATATTCAACGCGCCCATCTATCAAAATTACGGAAAGCTTATTGCCAATAAACAATACCAACCTGTAGGCTTCAAGGCAAAATTAGGCTATAAAGACGCCCGCTTAGTCCTTAAACTGGCGCAACTGAGCGAAACTCCTATGCCTGCCGCTACGCTCGCTCACGACCGCTTATTAAGCGCCGTAGCCAAAGGATGGGGCGAGGCTGATTGGGTTGAAGGCGTGGCACGTGGTGTGAGTGAAGATGCAGGGGTTTGATTTCGGATTTCGGAATTACGATTTCGGATTTTAAAAAAATTTAAAGACTCGGCAATTTTTAAATAACCAAATTCGAAATCGTAATTCCGAAATCTCAAATGTTATAAAACACCTTGTTTTCGATCTCCAGGAGAGACAGTTCGGGGATTTTATCAAATATTCCGAAAACGGATGCCCCGCTCCCGCTCATACCTGCAAACAAAGCGCCTGCTTCATAAAGCGCGGCTTTTACTCCCCTGATCATGATGTGGTTCCTGAAAACAGATTCCTCGAAATCATTTTTGATATATTTCCTCCATTCACTTACAGGCTGGTCTATCAACTCAATTAAAGATATTTTCACCTCAGCGGGCTTTACGCCCCTGTAAGCCTCGGAAGTTGATACCTGCACAGGCGGCATTACCAGTACAATTTTGTATTTCGAGAGGTCGAGCTTAACGGGTTCAAATTCATCACCCTTTTCAAACGCGAAAGTGGGCTTATTTTCAATAAAAAAGGCGCAATCGGCGCCAAGCTTCCTTGCATACCCTTGCATGCGCTCAATACTCAGCCGCAGGCCGAAACTTTCGTTCAACAATTTGATAAAGAAAGCCGCATCCGATGATCCGCCTCCCAGTCCCGCTCCTATGGGAATATGTTTATGCAGGTGTATTTTTATTGGCGGCAGTTCATGTTCATGTTGTAGTAAATGATACGCCTTAATGCAAAGGTTATCCTCTATCCTGCCCGGTATATCCAAACCTGAGGATTCAAAGCTGAGTTTATCGGCCTCGACGATTTCCAGCACATCATTTATCTTAACGGGATAAAATACGGTTTCAAGGTTATGATAACCGTCGTCGCGGCGCCCGGTTATATTCAGGCCAATATTGATCTTAGCATTCGGGAAAATGACCATACAATGTATTAACAACGGCCTGTATTTATAAACATCCGTAGGATACCAAAAATAGAATATTTTAATTTGTATTGTATAATGAGTAATTGAAACAATCAATAATTCAATAATTCAACAACTCAGTAAATAAAATGAAGCAGTATCTCGATCTCATGCGCCATGTAATGGAAACCGGCACGCAAAAACACGACCGCACCGGGACAGGTACGTTAAGCGTTTTCGGCTACCAGATGCGTTTTAATTTGCAGGACGGCTTTCCGCTGGTTACTACCAAAAAGCTGCATCTGAAATCCATTATTCATGAACTGATATGGTTTTTAAGCGGCGATACCAATATTAAATATTTGAAAGATAACGGCGTACGTATTTGGGACGAATGGGCGGATGAAAAAGGCAATCTCGGGCCGGTTTATGGTTACCAGTGGCGCTCATGGCCCACACCTGACGGCGGTCATATTGACCAGGTCAGCCAGGTAGTGAACCAGATCAAAAATAATCCGGATTCCCGCCGTATGATCGTATCGGCATGGAATGTGGCAGATGTGAACCAGATGGCGCTCCCTCCCTGCCACAGCCTTTTCCAGTTTTATGTGTTAGATGGTAAACTTTCCTGCCAGCTATACCAGCGAAGCGCCGATATATTTTTGGGGGTACCGTTTAACATCGCATCTTACGCATTATTAACTATGATGATGGCGCAGGTATGTGATCTTGAATATGGCGATTTCATCCACACGTTTGGCGATGCTCATATCTATAATAACCACCTGGAGCAAGCTACCCTGCAATTAAGCCGTGACCCAAGGCCGTTGCCTATAATGAATATCAATCCTGAGGTAAAAGATATATTCTCATTCAAATATGAAGATTTTACTTTGGAGAATTATGATTCGTGGCCGCATATTAAAGGGGTTGTTGCGGTTTAATTCCACCTTGTCATTGCGAGGTACGAAGCAATCGCAAGTAGGCAAAAAGAATGCAAAGTTCGCGATTGCTTCGTACCTCGCAATGACAATATTATATTTGTAGTATGAAAACAGAAGAATTAAGAGCCGAGATTCATAAAAGAGTAGACAGTTTGCCCGATAAAGCCTTACCTGGTTTTTTAGAATATTTAAGAAATTTAATCTCTACTAAACCTGCGACTGCCGATACAGAAAAACTTTAAAAAATTATTGATAATATTTTTAAAAAACACGCTACGCTTTTAAAAACACTCGCCGATAGTTAACTTGTTCACCAATGAACCGGTAAACCAATGAACCAAGCATGATCGTATCCGCAATAGTAGCTATAGGCGAAAACAACGCCATCGGGAAAAACAACCAACTGCTTTGGCATATGCCGAATGATTTGAAGCATTTTAAAGAAGTGACCTCGGGCCGTACTATTATTATGGGGCGCAAAACATTTGATTCCGTCGGCAAACCGTTACCAAAACGCCGGAATATTGTGGTAACCCGCCAGGATATCACCATTCACGGTTGTGAGGTTGTAAAATCAGTTGAAGACGCTATAGCGCTTTGCAAGGGCGAGGATGTAGTATTTATCGGCGGCGGAGCCGAGATATACAAACTGGCCATGCCGCTTACTAATCGTATTTACCTTACCATTATCCATAAATCCTTTGATGCCGATACTTTTTTCCCGCAGATCGACAAAAAAGAATGGAAGGAAACATCACGGGAAGACTTTCAGCCCGACGAAAAAAACCCGCTGCCCTACTCCTTTATCACGCTTGAACGCGCCTAACATTTGCCGCCTTTATTTTGTTTTAATTTAAAATTTTCTGCTTGCAAAATTTTGTTAGATTTGCCGTCTATTTTAAAAAACGGTTATAAACGAATTAATTACATATAAAATATAAGATGCAAGGCAAAGGGGTTGTTAAATTTTTCGCCATTCTATTGGCAATAGTGTGTTTATATCAGCTTTCATTTACATGGGTTACCCATAATGTTGAAGAGAATGCAAAGGCTTATGCCAAAGGTAACTTAGTTAAAGAAAAGAACTACCTCGATTCCATGTCATCCATACCCGTGTACCCTGTATTGGGCCACACCTTCGCTTATTGCAAGGCCAATGAGCTGGCATTAGGCTTGGACTTAGAAGGCGGTATGAGCGTTACCATGCAGATCTCACTGCATGAGCTGGTTCAAAAATTAGCTGATAATAACCCTGATGTTGTGTTTAACCAGGCATTAGCAAAAGCAGACGCTGATACCAAAACAAACCAGAGTGATTATATTACTTTGTTTGTAAACGAATATGAGAAACTTAACCCGAACGGTAAATTAGCGGCGCTATTTTCTACAAAAGATAACCAGGAGCATGTTAAATTCAATGCTTCAAATGCCGAGGTTGAAACTTATTTAAAAGACCAGGCTACCACAGCGGTAAAACAATCATACACCGTATTAAATACCCGTATCGACCAGTTTGGCGTAACCTCCCCAAATATCCAGTTACAACAGGGTACAAACCGTATCCTGATAGAGTTACCGGGTGTAAAGGATGAGGACCGTGTACGTAAGTTATTACAAGGTACTGCTAAATTAGAGTTTTTTGAAACATTCGACGGATTTGACCGCAATGGCCGCCCTGCTGAAGGTTTTACAGTGCTTAATAACGTAAATAAAATCCTTGGAGCAAAAAATGCATCTGCAACTGCCGATTCAACCAAAAAATCGACCAATGTTTTAGCGGCGCTTAAAAGCGATACCGGAAGTGCAAAAGGCAACGCTGATACAGCAAGTGCCAAAAAAGGTGCTTTGTCTTTATTAAATAAAGTTCAGAAGAGCGGAATTAAAGACACATCGAAATTAACAAGCAACTTGAAAGAAGCGAAAGCAAACCCGCTTTTCGCTGTACTTACCACACCTTTTTACGAGGACAAAAACGGAAGGGAACCGATGCCGGGCCCGGTTGTAGGATGGGTTGCTTTACAGGATACTGCTAAAGTAAATTCATTACTTAGCGATCCTGCTGTAAAATCGATCATCCCGCATAATATGAAATTCCTTTGGGGCGTAAAACCAAACGCGGAATTTAAAAAAGGAAAGATATTTGAATTATATGCCATTAAGTTAGCAGGTGCTGAAAACGGCCCTGTATTAGAAGGCGATGTGATTAACGATGCGCGTTCGGATAACGACCAGAGAGGCCAGCCTGATGTGGTGATGGACATGAATTCGGCAGGTGCCGAAAAATGGGCCACTGTAACCCGTGAAGCAGCAGCTGATCAGAATAACAAGAAGTCAATAGCCATCGTATTGGATGATAACGTTTATTCGGCCCCGGTTGTTGAGAACGAGATATCAGGCGGTACATCTTCTATTTCCGGTAATTTTTCATTGGAAGATACCAAAGATTTGGCCAACGTATTAAAAGCGGGCCGTTTGCCTGCGCCTGCTCAAATTGTTGACGAAAGCGTTGTTGGGCCATCATTAGGCCAGGCAGCTATCAATGCAAGTTTATTATCGGAGCTTATTGGTTTGCTGGTAGTGCTTGTTTTCATGGTTACTTACTATAACCGCGCCGGTACAGTAGCAGTGATAGCGGTTATTATCAATATGTTCTTCCTGATGGGCGTACTTACAGGCTTACACGCGGTATTAACAGTACCGGGCGTTGCAGGTATCGTATTAACCCTGGGTATAGCGGTTGATGCCAACGTACTGATCTACGAGCGTGTGCGTGAGGAAATGGCCCTTGGTAAATCTATACGCATATCTATTAACGATGGTTTTAAACATGCTTTATCTTCCATATTAGACTCCAACATCAGTACCTTTTTAACAGGTTTAATATTGTTCATATTTGGTTCAGGCCCTATCCAGGGTTTTGCTACCACCTTAATGATCGGTATCGTAACCTCGTTATTCTGCTCATTACTAATCTCAAGGTTGATATTTGAATGGATGATATCCAAGGGCTGGGACATTAAATTCTCGAATCCATGGAGTTCGCACACCTTCAAAAATGCGAACTATGCGTTTGTGAAGAACCGTTTTAAATTCTATACCTTCTCTGGTTTATTTATACTTGCCGGTCTGATCTCAATGGCAACACGCGGTTTTAACTACGGTGTAGATTTTGAAGGCGGCCGTACTTACATTGTGAATTTCCAGGATAAAAGTGTTAACGACCAGGATATTCATAACGCAGTTGATAAAACCCTGGGCCGTGGTACCGAGGTAAAAACCTATGGTAGTAATTACAGCATCACCACAAATTACAAGATCGACGATACTGCTGCTACAGCTGAAGATACAGTGCAAAACACGCTCATTACTTCATTAAACAGCGGTACAAAAACACATATCACTAAAGCAGATATACTCAGCCACCATAAGGTAAGCGCTACTATTGCCGATGAATTAAAGAAATCGGCTGTATGGACGGTAATATTCGCGATATTAGTTATATCAGCCTATATATTGATCCGTTTCCGTAAATGGCAGTTCAGTTTGGGTGCGATGGTGGCAACCGCGCATGATGCCCTGATGGTACTATCCTTCTTTTCTTTATTTAAGGATGTGTTACCATTCTCACTGGACGTTGACCAGGCATTTATTGCAGCAATATTGACGGTAATAGGTTATTCAATCAATGATACCGTGGTGGTGTTCGACAGGATACGTGAGTTCCTTAACCTGCACCATGCAAAAACTGATGATCCGAAAGAAGTTATCAATCATGCGATCAATAATACATTAAGCCGTACCATTATTACCGCCTTAACCGTATTGTTCGTGCTGATCGTGTTATTCGTATTCGGTGGCGATGCCATTAAAGGCTTCTCGTTCGCGTTATTGGTTGGGGTGTGTTTTGGTACTTACTCGTCCATTTGTATCGCTACACCGGTAATTATCGATTTCGGTAAAAAGGACCTTAGATAATATTTTATAATAAAATTGAAAGGCTCCAAACGAACATTTGGAGCCTTTTTTGTTTAATATTTAAACAACAGACCCCATGAATATTAACGACAAATCAAAATTTCCATTGGTTGTAATAGTTGGCGGGGGCTTTGGTGGCCTAGAGGTTGCCCGCAGGCTGGAAGATCAGCCGGTTGATGTATTATTGATCGACAAACACAATTATCATACCTTTCAGCCCCTGCTATACCAGGTGGCATTAGGCAGTTTGGAATCTGAATCGATAGCATTCTCCTTAAGAAAAAATTTCGGCGGACAAAAAAACCTGCTTTTCCGCCTGGCAGAGGTCAACAAAATAGATCCGGAAAAAAACGTTATAGAAACAACTGAGGGAGATGTAACTTATGATTATTTAGTGATCGCTACAGGTTCAACCACTAATTTCTTCGGCAATAAAGACATTGAGCATTTTGCCATGCCGATGAAATCGATACCCGAGGCGCTGAACTTAAGATACCTCATATTCCAGAACCTGGAAGAAGCGGTATTAAAAAAGGTAAAAAAAGAACGTGAAGCGTATTTAAACTTTGTATTGGTTGGCGCAGGCGCTACAGGTGTTGAGCTTGCAGGCGCGATTGCCGAGTTCCGAAACTATGTAATGGAAAAGGATTACCCTGAATTAAAAAGGGACGAGGTAAAAATTTACCTCGCGGACGTTCAGCCCCGGGCAATAGCTTCCATGTCAGAACAAGCCTCACATGCCGCGCAGGAATATTTAAAAAAGCTGGACGTTGAATTGCTGTTGAATGCAAAAGTAGAGAATTACGACGGCAACGAAATAACGTTTGAAGGCGGTAAAACCATAAAAACTAAAAATGTGATATGGTCGGCGGGTGTGATGGGCGTTATCCCGGATGGGGTAAATAAAGACCTGGTCGAGCGCGGCAACCGCATCCGGACTGACAATATTTGTCGTATAGCTGGTTCTGAAAACATATTTGCCATAGGCGATGTGGCGGCGATGATCACCGATGATACACCAAAGGGACACCCTGGTGTAGCACAGGTGGCTATACAAATGGGCGACAATGTGGGTAAAAATATCATACATCTGTTAAAAGGCGAAACAACTGAACCTTTTAAATATTTCGATAAGGGCTCATTGGCTACCGTAGGCCGAAATAAAGCTGTAGCTGATTTGGGCAAGATCAAATTCCAGGGATTTTTCGCCTGGCTGATATGGATATTTGTGCATTTATTCTCACTTTTGGGTACACGTAATAAGTTCATCGTTTTTTTAAACTGGATGGCTAATTACGTGAGTTACAATGGCGGCAGCAGGCTAATTATCAGGCGTTTTATATTGAACGATGTAAAAAATAATGCCGAAGAAGTAACCAAAAGTGATAAATAAACCGGCATGACCGACACTCAAATAAAACTTACCGAATGCCCCCGCGATGCCATGCAGGGCATAGTTCACTTTATCCCAACGGAATTAAAAGCAGCCTATCTCAATTTATTGTTGCAGGTAGGTTTTGATACGATAGATTTTGGAAGCTTCGTATCACCCAAAGCCATTCCGCAAATGCAGGATACGGCTGAGGTTCTAAAAAGACTTGATATCACCTCAACAAAATCAAAGTTACTGGCGATCATCGCCAACTATCGCGGCGCCGAGGATGCAGCTCAATATGAAGAAATAAGCTATTTGGGCTACCCATTCTCTATTTCAGAAACATTCCAGCTGCGCAATGCCAATACTACCATAAGTCACGCATTTAATACTGTAAAGCAAATAAAGCAGCTTTGCGGCACTAAAAACAAAGAATTGGTAGTATACCTCTCTATGGGCTTTGGTAATCCTTACGGCGATGAGTGGAATGTGGAGATCGTACAGCAATGGTCGGAAAGATTGATCAATGAGGGTATAAATATTATTGCCTTATCCGACACGGTAGGTGTTGCAACCCCCAAACAGATCAGTGACATCTACCCTGCCCTGTGCAATATTTTTCCGGGAACGGATTTCGGCTTGCATCTTCATGCTACACCCGATAAATGGCAAGATAAGATCGCTGCCGCGTATAAAGCAGGCTGCCGTCGTTTTGATTCAGCACTAAAAGGTTACGGAGGCTGCCCAATGGCTTCAGATGAGCTTACAGGCAATATCGCCACGGAAAACCTGATTGGCTACCTTGAATTCCAAAATGAGCACTTAGGGCTTAATATGGATAAATTCAGGAAAGCGCTGGAATATTCTGGAAGAGTGTTTAATGTTTAAGCGTACATCAGTTTTCCTTTGGGTAACGGAATTTCTCTGCCCAAATCTTTAGCTGTTTGAATCCATTGATTAATAACTGTTTCAATATTAATCAATGCATCACTATAATTATTTCCGTCAGCCATACATCCCGCAAGTTCAGGAACTTCGGCAATTACAGCATTGTCATCTTTGCTCCAATACAGAATTATTTCATACTTATTTTCCATCATCAATTAATTTATATTTTAAAACGATCGACCTAATTAGTTAACCTGGTAAGGTTTTGCTTTGCTTCCTTTTGGCTGTATATTAATGATATCTTCAATTCCTTCTTTATAAAATATCCTGTGGCTACCACCAGTTGTTCTTTCAATAAAGTCAAAATGTAGAAGAATATTTCTTAAATCATCAAAACTAAAATTGTTATCCGCATTACCGGAAAGTAATTTGAATAATAGCTTCTCAAATTTACTCATTTCTTCACCATTTTAAAATGCCTTATCCCTGCTTCTTCAAACTCCGGCCCGGTTTCCATGAAATTGAACTTTTTATACAGCGGTACAGCCTGTACCTGTGCATGTAAGTAAACAAAAGACGCGTCTTTAGGTAAATCATCTAAAACGGATTGTACCATTTGCTGCGCTACGCCAAAGCCACGGAATTTTGACAATACCGCGAAGCGTTCCAGCTTATAACCTTTATCGGTTTTGCGCCAGCGGCACGCACCGGCAGGTATTCCATCAATGGTGGCTAAAAAATGATTGGATTCATCCTCATATTCCCATTCCAACTCGGGCGGACAATTTTGTTCGCCTACAAAAACCTCGCGCCTGATGGCGAATACTTTTTCCAGGCTTTCCGGGTCATTTACTTTGTTTACTGCTATTTCTTTTGTTGCGGGCATCAATATAATTTGGTTTAGAATAAAAACACGAATTACAATCATCACTCCCGACAATCATAATTCGTGTAATTCGATTATTTCGTAAAAATTAGTGCTATTATAATTTGCTGTTCACGTCAAGGCAATTCAGATCGTTGAACGCACCTTTAAGCCTTTTCACAAATTGCTCCTCGCCTTTACGAAGCCAAACACGTGGGTCATAATATTTTTTGTTAGGCGCGTCATCACCTTTCGGGTTACCGATCTGAGTTTGCAGGTAAGCTTCGTTTGCCTGGTAATAATCTTTTATACCTTCCCAAAACGCCCATTGCATATCGGTATCTATATTCATCTTTATAGCGCCGTAAGAGATCGCCTCACGAATTTCTTCCTGTGTTGAACCTGAACCACCGTGGAACACAAAATTGATCGGTTTTTCAGCAGTAAGATTGTATTTCTTTTTCACATACTCCTGTGAGTTATGCAGGATCACCGGCTGTAATTTTACGTTACCCGGTTTGTAAACGCCATGTACGTTGCCAAATGCCGCGGCTACGGTAAAACGCGGACTAACCTCTAATAAATGCTCATAAGAATAAGCCACATCTTCGGGCTGGGTATATAACCGTGAGCTGTCGACATCAGAATTATCAACGCCATCTTCTTCACCTCCGGTAACACCAAGCTCAATTTCAAGCGTCATACCCAATTTGGCCATGCGGGCCAGGTATTTGGCAGATATTTCGATATTTTCTTCGATCGGCTCTTCTGAAAGGTCGAGCATATGTGATGAGAACAACGGCTTGCCTGTTTCAGCAAAAAATTTTTCGCCGTGATCCAATACGCCGTCTATCCAGGGTAATAATTTCTTGGCACAGTGGTCGGTATGCAGGATAACTGCCACGCCATAATGTTCGGCCAGTAAATGCACATGTTTGGCAGCTGATACAGCACCCAATATACAAGCCTGTAAGGCTGAATTATCGAGCGATTTACCTGCATAAAACTGTGCGCCGCCATGTGACAACTGTATAATTACCGGCGATTTAACAGCCGCTGCTGTTTCCAATACAGCATTTACAGTGTTAGTACCAGTTACGTTTACCGCAGGTAATGCGAAACGGTGTTTTTTGGCGGCTTCGAACAGCTCCTGCACCTGGTCTCCGTGCAATACGCCTTTATAGTTTTTTAAGTCCATTTAAAAGTGATTTGAGCGCCGAATTTATAAATTAGATATTAAAAATGAGATATTTTTTGAGATTTGAGATAAAATCCTGTAAAAACCTGCTTAAACTCATTTAATTGTCTGTCTCACATATCAAATCTTAAATCTCACTTCTATTCTTAAAAAAAATCCGTTCCTTTGTATCCTGTTGAAAGAGTTAGATATTGATATGGCCTGGTTTAAACGTGAGATCAAAGGTATAATTACGACCACTCAGGAAAAGAAGGAAGCCCCCGATGGCATCTGGAACAAATGCCCCGAATGCAAGAAACCACTGCATTATTCCGAGCAGGTGGAGAACCAGTATGTTTGCCATTACTGTGGTTTCCATTTACGCATAGGCTCAAAAGAATATTTCTCGATACTTTTTGACAATAACGAGTTCACCGAGCTTTTCCCTAATCTCCATTCTGGCGATCCGCTGCATTTTGAGGATACCAAAAAATATGAGGACAGGCTAACGGAAACCATGAAAAAAACCGGCCTAAAGGATGCTATACGTGCGGCTTATGGTAAAATAGACGGGCAGGATATTGTGATCGCCTGCATGGATTTCAACTTCATCGGCGGTTCAATGGGTTCTGTAGTTGGTGAAAAGATAGCACGTTCTATTGATTACAGCATTGCACATAAAGTGCCTTTTTTGATGATTTCCAAATCAGGTGGTGCCCGTATGATGGAGGCAGCATTTTCGCTAATGCAAATGGCCAAAACATCAGCTAAATTAGCTTTACTTTCGCAAGCCAAAGTACCTTATATATCATTACTGACCGATCCTACTACCGGTGGCGTAACCGCATCCTACGCCATGCTGGGCGATATCAACATAGCTGAACCCGGCTCACTAATAGGTTTTGCAGGCCCGCGTGTAATAAAGGAAACTATCAAAAAAGACCTTCCCAAAGGCTTCCAGACTGCTGAATTTGTACAGGAACACGGTTTCCTTGATTTTATTGTCGACCGCAGGGAAATGAAGGAAAGATTAGCTTCGTTTTTAAAGATGATGGCGAATTAATACACTAAGTGTTTCATGGCACAAGTGGTACACTCTGAAACACTAAATGCATATTTCATTATCCCCGAATTTTAAAATCACTGAATATCAATAATTTACAAATTGACTAAAAGTATTCGCACATGCTTTTGGTTAACAATTAGCGTAAAAATTGCTATTTTTTCATTCAAAAATGCTCCAAATAGCGCCTTATTGCTCACTTTTAGCACTTAAAACAGCAAAAAATCACATCTTTTAACTCAAAAATGCACCTTAAAATAAGCTTTTAAGTGGTTTTAAGCATCCAAATTGACCTAAATGATACAATATTAATACACTAAGTCAGCTAAAAATTAGCTGATTTATTCCTTAATTTAATATTTCCCCATATTTTTCTTAAAAAAAACGCTTAGCATATCAGCGGATTGCTAATTTTAGCTTTTCCAATCAATCATCCTTTATAATGAGGTTATTATCTGCTGCTTTTTTATTATTTAATATATTATTATTCGCTGCTCCCGCAAAAGCCCAATCGCCAAATATTGCCGTTGCCGCAAAAGAATGGAACGCTTACTGGATAGTAGCCCCAAACACACCCGGCACCGGGTATGGGGTTTATCATTTCCGAAAGACCATCAATCTTACAGTTAAACGGCCTGCATTTCCTATCCGTGTATCTGCCGATAACCGCTACAAATTATATGTAAACGGGACACTGGTCTCATCAGGCCCTGCCCGCGGCGATACTTATTACTGGAATTATGAGACAGTCGACATCGCTCCATATCTCACCATTGGCAAAAATGTGATAGCCGCTACCGTTTGGAACGATGGCCCCGACCGACCTGAGGCACAAATATCTTTACGGACAGCCTTCATTGTACAGGGTGATTCGCCCGCCGAAGAAACTTTAAATACCGATACCTCCTGGAAATGTATCCGTGATACTGCCTACACGCCCAATACCTGGATAGGCTATGATACTTACTACGTAGCCGGGCCGGGTGAGATCATCGATATGAAACATACGGTTAAAGGCTTCACGGATATTAATTTTGATGATAGTAAATGGCCCGGGGCAGAAGAGCTTGACCACGGCAAGCCAAAAGGCAAACCTGATTCCTTCGGCTGGATGCTGGTGCCCTCGCAACTCCCGCAAATGGAACGTACCTTGCAACGCATACTTGTTTTGCGCAAAGCGGATGGGATAACCGTGCCATCGTCTTTTCCTGCCACCAAAACAGCTATAACTATCCCTGCAAATACAACCGTAACCCTCCTGCTCGATCAAACTTATCTCACCAGCGCTTATGTGACTTTCAATTTCAGCAAAGGAAAAGATGCAGGCATCTCCATCAGCTATGCCGAATCCCTGTTTGATAACATTAAAAAATATGGCACCCGCAAAAGCAACCGTAACGATGTGGATGGTAAAGATTTCGCCGGGCGAAAAGATAGCCTGGTATCCGACGGCACCGCCGGACAATCTTTTAATTCGCTTTACTGGCGCACTTACCGCTATGTACAGGTAAGGGTTCAAACCAAAAATGATCCGCTCACTATCGATGATATTTACGGCACTTTCACAGGCTATCCATTCAAAAACAACGCAGTCTTTAATACGGATAATGCCGAAATAAAAAAAATACTGGATATAGGCTGGCGCACTGCACGGCTGGATGCCATGGAAACCTATATGGATTGCCCATATTACGAACAATTGCAGTACATAGGCGATACGCGAATACAGGCCATGGTATCGTACTATAACAGCGGTGACGACCGGCTGGCACGTAACGCCATCAACCTGATGGATCACTCGCGCATTGCCGAGGGGGTTACGCTGAGCCGTCACCCATCATTTAGTCCGCAGATTATCCCCACTTTTTCCTTATGGTACATTGGTATGCTGCATGATTACTGGATGTACCGCCCAGATACCAATTTTGTAAAAAGCAAACTGATGGCCGAACGCTCCATATTAGATTTCTTTAGCAAATACCAACAAGCCGACGGTTCGTTAAAAAACACTCCGTACTGGACATTCGTGGATTGGGCCGATGGCAAAAACTGGGACGCAGGGATGCCACCAAAAGGCAGCAAGGGCGGTTCGTCCATATTGGATATGCAGTTGCTTTACGCTTACCAGCAAGCCGCTGAAATGGAGGGTAAAATGGGCATACCGGCTTATGTCATATTATATGCGAAAAAGGCTGCACAACTAAAACAAACCATTCAAGCCAAATATTGGGACGACGTTAAAAAAATATATGCTGATACGGAAGATAAGAATCAGTATTCGCAGCATGCCAATTCGTTAGCGATACTTACAGGGCTGGTAAAACCTGAACAAATGGCAAGTGTGGCTAAAACTATGCTTACCGACACCGCGTTAACCCAATGCACCATCTATTTTAAATATTACCTGCACCAGGCGTTGGTAAAAGCGGGTTTAGGTAACGATTATATCAGCTGGCTGGGCATTTGGCGCGATAATATAAAAATGGGCCTCACTACCTGGGCCGAAATATCCGACCTACAAAACAATCGTTCTGATTGTCACGCCTGGGGCTCAAGCCCTAATATCGAGTTTTACCGCACGGTTTTAGGCATTGATAGTTATGCACCGGGTTTCAGTAAGATAAAAATTGAACCACATTTGGGTACACTGATCAATGTAAGCGGTGAGATCCCCCATCCGAATGGCAAAGTTGCAGTAGCTTACAGTTTGTCCGGAGCTAAATGGAAGATTAATATTTCACTACCTCCAAATACATCAGGTGTATTAGTATGGAATGATAAGAAATATGTTCTTAAGGCAGGAGAGAACTCATTCAGCATATAAAAGATATACCTTAGTGTCGCGGAATTATAATTGAGCTTACCGATTAAACAAAAAAATATTACCTTTGCCCAAATCCACCCAAACGATGCAAAATCTTACGCTGCTCGACGGACAGAAATTCCAGGTAACACTACAGCGTTTATGCAGGCAATTAATAGAAAACCATAACGATTTTTCAAATTCGGTACTCATTGGCATTCAGCCGCGCGGTATTTATTTGGCCCGCCGCATAGCCGAAGAATTACGCAAGATATTACCCGAAAGCAACATTTTACAAGGCGATTTGGATATCACTTTTTATCGTGACGATTTCCGCCGCCGGGGTGAGCAGTTGGTACCCAATCAAACTAAAATAGATTTTATTATTGAGGGCAAAAAAGTGATCATGATGGATGATGTGCTTTGGACCGGCAGAACAATTCGTGCCGCCATGGATGCCATGCTGGCCTTTGGCCGCCCTGAAAAGATAGAATTGTTGACTTTGGTCGACAGGCGGTATTCACGGCACATACCCGTGGCACCGGATTATGTGGGGATAGAAATAGATTCCATCGCATCGCAAAAAGTGGTAGTAAGCTGGAAGGAAACGGATGGTGAGGATAGGGTGCTGTTGATATCGGATATAAAGGAAAGTTAGAGGAATGTCATCCTGAACTTGTTTCAGGAACCCTCAGGATATAACGACATACCGATCACTTAGCATGTGGGTTGCCGAAACAAGTTCGGCATGACAGTTTAAAATAGAACAATAAATAAATTCGATCCAGATAGCTATCGGGACGAAATAAAAAAATATGGCAGGACTAAGCACAAGGCACTTATTAGGTATAAAGGATCTGAATCCGGCGGATATTCAATTGATATTTGAAACTGCTGATACATTTAAATCTGTTTTAAACCGCCCCATAAAAAAAGTACCTTCCCTGCGTGATGTAACCATCGCCAATATTTTCTTCGAGAACTCTACACGCACACGACTTTCATTTGAACTGGCAGAAAAACGCCTGTCAGCCGATGTGGTGAACTTCGCGGCATCATCATCCTCAGTAAGCAAAGGCGAGACACTGATAGATACCGTGAACAACATCCTGGCTATGAAGGTGGATATGGTGGTGATGCGCCATCCTTATGCAGGCGCTGGTATCTTCCTTTCAAAGCATGTAAACGCGCAGATCGTAAACGCGGGCGACGGCGCGCATGAGCACCCTACACAAGCATTGCTTGATGCCTTCTCTATCCGCGAGAAATATGGTGATGTAGCAGGTAAAAAAGTAGTGATAGTAGGCGATATACTGCACTCGCGTGTGGCGCTGTCCAATATACTCTGCTTAAAACACCTCGGTGCCGAGGTAATGGTTTGCGGCCCAACAACGCTCATTCCAAAATACATAGGCTCTTTAGGGGTGAAAGTTGAACACAACCTCATCAAGGCCCTTAACTGGTGTGATGTAGCCAATATGCTGCGCATACAACTGGAGCGCCAGGATATTAAGTATTTCCCTTCCCTGCGCGAATACACCATGCTTTACGGCCTGAATAAACAAATACTGGACTCGCTTGATAAAGAGATCACGGTAATGCATCCCGGCCCTATTAACCGCGGCGTGGAGATCACCAGCGATGTTGCCGACAGCAAGCAATCTATCATCCTCGACCAGGTTGAGAATGGTGTAGCTATACGCATGGCGGTATTGTACCTATTGGCTGGGCAAACGCCATAAACCAATAAATTATTCGCATATCCGTTATAATGGCGATGAGTTCAAAAAACATTTTTCGTGCGGTAATTTTAACAGCTTTATTTCTCGTGTCTTTAAATTCTATTGCCCAAACCCGGGAGCAGCTCAAAACAGACTCGGTTTTTCAATTGGTTAAAAAACATTTTAATGCCAAAAACGCCGATTCGTTGTACACTTTGGCGGGTGCCAATCTTAAAAAAGACCTCATCATAGAAACGTTCGAAAATATCTGCAATAATGAATTGTTTCCCTTGGGTAAGATCACCGGGCAAACGCTAATCAGCTTTCAGAATAATAAGATAGCTACCTATAAACTTACTTTTAACACTTCCGATCCCGGTTTATTGCTGATGAGCCTGGATGATGAAGATAAATTGCAGTTATTTCTCTTTAAACCTTACACGCAACCCATCGGCAATAAAATGGAAGAGGCCCAAACCTCCAACCCGATGCTAACTGATATAGATAAAAAAGTAGATGCCCCGGCCCGTGCATACATTCAAAAAGCAAATACAGTCGGGTTAAGTATTGGTATTATAAAAGATGGCAAAACCTATACTTATAACTATGGCGAAACCACGCGTGACAGGGGCAGATTACCTGCCGCGAACAGCATATATGAGTTGGGCTCGATAACCAAAACCTTTACTGCTACCCTGCTGGCTTATTATGTATTGGAAGGAAAAGTTAAGCTTGATGATCCCATCACCAAATTTTTGCCGGATTCCGTCGCGGTAAATCCGGCGCTAAAAGGCATTACATTGGAAATGTTGAGCAACCACACCTCGGGATTTCCCCGCTTGCCCGAGGATTTCTTTAAACACGCTAAAGACGCGCTGAACCCCTACAGGGATTACAACAAAAGGCTGATGTTCTCTTACCTCAAAAACTGGCAAACAACTACTAAACCGGGAGAGCAATATGCCTATTCAAATTTCGCGGTAGGCTTATTGGGTGTGATATTGGAGCGTGTAACCCAGAAAACCTTTGAACAAATGGTTACAGGGGTTATTACGCTGCCATTAGGCATGAACAGCACCGTTCAATACATCACACCACTACTTAAGCCGCATACGGTTACCGGATATGACGAGGAAGGTAACCCAACACCCGCGTGGGACCAGGACGCTATTGCCCCGGCAGGCGCTTTAAGATCGACCATAAATAATATGCTGATGTTTGCCAAAGCCAATATGAGCAGCTCTCCTACCCGCTTATTTAAAGCCATGTCGTTAACCCACCAGCTTACTTATAACAAAGATACCAAAGTTGGCCTGGGCTGGCATGTGATATTAGTAAACGGGGTGGAATATTATTACCATGACGGCGGCACAGGTGGGTACAGCAGCTTTATAGCTTTTAACATACAGAAAAATATAGCCGTTATAATGTTATCCAATTGCGCAGAAAGTGTAACTAATGCCGGGACTGATATATTGAAACAATTGCAATAGAACCAGGCTTAATCAAAGGTTTTCAAGGAATGATCAAACTTACGAAGTTTTTAAAACTTCGTAAGTTTGATCAAAAATGCTTCACTAATTATTATTTCTTCGCAGGCTTCTTTGCCGTTGTATCGCCATTTGGGCCGCTTTTAACTTTCCCCTCGGCATCGGCACCGCTGCCACTATCCTTTTTACCGGTTGAATCAGCCTGTTGCGCTGTACTTCTTTTTATCGGTGAACCGTCCCTTATTTCTTCAGTCGCCGATTTAACTACTTCATCACCCGGATTAAGTTTGCCGTAAATTTCGGTCACATCACCCGATTGCAGTCCCCTTTGTACATCAACCCATTTGGCACGGCCATTAACTATTTGTATAACAAACACCCTTTCAGTCGATGTTACCACAGCAGTTTTTGGTACTATAATAGCGCTGTCCCTCGCCGGTAAGGGCACATTTACATCCGCATACATATTAGGCAATAAACTATTATCGGTATTGTAAACATCCATTTCCAACCGTTCCGACCTTAATTTTTCATCCAGCGCACCTGCCAAACGAACCACGTTTGCAGTATATTGCCTGCCCTGCAACTCTTTTATGGTAAAAGTAACTTTATCTTTATCCTTTAGCCCGCCTGTGTAATCTTCAGGTACTGATATCACCAAACGCAATCTTTTATGATCTTCAACCACAAATATTGGCGTACCACCAGCACCCGAGGCCGGGCTTACATATGTTCCCGGGTTGATATTACGAACGGTTACAACACCATCAAACGGCGCCCTTATTTGTAAATAGGCCAGGTTGGCTTCCACCTCTTTGTATTGAGATCTTGCAGCTTCCACATTTGCGGAATCCGACGACTTTTTAGCTGCTGCCTGCTCTATATCATTCGGCGAAATGGTGCCGGGTGTTTTGGCAGTATTAACCAGCCGGTCATAAGTCGCTTTATCTGCAAAGTATATGGCTTTATTTTGTGATATTCTTGATTTCGCTTCTTCCAGTTGCGAATTTATCTCAGGCGCTTCCAAAGTAGCCAGTAACTGGCCGGTATGTACCTGTGAGCCTATATCAACCAGCAGCGATTTCACATAAGCCGGTATCTTGGCATAAAGATCAACCTGCTGGTATGGTTGTAATTCTCCCGGCACTGTGATTTGAGATGTAAGCTTGCCTTTTTTTACAGGCACAAGTACCACAGTTGGCGTATCAAGCGCGTTTTCCTGCTGAACAGTTTGATCCTGCTCTTCTTTATCTTTTTTACTTTCGCCGCATGAGCTGAAAAGCCCTGTGCCGATAACCAAAATTGCTAAGGCAATTCTTAATTTATTTTTTTGAATGTTCATGGTGCAATGGAATGTAGAATTTACTTTGCTCATCTTCAGGATCTAATGAAACAGAATCAGTTGTGGCATTGCCTTGTACCCAGGCAAAAACCAAAGGCAATATGAATACAGCCGCAAATGTTGACGCGATCAAACCGCCGATCACGGCACGGCCCAATGGTGATGTCTGGTCGCCCCCCTCGCCCAAGCCTGATGCCATCGGGATCATACCCACTACCATCGCCAAACTGGTCATTAATATAGGTCGTAGCCGTAAAGCTACTGCCTCACGTGCCGATTTCAAAGCGTCGCCATTATGCATCCGCAATTCTTCGGCATTGGTAACTAACAGTACCGCGTTGGATATGGATACCCCTACAGACATGATCATCCCCATATAAGATTGCAAATTTAGCGTCGCCCCGGTAATTTTCACCAGGAATAACGACCCGAATAGCACCGCAGGCACCGTACACAATACCACCAGCGCCACCTTGAACGACTGAAAGTTAGCCGCAAGCATCAGGTAGATCACCAAAATGGCAACCAATAAACCCGTTTGCAGGCTATCAAGCGTATCGGTAAGTGTTTGGCTCATACCGCGCAGGTCAACGGTTAAACCGTGTGGCAATTTACCAAGCGACTTGATAGCTTTTTGCACAGCATTTGTCGCGTTGCCTAAATCTTCTTTATTAATATTAGCTGTAACATACATTGTTGGTACCGCGCCAATATCGTCATCTTCTCCATAAGTGGTATCAACTTTTATATCAGCTACGTCACTTAATACGGGCCTTGCCTTGTCGGTTAATACCGGTATTTCGCGAATATCGTCAAGACTGCTCATTTTATATTCAGGTATCTCTACCTGTACCTGGTAACTTAAACCGGCTTTCGTATCTATCCAAACATTTTTCTCGGTAAGCCTTGATGATGATGTGGCAGCCGTAAGCGTGCGCGATATCTGGCCCACATCAACACCCAATTCAGCTGCACGAGTACGGTCGATGTTAATATCGATAGCCGGATAGCGATAGGATTCCGCTATCTGCACATCACGTAAATAATCGATACTATCCAGTTTGCGGATCAGCTTATCGGCATAAATAACGTTCTGCTTTTTATTTTTACCGGTAAAGGCAACCTCGATAGGCGTAGGCGAGCCCTGGCTCAAAATTTTGTCGGTTAACTCAATAGGTTCGAAAGATAGCGCTACGCCGGGTAATGCCTTTTTCAGGGCATGCCTTATGCGCTCTTTAAGGTCATCCAGGTTCACTTTGTAGCTTTCGGCCAATTGAACCTGCATTACAGCCTCCTGCGGGCCTGCCATGAACAAATATATTGGGTTTGTTGAGAATGATGCCGGGTGTGTACCCACCATACATGATGTAATGGCGATGTTTTGTTTGCCAACTAACGAATCTAACACATGCAGCGCTGTCAGTGTATTTGTTTCTGTCCTTTCCAGCCTCGTACCGTCAGCGCCGCGTAAACGCAACTGGAATGTACCTGAATTTACTTTAGGTAACACGTCGTGCCCTATGATGGCAAAGAACAGGAATGCCAGGCCGAAAGCACCCACAAGATATACAGTTACGATCAGCTTGCGCCTTGGCAGCATTTTATCCATTACACCCAGGAACCATGCACGGAATTTATCAAACTTAGATGCCTTTGCACCTTTGGCCTCGGTCGCGTGTTTTATTGTTTCTTCTTTTTCTTTGAATTGGTCCTTATCATCGTCCATGGTATATTCATGGCCTTTACCTCCTTTAGGCTCATGCTCATTTTTCATGAGCCAGTTAGCCATAACCGGCACAAATGTTTGCGCCATTAAGTAGGAAATGATCATGGCGAAACCAATAGCCAGTGACAGCGGCAGGAACAACGCACCCGGTATACCTGTCATGGTAAAGGCGGGGGCGAATACTGCGAGGATACAAAACAGGATCAATAATTTAGGGAAAGCGATCTCCTTACAGGCATCCCATATAGCTAAAGCTTTAGGCTTGCCCATATCAAAGTGCTGGTGTATATTCTCTATCGTTACCGTCGACTCATCCACCAAAATACCTATGGCCAGCGATAGCCCGCTCAGCGTCATGATATTGATGGTTTGATGGAACAGGTACAGGAAGAATACACTGGAAATAACGCAAATAGGTATGGTCATGATCACAATACCAGCCCCGCGCCTGTCGCCCAAAAATAACAGTACCATTAAGCCCGTCAGTATAGCGCCAATGGCTCCTTCTTCGGCCAAACTTTTCACCGCATTGATTACATAAATAGACTGGTCGAATACAAATGACAGTTTAACATCCTCGGGCAATAAGCCCTGGAATCGCGGTATCGCTTTTTTCAGGTCCTGCACCACCTGCCATGTTGAAGCAGATGATGATTTGGTAATGGGCAAATAAACCGATCGTTTACCATTAATAAGCGCATAACCCTGGGTAATATCTGCAGCATCCTCAACTGTAGCCACATCTTTTAAAAATACGGTTTGTACACCATTTTGATACAATGGGATATCCCCGAATTCGCTGATATCCTTTATCGTAGCATTTGATGGCGTCAGGTAGTTAAAATCACCTATACGCACGTTCCCCGCAGGGGTGTTCTGGTTATTGTTGCGCAAGGCAACCACTAACTGATCGGGCGTTAAATTATGTTGCCGCAGTAATTCCGGGTCGGCTTTTATAACAATGGTACGCTGGTTACCCCCAAAAGGAGCAGGCGCTACGAGGCCCGGTACCGTAGTAAATGCCGAACGCACATACACCAGCGCGAAATCGAGCAATTCATTATTTGTACGTGTTGGGCTGCTTAGTACCAGCTGGCCAACAGGCAAGGTAGAAGCATCGAACCTGAGAATAAACGGGGGCTGCGAACCCTGCGGGAAACCCGCCTGGGCCCTGTTGGTGTACGCCGTGACCTCCGCGGCGGCCTGGGCCATATTTGTACCTTCATAAAAAGTAACCTTTATCAGCGTTAAGCCCTGTACGTTTTGCGACTCGATGCTTTTTACACCTGATACGAACAATAATAAATTAACATATGATTTGGCGAAGTATTCCTCCATTTGGTCGGGGGTAAAGCCGCCATAAGGGTGCGATACATAAATTACAGGTAAATTCAGATCGGGGAAAATATCGATCTTGATACTTCGTACAGCATTTATACCGAAAAAGAACAGTGCTGCAACTACAACCAGTATGGTAATTGGCCTTTGTAGGGCTCCTTTAATTAATCCCATTAGCTATTGTGTGTGAGTATTAAAAATTATTTATAAATAAACCAAAATCACCGGTTGCCGCGCTCTTGTACAATAAGGCCTGCCAAACATTGTTAGAGATAACTACCTGGTCCACTTCGGCACGGTTTAAGGTGTATAGCGCATCGGTAACATCAACAATTGTTGCCAGCCCGTTTTTATATAAGGCTTCTTTTTGGTTATAGGCATCATTTGCCGATTTTACTTCAACCGGCGCTTCATTATAATTTTTTAACGCATTATTTATTTTTGTATCGGCTAAAACCTGCTGATCTTTCAGTTGCTGATCGACCACATCAAACTCATCCTGGTATTGTGCTGAAGTAAATTTTTGCGCCCTCACCTGGTAATGCACTCTGAAGGGGTTGGTGATATCCCAAACAAATCCTACACCTAATAAATAATTATAGCGTGTCGGATCTGCGCCTGCGCCATAGCTGCTGCTGTAATCACCCCCATTGGTAGCAATATCAGATTTAAAACCCGATCCCCTGCCCTGGTAAACGCCAAAAAGGCTGAATGTAGGATAACTGAAAGTACTCAGGTATTTTGCTTCTTCATCACTTACACCAATGCGGTTACGGTAAAAGTTTAATACGGGGTGTGCATCCGTGCTTAATGTTGGCGGTGCCAGTATATCTTTCGGTAATGTTTTTACAAAATTGGTGTCGAGTGAAAAATCCTGTGGGGTAACACCCATATAAATAGCCAGCTGGTTGCTTTGCTCCTGTACCGTTTCCTGCGCATTGGTTAAGGCTATTTTAGCGTTGGAAACTTCGGCATTGGCCAGTGATGAATCTACTCCCGGGTTTAGTCCGTTCTTTACCCGTGCCAAAACCACTCTAAGCACATCCATCGTGCGGTTTAAATTATCCTGCTGCGCTTCAGCTAATTGCTGGGCTACTAATAAATTTAAATAAGTTGAAGATACCCGCACCTCATGCTCAAATTGTTCCTGTACAAGGTCGCTTTGATCTAAAGTCACTACCCTGCCCTGTACGGCAACCTTTTCCCTGGCCCTGCCAAAGGCGAAAAAATTCCAGTTAACATTTGCCAGGTATAATGAACCAAAAGCAGCGTTCCAGGTTTGGTTGGGTAATGGAGGGCCTGAAGAGGCTACCGCGCCACCATAAGCAGCCAGCGGGCCATCCGTACCATTTATGGTACCATACACCTGTTGTGCCGATAAATTCACATCGGGGAGATATTCGGTCTTGGTTTCAGTATAGGATGCTTTAGCCGAATTAAGCTGGTTTGCCTTAGCCTTAATAGTACCGTAATTCGCAAGGGCCGTTTGAACGGCTTGTTTAACATCCAGCACTTTTTGCTGTGCATTAACGTTTATGAATAAGAAAATACCCGATAAAGCTAATAATGAACGTTTAGATGGTTGTAACATGTTGGTATTTGTTGCTGCAAAATTAAATCTATATCATATATGAAAAAAATGAATTAATTTTGTATTAATCATTAATAAAAGTAATAATGAATATCGCGATACATCATTTCAGGCTGATAGACACCATATCAAAAGAAGGAACCCTTACTAAAGCCGCTGCTACACTGCATCTTACGCAATCGGCATTGAGCCATCAGCTCAAAGAATTAGAACGTGAATTGGGCATAGATGTTTTTAACAGGAATGGCAAAAAGTTGCATTTGTCTGACCAGGGATACCGCTTCCTGCGCAGCGCCGAAAAAATACTGGCTGAAATTAAGAGTTTAGAGGAAGATATTAATAATTATAAACATGGTAAAACAGGTAAACTGAGTATCAGCATGCAATGTTACACCGCTTACCACTGGCTGCCGGGCATTATTAAATACTATAAATCGCGCTGGCCCGATATTAACATCCAGATATTATCAGATGCTACCCGCCGCCCTTTGGAATATTTGATGAACGGCGACCTGGATATAGGCATTGTACGCACACAAATGGTAAATACCAAAATACGTTATGAACCTATTTTCGAGGATAGGCTTACGGCGGTTATTTCCAAAGATCACCCCCTCTCACAAAAAGATGAGATAGAGATCAGCGATTTCCAGGGGCAGGAACTAATATTGCCGCTATATGACCCATCTTACCAGGATACCCCGGTTATAGAAGCCCTGATAGAAGCACAACAGGTGAAACCCAAAACCTTGCACCGCATACATTATACTGATGCCACTATTGAAATGGTGAATGCCAATTTAGGCATAAGTGTTATAGCCGATTGGATAGTTGAGCCTTACCTTAAAAACCGGAACATTGTAGCTAAACCCATGCACCACAGCGTAGCTAAACGTGCGTGGTTCGCGGCAACTTGCAAGCAAACCCCTGCTATAACTAATTTTTTGGAATGTCTTAAAATGTATTTCGCGGGTGAAGACATGAGTGTTTACGAACCCGAAAAGCAGTTTATTATGCAGGAGCATCTTACTAAAAAACAACTGGATACGCCTGTTATGCCTGCTGCTGCCACCTTGTTCACACGGCCTGCGGCAGCGCATGGTCATAACCAGGATTTTAAGAATTACCAGTATTAACCTCATCTAAATCCTCTGCGAAGGGGATGACTTTTAAAGCATGAAATTTAGCTGTTGGCTTTTATTGTTGTTAATGACTACGTATTCTTTCGCGCAGCAAAAACCTTTTCCGCAGCATTTAAGCTATTTTAAAGGAACAATTGAACCTAACCAATACTCCCAACTACAGTTAGATAAAACCGTTGAACAATTCTATATCCAATGGAAATTCCGGTACATAAAAACTGAACTGGGCAAGCCCGAAAGTTATACATGGTTTGAGGATAAAGACGGAAAACAGTGTGTATCCGAGGGGCAAGGCTATGGGATGATCATCGTAGCGCTAATGGCAGGATATGATCCTTCTGCCAAATCTACTTTTGATAATTTATATAGCTATTATAAAGCCCATCCCAGCGACAGGGGTAAACACCTGATGGCCTGGGCACAAAATACAAGAGGTAAAGATCTGGATAAAACATCGGCTTCGGATGGTGATATGGACATTGCTTATTCACTGCTATTGGCCGATAGCCAGTGGGGCAGCACAGGCGCTATCAACTATTTACAGGAAGCGAAAAATATGATCTCGGACATTATGCAGTACGAGATCAACCATAAAACATGGTCGGTATTGCTGAGTAATGCCATTGAATACGACAGCAAGGATTATTTCGATACGCGCTCTTCGGATTTTATGCCTGCAAATTTTAAAGCTTTTGCTAATGCAACAGGAGATAACCGCTGGAATGAAGTGATAGATGCTAACTACAAATTATTTGCAGCGATGCGGGATAAATACAGCCCCGACGCGGGTTTGGTTCCTGATTTTATAGTGCATATCAATAAAACGGCTAAGCCTGCACCCCGGTATTACCTGGAATCGCCCTATGACGGTTATTACAACTACAATGCCTGCCGTGTACCCTGGCGCATTGCTACTGATTACCTGCTCACAGGTGATGCTCGTTCAAAAGCATTTGTACAAAAAATAAATCACTGGATAAGGGAAACCACTAATAACAATACTTATAATCTTTCCGCAGGTTATACTTTGAATGGGAATGATATACACGGGCGTTATTTCGAGGCCTTGAGTTTTATTACCCCGTTTGCCGTATCTGCTATGGTGGATAAAGGTAATCAACTATGGCTGAACAAGGTTTGGGATTATACAATACAGTTTAAACTAAAGGATTTTGATTATTATGATAACAGCATAAAAATGTTGAATATGATCATCATTTCAGGGAATTACTGGGTACCGGTATCAAGGTAACATCCTTTCCGCCACTCCCTGCCCGCTCGTTAAATCAAACAAACTGATACTCAATTTATTCTCATCAAAATTTCATATCAAATACTATATTTGCCCCCTTAACCTGACTCTCAATTTATGGAATTAAAAAAATTACTCGCTGTAGCTTTTGTATTATTTTTTTTAAACAGCTTTGCCCAAACATCGCTGCCCATACCTACCAATCTAAAAGCCACTTATACCAAAGGTACCCGCACCCGGGACGGCAAGCCCGGTGCAAATTACTGGCAAAACAAAGCAGATTATTTAATAAAGGTAAATTTTGACCCTAAAATCAGGTTATTAAGCGGTGTGGTTGATATTGATTACACCAATAACAGCCCCGACTCGTTAAAGCAGGTGATCTTTAAATTATACCCTAATTTTTACCTGAAGGGCGGCGTGAGAAACATGAAGATAAGCCCTGAAGATGTTAGTGACGGTGTACAAATTCAAAAACTGAGCATCAACCAACAAGACCAGGATGCTAAACAATGGCAGATTGACGGCACCAATATGACGCTTAAGATACCCGCATTGCCGTCCAAACAAAAAATGCACTTCACCGTCACTTACTCCTATATCGTAAACAAGGGTTCGCATGTTCGTACCGGGGAGGTAGATTCGGGCGCATTCTTTATCGCTTATTTCTTCCCGCGAGTGGCTGTTTATGATGATATTGATGGCTGGAACCAGCACCCTTATCTGGGTGTCGAGGAATTTTATAATGATTTCTGCCATTTTAATGCTGAGATCACCGTACCCGGTAATTACGAGGTTTGGGCTACAGGTAACCTAAAAAATGCTTCCGAAGTTTATTCCCCAAAAATAGCTGCCCGTATAACCGCATCGGGGTTAAGCGATAAAGTAACCGATATTACCACCCTTGGCGACCGCCAGGCCGGTGGTATTACTAAACCCGGCGCCACCCATACCTGGAAATTTGAGGCCGACAGTGTTACCGATCTTGCTATGGCCATGAGCAACCACTATGTATGGCAGGCAAGCAGTTTAGTTGTCGACCCGGCAACAAAACGCCGTGTACGTGTGGATGCAGTGTATAACACTGACCATAAAAGCTATTTCGAGGTAATCAATTATGCCCGTAAAACGGTAGAGACCATGAGCTATACCTTCCCGAAATGGCCATATCCGTTCCCGCATGAAACTATTTTCGACGGCCTCGACCAAATGGAATACCCGATGATGGTAAATGATAACCCGGTAGAAGAAGTTCCTGATGATATTGAATTAACCGACCACGAGATATTCCACAGCATGTTCCCATTTTATATGGGTACCAACGAAACCAAATACGGCTGGATGGATGAGGGATGGGCAACTATTGCCGAGTGGCTCATCAGCCCTGTGATAAACCCTAAAGTAGTAGATGAATTCGGAATGGATGTTTATAACAACACCGCAGGCAACGAAGGCGATCTGCCCATTATGACACTTACACCATCCTTAGCTGATGCATCATCGTTTACCGACAGCTATCCAAAACCTGCTATGGGTTATTTGTATGTGAAAGATATGCTGGGCGATGCGTTGTTTACCAAAGCCCTGCACTATTACATACAGCAATGGCACGGCAAACACCCTATGCCTTACGATTTTTTCAATTGTATGAACACCGGCTCGGGCCAAAACCTCAACTGGTTCTGGAAAGCATGGTTTTTCGATAATGGCGTACCCGATCTCGCCATAAGCAATGTCGACAAACAGCAAAATAATTATACAGTAACTATCACCAGCATCGGCACCAAGCCTGTGCCGATAGATCTTGCTCTCAATTACGCAGATGGCACCACTAAAGTACTACATCAAAGCGTATCCTGCTGGAAGGATGGTGCAAAAACCTACGCCCTAAAATTCACCGACAGCAAACCTATCACAAAAATGGTATTAGGCACAACTTATGACCCGGATGTGGATAAGAGCAATAATGTGTGGGTGATGAAGTAACATTTATAAGATTATTGGATATATTTTTATGCAAGGGGGATAATTTTTTATTCCCCTTGTGATTTTTTACCTTCTGCTGCGAATAATAGGATAAATGAACACGCAGCAAAACAAAGAGCAATTTATCGACATTATCAGCCGGAACAAAAAGCTGATCTATAAAGTATGCAATAGTTACTGCCGTGATGCCGCTGACCGGCAAGACCTGGTACAAGAGGTCATTATCCGGCTTTGGCAAGCTTTTGATAAATATGATGAGCGATACAAACTGTCGACATGGATGTACCGAATCGCTTTGAATACTGCCATATCTCATTATCGTTCAGGGAAACGCCGGAACGAAGCAACTATACCGCTTACCGAACACCTGATTGATATTGCCGACGACAATTTGGAAACCGAGCTTGACGAACGGGTAAAGCAGCTTTATACATTTATTAATCAACTTGACGAGCTAAACCGGGCGCTGATGATATTGTATCTCGACGATAATAGCTACCGCGAGATAGCCGAGGTATTAGGCATCACCGAAACTAATGTGGCTACCCGCATCGGCCGCGTAAAACAAAATTTAAAACAACAATTCGCAAAAATTTAAATGTTATGATAATGGAACTGGAAGAACTGAAAACGCTTTGGAGCGATTACGACAAAAAATTGGATAAAAGCCTGCAACTTAATATAAAATTGTTGCGCCAGGTTAATTTCGATAAAGTATATGGGAAGGTGAAAACACTCATCATTTACAAAACCCTGGAAATGTTGATACTGATATTTATGCTTATTTACCTTATTAAATTCGCCATAAATAATTTCCCTGCTCCTGGTTTAACTGGCTGTGCCCTTATTTCCGCTGTATTTATGATTGCTGCCGTAATTTCCGATATCCGCCAAATGGCCATACTGGTGCAATTGCGGTCCGACTACAGCGCACCCGTGTCGGCGCTGCAAAAGCAGGTTGAAAAATTGAAATTACTCATCGTCAATTATGTTAAATGGTCATTGATATCTATTCCATGCTACCCTGTATTTTTAGTAGTCGCTGCCAAAATATTTCTGAATAGTGATTTATGGTCACCCCGGCATTTTAACTACTTGCTTATAAATCTCATCATAGGCATAGTATTGTTACCCGGCTTTACTTATTTATACAGGCAATTAAACAAACCTGTGGTCGAAAACCGCTGGGTAAAAAATCTGCTCACCGGTTCCGGGTGGAACCAGGCGGCATCAGCACAAACATTCCTGGATGAGATAGAAAAATTTGAAAAAGGAGAATAAACAAACCATTTATCCCGGCAATGGTTATTTTCTCATCTGCATATTTGCACATCAGCATATCTGCACATATAAAACCACATGCCCGAAGGACCAATCCTCCTAATGCTCAAAGAAGAACTGCAGCCGTTCAAACACAAAAAGGTGATCGCGGCTAAAGGCTATACTACCAAAATGGACCCGCAAGTTTTGGTTGATAAAACCGTTACCGATATTAAAACCTGGGGTAAGCATTTGTTGATCTGTTTCCCCAAGTTCACTGTAAGGGTGCATTTGATGCTCTTCGGTTCATGGAAGATCAATGAACATGGTAAACATAATGCCACACTCAGCCTGCAATTCAGCAAAGGCGAGGTGAATTTTTATATCAGCTCTGTAGTTCTGATCGATAAGTCGTTGGACGAAGTGTACGACTGGTCAGCAGATGTGATGAGTGATCAATGGAACACCGAAAAAGCGATGGAGAAGTTAAATGCCAAGCCTAAAGCATTGATCGGCGATGTATTGCTCGACCAAAAGATATTTTCCGGCGTAGGGAATATCATCCGTAACGAAGCATTATTCAGGGCAAGGATACACCCCAAAAGTATAGTAGCCGATATCCCCGAAAAGAAATTAAAGGAACTGGTTAATGAAACCGTGAAATACAGCTTTGATTTTTTGAAATGGAAAAAGCAGGGTGTGTTAAATAAACATTTCGAGGCTTATGAGCAGGAAACCTGTCCGCGCGATCATATCCCCTTTCACAAAGCTGATATCGGCAAAACTCAAAGACATACTTATTATTGCGACAAGTGTGAGGTAATGTATGATGGGAACCATTGAGAATTTCTCATACTTTTTTGTCATCCTGAGTGCAACGAAGGATCTATCCGCGTTCTCCTTAGCATTGTAGCAACGTATCGCTCGTATAATAGATGCTTCCTTCGTCAGCATGACAAAGTTTTTAGGAAAGCGCCTGCGCTATCTGCAAAAATCCCTTCTCCATGGCCAGGTCACAGGCGCGTTTGCCGCCTTCCATTTTGATGCCGGTATCTGCGCCGCTTTCCAGTAGTAATATCAGCATATCTACATTACCATTTTGCGCTGCAGAGTGTAATGGGGTAACGCCTGCGGCTTGTTTCACATTTACATCGGCACCGCATGCTATTAATAGTTCGGCAATACCTGTGTGGTCACCGGCAGCGGCGGAATGTATCGGGAAGATGTTAAACCCATTGATCGATGCGAGATGTATATCGGCATCCTGTATCATTAAATGTTTTGCTATGTCGTACTGGCCAAAGTAACAGGCTAAACCAAGCGGTGTAAAACCATCCTCGGCATAATAATTAACCGCATCCGGATATTCACGAACCAATTTCGCAACAACATCATATTTCCCGGCGGCAACGGCCTCAAACAGGTTCAGTTCATCAAGCCTGTTCAACAAAAATTCGGTAACATCCGGCTTTTTGTAGTAGCATGATAACATCAGGGGCGATACATGGTAACTGGTGGTTTTTTTCACCAGCGCAGGGTCGTCTTTAAGTATAGCATCAAGCGCGGCAAGGTCGCCGTTGGTGATGTAATTCTCTATTCTTCCCGGTTGATAATATTTACTTAAATACATAAATAATTAATACTCAATACACTAAAAAATATGGCTGTAGTAGCCTGTTTCGTTGTATACGTAATACGTGTAGAATAGATATAGCGAAACTTGAAAAGTTTAAAAAAATTAAAAATATCATCCCAAATAACTTTAATCTATTAACTTTATATTTGTTGGATAAATGCTTGTAACCAGGGATGCCGGTAAAAGGAAATCAGTTTAAATCAAATAGTTTTAAAGAAGATAACGAACCACGCCATAAAGAAAAAAGCGAGAAGGAAAAGTATGTAAAGCCAAAGGCGGAAAAAACGTCTGCTGCGCCTGTTGATTACAGCAGGTGGATCAAGATCACCGGTTTGTTTTTCCTTATCCTCTCTATATTTTTCCTCGTGGCCTTCACGTCCTACCTGTTCACCTGGCAGCAGGACCAGAGCTACGTGTCGCATGCCAATGGCGGCTGGCACAACCTGTTTAAAACCACCCAGGAGCTACAGGATAATGGCATTAAAAATCCGGTGGTGGAGAACTGGATGGGGAAATTTGGCGCGTTGCTCTCCGACCAGTTCATTTACGAGTGGTTTGGGATATCATCCTTCATTTTCATCTTCATATTTTTCATCATAGGCTACCGTTTCCTGTTTAAAGTGAGGCTATTTCCGCTGGCAAGGACTTTAGCGTATTCATTTTTTTGTATCATATTTTTCTCGGTAGCTATCGGCTTTTTTCATGGGATGATAGATGATTACCCCCACTTTTTAGAGGGCGAGTTTGGTTATTGGAGCAATATTTTACTGGATGCGCAAATTGGCCAAACCGGTACAGCCGGGGTACTGGCTTTTGCCGGGTTGGGCGTATTGATATTAGCTTATAACATCGATTTTAAATTGCCAAAAAGAAATAAAGATTTTAAAGTCTCCCCTACCGGGGGAGATTTAGAGGGAGCTTCTGAACCTGTAGAAATATTACCTGAAGAACCATCACTACCTGTTGAATGGCCCCGCAACACAGCAATGCCGGGCGTTGCCAACAGGGCAAAGACTGAACCTGCGGTTACCGCTACGCCGGTATTTCATGAGCCGGTAGTACTAACGCCAAACCCGGTTAACGGGCATGAGCCTGAATTTGAGGACGAGATACCATTGACCATTGAGCGCGAACGCCCCACTCCTGTTTTAAACATTGAAAAAACCGATAACGATAAGGCAAAGGAATTGGTGGAGCAATTCGGCGCGTATGACCCGAAACTTGATCTTGCCAAATATAAATATCCTACACTCGACCTGTTGGAGAATTACGGTTCCAACAAAATATCAGTAAATTCAGAGGAACTGGAGGCCAACAAGAATAAGATCGTTGAAACGCTGAACCATTATAATATCGAGATAGATAAAATAAAAGCGACAATTGGGCCAACGGTCACGCTGTATGAGATTATTCCTGCTCCGGGCGTGCGTATCTCCAAGATCAAGAACCTCGAGGATGATATTGCGCTTAGCCTTGCCGCATTAGGGATACGCATTATAGCGCCAATGCCAGGTAAAGGAACTATCGGTATCGAGGTGCCGAACCAGCACCCCGAAATGGTATCCATGCGTTCGATCTTATCCACCGAAAAATGGCAAACCAATACCATGGATCTGCCTATCGCTTTAGGTAAAACCATATCCAACGAAGTATTTATTGCCGACCTTGCTAAAATGCCTCACTTGTTGGTTGCAGGTGCGACGGGGCAGGGTAAATCGGTAGGTATTAATGCCATATTGGTGTCGCTGCTCTACAAAAAGCACCCGGCTGAATTAAAATTTGTGCTGGTCGATCCTAAAAAGGTGGAGTTAACCTTGTTTCGAAAAATTGAGCGCCATTTCCTTGCAAAACTGCCTGATGAGGCCGATGCTATTATCACCGATACCAAAAAGGTTGTAAATACACTGAATTCACTGTGCATTGAGATGGATCAGCGTTATGACCTGCTAAAAGATGCACAGGTACGTAACCTGAAGGAATACAATGCTAAATATGTCAGCCGTAAAATAAGTGACCCTGAAAAACACCGTTACCTGCCATTTATCGTGCTTATTATTGATGAGTTTGCCGATTTGATGATGACTGCAGGCAAGGAAGTGGAAATGCCGATAGCGCGTATTGCCCAGTTGGCCCGTGCAGTAGGTATCCATTTGGTGATCGCTACGCAAAGGCCGTCGGTGAATGTGATCACCGGTACTATTAAGGCTAACTTCCCGGCACGTTTAGCGTTCAGGGTATTATCAAAGATAGATTCACGTACCATATTGGATGCGGGCGGGGCAGATCAACTGATCGGCCGCGGTGATATGCTCCTTTCTACCGGCAGCGACCTGATACGCCTGCAATGCGCCTTTGTAGATACGCCGGAAGTGGAACGCATCTCTGATTTCATTGGCAGTCAGCAAGGTTATCCGTCAGCTATGTACCTGCCTGAATATGTGGGCGAGGGCGAAGCCAGCGGCACTAAGGAATATGATCCTGATAACCGCGACCCGATGTTCGAGGATGCCGCTCGGTTGATTGTTATGCACCAGCAGGGCTCCACGTCGCTTATCCAGCGGAAAATGAAACTGGGTTATAACAGAGCAGGTCGTATTATCGACCAACTGGAAGCCGCAGGTATTGTAGGCCCGTTTGAAGGCAGTAAGGCCCGCGAGGTACTTTATCCTGATGAATATAGCCTCGAACGCTATTTGGAAACTTTGGATAAACCGAAAGATTAAAATACGTTTTGTCATGCTGAGGTACGAAGCATCTATTATACGAGATGGCGGTCTACACAACATTTCGGAGAACGCGTTTAGATTCTTCACTACGTTCAGAATGACAAGTCCGTTAATATTAAACCTAAGAAACATCTTCAGCTCTAATCTGTATAAGTAGCACAAATGAAAAAGTCTATACTATATTTCCTATTGTTCATTGGCACAATTACCAACGTATTCGCCCAAAAAGATGCAGAGGCTAAAGTCATCCTCAATGCCATGAGCGCCAAATACCATGCTTATGATATTGTAAAAAGTACATTTACTTTTGGTGTTGAAGACATACAGGCACACACAACAACTTCGCAAAACGGAGTATTGATAGTACAGGCCAAAACCAATAAATATCATTTAACGCTTTACAGTTCAGAGCTGGACAACAAATCGGCCATTGAACAGGAGATCATCAGCGATGGCAAAAACCAGTGGACCTACACCCACAAAGACAAGGAAGTACAACTAAGCGTGGTCGACAATACTGGCGAAAGTTTTAACCCTGCACAAATGTTCACACTTTACGAGAAAGGCTACAAATACATTTACACCGGCAATCAAACCATAAACGGAAAAGTTTATCAAATAGTCGACCTTACGCCTGAAGATGATAAAAAGGAATTCTTTAAAGTGCGCCTTACTATAGATAAGCTAAAAAAACAGCTATACAGCGCTTTAATATTTGACAAAAGCGGAATGCGTTTTACTTACACCATTACCAACTTTACACCAGACGTAAAAGTGTCCGAAACAACATTTACATTCGATAAAAAGTCGAATCCGGGGGTCGAGGTGGTGGATCTGCGTTAACGGGCTACCTGCTCAGTACAATGTATTCATCATAAAAACCGCCGGGAGTGAAAAACTGGTCTGTCAGTTTAAGGCTATGCGCTGTAAGGTCGCTAATGGTAAAGCTGCCGCTCGCACCGGGAATTGTCTCTCCATTTTCAAACAGGTAGCTGTAATTAAGGTTCAATCTTTGGTTTTGCACACTGTAAGTAGCTGTATCCAGCAAAACGTTTCCTTCTTTGGCATATAATTTACCTGTACTGGTAAAATTGAAATAATCGCTGCCGGTGCCAATGTACACCCTGATGGTTGGCTGTTCAACGGCTCCTACACCGCTGGATACCGAATCGCTAACCACTTTCCAATCGCCAATAACTGTAGCCTTAGTGACAGTTGGGTGGGTTGAATTATCCTTTTTACATGCGGCCATACCTAATATAGTAATTAGGCACGCGATAAGTGATAAATTCTTCATAATGTTTGGTTTATATAGCAAAGGTAAAGAAGTTATTATCAATAAAAAGATTTTTTACACACATTCCATAATTGAAAAACATCAGTTTCAATTAGTTTAATGTCATAAAACTTATAAAATTACTTAGGCCATCATTTTACAGCGTGTTATTTAATCATTATCACACCGTAATTGGTAAATCAAAAATCGTAAATTTGATCTATGCTATCCCTCACCCCCCATACCCTCGAAAAACTGGAAATGCTGCTAAAAACAGCAGGCTATAAGGTGCGGTATGAGAAAGGCAACTTTAAAACAGGCGCCTGCTTGTTGCAAAATAGCAAAGTGATCGTAGTGAACAAATTTTCGAATGTGGAGAGTCGTATATTGTCTATCACCGAACTGGTTCGCGAACTGGATTTCGACCTGAATTTATTGGATAATAAACAGCTTGCCCTGGTACAACAGCTTAAACAAACCAACCTACAGCTGTGACCGTCACCTTCCTCGGCACCGGAACCTCGCAGGGTGTACCTGTTATCGCCTGCGATTGCGGGGTATGCCTTTCGACAGACCCGCACGACAAGCGGCTTCGTTCATCCATCATGATAGAAACCGACGATAAAACTGTTGTAATTGATACCGGCCCGGATTTTCGCTACCAGATGCTGCGCGAAAAAGTAAAACACCTCGATGCTGTTGTTTTCACCCATGAACACAAAGATCACATTGCAGGCCTCGACGATATCCGCGCCTTTAATTACAGGCAAAAATCAGCTATCGATGTATATGCTACCGAGCGCGTACAAGCCGCTCTTAAACGCGAGTTTGCCTATGTTTTTGCCGAATATAAATACCCCGGCATTCCACAGATCAACTTGCACACCATCGGTATGGAACCTTTTGATATTGGCAGCCTGCATTTTATCCCCATCGAGGTGATGCATTATAAATTGCCTGTTCTTGGTTTCCGTATCGGCGATTTTACCTATATCACCGATGCCAAAACGGTATCAGCCACAGAGGCCGAGAAAATAAAAGGAACAAAAATACTGGTCATCAACGCGCTGCAAACGCAAAGCCATATTTCGCACTTTACATTGGATGAAGCTATTGCCTTCGCACAGCAAATAGGTGCCGAAACAACCTATTTAACCCATATCAGCCACAACCTGGGCTTTCACAGCGTCATTTCCGGACAATTGCCAAAAGGAATAAAACTGGCCTATGATGGTTTAAAACTGCACATATAAATGCGGCTATAACTGTACGTAGCTAATATGGCTTATAGATATTTTGCGGCCATTGACATCAGCTTTGGTGTGGCAGATGATCTCGCCCTTCAGTACCACCAATTTATTGTTGGCGGGCGTTAGCTGACCGTTGTTATTATCGTAATCAAAAAAACCCACGCGGCTGCCGCTTAAAAACAAAGGGCATCCGTTGCTGAATTCAACCAGTATCTCTTTGCCTTTTTTATCCCCGGTTAAAATCGTTATGGTTTTATCCTGGTAGAATTTACCGGATATCTCAACGTATTTATTATTGTAAAAATCAATGCTGTCCATTAACCCGGCAAGGCTTACGCGTTTAAAATCGTGTCCGTCGTTACAATCGCTGCTATATATTTTATCACCGTGTTTGCATGCGGCTAACGCTAACAGCATTATTAAAAACACACCTACGGTTAAACGGCTTAACAGTTGCATTTGGGGTATTTAATTATTTTAAGGCAGATATTCTTAAACTGCGGGCAAGTTAAAAGGTTTAACAGCAACTTTAACTATTTTTATTTAGTAGTATTAATAATTTTACTTAATGTTGTAAACAATCATTATAAATCAATTTAGCTATACCGCTATGAAGAAGACAATCCCATGTTTACTGCTGTTACTATTTGCCGTTTTAGCAAATGCACAGCAAAAGGTGATACAACTTTACCCAGGTGCCGCCCCCGGTTCAGAAAACTGGACCTGGAGCGAAACCGAGAACGCTGACAATATATACAAGTCCAATGCTATTTTTAATGTTAGCCATCCTACCCTTACCGTTTATCCGGCCGATACCACGGTACAAAATACCGGCACAGCTGTTATTGTTTGTCCGGGTGGCGGTTTTCATTCCTTGTCTATTATGCAGGAAGGCTACCAGGTAGTGGCCTGGCTGCAAAAAAAGGGCATTACAGCCTTTCTTTTAAAATACAGGCTGACACATACTACCGGCGGCGATCCATATCAACAACAATTAGATGATAATAAACGTCCCGGAGCGGATAAAGAAGTAGCCGCCATTGCCGATATGGCAGTAGCTGATGGCCGCACTGCTATCGCCTACGTCCGTGCGCATGCGGCAGAATATGGTGTGATGCCATCAAAAATAGGTTTCATTGGTTTTAGCGCCGGTGGGTATATTGCAACCGCTACGGCTTATGATTATACGCCTGAGAACCGACCGGATTTTGTGGCACCGATCTACGGCCCCTATCCGGCCAAATACCAGGCGGAAACTATTCCCGCTGATGCGCCGCCTATGTTTATTGCTGCTGCCAGTGATGATGATTTTGGCCTAAATATGAACTCGGTGGCGCTTTATGAAGCATGGGTAAAGGCCAAACATTCTGCCGAGATTCATATTTATTCAACAGGCGGACATGGATTTGGTATGAATGTAAAAAACATTCCGACTGATAGCTGGCGCGACAGGTTTAGCGACTGGATGGGCCAGTTAGGTTATCTGAAACCATTGAGTGATCAGAAGACTTATACTGAAAAGAGAGCGGAAGATTGGGCGAACTGGCAAAAATATATAGAGGACCGTATTCATAACGACTGGCCCTTCATAAAACGCTATGATGATGAAAACGCGAAACTTCCACCTCCTGCACAGGGCGAAAAAAGAATAGTGTTTATGGGTAACTCCATCACCGAGAATTGGGCGAATATGGATCCGGACTTTTTCAAAAGCAATGATTATGTAGGTCGTGGCATAGGTGGGCAAACCTCATCGCAAATGCTGGTACGTTTCCGCGAGGATGTGATCAACCTGCACCCGGCAGCGGTTGTTATTGAAGCGGGGACCAACGATATCGCCCAAAATACCGGCTATATATCGTTACAAAATATTTATGGGAATATTATTTCCATGGCCGAATTGGCGCAGACCGCAGGTATAAAACCAATTATTGGCTCTATCCTGCCCGCTACTGATTTCTCATGGCACAGGGGGCTTGAACCGGCTGACAAGATCATTGAAGTTAATAATATGCTAAAAGCTTATGCGGCCTCGCATCATTTTGTATATGTGGATTACTGGTCGGCACTGGTGAATGACAAAAAAGGATTGAAGGTTGAACTAACACTGGATGGTTTGGTACACCCTAACCTATCAGGTTATAAAGTAATGGAGCCGCTGGCTAAAAAGGGCATTGCAGAGGCACTTGCACTTCCTGTACACAAACACCACAAATAAGCTATAAGATATGCTGATAACTTACGAAGTTTTTAAAACTTCGTAAGTTTAAAACTCTCATTATTACTAATGCAGGGTAATCCTTTGCAAAAAATTTATTACACAAGGTTAAAATACTGCAAGTTGAAAGGTGTTAACAATTCCCTAATCTTATTTCCATAAATTTGGATATTAACGCCTCACTATGAAATATTACATCGCCCTCATTTGCTTCCTGTTTTTATCGCCTTTGGCTTTTTGCCAGGTAGATACCGCCCAAAAAGTTATCGCCGGAAGGCAAAACAGTCCTGAACAAGAGAAAAAACCTTATGTGATACTCATCTCTGCCGATGGTTTCAGGTATGATTATGCTGAAAAATATCACGCCGAACACTTATTGGCGTTAAGTGGTGCCGGTGTACGGGCAGAGGGAATGTTCCCGTCATTTCCGTCAGTTACTTTCCCAAATCATTATACCATTGTTACCGGTTTATATCCATCGCACGAGGGACTTACCGGCAACTCGTTTTATGACCGGAATACCAAAAGCTTTTTTTCCTATCATAATAAAAATGCCAATGACTCCGTATGGTATAAAGGCGGAACACCCATATGGGTATTGGCCGAGCAGCAAAAAATGTTAGCCGCATCTTTTTACTGGGTAGGTTCCGAAGCAATGGTACAGGGGATATTGCCCACCTATCATTACCCTTATAATGAAAAAATAGGTATTCATGAGCGCATTGGCGCGGTAGTGAACTGGCTAAACCTGCCACCTGAAAAACGCCCGCATTTTATTACTTTTTATTTGCCGCAGGTAGATCACCAGGGGCATAAATACGGCCCTGATTCGCGCGAGGTGGAAGATGCGGTACATTTTGTCGACTCAGCGGTTTATGAGCTTACCAAAGCCGTTAAAGCAACCGGACTGGATGTTAACTATGTATTTGTATCCGATCATGGCATGACCAAGCCCGACATAGCAAACCCGGTACCTTTGCCCGCAGGGATTGATACTTCGAAATTCATAGTTTCAGGTGACGGCTTATTAGTGGAGCTGTATGCGAAAGACCCGCAATATATTCAAAGCACCTACCAGCAATTACTAAATAACGCAACGCCGGATTATGCTGTGTACCTGAAAACTAATGTTCCTGATAAGCTGCACTACGGCGCAAATGACGACCGTTATAACCGCATAGGCGACATTTTGCTGATACCGAACTGGCCGAAAGTGATCGGGTTATACGGCAATAAAATAACAGGCCCTATTGGATGGCATGGATATGATGCCACCGTGGTAAAAGACATGCGCGCCACTTTTTACGCCTGGGGGCCTGCATTTAAGAGCCATTTAACCATAGCACCATTTAATAATGTAGATATTTTCCCGATGGTGAACCAAATCCTGGGATTAACGTATAACATGCAAGTAGATGGTAATAAGCAACTTGCGGAACAGATTTTAAAATAGCGGGTAAAAGTCCCGACTCAGTAAAAACAATTTTCGTTTTGCTTTCTTATTAAATACAAAGACCTTTTTTTTAACCTATTTTAATTTTTCCTGGTCATGATTTTAATGGACGATGTAAAAGAGCAATTTGGTAATGTTGCTCAAAAGTACGATTCGCAAAGAAAGTACCTGATCCCCTGTTTCGATGATTTTTACAAAACCTGCCTGCCGCTTATAAAAAGTGTGGCGAACGCAAAAACCGTATTAGATATCGGCGCGGGTACAGGGTTGTTTACACAATTTGTTTACGAGCAAAACCGACACCTGCGTTTTACCCTGGCTGATATTTCAGAACCTATGTTATCGGTAGCCAAAGAGCGTTTTGCAAAACAAAAAAACTTCGATTTTATTGAGCTTGACCTGTCAACCGATAAAATACCCGGTAAGTTTGATATCATTATATCCGGATTAGCCATACATCATTTACCTGATGATGCCAAGCAAAAACTTTACAGCAATATTTACGAAGCGCTAAACGAGGATGGGTTGTTTATTAACGCCGACCAGGTTACAGGCCGCACCATGCTTTTCGACAGCCTGTACAAGTATGAATGGCGCGAAACCGTGTCACATTCGGGTTTGGAGCACGATGCGCTGATACAGGCATTTGAACGTACAAAACTTGATAAGCTTGCCCCGCTTGAGAAACAACTAAAAATGCTGGAAAAGGCGGGATTTAATGATGTGGATTGCTTTTATAAAAATTTAAGTTTTGCTGTATTCGGCGGCTTTAAAGATGCTAATATTGAGACAGCGGTAATATAAAGCGGAATAATAGTTTTTCTATACTAAAAAGCCTTTGCTTAATAAATAGCAAAGGCTTTTCTATTTTGATTATTCTACTATGAACCATTAACTATCACCTATTTAACCTCATGATCATATACCGCTTTCGCGATCTTTGCGATCACCAATTCGCGGGTAGCTTCATCTGCAGTAGAATTACCAACAAAAATTGCGATGGCAACATGCTTGCCGTTAGGCAGCGTAATAATACCCACATCATTAGTGGCAGGACTTAAACCTGCATCATTGGTACCTGATGATCCTGTTTTATGCGCTATAACAGTACCCTTGGGCAATAAAGCGGGTATGCGGTTTGGACCGGTGGTTGTTTCCGTCATTATCTTATACAGAAAATCTTTAGTACCTGGTTTCAATGATTTACCGCTGTAAAAAACATCCAGCAGCTTCACTATGTCAATTGGTTTACACCAATCGGTGTATTGCACTGGCCACGACTTTGCCATGTCCTGCTCGCCTGCTTCTATACTTATTCCCCTAACCTTTATGCTATGCAGGTATTCTGTTACCTGTGCAGGGCCGGATTGATCTTCAGGCCCGCTATAGTTAAGGCCTGTCAGCATATCCAATATAATATCGCAGGCGTTATTGTCGCTGGATGAAATCATATCAGTAATAAGCTCACTCAAAGGTATGTCGCCACCTTTAGGGTATTTCTCGCGTAGCGGACTAACAGAAGTGGCGAAAAGGTCTTTCTTTTTTACTTTAACTACCTGGTCAAGCTTAAATACACCCGAATCCACCAAATGCAACATCGACATGGCAATAGGAAATTTTATTACGCTTTGCATTACCATACGGGTATTGCCATTATAATTTACTGTATCGCGGTCCTCCAAACCTAAAACAGAGACACCCACAATGCCTTTGGCGGGTTTTGCCAATTCGGCTATTTGCTGGCGTAAGCTATTTTGCGCGGATAGTGCCCCGGCCCATAAAATAAATAGAAATAGAAACGATGATTTAATGATTTTATACATGATATTACAGGTGTTCACGGTGTTAGTAACATAAACGTAGCGAAAATTAAGAAATTACACCGACATAAATTTATTTGATCGCCTTGTATTTTGTCGTGGAAAATTTGTTACTTGTAACAGCTTTATAAACAAGATATTATGCACAGAAGAAATTTCCTGAGATCGGGTGCCGTAGCCGGTATAACCCTGTCGGCAATAAGTTTAAATTCATGCGCCCCGGCATCTGAACGCGCGCAACCTGCCCAAAAGACCGGCGACGATTTTGAGCTGAATGAGGCAACTGTCGACCTGTTACAGCAAAAAATGAAAAGCGGGGCATATACATCGCATAGCATCACCCAGTTATACTTAACCCGTATCAATAATATCGACAAAAATGGCCCGAAACTGAACACCGTTATCGAACTTAACCCAGAGGCGCTGGACATGGCCAATGAACTGGATAAGGAACGTGCCGCAGGAAAAGTACGCGGGCCCCTACATGGCATCCCGGTGCTGATAAAAGACAATATCGACACCAAAGATAAAATTGCCACAACTGCCGGTTCTATCGCGCTGGCTGACAATTTTGTAAAGAAAGATGCCTTTATCATTAATAAACTGCGCGAAGCAGGTGCGGTAATATTAGGCAAAACCAATTTAAGCGAATGGGCAAATTTCCGTTCAACCCGTGCATGCAGCGGCTGGAGCAGCAAAGGCGGACAAACCAAATGCCCTTATATTTTGGATCGTAATCCCAGCGGCTCAAGCGCGGGGACAGGCTCGGCAATAGCGGCAAATTTAGGCGCTATCGGTATTGGTACGGAGACGGATGGCTCGGTGGTATCGCCTTCATCGGTAAATGGTATTGTGGGTATTAAACCCACAGTTGGCTTATTGAGTCGTTCGGGCATTGTCCCTATATCCAAAACACAGGATACCGCCGGGCCGATGGCACGTACGGTTAAAGATGTGGCGATATTGTTAGGAACCTTAGCCGGTGCAGATGCCGAAGATATTGCAACGCAAACTAACAAAAATGGAACAATTGATTACACCACATTTTTAGATACCAACGGCTTGCAGGGTAAACGCCTCGGGTTGGAGAAGTCGGTTTATGGCGGCAACCCTGATATGGAAGCGCTTTTACAGGAGGCCTTAACCCTGCTAAAAAGCAAAGGCGCGACTATTGTCGAAGTTGAACTGGTAAAAGAGTTAAAACCTATCGGCACTGATGAGTTTACGGTTTTGCTATATGAGTTTAAAGACGGCCTGAAAAATTATTTCAGCACCGCCCCTACAAAAATGAAGTCGCTGGCTGACATTATCGACTTCAATAAAAAAAATGAAGCTAAAGCCATGCCTTACTTTAAACAGGAAATTATGGACCAGGCACAGGTCAAAGGCGATCTGACCAGTAAAGAATATTTAGATGCCGTTGCCAAAACCACCGGCATTACCCGCAAAGCTATTGATACCATTATGGCTGAAAATAAACTGGACGCTATCATCGGCCCGACTAACGGTTTTGCCTGTACCATAGACCTGGTGAACGGTGATTATGATAATGGATTCGGCTTATCTACCCCACCCGCGATGGCCGGGTACCCACATATTACCGTACCTATGGGTTTCGCGCACGGGTTGCCAATGGGATTGTCGTTTTTTAGCACCGCTTATAAAGAAGGTGATATTATCAAGCTGGCGTATGCTTATGAACAGGCATCTAAAAAAAGATTGAAACCGGAATTTAAAGTTGACCTATTGGGTTAATTGAAATAATACTATTTAGTCTTACTTTCAATTTTCTTCAATATTTCCAGCATAATATTATTTTGATACTCAAGATGTGTTAAAATGGTCTCAATTTCCATTTCGGCTTTGGTATTGATATTCAGATCGGCTTCTGCCCTTAAGTCGGCTGCTTTTGATTGTACATTTTGACCGATCATGATCAGCGGCATTAAAAATAACTGTATCATATTTGAAATAAACAGCCACAACACAAACCCGGGAAATGGGTCGAACCTCATTTCTTTGGGCGCAAACATATTCCAGCCTAACCATACAGCTGTCCACACAAAAATAATCAGGAAAAAGCCCATGCTTCCTACATGATTGGTTATCCAAACTGCAACTTTATCCAAAAACGAAGGCTTGATTTTGTCTTTCACAATAGCCTTCATAATTTCTTTTCTCTTCTTTCTTAGTTCATCGATAGTAATTGGGGCTTCACTTTTTTCCATGGGTTAAAAATTGGGGTTATATGCGGTATTAAAGCTAAATTGAGTTATCAAAAACCTGTTAAATATATTACTTTATCTGTGTATTGGCTTTATGCTTGTGTTTTTATTAATTTGGCATCATATATTATAATTATGGAATTTGGCAGGGTTACACCGGGAGAATTAATGGAGGTTGATTTTACGTTACTTCCCAACCCTGAATTAACTATAAAAACACTGAAAGCAGCAAAAAACGATCAACCTTTACAGGTGCATGTAGGCTGCGCCAAGTGGGGCCGCAAAGAATGGCTGGGAAAGATCTATCCGCCAAAAACCAAAGAAGCCAATTTTTTGGACGAGTACGTAAAACATTTTGATTGCATTGAGCTGAACGCCACCTTTTATAATGTTTACCCGGCCGCAACTATCCGGAAATGGAAAGATAAAGCCGGCAGTAACCCTGATTTTAAATTCTGCCCCAAGTTTTCACAGAGCATAAGCCATATCCGCCGGTTAAAAAATGCGGACGAAATTACCACCAGTTATTATGAAGGTATTATGGCTTTTGGCGATAAACTGGGACCGCTGTTTTTACAGTTGGGCGATAACTATACGCCCAAAAGTTTACCTGAGTTAAAATCGTATTTGGAAAGCCTGCCAAAAGACATCCCAGTTTTTGTTGAACTGAGGCACAAGGAATGGTTTGCAAATGCAGAAGCACGCGAGCAGGTATTTAGCCTGTTCCACCAGCTAAATATTGGCGCGGTGATAACTGATGCCAGCGGGCGCCGCGATGTGGTACACATGGAACTGCCGACACCCCATGCGTTTATACGCTTTGTAGGCAATAGCCTCCACCCTACTGACTACACACGGGTTGATGAATGGGTTGAACGCATTGTACAATGGAAAGAAATGGGCCTGAGATCAGTGTGGTTTTTTATGCACCAGCACGATGAACGCTATTCGCCTGAACTTGCCGATTATGTGGTTGAAAAACTAAACAAAGCATTAGGCACCCACCTGATGCGCCCGCAGTTTATGGACAGAGATAAAGGACTGTTTGACGCGGTATAAGGCATATACCAGGATCAGCTATGAAGCGATCAACCCTGATATAATATTGATACTTAAAGCCAATATAGCGGTATTGAAGGCGAATGAAATGAGGCCATGCAACCAGGCCAGCCGCCTTATGCGGCGCGACGATACGTTCACATCAGAAACCTGGAAAGTCATACCGATGACAAACGCGAAATATACAAAATCCATATAATCCGGTTCTTGCTCATGCGGGAAGATCAGCCCTCGGTCCAACTTGGGCTCGCCGCTTTCATCGGGGCCTTTATCGTAATAAAAATGGGCATAACGCAGGGTAAAAACGGTTTGCACAAGCCACCACGAAATGATTACCGCGCCAATAGCCAGTAAAATATGAGCTGTAATATTATCGTGATGGCTTTTAGCTGACGATAATAAAAAGGCTATGGCTACAAGGCTTACGATCGAGGCCGATATTACGAACAGGAAAATAAAGGTTTGACTGGAATCCTGCAAGCCCGCCGTATTGCGCAAGTCGCGCGGATGTACAGTAAGTATGATTATCCAGTTTAATAAAATCACGGTTAATGCAAAAGCGCACCATATCACTAAAACCAATTCAGGTATATTAAACAAGTTCCGGGTAAAAAAATATACAATAGCCGTTACTATTAAAGCAATGATCAAACGGTAATGTGCATCGAGCCGATATAATGATAACCTTCCGGCCGTACTGTTTTTTGCCATGTATATGAGTAGTTGAATTATTAACTGTGAACCGGTTTAATTTGTTTGATGGAAGGCATGAAAGATCAGTCAAAAATTTCTATTACGCGCCCCACCTGGCCATCTTCCAGCCGTACTTTTATTCCACGTGTATGAAAAGATGAACTGGTTAACAGGTCTTTCACAAAACCACGCGTTCTTTTGCCTGTCCGCTGATCTTTTTTCAGGATAATATCGACCTCCAACCCGGGGTAAATGTCGCTTCTGTTTTGGCCGTTCATGGTTATTTAGTCTTAACGTTTACATATTCTGTCATTGCGAGCGATAGCGCGGCAATGACAAATCTTAGTTAATTAGTTCCTTTATCGCCTTCTCCACCTTCCCAAAATCAAAACTACCCACCACTTTATCAAAAGCGGCTGTTATTTCTGCATTGCACAAATTGCCAATGCTGCCTTCATGGGTATGGTTTACCTTCATGTCCGGATTAAATTCACCTTTTTCGATCGCCAAACCCACCTGCTTATAAGCATTGCGGAACGGCACACCACTTAATGTGAGCCTGTTAACTTCCTCTACACTAAACAGGTAAGCATATTTAGGATCTTTCAATATATCAGTATTCACGGCAATATTTTGTAGCATGAATGAAGCCATATGCAGGCAACTTTTCAACTCGGTAAATGCCGGGAACAATAGTTCTTTTAACAATTGCAGCTCACGGTGATAGCCCGATGGCAGGTTGGTAGTCATCATGGCTACATCATTGGGCAACGCCTGCAACCGGTTGCATTTGCCGCGCATAATTTCCCAAACATCCGGGTTCTTTTTATGCGGCATAATGCTGCTGCCGGTGGTTAGGGTATCCGGGTAGCTCACAAAAGCAAAGTTCTGGCTCAAATACAAAGACTGGTCCATCGCCATTTTTGCCAGTGTAGCCGCGATGGATGATAAAGCTTGCGCAATGATCCTCTCCGTTTTACCCCTGCCCATTTGTGCATAAACCACGTTATAATTCAGGCTGTCAAACCCTAATAATTGAGTAGTTAATGTTCTGTTTAGTGGGAATGATGAACCATAACCCGCTGCCGAGCCCAATGGATTTTTATTGGTGATCTTATAAGCCGCTAACACCAGTTCCATATCATCTGCCAAACTCTCGGCATAAGCACCGAACCATAAACCGAATGACGATGGCATCGCTACCTGTAAATGCGTATATCCAGGTAGTAAAACGTCCTTATATTTCTCACTCAGTTCGATCAATTGGTGGAACAAAATTTCCGTCTCTTCAACCACCTCCTGCAATTCACTACGGAAAAACAGCTTCAAATCAACCAAAACCTGGTCGTTACGGGAGCGTCCGCTGTGTATCTTCTTACCAGCATCGCCAATGCGCTGGGTTAGCAGCATCTCCACTTGTGAATGCACATCCTCTACACCAGGTTCAATGGCAAAACTACCCTTTTCAATATCGGCATAGATCGCTTTTAACTCACGTTGGACAAGCTTTAGATCCTCTCTGCTCATCAGCCCAATAGTTTCCAGCATTTGCGTATGCGCCAGTGAGCCAAGTACATCAAAAGCAGCCATCTGGCTATCGAACTCCGTATCGCGCCCAACTGTGAAGTTCTCGACTAATTCGTTTACTGTGACAGATTTTTGCCAGATCTTACTCATATTGCAAATATGGTATAAATAATTATTGATAATTGTCTATAGATATATTAAACTGTCATGCTGAACTTGTTTCAGCACCTCACAGGACTGTAGCTCACATAGGGTTGATTTTGCTTGTGGGATGCCGAAACAAGTTCGGCATGACGGGCGTTTTATGTAAGCTTTTTCAACATCTCTGTGTAAAGTTCAATCCCCTCCCTGATCTCATCTACATATACAAACTCATCCGCACTATGTGACCGTGCCGAATCACCCGGCCCGATTTTAATAGATTGTATGTCCAAAAGCGATTGATCGGATGTTGTAGGCGAACCATAAGTTGTCCTACCCAAAGCTATACCCGCTTGAACAATAGGATGGTTTTTATTAATAGATGAAGGTTTCAATCGTACCGAGCGCGGTTTAACTTCGCAACTTACATGTTGACGTATAATATCCAGCACTTCTTCATTGCGATAAGCATCCGTTACCCGCACATCAACTGTAAAAACACAGCTTGCGGGCACCACGTTATGCTGCGAACCGGCATTGATAATGGTAACCGACATCTTTACCGGCCCAAATACCTCCGACTCCCTCGGAAATTTAAAGGTGCGGAACCATTCGATATCGGGCAAAGCCTTATAAATGGCATTCTCCCCTTCCTCGCGTGCTGCATGGCCCGCTTTGCCTGTAACAGTACAATCCAAAACCATCAAACCTTTTTCAGCGATGGCCAGTTGCATTAAGGTGGGTTCTCCAACTATCGCAAAATCCAGTTTGCCCAGTTCGGGGATGATCAATTCAAGGCCGTTAACGCCTGATATTTCCTCCTCGGCTGTAATGGCCAGGCATAGGTTGTATTTTAGATCCTGCCTATCATAAAAATATAAAAATACAGTTATCAATGATACCAAACATCCGCCCGCGTCATTACTGCCTAAGCCATAAAGTTTACCATCTTCGAGCTTTGCCTCAAAAGGATCGCGCGTATAACCGGAATTTGGTTTTACCGTATCATGGTGCGAATTAAGCAGGATAGTCGGTTTATTTGGATCGAAATGCTTATTCCATGCCCAGAGATTATTCAGTTTGCGGTGAGTTTCAATGCCATGACTTTTTAAAAACCCGTCGATAATATCAGCCGTTTTATCTTCCTCCTTACTGAAGGACGGCGTAGCGATCAATTGTTGAAGCAGCTCAACGGCTTCGTTATACAGCGTTGTTATATCAGGCATAAATCGCAACAAAAATAAGGTTTTTTTGAACGTACCGGGCAATACTTTGCACCTTCATATTCTATCTTTGTTTCAATGCTTACCTCACCTGTCCAACTTTATAAACAAGCCTACAGCGGCCTTTCGCGCAATAGCTGGTACCTGTGCCTGGTGATGCTCATTAATCGCAGCGGCACTATGGTGATACCCTTTATGGCTATTTACTGTATTAAGATACTGCATTTTGATGTTACACAGTTAGGCTGGATCATGGCCATGTTTGGCATCGGTTCCATTTGCGGGGCATTTTTAGGCGGCAAGCTGACAGACAAGATCGGTTTTTATGATCCGCAGATATTCGCGCTGTTGAGTGGAGGTGTATTATTTATCATCACCGGCTTTGTGCATACCTTTTTAAACCTGGCAATTGCCTGTTTCATTCTAAGTTTTTTCAATGAATCTTTTCGCCCTGCAAATTCGGCGGCCATCGCTTATTACAGCTCGGCAGAAAATAAAACACGGTCCTATTCCCTTAACCGGCTGGCGGTAAACCTGGGATGGTCGGTCGGCACAGGATTAGGTGGTATTTTGGCATTCTACAGTTATCATTATCTTTTTTGGGTGGATGGTTGTACCAATATCATCGCGGCATTAATATTAATAAAGCTGATCCCCCGGTCGCACATCGTAAAACCCATAAAAGAAAAAGCCGAACTAACAGCTCATTCATCTGCCTATAAGGATAAAATATATCTCATATTTATTGCTTTGATGGTACTTTTTGCTACGTGCTTTTTCCAGCTGTTTACTATGCAGCCATTATTTTTCAAAACTGTATGGTTGTTTAATGAGCGTGTTATCGGTGCTTTAATGGCTTTTAATGGCATACTTATCGCTGTTATCGAAATGGTCATCATTCATCAGTTAGAAGGCCGTCGCCCCCCGCTTCATTACATTGTATACGGCGTGTTAATAACAGGAATGGGCTTTATTTTACTTAACCTGATGCCGGGTGTACTTATTTCGGGAATTGTTGTGATGATGTTTATTACCATCGGCGAGATCATGGCGTTGCCGTTTATGAACTCCTTCTGGATAGCACGTACATCGCCGCATAATCGTGGTGAATATGCCGCGTTATACACTATGGCCTGGAGTACTGCACAGGTAATTGCGCCAATATTGGGTACACAGATCATATTACGCAGTGGGTTTGGCATGCTGTGGTGGCAGGTGGGAGGTGTGTGTTTGGTGGCTGCGGTTGGGTTTGGGATACTGAATCGTCATTTGATCGGTTTGAAAAGCATTCGCGTCTGACTCACCCGACATCGCCGCGCTTGTCTGCCCTCTCTTCGCCTTTGGCATAAAGAGGGCGAACCACATTTTTTATTTTCTTACCCTCTTTGGCGCTTGCGCCAGAGAGGGTAGGTTGAACGAAGCAAGGACCGGGTGAGTTAACCGCCATGCATTCACGCCAATGCTAATCTTTGACCTTTAAAACTTTAACCGTCACCAATATCTGCCCTGTATGTCGCATGGTATGCTCCACGCTATGAACTAATAGGCCAATTACAGTCGATGGTAATTGTGCCCGGCCTACTCCGCGCGTTTCAGTTAATGTTGCTTCATCGGTTTTGCTCAATTGTGTTATACTTAAATCAACTTGTTTGTTAAAGTTTGCCAGTAATGTTTTTAAATCAACAGTTGATTTGCCCTCGTTTGCTAAATAATGCAGTTGTTGTTCGTTCAATGCCTCACCTCTCGCATAGGTAAACAGCCTATCAAGCATACCCGATAAATGCTGCAAATGAAATCCCGGCGAGGCCATGCCTGCTACTTTGTTCCAAAGCAACTCTTCGGGGTAGCCCTGCATTAGCTCATTAATTTCCTCGCGCGATTGCAACAGCGCATGTGCAACAGGCTGTAACAGGGGCGGCATATTTTCCAGCGGCCCGCGCAGCCAAACTTCAGTTTTGTTTTTATTCATAGGTAGTTAGCATTATATTCATATAATTCCCTTATTTTCGGCTTCAACCAAAATTGTGCTATTTATGGTATGGCAATTGCTTATAACCGTAAATATACCATGATCATAAATATGACGCTGCCTGTCCCCGTTAAAAAGTACACTTCCGCTACGCTTCTTTTAATTATTTGTTTGTTTTCCCTGACTTTCCAAAGCTGTAAAAAGAAACCGCAGCATATCGCAAATATTTTATTTAAAAAAACGCCAAATCTTGTGTTCCAGGATTTGGACGATGATGATTTTATTGCAGTATTTAAACAAGTATTGGTTGCGCAAAAAGCAAGGCTGACCAATCCGAAAACGATAGTGGCATGGTATGACAAAAATGGCTACGACCCTGAATTTGTACTCACCAACCTGCAAAACGGCGATTTTGACAAGCTGACTGAATTTTACGATAAATCGGGCGATCATGGTTTTTACCCGCAGATGTTTCAATCGAGGCAGATAAAAGCACTGGTGGAAAAACTGAACAGTACAACAGCCATTAAAACCAAAGACGAGGCTTACCACGACCTCGCGGTGTTGGAGATACTCACTGCTAATTCACTTATTAACTATACCAACGACCTGCAATATGGGCTCATCAACCCCAAAAGAATATATTCACGGTACTTTATGGCGACCAAAAGGCCCGATAGCATCTCGATAGATCACGTTTTGGGTATTAAGGATATTAGCACTTATTTAGATACCATTCAGCCTAAAGATCCGCAATATATCGCCCTGCAAAAAGCTTATTTAAACAATACGGCAATTGCCGGTTTATCGCCAGAAGAAAGCAAGCGTGTTTTGTTGGTAAACATGGAGCGATTGCGCTGGAAGAATAAGCCTACCG
>Ga0206859_1010_pt1 | contig 55567 bp, 46 predicted proteins | sample Alteio_BWOrgCont_47_FD_152882 | JGI IMG/M metagenome (GOLD analysis project Ga0206859, IMG submission 152882) | Enriched cells from forest soil in Barre Woods Harvard Forest LTER site, Petersham, Massachusetts, United States -... | ecosystem: Environmental > Terrestrial > Soil > Temperate forest >... | reverse complement strand
ATTGGCTGCTGTTTGACCGTCAACAGTGGAAACTACGGTAGCACCTTGAGTTCCCGTGACGTCACCGGTTAAAGATCCAGTAAAGTTGCTAGCCGTTGTTGCTGTTGTTGCTGTTGCTGCGTTTCCTGAGAGATTGCCGGTTACGTTGCCAGTCAAATTTGCCGTGATTGTATTAGCAACAAAATTGCCTGATGCATCACGTTCGACAATGGTGCTTGGCGTGTTAGTGCTTGTTGCAGCATTGGCAGCAGTGGTTGCAGTAGCAATATTTGCTGCCGTTTGACCTCCGACAGTAGATACCAGGGTTGCATTTTGCGAGCCAGTAACATCGCCGCTCAGCGATCCGGTGAAATTAGTTGCTGAACTGGCATTGCCCGTAACATTACCTACCAGATTACCTACTACATTGCCAATGAGACCTGCTGTGATAGTGCCTGCAGAAAAATTACCGCTTGCATCACGAGCAACAAGAGCATTTGCCGTATTAGCATTGGTTGCCGTGGTCGCCGAATTGGCAACTTTGCCAGCCGTAGTAATAGTTGCCAATTTGCTGTCACTAATGGCGGCTGTTTGGCTGATATCAGCATTGGTAATAAGGGAGGTAGAGAAGTTGCCTGATGTATCGGTGTGCACCACACCAGTACTGTTTAACCCATCAACAGAAAGCACACCGGCTGAAGATATTTTTATACGCTCTACACCAGCAGTACTCATAGATAGATTATCACTTGTGGTAGAAAGACCAGTTGTGGGACTACCGGTGAAATTCAGTGATGGTGCCGAAGTGGTGCCCGCAGGGAGTGTTAATGTTCCGGTCATACTATCGCCAGCTTTGGCAACTTTGCTATTCAGTTGTGTTTGCACAGAAGAAGTTGTGCCCGATAAAAAACCTAATTCGGTTGCCGTTACATTGCTTGAACTAAGTTGACTACTGGCATTGGTTGTCACGGCGGTGTTAGGCGTCAGTCCGCCAACAATGAGATTCCCATCCGTTTGTAAAAGAGCAGCTGCAGATCTGTATAATGTAGTGTCGCCGCCCCATACTAACTGTGCAGTCGTGTTAGTTGGTAATGGTGTATTAGTTGCGGTGGGAAAGGTAACCTGGTTATCAAAACCATCTAAGACCATTACCGGGTTGTTGCCACGTGCTGCTTGTCCTGAGGTGTCATTATTGCTGTAATTAAATGCCAAGTTAGCAGCGGTAGCTATTTTGTTGATCGACCATCCGCGTACATTATCAGAGGTGCCGATGTTGGCGGTATCGGAAATGAGATTGATGCTTGCTTGATTATCACGACTACTAGTGACTACAAAATGAGCGGCATCATTTGTTGATTGTGTACCATTACAGGTTGCAGTGTTGGTTGGATTTTCATATATAGTACCTTTATAACCATAGTAGTTTGGCTCATAGGTAAGATTGGGTACCGTTCCGGTACTATTTAATACTTCATAAAGAGCTTGCCTGGAATCAATTGTGTTGCCAATAATAAGATTGGCTGGTGATACATCGTTATCGAAGGCTGAAAAACTAACGTTGGCCGCATTAGTCAAGACTACTTTACTTGGTGAAAAAAGACCGCCTACAAAACTTAAAGAAGAACTACCAACTTGTTGTATATCGGTTGTGCAGTTGGATAATGCAACAGAATCTGCTGAAATAGAGGTTGTACTGGTATCACCCGTCGTACCACAAAGTAATGCTGTTACAGCACTATCAATTGAACAGGAATTAACGCGCAACCCAGCCTGTCCTGTTGATTGTAGAGCAATTCCTTCAGGGACCCCAGATGATCCGCATTGAAAACCTGATCCAGTAATAGTTGCAAAGGTGTTTACACCTGATGCTGCAATATTTATAGCACCTGCAGGGTTATTTGAAAAATTACAACCAACAAGTTCAGAAACACTTGCACCAGATGCAACAAAACCATTAGAACAAAGTACCATATTGCATCCTGTTAATCGGGCATTTGCGCCTCCAGTGATGCTCATTGCTGTCTGCATACTATTAAATATACAACCAATAGCTGCAATAACATTTGCAGATCCTGTAGCTGATATACCGGTATTTGAAGGAACATTGCCACTAATAGGACCGGCAAAGACACAATTTCGTATAATGGTGCGTATGTTGCTTGTCGCAATTGCCGTTCCATTGCCCGCGCATTGTACGCTGTCAAATAAAATAATGGGGACACCTGCCGTGCTACTCAGATTGAAACCTGTTTGAAATTCTAGTACTGCTATGTTGGAAAAACCACCTCGTCCTGCAGCATTAGTTACTAATGAAATAGCGCTTGCTGTAGATGATCCCGAACATGACAAAGTAAAATTGGTAAATTCAAACGTAGCGGTTGTGATGCTCAATAAACTATTAGAGAGACTTAAAGGAGTTAGTATAGTACTGATCGTAGAACTACCGACAATACTAATTCCTGGAGCAGTAATGGTAATAGGTCCGCCTGTATTATTTTCTATAAAAACACCAGCACCAACTTGAATGGTCACAGGATTTGTTGTGCTAGCAACAAGATTGGCTTGTGAAACTGCAAATGAGACTGTTCTAAAAGGGGAGCTTGATGAACCATTATTGCTATCACTGCCATCAAGCTCTACATAATAGGTTTTTGTGGCCGATGGTGCCCCAGACATGGCAGCCCATTGCGTTGCATTCGGTGATGTTGCTTGCAATATTTGTCCCGATACCGGTGCAGTTGTTGGTAATGCAATCGTATAACTGGTTGGAACCGTTGTCGGTGCTTGTAATCCAACATAATTACCGCTGGTTGCATCTTGCCAACGGACCTCTGATTGATTGGCAAGATAAAGATCACCACTCATCACGTCACCTGTTTTGAGTAGGTTCAGCGATGCTGCACCGATGAGACCTGCAGTGATCATATCTGCTGAAAAATTGCCCGAGCCATCACGCAGTACGATCCTATTTGGTGAGTTGGCACTGGTTGCATTATTGGCAAGAAGTGCACCCGCTGCAATGGTTGCTGCAGTTTGACCATCGATAGAAGAGACCACGGTGGCACCTTGTGTTCCGGTAACATCACCGGCCAATGATCCAGAAAAATTGGTAGCAGTTGCTGCTGTGGTAGCAGAGGTTGCCGTGGTAGCATTACCAGAAAGATTACCCGTGACATTACCCGTTAGATTTGCCGATATTATACTTGCAGAAAAGTTGCCTGATAGATCCCGTTTGACTAGGGTGTTAGCATTATTAAGATTAGTAGCAGCATTAGTAGCTATGGCAGCAGTAGCAATATTACTAGCAGTTTGACCACCAACTGAATTGACCAGCGTGGTAGTTTGTGTGCCCGTGACATCACCGGTCAATGATCCACTAAAGTTGGTCGCTGTTGTTGCTGTTGAGGCGTTACCTAAAAGTGTACCAGTTACATTTCCCGCTAGATTGGCGCTAATCAATCCTGCAGAGAAATTGCCTGATGCATCCCGTTTTACCAATGTATTAGGCGTATTATTTGTCGTAGCACTATTTGCAGCAGTTGTTGCTAATGCAATATTGGTAGCAGATGCACCGCCAACTGAATTGACCACGGTACTATTTTGTGTTCCTGTAACATCACCGGCAAGTGAACCAGTAAAATTAGTAGCGGTCGTGGCACTTGTTGCGGTGGTTGCATTGCCAAACAGGTTACCGGTGACATTTCCTGCTAGATTTGCCGTGATAAGGTTTGCAGAAAAATTGCCGACATTGTCCCGCTTTACGAGGGTATTGATGCTATCAATATTTGTTGCATTATTGGCCAGTGAAACTCCTGTCGCTATAGTAGCGGCTGTTTGGCCACCAACAGTATTAACGGTGGTATTATTTTGTGGTCCGGAAACATCACCTGCTAAAGAGCCGCTAAAATTGGTTGCCGTACCATTAAGCGTTGTTGCATTGATCGTCGTTGCAGTCAATGCATTGATACCGGTAATATTGTTGCTATCGTCGAGCGTAACACCTGATTCTTGCAGACTATTGGAACCGCTGGGCAGGTCGGTTCTTATGATGCGGTTGTCAGCAGCAAATGGTAGTGAGACATTGACATTACCACTACCTGCTAGCGTGGCATAAATAAGGTTGCCTGCACCATCACTGCCTAAGAACGTGTTGACGGGACCAACGGTAGAAGGCCAATTGACCGTGTTGCCATTGTTGGTGATCCCATTGATGGTGATATTGCCTGCATCATCAACCAATACCGAAGAGTCTTTAATCAGTTTTCCGGTGTTATCTGCGTAGCGGGCTACTGCATCAAGAGTTGACGAGTTGGGGCCTGTTACTAAATTACTACTGCCTGCTGTGACGCTACCATTGACGATAAGATTACCACTGATATTGGTAGAACCACCGACAGTAAGTTCATCTTTTACAAACTGGTCACCTTGTACCAGCAGATTATTAAAAACTGCAGTGGTGCTACTGGGTGCCGGTACAAATCTAGTTATCAGTTGGTCATTGATAGGCGATTCTGTATCGGTTGCTTGTTCTAATGTTGTTATTTCATCGACGGCATGAGTATCTACCATTGTTGCGTCACAGATACTGTTTTTATTGTCGATACCATCTATAGCGAGTGTTGTTATTTGAGTTGCAAAAAAAATGAGGGCAATAAGAAATTTGATCTGCTTCATATGATTTTCCTATTTTTTAGATCACCTTTTTTAAAGTGAGAGAGCAACATTTATGTTGACGGCCCATTGATTGAGGGCTCTCTGTTTTTGGCCTATTTCAACTTCACCTTCTATGAATAGATTTATTGTTGAGTTCGAATTACACAGATAATGTTCATATCCTATGCATGCAAATAGTTTGTTTGAAAATGCCGATGGATTGAGTGGCGCATTAAAATTGATATCACACACTTCAACCAGTTCCGTTAGATCATCGGCAGGAGCCGGATTACCGATAGTAGAATGGCTGGCTGTTGTCAAATCTCCAATACATAATCCTGAAAAACTATCAGTGATAGACAACGGCTGGTTCCCTTTGACTCCATAGGTGTTTTGCGTAAGCTTCCTCAAACAAGCAGTGTCACCTATTCGTTCTGCGCTACGAGCCCAGAGGTTATAACCAACATCAAAAGAGATACCATTGGAATGTGCAATATGGACCATTAAAGAGCCATCAAACATAGCATTGCCACCGATGTCGGCCTGCCCGGCAAAAATATTGGCAACACGCTCACCTGCTTGTACGCTACTTATGCTCAGATCGAAAACTTTAAGGAGCATATACTGGCTGCCGGCACCATTAGTCTTTAATGAAAAGACACGTGTCTGTTTTGATTTTGCTAGATAGGTAGCTGTTGCATCAACATACAGATCGACGGTGGTGTTCTGGCAAGGCAAACAGTGGTAGGCGCCCAAAAGTGTTGCCCCTACTTGCCAACAACCATTAGCACCTACAATTGGTTCAAATAGATAAAGAGCATGTGGCTTATTGCCGGTAGGTATCAGGAAACAACCACCAGCATTAAAAAATCCACGCTCTGACTGAATAAAATCATAGTTTAGATCTGCACGGACACTTGCAAGAGCTGTCTTTGTTTTACTGCCACTATAAAATTTGCCATACTCCAAAGCAGGCATAGTGCCGAACGCTTTATTTCCTTTAAATGCTGAGCAGATAGAGCTGTATGCCAGAGGAGCATCTTGACAGTCTGTTGTATATGCTCCACTCGGATAGGTGCCCGATTGTGCACTATTTTTTGTAGATGCTCGCATAGCAAGATCTGTTCTTGCTCGCACTATGGTCAAAAAAGTACGAAACCAGAGACCAGAGACGCAATCACTCAGATCAACCCATGCATTGCCAATAATAAGATCATTCTTGATGGTCGGACACAAAGAAAAGGTTCCTATTGGTCCAGCTGTTCCGTCTTGCGTCATCAGACCAAGCTGGCGTCCATCGACGGTAAAAGAGTTTTGCGTATCAGGAATTCCTATAGTGACAGTACTGCATCCATTGAATAAAAACCATTGAGCCAAAAGATTATTTTTTCTCGCAAAACTTTGTTGACTTCCTGCCGATAGTTCAAAACCCCATGATACGTTGTGATCTTCGCTGACAATTTTGGCAATCCGGAGTGCTGAATTTGAATCCTGCGGACGAATAGAGAAAAATGTTTTACCGAAAGATTGGTTCTCACACCCCTTTTGGTGCCCTTTGGGAATAGCAACACAGCTTAAAAAAGAGTCATAATAGGCGCCAGGATACAAAAAAATGGACGTACAGATGGTGAAAATTGCTAATGATGTTGACCATGCAGAGAAACGACAGAACATGTTTTTCCGTTTCTAATAAAGCAAAATAATATATCACAAACTACGATTCCTTTTATGAGAGCAATTCAAGTTAAAGATAAAGTAGAAAGCAAAGTCAAACGAATATGCAAACAATCTTTATGATCAGTTTGTTACCGTATTTTTTTAAGATAAAACGAGAGCCCTCGAGTGTGCAACTTAACCTGAAAAAAATTATGGACCCTCTTTTTTTATTAAAAAAATTATTGTAGGCTTCGCGCTGTCTTATCTCTAAAAGTACCGACAACAAAGAAAGGAATCGGTTGTATGAAGTTCTATGCAAAAATAAGAACTTTTTTTGCTGTACTAGTAGCAGTGCACTCTGTTTCGCTATACAGTGCTACGCTAGGTGATCCATTATTGGTGGTTGTCCTGATGGTAAAAAATGAGGCATCAGTTATGGCTGCCACGTTGCAGCCATTTGTGGATGCAGGTGTTAACGCCTATCTTATTTCCGATACAGGTTCCACTGATGACACGGTTAAAGTCACGAAAGATTTTTTTGATCAACATGGTATTACACAAGGCGTAGTACGGGAAAAGCCTTTTATCAATTTTGCCGCTTCACGTAATGAAGCACTCAAACAAGCAGAAGAAGCATTTCCCCATGCCGGTTTTTTTCTCATGCTTGATGCTGAATGGCATTTGCACAATGTTGCAGGTCTCTTAAAATTTTGTGCCGATCATTTGCATGATCGAAATGATGCCTATTCGGTGCTTATTTCCAGTTCCAATGAAGATTTTTATACGCAACGATTGATTCGAGCTCATCGTGGGGTTCGTTTTGTCGGCGTTGTTCATGAATGTTTAGATAGAGTGAGCGACTATTGTGTTCCGACTGATGTTTTTTTTGAACTGCATACGACACGGTATGGTTATGAAAAAACAAAGGCTCGCTGGGTACGTGATTGTGATCTTTTACTCAAAGAATTTGAACGAGATCCGAGCGATCCGCGTACCGTATTTTATTTAGCGCAAACCTATGCCTGTTTAAGTGATCTTGAACATGCTGCATTCTATTACGAAAAGCGGTGTGCGCTTGCCGGGTGGGATGAAGAAAATTTTATGGCTCGTTATAGACTTGCTCAGATTTATCAAGAGCAGGGCAAGTGGGATCAGGCACTCACCTCTTATTTACAAGCCTACACGATGAGGCCTACTCGTATTGAGCCCTTGATTCGGATAGCCCAGTATTATCTTAAAGAACATAAGTATGAGTTATGTTATCTTTTCGTGCGTCGAGCTCTTGATAAACAGTATCCAGCACATGATTACCTGTTTATAGAAAAAGATATATACACCTATGTGCGGTATGATCTGCTTGGACAATGTGCCTGGTATATTGGCGAATATGCAGCCGGTGAGGCTGCGGTGCGACAAGCATTAACAGTACGCCCTCATGAACCACATCTGTATGGAAATCTTGTCTATTACACCCATCGTAGTCTGTTCTAATTCGCTACATACGTAGCGTGTTCAATTCTGTGTGAAAAAAGGAATTAAGTAATGAACAATTTCTCAAGATGTGTGCTCTCTTTATTGGTAATTTGGCACTCTTTATTTTCTGATGATGCGCAGAATATGCAAGCGCGCAAGTTTCTGCGCGATCTTGCATTATCTGAATCTTTATATGTCCAGGTCCCTCCAGCAGTTGTGCAAACGATACAGCTGTGTGCAGATCTGTATGTTGAACAACCATGGTCATTAACCTTTAAGTGCGCATGTAAAGATTTTGCCCTCAACAGAACGCGTATGAGTTGGCAAGAGATTGCTCAAGTTGTAGATGAGTGTATTGCCGTCATTGAACAGAGTTCCTCTCGCTATGCTCATGGCGATATGGTTGTTCTGTTACGAGACTATTATCAACAAGGCACCTTAGGTCATAGATTGTATCAATGTTTGGTAAAACATGTGCATGACTCCTACCGCTCTGACGTCTGTTGCCGGCCGGGAGCAATGGGGCCGGCCGGAGCGCAGGGTTCAATGGGAGCCACCGGAGTTACCGGCTCTACAGGAGTAACGGGTCCTGTTGGCACCACTGGTGTCACCGGCGCAACCGGTGCCTGTTGTACAGGTTCTGCCGGTATACCCGGTACAACGGGAACCACGGGAACTATAGGTTCAACAGGAGCAATGGGTACCACCGGAACAACAGGGTCTACCGGCACCACCGGTGCCACTGGTGACCCGGGCACCACCGGATCTCCTGGAGTGACAGGTGTCGTCGGATCTATTGGTAATACCGGACCGAACGGGGTCACTGGTGTGACCGGCAATACGGGATCGACCGGCACCCTTGGCACGACCGGGACTACTGGTAATACCGGCACCGTTGGCACCACCGGGGCAACAGGGATAAGTGGATCAACTGGAGCAACTGGTGTCACGGGAACTATAGGTTCTACCGGCACTACGGGAACTACCGGATCAACCGGGTCGAGCGGTGCAACTGGTAGTTCCGGAACCACAGGGTCTGTCGGTACTACCGGTACTACCGGGTCGACTGGTCAAACTGGTACTTCAGGAAGCACCGGAGCTACAGGCATTACTGGGTCGACTGGTACTACCGGCAGCACAGGTATCATAGGCGTAACGGGTACCACAGGTTTGACCGGCATTACCGGCATTACTGGCATTGCTGGAACTACCGGCGTTAGCGGAACTACGGGCAGCACTGGGTCAACAGGAACAACTGGTGTAACGGGTGGCATTGGCACAACTGGGTCAACAGGAACAACTGGTGTAACGGGAACAACCGGAATCACCGGTATCACTGGGTCAATGGGAACTACGGGGAGCACGGGTACCACAGGAACAACCGGCATGGTCGGAACAACAGGAACAAGCGGCACGAGTGGCTCAACGGGTAATACGGGCAGCACGGGCTCCACAGGTGTCACTGGGGCAACCGGGTCTACCGGTGTCGGTGGCGCTACCGGCACAACGGGAGCTACTGGCAGTACGGGCAATACCGGCTTTTCAGGAGCAACCGGCTCGAGTGGAACAACCGGTACCATGGGTAGCACAGGGAGCACCGGATCAACCGGATCGACAGGTGCAACTGGTATCACCGGTGTTACGGGTACGGTAGGAACGACCGGTATTACGGGCGTAACAGGTTCTACCGGTACCATTGGTACCACAGGCACAACAGGAACGACTGGCAGCACCGGTTCAACAGGAAACAACGGATCTACCGGTACGACCGGTGTCAATGGCACCACGGGATCGACAGGGAGCACCGGAACCACGGGCACCACGGGAACAACAGGAACAACAGGAACTACTGGTACCACAGGAACGGTGGGGACTACCGGCATCACGGGTACGACCGGTATCACCGGTGCTACAGGTACGACCGGATCTACCGGAGCGACCGGATCGATTGGTAATCCTTTGGCCTTCAGTGCGCGCACAGCAGCTGGAAACACTAATGCGCTCACACCGACCTTTTCTAATGTAACACAAGCTGGATGGTCAACTTCATTCAATCAAGGTTCCGCATTTACCGTAACCCCATCAACAGGAGCAATAACCTATAATAGTGCGGGAACGATAGCGCGTAGCTTTATTATCACCTATACGCTTGCTTTTTCACGACAGACTGCTGCCGATACCTTTAACCTTGTTATTGCAGTAAATGGCACTAATGCTAATGATTTCGTCACGACGGCAAGCGTTGCAGCTTCAAAATCGGAGGATATCTCAATAGAAATTTCAACGCTTAAGACATTGAATCCGGGAGATGTTATTACCTTCCAAGCTTCTAGTAGTAGTTCATTGACCTATAAGTTTCTTACGATCTGTGCGCAAATAATAGCTCTTAACTGAGGTAAGGAGAGTATGTATGAACAGTTTTTCAAGAGCCTTTCTCGTACTGATCATCAGTATGATGAGTACACACGCTCGGTATGTAGATATTCCTGCTCCTATCATCGAAGCTCTATTTGTGTGTGCAGAACTAGAGAGCAAACAATCATATTCATTAACATTTGAGTGTGTATGCAAAGATGTTGCAGCAGCCAAGACAGGAATAGATCATCAGGTGATGCAACAGGTTATAGCAGAATGTATAGCTGTCCTTGCGCAGCAGCCATCAACTGATTGCTGTCTTGACATGATTAATCTTTTACAAGCCTATAACCAAAAGATAGAAGCGGATCATCTCATCTATCAAAACATGATAAAAAAACTGAAGCAGGAGATATATCGATCGGATCTCTGTTGTCGACAAGGAACAACCGGGCCAACTGGAGCAACCGGGCCAGCGGGTGCAGCAGGTGCAGCGGGAGCAGCAGGTGCCCCAGGAGTAGCTGGTTCTGCCGGAACTACAGGCACTACCGGGGCCACCGGTAACTGTACTACCGGTACTATAGGCGCAGTTGGAACCCCCGGTACTACCGGTACAACCGGATCGACCGGTACTATGGGTATGACCGGGACTACCGGATCAACAGGAGCTACAGGAGCTACCGGGGATCCCGGTCAAACTGGTGCCACCGGGATGACAGGTATCACGGGAATGACCGGTACAACCGGATCGACTGGTACAACGGGTACAATGGGCACCACCGGCACCACCGGTACGACTGGGATGACCGGTATGACGGGCTCAACAGGAGCTACCAGCACACCTGGGACAACCGGAACTACCGGATCCACAGGGTCTACTGGTACTACCGGTACCACCGGTTTGACCGGAACTACGGGCACACCCGGTACAACAGGAACTACGGGAACCAGTGGCACCACGGGAGCCTCAGGAATAACTGGCGCTAATGGCTCGACAGGAACTAGCGGCACCACCGGCACTACCGGTCAAACCGGAAATACCGGTACGGTGGGCACAACCGGTTCGACCGGTGGAACTGGTCTACCAGGTATCACTGGTACTACTGGTTCTTCAGGTGCCACCGGTACTACTGGATCGACCGGAACTACCGGGACCATGGGAACCACCGGAATTACCGGGACCACGGGAACGACCGGAGCCACTGGTATGACAGGAACGACCGGATCGGTCGGAACAACGGGAACGATCGGAGCCACAGGAGCTACAGGAGCGACCGGATCGACCGGTCAAACGGGCACCACAGGATCTGCCGGTCAAACCGGTACTACCGGTACAACCGGTTCGACCGGTACTTCAGGAAACACAGGAACTGTCGGTACGACCGGTATGACTGGTTCAACAGGTACCACGGGCAATACGGGGTCGACCGGATCAACAGGATCTACCGGTAATGCCGGAACAACAGGCATTACCGGTACCACGGGTAGTACGGGTACCACCGGTACGACCGGTACCACTGGTACCACAGGAACGGTAGGCAGTACTGGCCTCACGGGAACTACCGGAGCCAGCGGTACAACAGGAGTTGGCGGGGCAACTGGAACCACTGGTACAACCGGAACCACTGGATTGACCGGTTCTGCCGGCACCACTGGCACTACCGGCACCACCGGTACCACCGGTGCCACAGGAACGACTGGTACAACCGGCATGACAGGCACAACTGGTACAACCGGAAGATCCGGAACGACCGGTACTGCGGGTAATACGGGTACTACCGGCACCACTGGCATGACCGGCACCACCGGAGTTACCGGGACATCAAGCAGTACAGGGGTTACCGGCACTACCGGAACATCGGGTGCTACCGGAGCAACCGGCACGCCGATTGCCGCCAGTGCCCGCTCAGCTACGAGCCCTCAATCTGTTGCCCTGACGAGCAGTTTGGCCAATGTATCAACAACAGGGTGGTTTATGTTTTTTAATCAAGGATCCCTATTTAGTGTTAACGCCTCAACAGGTGCCTTATCCTATGCCTCTACCGGTACCGCTCGAGCTTTTCATATCTCTTACCTGCTGGAATATGTAAGACAAACGGTTACCGATAATCTTACCCATGTTGTTGCAATAAACGGCACCAGTGTTGGTGATACCATCATCAATGTAAGCAGTGGTGGTTCACAAGCAGAAACGGTCTCAATCACCTTCTCGACGCTGCGAACATTGAATCCGGGAGATATTATCACCTTTCAAGCCTCTAGTTCTGCTGGATTAACCTATCAATATTATTTCCCTTGGGTAGAGGCGGAAGCTATTAGCTAAAAAAAGGAGCGTATGTATGAACAGTTTTTCAAGGGTAATATTCCTAATGTTAGTAGGTTGGCAGCAGTTATTGCCTACCGCTGAATCTCTTTCTCTAGAGATTCCTGATTCTATTAGGCAAGCGATAGCTATTTGTGCACAGCTTGGCGACAAAGAATGCTTACTGTCAGATGAATCTCTCTATGCTGGGTTTGCGGCCGGTAGAGTGCATTTGACTAAGCAGGATCTCGAGCGGCTTATAGCAGCATGTATAGTCGTTGTTGAGCAGCATCGTTTGGCAGACTGTAATCGCGCCATCATCAGTTTATTGCGAGCCTATAATGAGCAGTTAAAAGCTATACCTACAATCTGCTCCTATTGCCATGAAATATACCGGTCTGCTGCATGCTGTCGACGAGGAGCAACGGGCCCGACTGGGGCAACCGGAGCGACTGGAGCCACGGGCCCGGCTGGAGCAACCGGAATAACCGGTCCAGCCGGCCAAACGGGTACTGCTGGAGCAACTGGCCCTGGATGCGTGGGACTCACCGGTATCACCGGAACCACCGGTGGCACCGGCTCGACGGGAGCGACCGGTACAACGGGTAGCACCGGGCAAGATGGGGCCGCTGGTCAAATCGGTACTACCGGCATGACTGGCACCACAGGTACTACCGGCACCCCAGGTGTTACGGGAATTACGGGTACTACTGGATCAACCGGCATGTCGGGGATGACCGGTCAAACCGGTAGTACCGGCGTTACTGGCACTACAGGTTCTACCGGTACTCCTGGTGTTACGGGAACCACGGGCACCACCGGATCGACTGGAACAACCGGTACAACGGGTACGATTGGCACAACGGGGTCAACGGGAACAACGGGTGCAACTGGTGTTACGGGAACAACGGGAGCAATTGGTGCCATTGGCACAACGGGCAGTACGGGAACAACGGGAGCACCTGGCATAATCGGGACAACCGGCACGACCGGAACAGATGGTTCAACGGGCAATACGGGCACAACGGGCTTAACAGGTGTCACCGGTATCACCGGAGCAACCGGCACGACCGGAACTACCGGCATGCTCGGCTCCACGGGCACCAGCGGTACTACCGGTTCAACCGGTGCAACCGGCACGACCGGAACTACGGGAACAGCTGGTACAACCGGTCAAACGGGTAATACCGGAACCACCGGAGCAACCGGTATCACCGGTTTGACCGGCACTACGGGCATGACTGGCGCAAGCGGAACTACCGGAACCACCGGTTCTACCGGTATATCAGGGGCTACCGGAGCTAATGGTTCCACCGGTACAACGGGCACCACCGGTACCACCGGCCAAACCGGAACTACCGGATTAGCCGGTAACACCGGTGTTACTGGAGGAACTGGTCTGCCAGGGACGACTGGCATGACAGGGTCTACGGGAACCAGCGGTCTGACTGGATCGACCGGAATAGCAGGTACCACGGGTACCACCGGTACTACTGGAACCACCGGTGCTACTGGAGCCACCGGCACGACTGGATCGACCGGAATAGCAGGTACCACGGGAATTACCGGAACGACCGGTACCACCGGTGTTGCCGGCACTACCGGGGTGACGGGTAGGACCGGCTCTACCGGCACAACGGGAACCACCGGTACAACCGGCACGAATGGCACCACAGGCACTACCGGTACTACGGGCACAACAGGTACCACCGGTACTACCGGTACTACCGGAACAACCGGCTTTGCCGGGACCACAGGAGCGACCGGAACCACCGGCACAACAGGTACCACCGGAACAACCGGTGCTTCAGGTGCAACAGGAGTTGTTGGATCGACAGGCACCAGCGGTGCAACCGGGCCATTAAATAGCTCGATTGCTTTCAGTGCGCGATCAACAGCAGGCCCCGTAGCGGTGGCTCTGGCCCCCACTTTTAGGACCGTATCGCTATCGGGTTGGTCCACTTTGTTCAATTTGGGATCGGCATTTACGTTGAACACCTCAACAGGGGCGGTTACCTATTCAAGCAGTGGCACCATAAGTCGTGCTTTTCGTATTTCATATATTGTTGAATATCAATCACAAACGGTGGCTGATGAAATAGATCATGCTATTGCAATCAACGGTTTGTTGGCTTCGGGTGATGTCGTATTAACGCAAAGTGTTGCCGGTTCGGCAGCCAACACGTTGGCCATCAACTTTTGGACATTGCAAACGCTTAATCCAGGGGATGTTATTACCCTTGAAGCTACGAGTACAAACTCGTTGACCTATCAATATTCTTTTCCTTACATGAAGGTAATAGCCTTTACGTAATCAAAAGAGCTGCGCAAGCAATCTACATTAAGAAGACTCAGTGTTCATGCTGAGTCTTCTTATGATATTCATGTTACGACATACTCTGTTTTAGAAGAGCTCTATTTTTAGTGGTCGAACGTGTGGAAGCTATGCAATAGTGTGCGCAGGTGTTCAGGACTTTTAAACTGTATATAATCAAATGCACCATATTTTTTTGCTGCTAAGCAGTTTTTTAATTTGTCATCCACGAAAATCAGCGTTTTGTTCTCATGGTATGTATGTTGGTAGAGGGTGACAAATTTTTTGACCGCCTGCTCGCTCGGTTTTCTGATAGCATCTGTATCCTGTTCATAGGTAACATAGGAACGTAACGTGAATAGATGGTACAGATGTGGAAATTTTTTTTCGATTACATGACCATCTTTGGCACCCATGTCGGTCCATAGGCTTAATCGGTATCCAGCATCATGAAGCTGTTGTATCAAGGTATCCATACCGGGCACTATTGTTTTCATGGCTGCCCATTGTTCTACAAAGCGAGAAAATTGATATTCGGCTGACCGTTGATTGCCCATCTGTTTGAAGAGCTCTTGCCATTGTTGCGAACATGCTGAATTCTCATCGAGCAATTCATCTTTAAGTAAATTAAAGATAAGAATAGGATGGCTGACAAACGTAACCAGAATGGCCGGCAGGTAGGCCACGATAAGTCGCCATTTATCAGTTATGCCATTAGCAAGAAGTGTATTATCATTATCAAAAATAAAGGCATGGGTGTGCGGACTTATTTTTTTAGCGGAAATCGATACATCTTTTGTGATCATGAAAGACACCTGTTCGGTTGTGTGAACGAAATTAACCTAGTCATAACAGTGTTTTTATAGAATTTGACACACAGAAAACTGTCGGTCATCCCCGCGCAGGCGGGGATCCATGCTGTTATATTATTCCTTATAACAAAGATTTGCTCAGTATCATAAGAGAATCCAATCCTTGCAACAAAAAATCAAATGAAATAGCTTTCTGTTCATGTAAACATCAAAACTGACCGCGCATCAAATATGTATTGAAGAAGATACAACAGCATGGATCCCCGCCTTCCGACTACGTCTATCCGGGCCTTCCGGCTCGGCAGGCTTCGACGGACAGGGCGCGGGGATGACCCATAATAATGAGTATATCTATTCAGAAATCTAATATTATCTGGTTAGTTTTGTTCAAATAACCGAGTATCATGCAAGCTCTCTTTTATTTATAATTCATTACCTGCATTACCTGGGTTTTTCCATGTCTCTGCCAAAGGACCGAAGGTAGCCATATAGCCGTTTTTAAGACAAATGATGGTAAGATTTTTTTCTTTGGTTGGCAGTTGGCTGTTTGAACCGTCGGCAGCTTCTATCATTGTAAAACATGAAGGATGAACACCAAACGTCAGAAGATGGCCGGGTATTTCTTTGCTACCCAATCTAGTAAGCTTAGGATATATATAACCAGACGGTTGATCAAAGAGTCTGCTTAAGCAACTGTTATCACCGTCCACGACATCACACTCATCTGTTATCATGTTGACAACCATTGGATCAGTATATGTACGAGTTATTTTGATAGGATGATGTACAGCAGTAGCTTTAGAAAATCCATAAGTGCCGCGTAAGGTGTAACGATCCCATCTATCAGTGTTAGTAGGATTAATACTGGCTAATAAGTGGACAAGGAGTCTTTGTATATCGATAGAGCGCAGCTGACTGCAAAAACTGAATAACATTATTAAAGAAACAAAAATTCTATTTTTCATCTGATAAACTCCATCATTGGTTAAAGACAAAACAGGTGATCACGTGACCACCTGTTTTTATTGTTCATCGCTTTAATTTATAGTGCAACACCATGTTGTTGTAATACGGTCGTTAAAAATGCAGCATTACTCTTGTCGCCGGGAACCTTGATATAATCAAAGCCTACTGTATTATGCGCAGCTTGACAATTTTCAAGCTTATCATCAATTAAAAGATAGCTTTTTTTGTCTGGGTTCTTATCTGATGCCATGAAGTTAGTAAAATATTCGGGCATCGGCTTTTTTATCTTTTTCTTGTTCTTATCATAGGTAACATAGGTTACACCTGAGAAAAGCTTGAACAAGTCAGGGTACTTCTTGGTTAAATATTCATAATCATTTTTGCCCATATTGGTCATGAGTTCCATTTCAAATCCAAGATTATGCAGTTTTTGCAACCATTCCTGCATGTCTGGTATAAGCTGCTTTTCTTGACTGATTTGTTGTATCATATGTGCAAATTGATGCTCATATGAATTAGCCTTATTACTCAAGCTTTTAAATGCTTCCTGCCATTCTTCTGAACATGCTTTGGTTTTTACTTTTTGAAAGGCAACAATCGGATGGCGCATGAAGCAATACAATATGGCCGATAGATTCTTTTTGACCAAAGGTTTATAAGGAACCTTAACGAGAAAGGTGTCATCAGCATCTACCATCAATTTCTTCTGATCAGGCGTTAATGTACCTGGCGTTATGTGGACATCTTGCTGTTGTTCTACAGCCACCACGTACCCACCCAGCATGCCAGCCAGGGCTACCCCTAGGACCAATTTATTTATTTTCATAACAACCTCTTTGTTTAGATTAAAAAATAACCATTAGAATAGTATGTTATCAGGTTATCAGGACTAAGGGGGGCTCGTCAAACCCCCTCATTTAATCACGCTTTTGGTAGAAATCAAGGAGTAGAAATAGCCGTTTTTTGGGTTCTCTGGTGGGGCGCAAGAGGACCTCAAGCAATAATACCATTGGAAAGACCCTTGTGTTTTATAACCAAGCTTATATGATTTTATTTATAGGTTATGCTCTATTTTTGATCTAAAAATTCCATCATTGAAGGGGAAGTTATATGAAATTATGCTTTAAAGATCGGTTTTTGCCGATACTGCTTATCCTAGGTTGCGCTAGTGGCAATCTTCTGGCAGACCAAGCCCAAGAATCGGTTAGCAAACAAAGAATGAAGCCTACTTTTAAAAATGGCAGGTATTATTATGACTCAGCAATCGATCTCGATTATGAACATATCAATCTCTCCAAGGCTCTTGGCTTTTTGGCTAACAAGGTAGTCTTATCAGCGCCTAAAAAATGTTATTTATGGGCCTGCTCATTATTTTCTAAAAAAGCTAAACAAGATGTTGAGCTTCAAAAGTTATTGCAAGAATCGTTACAGGAACATCTTAAGCCGCAACAAATAGTACCATCTAGCCAATCGCAAGAATTGGTGATCACGTGGGTTGGGCATGCCACCTTTTTAGTGCAGGTGGATGGTTTTAATATTTTAACCGATCCGGTTTTTGGTGAGGTCAAAGCAGGGCCTCTTACGCTGAGTAAACGTGCCATGCCGGCCGGTATTAAATTTGAAGATTTACCACCGATTGATGCGATCGTTATATCTCACAATCACAGTGATCATACCGATACGAACAGCTTAACGGCCTTAGCAAAAGCATTTGATCCAATTGTGTATGTACCGGAAGGGAACAAGGAGTTGATTGCCAGCATGGGCTTTTCACGCGTGATCGAGTGCACATGGTGGGACAAGAAAGTGATGCATAAAGAGGGTAAAACATTAACTATGACCTGTCTGCCTGCTTTGCATTGGTCGATTCGTTTTTCATTGCAAAGTTATCGCAAGGCTTTATGGTCTGGGTGGATGATCAGTGCTGCCGATCGGCATGTTTATTTTGCCGGTGACACTGCGTATGGTGATCATTTTAAACAGATTGGTGATGAATTTCCGTCAATCGATGCTGCGCTGTTGCCAATAGGCCCGACCAATGAACATGATAATAAACAGAAAAATTGTAATGCCCACGCAAAATATTGTCACATTGATGCCGTTGAAGCAGTAGATGCCTGCATTGATCTCAATGCTCGCTGCTTTATTCCTATGCATTATGGTACCTTCTTCTTGTCTAAGCACAATCTTATTCTGCCTGTACGTCGATTAAAGGAATATTGGCAAGAGAAAGCTGATCTTGTTGCCGGATCCCGTTTGTTAATTGCCGGTTGCGGCCATACGTGCACCTTTGAGGACAATCCATCGCTGCTTGAGGCTGAACAGCCTGCAGCATCTGAGCAGACGGAACAGGAGATTCTTTCTTAACAGCAACATCTTTTTATCATTGCAATAAAAAATCCTGTTTCTTGGTTTTTGTTGAACTGAGAACAGGATTTTTTATGCATCAGAGCGCTCTTTTTTCACCATCAACTACTTGTATGAATGCTTGTTAATTGGTATTATTCTATGTGTCAAAATATAATAATTTTAAAACGCCTAGGTTTTTCATGCTAAAAAGTTTCTACATGGTCTCTTGTCTAATGTTCAGTGGCAGTATGGTATGGGCAAGCAGTACACAGGAGAGTAGCCAAGAAAAAACTACTAAGTCTATTATGTCTACCAATTATCGATTTCCCAAAGATGTCATTCAAATTATGGCTGGTTATGTTGGAGAGTTATTTTTTAATGTACCATCAACAACAATTAAACTACCGCCGCTCGATGGTTCTGTTGGTTTTTCCAATTTAACTTGGGCCCCTCAAGATCGGTCAATATGCATTAAACAATGGTTTACTCCTGAAGATAGAGTTTCATTTTATACTATGTTGAGATCTGTTACCGTGCAATTTCCATCTAAAAAAATAGGTTCATTAATTTCCCTCAAGAAAACAGAAGCCCAGTATGGTAGGGCAGACCAGCTTAATGATCTATTAAAAGAAAAGAATAAAGCATTAATGGGGCTTTCAGTAGCGCTAGAATCCTCAGTGCTGGACGAAAATGATTATGCGTTGAGCCGTAAAAAAAAATTAGCTCTAGTAGATAACGCCGGTAATTTATCTATCTATAACCCTTCTAAGTTTCTATTTATGTACCCAGAAGAAGTTTTAGATGAGCAATTCGCTTATCCTGTGGTGCCTTGCGTAAAGCGTCCGGGCAACGGAACAAGAAAAGCACCAGCTGCAAAACGGCAAAAATCTCTACTATCTCATAAAACTCATTAATATCTCTCGTCAGGATTATTCTAGTGTCAAAATATAATAACTTTAAAAAACCTAGCTCTTTCATGTTAAAAAAATTCTACATGGTCTCTTGCTTAATGTTCAGTGGCAGTATGGTATGGGCAAGCAGCACACAGGAGAGTAGCCAAGAGAAGAATATTCACTCTCTCACTCCAATGAGATACCGATTTCCTACAAATGTCATTCAAATTATGGCTCGTTATGTGGGGGAGGCGCTTGTTGGTGGGAAACAACCAGAAAGAGTTAAACTACCGCCCCTCAATGGCTCTATTGCTTTTTCAACGTTAACTTGGACTTGTAATCTTGGCAATCAGTCAATATTAATTAGCCAATGGTTTACTCCTGAAAATGGGGCTTATGATGGAGCTCATACTGCAGTAAGACAGATTAAAATGGAATTTCCATTTACAGAAATAGTTTCATTAGCTGTCCTCACCAAAACAGAAGACGAGTATGGTGATGCAGACGAGCTTAATCATCGAGCAAGAGCAAAAAATAAAACAAGATTGCCATTTGGTATGTTAGAGCCAAAAGATGATTATGCAATGCCCTGCGATAGAAGTCAGCTAGCTATAGCAGATAAACACAATAACTTATCTATCTTTAAATTTCCTGATTGTATATTGTCTCACCCGGAAGAAGTTTTAGATGAGCAATTCGGGCTGGGCTTCGGTGAATCTCAATACGGTTTGCAAGAACGCAGTAAGCCAGTGAGGCCTTACGTAAAGCATCCGCGCAAGGGAACAAGAAAAGAACCAGCTGCAAAACGGCAAAAAGCTCTATCTGGCAAAGCTGATTAATATTGTTAGTCAGCTCTATTTACTTACTCATCCTGATATTTTTTACTGCGTAATTTTTTAAGCTCGCCGCGCTTTGCTTTAGTAGCAAGGCGCGCCTGTTTTTTAGCTTTAGAAATATTGGTCGCCGTACGCTTTTTCGGCACATGTAAAGCATAGGCTAACGTGCGCATTAACTGTTCAATTGCCTGTTGCCTATTTTGCTGTTGACTACGTGACGAACTATGATGAATAATCAGATCACCTTCGGTGGTGAGGCTGTTATGTAATTTTTGTAATACTCGCTCTTTTTGCTCGTCGGTGAGTGCAGTCGTTGTTGGCACATTCCAGCGAATGGTCACGCGTGAGTTTGTTTTGTTCACATGTTGACCGCCAGCGCCGCCCGATCGGCTGGTGGTGATCTCGAGTTCATTTTCGGCAATAGTGATGCCCTGTTTTATTGGCAAATCATGCTTCATGGCGTGCCTTAGGTTAGATTGTTTTTCTTAGTTTATACCTGGTGTGCCAAAAAAATCCATGGATCGTTGTAACAAGCGGTCAAACTCATGCTGATTGGCGGTCAATGAATCTTGACCTCTTATAAAGGTGATACCCAGAATACCAGAACCTTTGGGTGCATAATAGATCAGTTCATCCCGTAAATGGCCCTGAGGGCTGCGCATGGTTACTTTCACATTAATCATATAGTTGAGTTTGCTCATATCCGGTTGTTGTTGCAAGGTAATCAGATGACCTTGTACGGGCACAATGCGTGTATCGCCTGCAAGCAAGCCAGCACTTTTACCAGCACAATTGAAGATAACGGACTCAGAGATTTGACAGAAGTTGTTAATGGTATCGGTGATAATAGGCACACTCAGTTTTGCAAGTTCCGTATGAAGCTCCTGCATGATAATGACAGCATCGATAAAAATAGCAGTATATGCTTGTGCTTGATACCGTTTGCTATTGCCAAAATCGATAATAACCGTTTCAGGTTTTTCCATAAGGCCGTGCTGGATATAGGGATCAAAGCCTGGATCAATATCAGATCCATAATAAGCGGGTAACAGTTGTGCACCACGTGTGATAAAAGGGTGGCAACCAAGGGCAATCTGTCGATACAGTGTATATGATTCCATACCAAACTGTTCAAAGATGGTACGCTCCTGCTCAGTTGATGACTTACGTGGTCGAGGAAAGAAAAAACCGGCAGCTTTATATGAGGGAATCATGGTTGTGTTATCTTGGGCAATAATGCGTACCTGTTTGCCTTGTCGAGCAAGTATAAGAGCAGTAAGGAGTCCATGGCATCCTGCTCCAATAACAGCAATCGGCTCTTTTGCCAGCGATGGCAGCCTCGTGCAATGTTGATTATAAAGACGCAATGATGCATTGACGCAGCCAAACAAAAATGTCCATCCTGCGCCACCGTGTCCATAATTGTGGCATATCAGTTTTCTATCATGCATGACGGTGCTTACCTGAAATATGCGTTCACGGTGCGCACGAATACAGACCAGTTTTTCTAAAATATGATCAGGAGACACAGAGGGTGGCGTCAGCACAACAGTACGTTGTTTGGTCATTGCAGTTGAGAATTATAGTAGGGTAGGATACACTTTTTACGTTAGTGCTAGTATAGCAGAGATATCTAAAGGTTAACATGGAAAATAATAGCGTAAACGGACCATTATTTGATCTGGAATTAGAGGTAAGCAAACTGTTGACCTCACCTGAAATGCAAAAAAGCCTCTCAATACCAGGCAAAAAGGAGAAGTTGCTTCAATACTTGGTTGATGATAATACCGAGCGGCTTGATGCAGCGGATCAGAATGATATGAAGGTCGCCCATCTGATGTTCAATCTCGTAACCACCTATGCATTGCTGGTTGGTTATGAACGTTTTGGAGAGGATCCAGCCGTTGCGCGTTATTTAGAAATTTTGAATAAAATGTATCAAGGTCAAGATTTGCAAGAAGAGATGGCAGAAGTTGTAGAAAAACTACCTGAAGGGTTTAAAACTACGGTAAGCGGCGCTAGCCAGTTTGCTCAAGATTATCTTTACAAGCGTTTGCAAGAAGCATAAAAAGAGACAATGCATACTAAAACCCATATTATTATTGGTAGTTCAGCAGCAGGCCTTTCGGCAGCAGTAACTTTGGCCCGTCTTGATAAAGATGCACGTATTATATGCATATCGGATGAAATAGAATTTCCCTATAATAAATGCTTGTTAGTCGATTATGTTGTCGGTCATCAGACGCGTGCACAACTTTGTACGCTTAAAGCAGATTTGGCTAACAATCCCAATTTTAGTCTGTTATTGGGTGTTGCCGTTATAAAGATCGATCCTCAAGCAATGAGCGTGACACTCAGTGATCAACGCATAATCGCCTATGACACATTGTTTCTAGGTATGGGAGCATCTGCCTGCAAACCGTCACTACAGCGATATGCCGGCCTTTTTACCTTTTATACCTTAGCTGATGCCGATACTCTCGTAGCTTGGATTGCGCACACTGCAGCTCGTCATGCCGTTGTTGTCGGCGGTGGCCTGAATGGTCTTGAATGTGCCAATGCATTAGCTCATAAAGGAGTTACTGTAACGCTGATTGAGCGTGGATCAGCTGTTTTATTCCATCATACGGATGAAGCGGGAGCTGCACATATTGCCAAGGCAGCAACTGCTGCAGGTGTGACCATCAAGACATGTAGCGAGCTACAAGAGGTTACGAGTGAAGCTCTTGTACAGGAACCATATGAGAGACGCGTTACCGGTGTTACGCTTGGCGATGGCAGTTTTATAGCAGCTGATCTGGTTGTTTTTGCCATTGGCATGCGTCCCAATAGCGGGCTTGCGCAGCAAGCAGGCATTCTATTACATGGGCAGCATGTTATGGTAGATAATCGATTACAGACCAGTATATCGACCATTTTTGCCGGTGGTGATCTAGTTGCTGCACCATGTGCAATTACCGGTTTATTAAGGCCGAGTGTTACCTGGCCTGATGCGGCGCTGCAAGGGAGCATAGCGGCATATGGGATGATGGGACAGCCACGCACCTATCCCGGCATAGTTGGACATACGGTTTCCCATTTTTTTGGGCTTGAATTTGCTGGCTGTGGCACCTTTGATCGCAGATCATTAACCCGTACCCGTGTTCGGGTTGAAAGACCGGGCGTGTATCGTCTTTTTGAGCTGGAAGATGCTGTTTTAAAAGCGTATAGCCTGATAGGAGAAACTGCTACTGCTGCGATGGTCTGCCGCCGTGCGCTGTTGACTAAACAGGTGTTTGCAGAGTCTGAGCTACAGCTTCTTTAGATGGAGCACGGCCCAATATTTTTCTAAACCAACCTGCCCAGGTCTCTTGTGCAGGCGCTGCAGGGGCAGCTTGCTGTTGTTGCGATGCTAATCTTTTTTGTTCAGCCTCTTTAGCTTTTGCATCACGTTCAGCTTTTTCTTGAGCAGCTTTTTCTGCTATTTTTGCCTGTTCTTGGGCTGCTTTTTGGGCAGCCAGCGCTTTTTTGCCAATTCTCAGATTACTGAAAACATATGAAGCTCTTTCATTTAATGGAAGAATCGACAATTGTTTAATCAAGGTACGATATTTATATTGAGCGGCAAAAGCATTATTTTTAGCTATGTCAGCTACTTTTACAAGATCTACATTGCCAGGATTTTTTGCTGCCGCATCTAAAAGTATTTTTGCAACGTTTGTTTGCTTTTGGGCATTTAACTCAATGCTTATTGCCACATCTTTATCTTGTAGGGCTTGGGCAATTTCTTGTGCAAGTAACTCTTTGTATAATGTTTTGTCTCTTGTTGGAAATGCTTCTAGTTCCTCCTCTAATTCACGAATCCATAATAAATATTGATCTTCCCATGATGTGGCATCAGGAGCCTTTTGGGGTTCGGTTGCTATTTTTTTTGTTATTTCTTCAAGATGTTTTACTAAATCTATTGCCATCTTGTTGCCTTTTGCTGCTTCTGTTTTGAAATGTTCAAGAACAACCTCTCTGCCGGCATTGGCAAACAATAAGTCCTCTTTTGTCTTTTTATTTAATTCTTCAAGAGCAGCTATTTCTAGTCCTAATAGTTTTTGTTCTTCCATGTGTTTAGCATGTAATGCTGTTCGACTTTCTGTTGGATTGGTTTCCAATGCTGTTTGTTTATTTTCTAATGCTTTTAATTCTACTGCTTGTTTCGTGTCTAGTATTGTTTTCTCTTTTTCGTAGTGCTCGATTTGCGATTGAACTGCTTGATCTAAAGCTAGTCTAAACTTTTCCTGCTTTGCTGCATCTGAGACAACAAGTTCGGCTATTTGTTTTGCTTTTTCAATCCCTTCTTGCGCATTTTTAATCAGTTTTGCTTTTGTTTCTGGATCAGTTTCCTGTTGAGCATATTTCTCATTGCGTTCAGCATCTTTTGCATAATTTACTGCATCCCAAGCCTGGCTCAGATAGAGGCGGACGCCTCTTTTATGTTCTTCTTCTAGAGCAAGCCATGGTTTGTCTGCCGCTGCTTGTCTCTTCATAAAGCTTGAAAGGCTTTCTCCTTCTATTTGTGGTGTAGTAGGTCTTTCTGGTAGCAGAGGAGGTTTTTGGAAAGGGGTACCTGTTAAAGATTTGATAGTCGATAGTTGTCGAGAGAGAGGTCTTATGGGAAAGGTTTTACCAACCGTAGGGCCAACAGAGGTAGGAATTCTGGTCGAGGTTCTTTGTAGTGTGCGCTGTAGAGCAGAAGATGAGCTCAAGATGGCTGAGCAATAGAAGAGAATAGCCATACAACCGCCTATGACCAGGGAATGTGCTCCTAAGAGCTCTCTTTTCTTCATTATTAAACCCTTTTTATTTATATTCTAATAGAATCTATACAGATCAAGACAAGTGTAGCAAATAGCCTTTATTAAACGCAATAGTAGAGACAAAATGGCTTTCAGTTAAAAGGAGGGGCTATTCTGATTGGAGTATATCTATTTGAATGAATCGGCTATGGAAAAACAAATTAGCCTTTATCGATATTTACAAATTAAGCATGGATCCCAGCCTTCCGCCGTCGCCTAAAGGCTATGGCGAGACAGGGCGCTGGGATGACCCGAGGGCCGGTCTATTCAGCATCGCAAGAGATCTAATCAGGAAACCTCAAGCGGTTCTGCTATAGGTTAATAGCTGATATCCCAGGAGCTGGCTAGCGATAAGAGCTTACATTCTTTAAAGGTATCTTTAACAATACCGGCACTGTTCATGCGGTATAAAGGGAGCTTTTTTTCATAAGCAATAAGTAAATCTTGATACGTTTTTATACCCTTAAAGACCTTTTCAAGAGGGATCTCTTGGAGTTTACCATACCCATGATCATAAGAACGGGCCTCAAAGAGTGTACTTTTATGCAGGTCAGCAACAATCATAACATGGCCAGGAACCCAGATAATATCCCCAGAAGCTAGGGGTAGTTGTTTCTTTTCTGATAGCAGAGCATCTATGCCATGCGGAATCGGCTTTAAATAACAGGTGGCTGTATAACTGTTTTTAAAAAAATAGGGAATGCCGGCTATGTGAGCAGCTCTGACAATAAGCCCGGAACAGTCGCAGCCGGTTTTAATGGAGCGGCCTTTACGTGCGCTATCATACCAGCTACCGATAGATTTATTGCGAAATAGTTTAGCAGATTTGCTGGTCGTGCAAGCAATACTGGTTCCTCCCCAGACGTAAGGAATAGATCTTTGGCTGGCATTTTGGTTCATCCAAGATCGGATAAGCCGTATAAACAGATCGATACGTTCTTTTGGTGTATAGGCAGTGGTGTCTACACAAAGATGGGCAGGGAGTGTTAACTGTTTTATCTGGCCTGTTTTGGGATCGAGGAAATAGACCATAGATAGCTTTTCAGTAGGCTGATCTGCTTGCACAAATTGTGTACCTGCAGAAAAGTTGAGCTTACTAACCGGATCATAATAAGCATCTAATAGAGTTACCAGGGGTTGTCTGTCTGGCTGCAAACGGTTCCAGGATTGGTATGGTCTAAGATGAGGTAATTTGTTGATGTCCCCATGAATCTTACTGATGGGCAGAAGATATTTTTTAAGTGTCCAAAAAGTTGATTGACGTGTCTTTGTGCTAGTTGGTTGATAAAATATGTTGGGAAGCTCTACATGAACTTGATCATGATAAGAGTCGATAACGTGTACTCGTTCATGATAAAGAATTTGATGCAGACGACGACATGCTCTGCTATCTCCTGAGTAAGGGATAGTTGTATAGGCATCAGCCGATGATAATGGTTGACCAACAAGATCGGCCACAGGTACAACAACATAAGCATCATAGGCGGCTATGGTAGAGCCTATTAAAATAGAGATACTGACAACAGCATATCGATGCATGTTTTCTCCTACCCCGTATATTCTACTGTTATCAGTATGTACCAAAGATGATATCCAAATGAATAGATCAGATAATATAAAGAGCTTTTACTGACGATGAGCTAATCATTTTACTAAAAAAGATATTGGGACATTTCTCTTTTTTATTTTTCACATAGAAACTATTGATGTTGGCTTATAAAAATATGTACCATAGTAGAAATAAAAACTGAAAAGCAAGGACACATATGGTAAAGTATCTTCAGTATACGATTGTAGCTCTTCTAGTGCATCTGCCTATGAGTGGTCTTTGTATGAGTGACCGTGTTGCACCATCCCATGAATGGACCTGGTTATATCAGAAAATTTTTACTCCTCAAGAAAAAGAAGCGCATGATAGAGAGACATGTATAGGGCTTGCCAAAATTAATGTTCCTTTATTTTCTCAGCTTGTGTTGAGTTGGAATTCGTATCGTCCAGACAAGGGGTATTTCAGTTTCTGGGTGCAAATACGGGATGCTCGTAATGGCACTTGGGGTAGTTGGCATCGTATGATGGACTGGGGCAATAAGGTGCAGCGGTCATACATAAGCAAGTCTGATGGTATCAGTGAATATCTTCATGTACGACTTGAAGTTAGAAAAGGAAAAGCTGATGCATTTCGCATAAAAGTTGTTGGCACAGACAAGGCCTCTTTGTCTTTGATCCGTTCATTATCGGTATGTATATCTGACTTTGCACGATTTACCCCGGAAATTATTCATGATATGCATGCTCAATTACCATCATTGTACATAGCAGGAATACCAAAGCAATCACAATTTGAGCTTAATCATCATCGCAAAGAGGGGCTCTGTTCTCCTACCAGCTGTAGTATGTTAGTCGGTTTTTTAACCAACACTCGGGTTGAACCGGTTGATTTTGCACGTTTGTCATTTGACACGGGACTTGATGCGTATGGAAGTTGGCCATTTAATATGGCACATGCGTTTGAACGTAGTAAAGGGACCATCTATTTTTCTACCGCCAGAGCTCCATCATTTAAAGATTTGTATCATAAGATTGCTCAAGGGGTTCCGGTAGCCGTCAGCGTTAGAGGTCCTCTGGAAGGGGCTGCCTCTGCCTACAGTTCCGGCCACCTTTTACTGGTTATAGGATGGGATCGTGCGCGTCAGTCAGTGATCTGTCATGATCCTGCTTTTGCGTATGATCATGCGGTTGAAAAAAGATACCCTTTGGAAAGTTTTTTAAGAGCATGGGAGCGTTCAAATCGACTGATCTATTTAGCGGAACCAAGAGCTGATACGGATAACCAACGATGAACAATGGTAAGGAAAGGAGAGAAAGTCATGAAATATGTCTTGAAGCTTTTTCTAATTGGCGGCATGCCATGGTTTTCATTAGCAGGTACCAAACGAGAATCTGTTTCCGAGCTGAACCAAGTTTTTTATCATCAATCAGGACCCGCAGATGCAAGTATAGAGCTGGGCAAGATAGTCTTTTATTTTTCTAAGGATCTACCACTGCTGCAGCCTGAGATTGTTCAGACTTGTGATGCCGGCATCAAAAAAGTTACCTTTAAATTCACTGCAGCCCATGCTACTCCAACGGTTGTGGCTGCTGCACGTACACTATTTAGAAAAATAGATAAAAATCTATGTTCTATAGATCTTTCGGTACATACGGGTAAAAAACCGGCCATTATTTTACGCATTGCTTATAATCCTGACCAGGTTGGCTTTGAATCAGAGCTTTTTGATGCCATTAAACATGAAAAAGGCTTTATGTGTACTTTATTAAATAAGCCATTATTGAAACGCTTATCTCCTGAAAATAGCGCCATTTTAAGGGTTGTTTCCAATGATACAAAGCGTGGTATCGTGATTGATATGGGACATGGAGGCACCGATTACGGAGCATTCAGTTTACAGTCCATACCAGAAAAAGATATTACGCTGGGTATAGGTATGAAACTATCCTCTTTATTGCGATCGCAAGGATTCGATGTATTTTGCACCCGCTGTGATGATCGTTTTGTTCCTTTAGATAGGCGCACTACTTTGTGTAATACTTGTCAGAAAGCAGACATATTGGTCTCTATACATGCAAATAGCGGCAACAGTAATGCGTGTGGCATTGAAACATTCTGTTATAAACCACAGGGAAAAAAAATAGTCACCGATTTAACTCACCAACAACAACAGAAATATATGACAGAGATACTTTCAAAGCGCTATGATCAGAGTCTGGCGCTTGCACAATTAATACAAAGTGGGCTTATTGATCAAGTAAAAAAAAAACAACATACCGTTGTTGATCGTGGGGTAAAACAAGCGGTATCTCAAATGTTGTTAGGGGTAACCAAACCGGTCATACTTGCGGAAGTTGGTTTTGTAACTCATCCAGTCGAATCGGTACTCTTAGCTTCTGATGATTATCAATATATGATCGCACGTGGCATACTCAATGGTATTTGTGCCTATTTTAAACAGTCGGTATCTTTATAAAGTGGTACCCATGTGCATTCTGTATAGAATTTTTGTCTACTAGTTGCGCATGATCATTGATTCCTATACAGTAAATGAGCTCATACATTATCTATAACGTACGTTATGATCTTAAGACATTATGCTAACAGGAATCTGGGAAGAATTTCTCACTATTGCACGTGAAGAGGCTGGTAGCCGTGTTGTTGAAACATGGTTTAAAGCAGTGACATTGCAACGATGGGATGCATTAAACAAAATAATCTACTTGCAAGCACCTAATCATTTTGTATGTGATTGGGTACAATCAACCTATGGCATCTTGCTACAAGAACAGCTTGGAAGATTATTTAATGTGGTAAAGCCTAAAGTTGTTATAACCAGTAGCACACAAAAAGTTGAACAGCATGTCGTGACATCAGTGAGCAGTACCATTGTGCAGGCACCTGTTTCGCTTGAAACGATGCATAGCCATAAATTGGCACCACAGAAACAGACCGGTTTTGGTAATAAAAATTATAGATTTTCTACCTTTGTGGTGGGGCCAAGTAATGCGTTGGCTTATGCTGCAGCACAAGCGGTCGCTCAGAATCCAGGATATGTTTACAACCCATTATTTTTATTTGGTGGTTCAGGGTTGGGCAAGACCCATTTATTGCATGCTATTGGTCATGAAATACAGACTAATGCACCAAAGGCAATCATTTTATATCAATCAATTGATCGGTTTGTGACCGAGTTTATTAGTGCAATTCGGTTTGATCGCGTGCATAAATTTCGAGAAAAATATAAGAGTGTTGATCTTCTTCTGCTTGATGATATTCAGTTTATTGCCAATAAAGAACAGACCCAGGAAGTATTTTTCCATATTTTTAACACTCTCTATGAGACAAAAAAACAGATCGTTTTTTCTAGTGATACATTTCCTGAAAATATTCAAGGATTGGCAGAGCGATTACGTTCTCGTTTAAGTTGGGGATTGGTAGCAGATATTTATGCACCATCATTGGAAACGAAAATAGCGATCATTAAAAAAAAGGCTGACTATAACGCAGAATATGTTCCTGATGAAGTTGCCAGTTTTATTGCCTCTTATGTGGTTTCTAATGTGCGAGAATTAGAAGGGGCTCTTATTAGAGTTATGGCATTTTCTGCATTAACCAGTCAACCGGTGACTGTTGAACTGGCCAAAAAAGTATTAATGCGTTCAACTGAAAGCCATAGCCATCTGGTAGATTTTGATTCAGTGATTCGGTGTTTAAGTAAACATTATCCTTATTCGCTTGAAGAATTACGATCAAAAAATAGAGGCAAAGACCTTGCCAATGTTCGTCAAATTGCCATGTTTCTTATGAAAAAAGTGACGGGCAAATCATTGCGTGATGTAGGCCATTTTTTAGGTGGTCGTGATCATTCGACCGTGATGCATGCCGTTGGCTGCATTGAGCGGCGTGCACTTGCGGATCATGCTTTTGGTGAGCTGTTGCGGCGCATTGAACAGGACGTTATGCGTTCATAATCGATGTATGAGCCACTTTTTCACCTATTTTTTCCGTTATTTTATAAAACCATTCATAAACCTATCTCATATTGAGTATGTTAAGATATATGACTTTAGCAAGCTATAGCGCACCGCGTTAAGCTTTACACAAAAGGCGCCTTATCGGGTCATCCCAGCGCCCTGTCCGTTCGTCTTTGCTAAGGCTACGCTCGGACACGTCGAAGTCTGCCGAGCCGGAAGGCGCGGATAGACGTAGTCGCAAGGCTGGTATCCATGCTTAAAAAATTATATCCTTAAGTACTCTTTAAAAAGGCATTCTATATGAAGCGTTATATCTCAAAAAACATTTACGTTACTCTATTTTTGTGCAGTATAAATAGTCTCTCTTTCAGCATCGAGCTGCCGAAAGATGATTATAAAATAGTGATAAGAAATGATTCCGGATTATCACCTATTTGGTACGCATTTTATAAAACTAATCTGATAGGTAAAGTAGATTCGACCCAAGTATATTCAGATAACCCTGCACTTAGACTGCAGGAAAATCCACAAAATGTTGCCTTCTTCAATTTTCCTGCTTTAACAAGAAATAAAGCATTGTCCGAGCGAGCTACTACTTATACAAAGTTGTTCATTTCGCAAGATCCAGATGCCTTAAAAGCGGTATTGAACAATAGAGCAACTTCTGCGGAGAAAAAATTGGTAGTTTCAGTAAAGATACCAACCAAAATTGGTGATTATTGCAAGGGAACTTTGACATTCATTATTACTGAAAAAAAGGGAAAACTGGCCATTAACAAGCCGGATGACCAGCGCATTTGTATGAATTCGGCATCGCAAGAAGCACAGGAATCACGAAAAGTAGAAGCGAAAAAGCGAGGCCAAGCTGCTGGAGAAAAAAAGATAAAAGAGCTGAATGCAAAAAGAGCACAAGAGAAAGAGGCGGCTAAGCAATAGGCTCAATAGTCTCAATCGATTTACCGGGAAAAAAGGAGTAAAGAATGAAGTATAATAATCGAGTTGTTAAGTTGCCCATAGTGGTAAGTGCTTTATGTATGGGAACCATGACATTGGCTCAGTATCAAACGGTTCCGATGGGAGGAATTCCACTGGTTGGCATGGTAACACCTAAAGAAAAATTCCAAGTCATTGTAAAGAGAGTTCCTGACAGTCAGGGCAATAAGATCGATCCCTTTTACTATGCATTTGCTAAAGCCGGTCAACATCAGCCCACATTTGTTCTTTCGCAAGAATCAAAAGCAAAATTTTTCAGCTTAAAGATACAAAATAGTAAATCGGTTAGTAGTGGTTTTTTGACACTATTAGCAAGCGACATAAAAACTCCTTCACTCAATGAAGAAACAATTTACTTGCTCGTAAGCAAGGATAAAAAAGCTCTTATAGCAAGGCTTAAAGAGAATCGTACATTATCAGATCCGACCAGTCAGGTTTTTGTATCTGAGTCCGTATTGCGATTTCCTCTTAATGCTAAGTGTCCAAGATTCTCACCTTCACAGCAGCCCTCAGATTTTACGATTAGAGGTAAAATTACTTTCACCGTAAAACCAAACTTGTCTAAACCTCAACAAATGGAGGTTGATATTAAAGATGATCGGACTTGTAACAAGACAGTTCAGTCGACAAGATCTTGGTCTGAAAAAGCAACTAGTGCATGGGAATCAACAAAAACAGGGGCACATAGTGCTTGGGATTCGACGAAAAAAGCGGCAGGGAGCGCAAGTAAATCAATCAGTGGTGCTGCTTCGCGAGCAAAGACCTCGATTGGTAATGCTGCCGCGCGAGCAAAGACTGCGGTTAAGAACCGTTTTTCAACAGAATCAAAATCTGAATAGTTGATTCCATGTAACCGGTTATTGTTCGAGTGGTAATGCAAGCGCAGACTTTTTGCAATGGCTCTTTTTTGCGTTCTCTTTTGAGCAAAAGAGTAGATTCTCAGCGCATTTGTACATAAGCTGCATATACCAATCAAAATAGCTAGATATAAACCGCTTTTCTTTAAAGCCGACCAAGCTTGGAAAATGTTCGGTGTCGATGATGGCAATTTTGCCGGTGCCCTCTTCTATCATAAAATTATTGATATGAGGATCAACATACAGATCTAAATAATTGCAGAGTTTAAGCGCTTTTTTACGATGTTTGGCATTTTTAAGTGAAAAGGTTTGATTGCTCGTAATCGCATCGGCGATAATAGCATAGGTACCCGGAATAACGGTGTGCATAGAGCCGGACTCCCCTAAATTATCTCCTTCAATCTCGATCCAGTTCGGATTTCTTGGCAACCAGAACCATTTACGAGGAGTTTTGATAACGGAGGCCCAGTTTTTATTTTCTTGTAGCTTTTTATTGATATGAGCAAGATTTTTTATACGGGTGAATCCCAATAAATGCCTATTAATACCACCACCCATATAAAAAAAGAAGATGGGCTCAAATCCTTTAGATTCCGGATTCACAAAACTGGCAGGCGTTTCGATAAAAAGTTTTACGACAAAGGGAAATTTTTTAAATCGTACAACCAGAAAACCGTATGCTTTCTTACGATTGAAATTTTTGTCCTGTAAGGTAATAAAATGGGTATACCGCTTTTTATGCTTGCCTATTTCTATTAAAAGCTGCTCAATCTGTTCATGCAAAAGCTGCGTAGAGACCGTGCATTGAGGATCTGAACGGAAGGTAATTGACCCTGAAGGTAGCCGATTTTTTTTAAAATGAATGGCATCATAGGTAGAAAAAAAGGCATCTTTTGCAAGGTGAGTGCTGCGTAGCTCTTCATAGTGTGAGTCATGAAGCCATCTGACCTTGATCGATGGAAGATCATAGTCGATTGGTCTATGAATGCTTCTTGTCATCAACTGCGTGGGGAATCCACAGCTCATTATTGCCAGAAAAAATGATCTATAGGCGTATAGTCTACTATTCAACGTAAAGCTCTTTAAGGTTTAAAATGGGGCTCTTGCTGAAAATTTCATGAGGCAAGCCTGAATTTTATGTTTTCACTTTAGTTAATCTATATGGTTCCAAAAGAACTCTCATTAACAAAAGGTTATATAATTATACAGTTTTTATCTAAAAAAGGTATTTTTTATCATAAACTAGCCCCATTCCAGGGATAACTACACTAAGCATAGAGGGCCAAAAATGGGTGTCGATACTTTTGGTAGGGGGTGGTTGCTTTTTATTTTTTTTTATTGTTAGTATAGAGGTTAATTAAAACCATAATTAAAAAAGGAGTATGGTATGAAGCGGGACGAGTTGCTTGATAAGCAAAATAAGATGTTAATCTGCTTAACGGGTCTACCAAAGAAGATATTATCGTTGCATGGAGCAGAAAATATTACCGAATTTGTACTCCATGATTTGTGTAATGAATGTTGTTTCAATCTTTCAAGAGCGGCCTATTTTGTTGATAACCCTGATTTTAATTGCACCAAAGGAGTAGCAGGATTTTCTCGTGATGAAATACGGGATAAGTGTTCAGGTATTTGGGATAATCCACAGGCATTTAGTCAATGTATGCAAAGCTCTCTGTTTAATCAGAAAGTAAGACATATTAATGAGATTTCGCTCAAAAGCGCTGGCTATGATCAAGACTGTTTGGCAAAAAAATTGGCGCAAGATCTTGAGTTTAAGCAATACACCTATTGTGCATGGACGATGAAGCACGATAACAATGGTTTTGTTATCTTTGAAAAAGCTGAACCGGAAGATACCTTTGCCGACGAACATGTAATAAGTGGGGTAGCACTTTTAAGCTTTTGTCCCATTTTTTAAACAACAGAGTCTAAAAAAACAGATCTGTGCTCTTGTAGCAGCGTCAAGCAAGTTCAAAGGGTGTCAAGCCAGGCAGTTCCTTACCGGCAATTAAGGCTAATAGTGAGCCACCGCCCGTAGAAAGAGAGCCGATTGTTTTCATAAGTCCTTGTTGTTCGACAATAGCAACCGAATCGCCTCCTCCAATAATACGGGCTGCTGTTTTATTTTCTGCTACTATTTTAAATAGTGCACTACTGCTGGCAATAGTGTCAGCACGATTGATATCCCCCATAAGCCCATTTATCAGTATACTGCCTGCAGATGCCAGATAATCACTATAGAGGGCTACCGTAGCAGGGCCGATGGTTACACCTACCATATTCGGTTGAAGGGCATCGGCAGGTACCGGCAATGGTTCTAAGGGGCAGATAAAGCTATTATGAGATACGTAATAATCGACTGGAAACAGCATCTGTATCTTTTTTTTATGCGCTTTTTCTAGCAGTGCCAAACAAAGCGGTTTCAACCGTTTATCAACCAATGATAAGCCTACCGGCAATCCCTGAGCATATAAGAAATTAAACACCAAGGCTGGACAGAGTAGTACTCTATCTATGATATCAAGCATCTGCATAAGCAGAGGAATTTTATCAGCAGCTTTGCCGCCGCCGATCATGCATACTCGTGGATGTTTTGATTGGTTTATGAAGCTCTCTATCTGTATGAGCTCTTTTTCAATCAAGAGGCCGATGCAGCGATGATGGGGAGGAAAAAGATAAGGCACACAGGCAATTGATGTATCGGCACGATGGAGCGTAGCAAAAGCATCATTGACATAATAATCGCCCAGCTGTGCCAATTGTTGTGCAAAGATACCATCTTGCGTTTTTTCACCTACAAAAAAACGTAGGTTTTCCATCATAATAATCTGTTGTTTCTTTTCTAGGCTCATCGCATATGCAGCTTCAGCATTCTTTGCAAAGATAATCGTATATCCATGTTGGGTAAACCAAGGAATCAGCTGTTTGGTTGAAAGAGATTCATCATTGTCTACGGGACGCCCAATATGGGTAGCAATAATAACGGTAGCTTTTTCTTGTATGAGCAGGTCAAGAGTAGGTTGCAATGCTAGTAGTCGATACTCACTTTCTATCATGCCATGCGCAATCGGTGCATTAAGATCTGCGCGCACTAATACCCGTTTGCCGGCCAATGACCGCTTTTTTATAAGAGTAGTAAGAGTTCTATAGGCGGATGCCGATTTGAACATATATTTTTGCTAACGTCCAAGATAAATTAAGAAGATGTCTTGTTAGCGTGAGTATAAACTGTTTCTGTTATCCTGCAACATGCATTGCTGTTTCTTATCTACTTCTTCTTTCAATTCTCAGTATCGGCAGCAGACCTGGTTCTTGGCTAAGTGTCATGACGAAATCTATTCTGCCTGCCGTGCCAGCCGATGACCAACGATTTTCTTCGGTTGCATGTATAGTCACAGCTCCCTTTATCATAGGGTCTTCAGGATTGTTATAGATAATGTGTCCAACAATTTCGATCGGAAGACAGCCGCTTGCATTACCCCATGTCACGACTCTATTATGTGCCGGCACCGGTATGGTATCGGTACCACATACTCCTGATGCCGAATATTTTAAGTCTATTTGTCCAGGGTACCCGGTCTCATTTTGTATACTATAGTTATAACCATGGGCTATAGTTGCCATCGAAGCGATGCTGCATGCCAAAGCCATTTTCTGTAATAGTTTATTCATAGATCTAAACTCCTAAACTAATTTATTAAATATATAACAAACCCCTCTTTATAAACTTATCAAATTGAAATTAAATAATGCAATAAAAATAAGGGGATTTGAAGAGAATGGGTATTATGGTGGATTTTGGCAATGGAAATAGGCAGAATAGGTTACTTTTGCCGTAGCATGAGTGTCGGTTTGCCTGCAGGCTTTTCAATCAGTTCAAGAACCAGTTCAAGTTTGTTTGTAGTTGGATAGTTGCTCGTCCAAGGCTGTTGGGTGGTTATAAAACGGGTGAGTGTCGCAGTAGGCGGTTGTTTGAAGGTGCCAATGCCACCACTGCCGACGATAGCAGCAGGATGCATACTGCGGGCAATAGGTGAGTCTGAGCTGCTCGCTTGAGCAGAGACGGGCTGTTTTACCGCGGCTGTAATCTGGTAGCTATATTGATTATCGAGTGCATTACCCAATAATTCGGCGGTCTCTCCTGCAGGTATATTCTTTTCTTGTCTGCCGGCATATTTTTTATGATGAGATTTGGTGACCTCTATTTTTGCCTGGTATGGGGTAGTATTGGTGACATATAGGCCAATGTCATGAGTAGCGAGCCGTTTTTGTCGTTGTGCAGCATTCTGTGCCGATTGTTCGGCAAACTTTCCTTGTGTTTTATACCAATCGGTATCTTGATAAGCATAGGAGGTAGCTTTTGTTAATAACGGTGGTTGAAATAGTAAGCTTGTGCTTCCTATAAGCAAACACAGCAGAATATTTTTTATGGAGAATTCTTCTCTTTGTGGCATGGCTCTCTCCTGACAGTTCTCTATTGTGGAACTATTTCAAAAACATCATGGCCTGGCTGTTCAATAAAATGCATAGTCAAGCTAATCTTTTGGTTGGCAGGTTGTTGCACAGACCAATTTTTGGTGCTGGAAATTCTATTTGTTTTGGTAGTGATAAATTGTGTTGTTTTGGTAATGAGCGTTTGAAAAAGTGAACCGCTGGCTGTATAGGTGTCAGTTTTATTGAGTGGTTCATTAAAAACCTGCACCGTTTGCCCGGCAGGGACATCCTTTTGTATAACACGAGCGCTTGGTGAAATATTCAGCGTTATAGTAGCCGGGTAGGGGGTAGGATTCTGAATCCATATACCCGATTGATTGTCTGAACCTGATGGTATCGATGATAGTGCTGCTGCTGACTGAGCAGGAGCTGCTTGGGCAGATGTTGCTGGGGTTGTTATCACCGGTGCTGTTGGTGCAGCCGTTTGTGGTGTTTGTACCGGAGGAACAGGCATAGGGGCAGGCGATGTTGGTGTCGGTGACGTGGTGGTGGTTGTAGTTGTGCTCGATGTCGGTGTAGTTGCAGATATTGTTTCTGGTGTCAGTATAGTGGGAGCAGGCGTTGTAGCCGGTGCTGGTTGCGTTGCCGTTGTTGTTTCTGGGGCTGCTGTGTGTTCAGGAGTTGGCGTAACAGTCGGTGTTTGAGTTTGCTGTGACGGAATAACAGAAGCATACAAAAGCATACTCATCAGCAAAAGATAGTCCAAGATAGTTTTTGTATAATGCATAGAGCAACTCCAGTTCTTATTCGATACAAGCTATACAATAAGGGTAGCAAGATGCTGCTCAAGAATGCAACAAAAGATCTCTGCTTGCTTATTATAATAGGTCCGATAATTGTATCGTTATGTCTGCATGATAAGAGGTAAACTGTTAGTTGAACTTGTTCAAAATAAAATCACGCTCTAATTATCTATTTTTTAAACAATGGGCTAGATACAGCATGCCAACCGTGGCTAATGCATTGAGACCTATTGCTACCACATTCATATGGGTGGTGAAGGTATATGAGAATACGTGTATCGGTAAGGTATGAGAAAACTGCATAAAAATATGGCTGAAGGTGTGGCTTGCTAAAGCACCTGCTGAAAATATAGCCAGATCTCTTTTGCTATACATAGTGTACTCCTTGCAATGAAAATAATAGATTTTTGTAGTATATATAAAAAAAATTGCGTTCTTGCAAGCGGCGAATCTGTTTCATTTAGATTCATGGGCTGAATGAGGGGCCACCCGGTGGTTGTGCGGTATTGTTATTTGTAGGTAAAAACCGTAAATGGATATGAGTTATAACAGGTGGGCTGATAGGTGTCTTTTCTTGCGGTATTGGCAGATCGGGTAGGTCTGCGTTGGCAGCCTCTCTAGAGGGTTGACACAGTCTTGTTTGAGCAGAATGTATCGTTTCTAATCGTTCTATTTCGAATGCTTTTCGTTTTCTTATTTGGGCTACTAATCCATCTATAATTGCTTCGTTATAGGCATGCTGTGCAATACTGGCTTGTATAGCTGCTTGTTCTTCCAGCACGCGGCACCTTTCTTTAGCAGCCGCTGTTATAAGCATGGGGATGAAGCATACGATAGTTACCAGGTGTATCTTTGCCGTGCGTAGACGTTGCATGAAGCTTGCCTCGAATTTGGTAATGAGAACTGCTCATTGTTATGTTACGGTAACTTTGGTTTTGCATGAGAAAAAGATCTCTTTTTTTATATGCTTGCACAGTGTAAAAAAGAGGTATGAGGCAAAGTAAAGAGTTTTTAATTTTTGAGTGTTTTAGGTGCTGATTGTTCATCAAACCATTTATTCAATTCATTTTTTGCTTTGAGATACTGCTGAAATAAATTTTTTCTATCTTTTTCACCGATTTCTTCTATTTGCTTTTGAAAATTATTGAAAAGTATCTTGCCTAGTTTGTGATATTTTTGTGTCAAATCAGAACTAAGTGATGCATTCAATTGTTGATTTCGTCGTTCTCTTCTTGCTGGTTCTTCTATGTATGGTAATGAAAGCAATTCGCCTTTCAATGTTTCGTCGGGCATCTCATTTAACATATCTGCTCTTTCTTGAGGTGTTTTTGCCGAAAGGTTGTCGATTAAATCGAATGTGCTTTGAAAACCTCCTGGGATAAATTGAACCATTGTTCCTACTTTTGCTTCTGCTTGAGCAGGGGTAATAAAGTGATGCATCGATTTTTCCATTGCTGCAAGTAAAGAAGCGTTTGAAGGAGGAGGTTGAAATGCCGGGCTTTGCTCTCGTGGGGACACCCTTAAGCTTTGTGAGCTCCCTTCCTGTGAACTTTCTCGAATAGTAGGTAAAGGAATAAATGGTTTTCTTCTGCCCACCTGTTGAGGAATCACGGCTGGGTCTGCTGATGCCGCTGAGTCTTTTGATTTTTGTTTCTCCTTCCAATAGTTCCATCCGCGCCAGCCGCCATACACCCCAGCTGCCAATAAACCGGCTATAAACAGATTTTGTGTTGTTTCGCGTGAAGGAGCTTGTAACGTCGGCCAGGTAGGGCGTAAGAAAGCTGGCCAGGTAAGTGTCGGCAGTGAGATGCTGAAGCCTGACCAATATGAAGGCGTAGAAGATCGCTCGCTTAAAGCTGGGCTCGGAAATGGACTTTTAGCTGTTTGGCTTGCAGACAGCGTTAAGCTGATACAAAAAACACTGAACAGCGTGATGAGATTTTTTAGATCACTGCTCATGAGTAAACCTCAAGGTTGTTTGAAAAACTTTGGCAAATAAACACCTTTATAGTTTACGCGACAAATAGAATATTTGTAAAGAGATTGAAAGATTTTTCTGATAACCTGGATCCCCCGTCTTCGTGTCTGGCTGCGCCAGCTTACTACGACGGGCAGGCCGCGCAAACCCTTTCAGCCATAGCCGTTAGGAGAAGGCTGGAGGAATCTAATGCATCCCCTGGTTTTTTCCCGGTTTCCATGAACGTAAAATCTCTTCAAACAATATCTGTGTAGGGTTGTCAGAAGGATGATTTTGCAACTTAGTTGCCGTTTTTTCTAGGCTGTCGCGGATCGTCTCCTGATCGCACACGGTCGAATCGATCTGATCAAGAGCAGGCAACAGATTCTTTTCAGTAACACACTTAAAGGTCGCTTTGTGTAACGCTGTTGAGAGGATTGTTTCAAGGAGACCAAAAAATTCAACGATATTATAACGTGCTTGCTCAGTGATCTCTACTTTGTCTTGTTCGATATGATCTGATCGCCGTAATTTTTGACCAAGGCCGGCCGCTAATGCTTTATCAACTATTTTTTGTAATTTGTCGGCATCATGTTCAATAAGCCATGCAAGCAGGGTAAGAAGTTCAAACGAAATTAGAAATTGGCTTGCATTGTCACTCTCATGGTTTGAAAATGATTTCATGGTATACACCTTCTTGCTATGTTTTATTGAAAATCATCATATTCAATTGCCCAATCAGCCTCTTTATCATCCTCTTTTTGCTGCCCGTCATGATCCTTCGTTTCAGGTGCGGTAGTCTGTTTATTGGTTTTTAACTCTTTTTTAAGACGTGATAGCTGTTTCACGCTTTCTTGGGCGATCTGCTTTGCTTGCTCCGTTTCTCGGTCAAGTTCTGCCGTCGTTTGATCAAACATCTTATTCATATCTTTTTGCATTTTAGCAATCTGCTGTTTGAGCTTAAAAATCATTTCCACGCCGGCAAGATTAATACCAAGTTTATGGGTAAGATAAATAATCTCTTCAAGCCGATCAACATCTTCTTCAGCAAAAAGACGGGTATTGCCGGCTGAACGCTTGGGCGCAATCAAACCCTCTTTTTCATATAAGCGTATTGTTTGCTGGTGCACAGAAAACATTTTTGCTACGGCAGAAATCGAAAAAAAACCTTTTTTTCTGTTAAGCTTCATGGTTATAGCTGGTTACAATGCCTAAATCAGTTATCTGAGCTCTCTATAAACTCGATCACACTCTATTCTACCATATAATTTTTTACAAATCATTTCTCTTTTTTAGTAAAACGATCAGGTCAATATCATCTTTTTTATCAAAAAAGCGGTTTTTATTGTTGGCAGTTATTGCGCAAAGCTGCTAGCTGTTTTAAACTACGGCTCATTGGAGCTGTGTAGTGCACCAAATAATCCATATACAAAGGAAACAGCATTATGATGAAGCAGGCTATTTGTCGGATTGGTAACCCTCTTTTTTTAGGAGGAACCCTCAGTTTCGCCTTGCTGACATGGGTCAACCAGACCATTGCGTTTGGAGTTGGTACTTTTATTTTACCCCGATCACAGACGGTCAATACGGTGCGTGAACTGGTAGGTTGGCAATATGAGATCAATATACCTCATAATGGTACCGATTATTGGACCTTTTCTATGGCTGCCGAATATGATCGCCTATTCAATGCTCAGCGATTAGCAGACTACCTATTGAACGGATCAACGATCTCGGTCATAGGGAGTGCCTATCCATCATGTCAGCCTACCTGTGGCACAACAGTGTTGGCCGATTACTTCGGTTTACCACGTGATTTCAAATCAACCGTCCTTGCGCACCCAGCATTGGCACAATTTTTAATCGATTTTGATCTCTATTATGGTATTGATTCCCTAGTGCCAGGGTTGTATGCACGACTTCATATGCCGCTTGTCTATGCAAATTGGGATCTTAACCTATGTGAGGCGGTATCGGTATGTGGTACTGATACGTTCCCTGCCGGTTATATGGCAGCTGTCGATGTTCCACGTAATGATTTACCCTGTTCATTCAGAGAGGCAATGCGAGGTACCACCACCTTTGGTGACATGAAAGAGCCGCTAGCTTATGGCAAAATTCTGGATCGGCAAACCGATATACACATTGCTGATCTACAAGCAGTTGTTGGTTACAATATTGCGCTTGCTGATCATTATCATGCCGGTTTTAATTTCAGAGTTTCGGCCCCAACTGGAACCGCAAACTGCCAAGAGTTTTTATTTGAGCCGGTTATTGGTAACGGCCACCATTGGGAAATTGGTGCCGGCTTTACCGGCCATTATGAGTTGCCGGTTTGTATGGATGGGGGGAGCCTGGGCATTTATGTTGATAGCAACGTGACACATCTTTGTGCAACAGAAACCAAAAGGTCCTATAATTTCATCCATAATGGACCGGGCAGTCGTTATATGCTTCTTGAGGATATACGGCATGCCAGTAGTGGCCTGTTTTTTGCCGATGGCATGGCCAGTAGCTATCAATATAGCGGATTATTGGTCAATGCTATTAACCGTACCACCCTGTGTTCAACAATACGTATTCCGGTACAAGTTGACTGTGTGATAAAAGCGGCATGGAATTGGTCAGACTTGAGCATTGATCTAGGGTATAATTTTTGGTACCGATCAGCCGAGCAGCTTGTCTGTCGAGAAAGATTTCCTAAAAACCAGTATGCTTTAAAAGGTGATGCGCAGATTTATGGATTTACCATGGCTGACGAGCAACCGATTGCATTGGGAGCTACACAACATGCTGCATTGTTGTGTGGTGGTCAAAATAATGGCAATCCTTCCTTTACCAATGCAAATGCGGACAATCCCGTTACCGCCTATTCTACAGGGATAGTGCCATTGACCAATCTTACTGCTGCCGATGCTGCGATGCTTGGTCTGACACAAGATCCGATAGCCACCTCTCGTCCACCACTATTATTATCAGATAAAGATATTGCTATCCATTCAGGATTAGTACCAAGGGGCTTGTCACATAAAGGATTTGTTCATATCAACTATGCTTGGAAGAATAAACATATCATGACACCATATCTTGGTATGGGTGCTGCTATCGAATATGCGCACGGCTCATTATGTAACAATAGTGGGCTCAGAACATGGGGGATTTGGATTAAAGGTGGTTTTTCTCGCTCATAAGAGAGATTTATTAAAAAAAGGATCATCATGAAGCTCGTATACAGTTGCCTCATCATTGGTGTGCTTGGGTTTAACCAGTGCCATGCCGTTATTTCTGGAAGGTCATTTTTTAGTCCGCGATCACAAAGTGTTGATGCGGTACGAGATCTTATTGGATGGCAGGACTTTATTAATAAAGATAGCTGTTGTGGATACCAAGCCTTGGCGGTAACAGGTATGTATACTCATCTGTTTCATCCGGAAAAAACGGCCGGTTACTTTTTTGGCACCAATACGCTTGTATTTTCTGGCAGCGCCTATCCGGTGCGTGCAGATGATGATATTTTAGCCGATTATTTCGGATTGCCTACCGATTTTCACAGTAGGGTAGTTTTTGAACCGCAGGTACGCACGACAAGTCTCGATTGTGCATGGTATTACGGCTTAGATGATTTGCTAGCAGGCACCTATATGCGGATTCATGCTCCTTTAGTATATACTACCTGGGCTATGCGTACCTGTGAATGCATACAACAGCCTGGATCCAACCCATACCCTGCCGGTTATATGGCATCAACGACTCTTGATCGTAGTGAACTTAATAGTACGGTACAAGAGGCATTCAAAGGGCGTAAAATGGTAGGGGATATAGAGCCGCTACGTTATGGCATTATTGATGGTGCACATACGCGCGTGGGATTATCAGATATTCAGGTCGCCATTGGTTATAATCCGGTACTTGATCAAGGACACCATTTTGGTTTTAATGCTCGTGTGAGTATACCAACCGGTAATCATGCACACAGCCATTATTTTTTCGAGCCGATAGTAGGCAACGGTGGCCATTGGGAAATTGGCGTGGGGCTTACGGGGCACGCCATTTTTTATGAAAACTGTCAGACTGATGGGCGCTTTGGTTTGTATGCTGATGCCAATTTTACGCATCTATGTGCTGCGCGCCAACGGCGTTCATTCGATATTGATGGTAGCGGTGTATTCAGTCGTTATATGCTTTTGGAACGTATGCAAGATGCGGACCCCGGTCTGACCTTGGGCACAACGCAGGTGCCAGCAGAAAAACAGTATCAAGGGAGGTTGTTGCCGGCGGTCAATGTGACCAGCTTATGTGCAGATATTGCCGTTGCCGTGCAAGTAGATTTTGCGATCAAAGCGGCATGTTGGTACAAAAATCTTAGTGTTGATATCGGTTACAATGGTTGGGCACGTACCAAAGAATATATTACCAAGCGGCAACAGTTTCCCTCATCCACCTTTGCCATTAAAGGGGATGCTATGGTATATGGATTTGATCAAGTTGTTGGACGTTTTATTTCGATTAATGGCACTGAAAGCCAGGCGACTATTGAAGCTGGTCAAGGAGCAGGTAATAGTAATCTAGAGAATATGAATGTGGACAACCCACAACCGGCATTTTTTAATGGTAACGAACTCTTTTCTTCAACGGCAGCATTAGATAGTGTGCGGGGCTCTGAGCAGGCTATTTTGCTCACCAACTGTGACATTAATGATTTTTCCGGTCTTGTCCCTTTCTCATTGACTCATCGGTTTTTTGTCCATCTATCATATGATTGGGATGACAGACAGACGGTAACTCCATTTGCCGGTATTGGGGGATCAGTTGAGATGGATGGCAGTGATAAAAAGACCCGCAGTGCCTTCTCGCAATGGGCTGTTTGGTTGAAGGCTGGCCTTGCATGTTAATGTAATGGCTTAGAAGTCGACCAAGGCAGGTGTAATGTCTATAATTTATAGATATTACGCGAACATTGTATCAGTTTTGCCCAAGGCTTTTTGGATTTCTTGCATAACTAGGATTGTTTTCAAAACAACCCTCTTGTATCAATGGGTTAATTTTAAATTTATAGCAAAACTCGTTAAGTTGTGCACAAAAAACTCCCCTTGGGTCATCCCCACCGGTCTACGCTTATCCGGGCCATCAGGCTCGGGAAGCTACGACGGTCAGGGCTTGCGCGGCCTGCTCGTCGTAGTAAGCTGGCGCAGCCAGACACGAAGACGGGGGATCCATGCTTAATTAGACTTAATTCCGATTAGCTTTTATAACCATCTTTTGATGCTTGAGCTTCTGCTGACTTTGATTCAGTAGCTTTTGCCGGTTTAAACACCGTTTTGTTTAATTCATTCAATAGGTTTGATGTGGTAACCATACCGTATGAAGCAAGTTGCAATGCTACGTTAATAGCTTGAAATAGTTTATCGGCTGGAGGAGTGTATTGCTCAAGGGTTATTTTTGTTGTTTTATTTTCATTGAAAGCATCAGTTAAGGTACGTAAATTTTTCTCGTATACTTTTCGATACTGTTCACCGTTTTTTGCTATAATACATCCGCAGTAAATAGATGCTGTTATGGTTGTTGTGCCAGCTAGCTGTGCGAATTTTCCAGCATGCACCGGCATCGTTGTACTCAAACTGATCAACAATGGTACACATACATATAATTTCTTTGATGATTTCATAAAGACTCCCTGTTGTGTGAAAAATATGATAAAAAATCGTATGAAGCAATCCATCGCTACATAGTCAAAACGTAGAATAGCAGCTTTTTTTCACGGGTCAATGAGTATGTGTAGCAATCTTAACAGGGCTTTATTTTTTATATCGCTTATTATGCGTTTTTATTGCATCCCAATAGTATTGTGCACCCTTGCGACGCAAACGGGGTTTACTTGATTGTGTAAAATCGACAGCAAACAGACCGTACCGTTTATCATATTGGCCCCATTCATAGTTGTCCATGAATGACCATATCGAAATACCAATCAACGGTATGCCAACCTGATAGGCTTGGCTTGCTGCATAGAGATAATGTTTGAGAAACAGCGTACGCTTATCGATCTCTTCCTGCGTTTCTAACGCATCATAACCGTTAGCATCTGCATGTGCATCGGCGCGTTGAACGCCAAGACCTGTTTCAGTGATAATGATTGGAATCGGCTTTGGCCAGATTTTTGAAACGTTCTCATTAATTTCATGAAGAGCCAAAAAGAGTCCATCAGCATAAATGGTATAGAGTTGATTAGCGGTACTGGCAAATTTTGAATTTTTCAGTTCTGCTTCAGTCAACGGATTGCCGGTAAACGGAACATCTTGTGGGTTAGCAAACGGGCCGCTTGGTGATTTCATATAACCATGACTGTAATAATTCAGCCCCACCCAGTCGAGACATTGTTGTCCCTTTTTCGCTTTATCTTTAAAAAAGTCATAGACCGAATAGTTTTGTAAATAATTGCCAGCAAAACATAAGGTTCGATGGACAGGATTGAGATAATTAACAGGATCAAGCTGATACACGTTTATCGTTGTGCCAATGAGTGCTTTTGGCGCAGCCTTTTTCATCTTTTTATAGGCAAGCATATGTGCTTCAAGCATGTTAAAGAGTACCGTTCTTGATCGACCCATATTTTTAACATAGGGTGGACGTGTGCCCTGTTGGTAGCCATTAATTGCATAGGCATTGGCAGAATTGTAGGTATAAAACAAGGGGATTAAATCCTGTTTTGTTGGATCATTTCCAATAAACTCCATGCAGGCATCATAGATGGCGCCCGTAATTATAGCGCAGTAATGAGCAAACCCATCCAGATTATTCTTATCTTCAAAGCCGCCCGCATCCATAAACCATGCCGGATCACTATAATGATGCATGCCGATTATTGGACGTATGCGAAGCTTTATTAAGGTAACTGCTTTGTCACGATAATGTTCAATCGCCTTTAGATTAAATACTCCAGGAGCTGTTTCAACTTTAAATCGCTCAATAGAGAATCTATCGGCATTAATGCCCATTTTTGCTTTCAGCATTGCATCCTGTTCATAGAGATTCCATTCATTGCAGGCAATCCCAACCCCATCAAGGGCGGTGAAGGTATGGGCAAATAGATTGGTAAGACGATCAACTTCAGGTTTATCTTTACCAGAAGGATCTTTAAATGATAACAAATGCTTTTTCCGATACGAGTCTGTATACGTACTCATATCTTGCCCGCCATTATGAACACCACAGCCTTCAATTTGGTAAGCAGATCCGCCGCTGGCAAATAAAAACCCTAACGGGAATATAAGCTTATGAGCAGCAAGTGATGCTTCATCAAGATCTAAAAAATAGAGGTTGGGTGGTGTTTGATGGGCCCAGTATGCAGATCCGCCAAGAGAAGACAAAGCTAAAGTTGCAGCAATGATCTTTGTCGTTTGCGCAGGCTTGCAATATAAGGCACAACCAAGAGTACACAGTGTCGCGCCTCCAAACAGCAGAGCCTGATAGGGATTATAGACTGCGGTGGACCATAATGCTGGTAATAACCGTAAGCCATAACCGGCATGAGGGCTTTCATTCGCTGATCGCTTGGTTACTCTATGGCTTATCGAAGCATCCTGAGCTCCTTGCAGGGTCAGGCCGACAAAAAGTGCCATTAAAATAGGGCTCTTGCCAAACCAGGTACCATTACTGCAAAGTGCGCTACCGGCGAACCTGGGTTGGCTCAGTATAGCAAGAGATCCAATAGAGTTTTTTGACAAGAGATAGTTCATGGAGGGATCCTTTTTAATTTTTTTAAGAGAACTTGTCCTTTTTTATGATCTAAAACTCTCCTACTCATGATGACAAATAGCAAGATCAGTGTCAATCTATACTGCTAGAATTTATTCAAATCGTGTTAAAATCAGGAGCAGGCTCTATTGCTCAACCGGTTGCAATGCTGCCGGGTGTATATCCTGAGGGCGAACCGCTTCTTCTGTTACGGCCGGTAGGGAAGCCGGATGCACTTCAGCAGTCGTGACAATGGTTGGCTTAGCTACTGGTTTTTCTCTAGGTAGAGTTTCTGTTTGCGTTGGCTTTGTCTTAATCATTTTTCTAACCGGTATCAGTTCAAGCTGTTTGAACAATGCTTCGATCTGTTTGCGCAACACATTGTCTGATGGGGTTGTGCTGATAATGGTGTCAAATAGATCTTTCTCATCTTTGACCATAATCTTAATACGATCAATATAGAGATTTTTCTGTGCCGGAGAAACATCTTTCAAAACACTTTCAAGCGTTTTTATGCGACTGATGATACGCGCAATTTTACCAGCAGCCTCTTCGACCGCTTCTGCTTTTTCCTTATCCATGGCGGTAGTAGTAAGTTTTTTTGCTTTCAGGCCTATAATCAACTCTTCAAGATATCCTTCAATCTTTTCGATTATTTTTTCGGCAGAATCGGTCACTTTTTTATCGGGTATCGCTTCTGTTTTTTGTTTTTTTTCTGCATCCTCTTTCTCTTTTTTTGCTGATTGTTCGGCAGGAGTTTGGTCGGGCAGCGGTTTTTGTGTGGTCGATCCACCTGTTTTCTCAGTGCTTGCCGTTTCTGCAGAGTTATATGATGGCATGATCGCCGGTATATAGGCTGATTGGCCATATGAATCAGTTAATCCAGGGGTATATCCAACGCTACTCGTATATTCTTCATTAAAAGTCCCAGCTGAACGCAAGGGAGCTTGCATCAATGTTCTTTTCGATTCTTCAATGGCTCTTTTACGTGCTGTTTCTTCTTGCTCTATAACTTTTTTTGCTTGTGGTTCAAATGCGGTAAACAGTTTTTTTATCTCACTGATCATCTGTTGAGTATAGATCGCTTGAACTAATGCACCTAAGAGAGCGCCGGTCGCTTTACGTGATTCTTTGGTAACTTCTCCCAAGCCAAACGGAGCAACTTCCATATTTGGTTCATGTCGCATGAGGGTATCGTTAAGACGAATAATATTTTGATAGAGCGCATCCTGTTCTATCAATGATGTAATATAATAATAATGGCCAGTTTTGGGATCAGTTGTCAGTATTATTTTCAAGGAACTGATAAGCTGTTCAATGTCCGGTTTGAGTTGTTGCCAGGTAAGCTCCTTTTTGTCGGCAAGCAGTGCTGCAGGAATCCATGTTTGTAATTCACCATACAGATCTGGTAATAAGGAGGCTTTGCGTAAAAATTTTTCGAGTTGATCAATAACCTCTAGAATCATCCTTTTTGTGGTCTCAATAGTTTTTGTCGATACAGTTGAAGGTTTATAAAGAGGCTCTTCCGGTTTGGCGGGCGTAACGACAGGAGGGGTTACACTCTGTGGTAAAGCGGTCGGTTGAGGATTGTCTAGCCCATCAGGGTTGAATACTTTGACTATAAAATCATCAAGTTCTGCCGGTGACATATTTTCCATCACTTTTGAAAGCTCTTCGACCTGTTTATCGAACTCATCTCGTTGCTCTTGTGACATGTTTGCACGAAAATCTTCAATTTCCTTGGTCATTTTTATAAGTTCTTCTTCAGATGGCATCATTATATTCTGTGGCAACATAGCCTGTTGTGGATATGTTGATAAGATCGAAAAGCTGATAAGCAAAACTAATAGTATGGTATTAATTTTCATGAAAGAACTCCTAACTACAAGGATAATAGTAAAGATATCAACGTAATGTAGATATACTCAGTATAGTCTAGCCACTCTATGAAAGCGAATCACATGAAGCAGATACGAGTGTATCAAGTAATCTTGCATTGCAACAAAGGTTTTTTATTACTCGAAATAATAATAGCATTGTTTTTGCTAATAACAACGGTGTCCGGTATTGCTTTATATCAAGCGCATACGCATATGTTGTGTGCCGATGCAAAAAAAAGGCATCAAGCGATTGCATTAACGGATACCGTTTTGGAAACATTGTCTGCCTCTGGTTCTCTTATTGCATCAACGGTACATGATGGTATTACCGTAACAATTAGTCCAATTATTTCTCCCAATATTCTAGCATATGATGGAATTTTTGCTGTTACTACCAGCTGGAATACAACAGCAGGATTACCACTATCTATCTCCTGTATTACCTATATGAGTATGGTATGAACCACAAAAATAGAGAATCAAAAATGACTGCGTATTGTAAGAGATCCAAGAGAAGCAGCTATGGATTTCTTTTGATAGAGACTATGGTATACAGTTTTATACTGATTTTACTTTCACTGTTGAGTATGTTGTATGCAACACATCTGTATATGAACACTCACAACATACTTGCACGGCAGCATCAGTATGTTCAGCTATCGACAGCGCTTGATCTGCTTGTTGCTGACCTGTCTCGAGCATCATCTCAAAAAAATGGGTGGCATCTAATAACACCCGAACAACATATTTGGTCAACTATGCATAAAGATGTGGGGCTTGAAAATACGCAGCGAGGCATTGTTCGCTCAGAGGGCCATTTTGACCGCAAACAACAAAAATGGATCAAGAGAACGAGATCATTATTGCCATCAAATAATAGATACATGCTTGAGTTTATCAATGAAGATGCTCTGTGCATCTATCTTATTAAAATAGCTATTCAGGAATCTGAAGGTCAGTCGCTGACAAGGACGCTTGCTTTGCGTTCGGCAGGGGAATTATGAGATTGTCTGCCGGATCGGCTTTAGTGATGATAGTCTGTCTGTGTGCGATTCTTACGATTGCAACAACAGGCAGTTGGTACATGGCCTGTTTATTGCATAATGCTGCCTGTGTGCGACAACAAGTTTTTGTGCACAAACAAGCGGTCAAAACTCTTTTGGCTTGGGCATTAACTCAAGTAGACAAACAGGTTATAGATGCTGTTTTTAACGCTGAATCAATGATTTTATATCAAGGGATTTGGGCGCTGGACAATGATACCGTTTGTAATGGATTGGTGATAGGAACTAGAAATGGTGTCGGTATTAAGGTCCAGGCGCTACTCACACGAGCTGATCAAACAATGGCGACCCTGGCAGCATGCCTGCTCTATGATACAAAAAAAAACCGTATGATTATTCAACAATGGGATAGTGATGAGATGGTTTGTTAATCCATTAATAGCCTTCTCGGCACTCCTGTATGCTGGTGCATTTATAGTCCCTGTCTGGTGCCATTGGCTCGTTTTTTTATGGCTCCTACCCTTGTTCGGTTATGTATGCTGGTATAAAGAGCAACCATTGCACCTCTATATGCTACAAGGATTTTGGTGGGGAACTATTTTTTTTACGCTCCATATGTATGCCCTGATTGATATGCTTGCGCATTACGCTTGTTTGGTAGATGCCGTGCTTATTAGTTTCTTACTCATCGGTTATTGTGCAACTATCTCTGCCTGTTGGTTTGTCTGTGCGGCACTGCTCACGTCGGGCAGCAGCTATAGAATACGGCTTGTTGGGTGGTCTTGTGTTACTATTATATATATTGAATTTGTTCAACAGCTACTCTTTAAAATTATCTGTTTACCGCGCGGATATGTTTTTGCTTATCCCTTAGTGCCTTTGGCTTGCTGTCCTGCATGGCTTGCCGGCCTGATCTTCTTACCACAAGCGGTTCTTGTTGCATGCCTGTGTGTTATTGCCGCCTGTTTAACCTACGGCATTATAGAAACCGAGTATCGTTACCAGGCTGTTCTGACTGCTGTTCTCTTTTTCTCTCCCTTTCTGGTTGGGTGGTGTCTGCCTTCACGCAACAGCGATCGCTCCTATCAGGCGACCTGTATCTGGGTGCAACCACCTTCTTATAATAAAGATATGGTCAATGTTACACCGCTTGCAGTCGCGCAGGCAATTAATGAACAATTGTATCGCGCAGTGCATCTTAATAGGCAAGCTGTCTGTATTCTTTTCCCTGAATCAACCTTTCCGTTTCCTTTGGATCTTTGTGATGATGTGAGAGATTTATGGTTTGAAAATGCGCTCTTTAATCTTCCGGAAGTAACTATTATTATGGGTGGCCACCATTCATATGATTCTGCAGGTCGCGAGCGAAAAAATACGCTTTTCTGCTTGAAGCAATGTCGCATAATGCAAACATATGACAAAAACACCTATCTTCCTTTTGCCGAGTACCTTCCTTGGCCATGGAAGAACAGTAGATTTTTTTCGGAATTTTTATTAAAAAACAAGAAGGTATTTCATCAAATCGATTCTCAGGCGATTATGCTTGATATCGGTTCGGGCATTCGTATGAGTCCCTATATCTGTTCCGATCTCTTTTTTAATTATCCGCGCAAAGATGATGTCGCGCCCACTATCGTATGGCTGGTTAATGATAGTTGGTTTTGTCACTATTTTCGCATGTTGATGTTTTTACATGCACAATTACAGGCTCATGCATACAAGCGGACTATTGTATATATTGCGCATACGGTAGGCTCATGCATAGAGCCTTATACCAAGCCTTATTATTTAACCGCTGCTATGATTCCAAAGAATCTAAATTAGTTTATACTGAAAATGTATATATCATGAATCTCTGTTTCGCTCAATTTGAGGTGTTATAATGAGTAAGCAAGTAAGAGTTTTTCTGTTAAAAGATGTTGAAAAAATAGGGTGTGCTGGAGAGATTATTAAGGTTGCAGATGGGTTTGCCCATAACTTTCTTATAGCCCGTAAATTGGGGTTAGAGGTTACTGATAAAAACGAGAAGTCGTTTGAAAAAAAGATTCGTGTTGTAGAGCAACGTAAAGACGTTATTGCAAGTCAGACTTCATTACGAGCAGAGCGCATTAAAAATATTAAGCTTACCTTAAAGCGCAAAACGCATGATGATGGCAAGCTCTATGGCTCCGTCTCTCCTATAGAAGTAGTCGATCTTTTGGCTGAAAAGGGAGAGCGCGTGGGCAAAAGTCAAATAGCATTCGATGGTGATAAACTTATTAAGGCGACAGGTACCTATGAAGTTACCGTCAAGCTCTCTTCAAAATTGCAGCCCAAAATTAAATTATCTGTTGTTGCTGAATAATGCATGTGGTGAGTTAGATGCTTAAACAGCGCAAATCTCAAGATAAGCAGCAACCACTGGTGCTGCCAGAGAAAGTTTTAGGCAAAAGTTTGCCGGCAAGCCAAGAAGCGGAAAAAGCTGTTTTGGGGGCTCTTTTGCTTGATGATACGCACGTGGCGCGCATTGTAGAGATGATACAGCCAGATGACTTTTATTGTATACCTCACCAGCTTATATTTCAGGCAATAGTTACTTTATCCGCTCAACTGAAGCGTATCGATTTGGTCACCTTACAAGATGAACTGCTCAAACAGGATGCTCTTGAAAAGATTGGTGGGGTTGTTTTTTTAATCTCTTTACAAGAAGATATACCGGCACTTGGCTTGCTTGAGCAGCATGCCACTATGATTAAAGAAAAGGCGGTCTTACGTGAACTGATTCGTTCGGCAGCAGGCATTATTAATGAATGTTACTTGCAGAATAATCAGGGCATTGACGCGGTGCTGGATAATGCTGAAAAGACTATTTTCCAAATAGGCAACAAACGTACCGATCAATCATTTGTTCAATTGAACATATGGCTCAAGAAAACATTTCAACATCTTTCGAGTATTAAAAGTCATGCCAAGGGAGTCACCGGGGTACCTACTGGTTATGAAAAGCTTGATGAAATGAGCTCCGGTTTTCAAAAAGGAGATCTTATCGTTTTGGCCGGACGTCCTTCTATGGGTAAAACGGGTATTGCATTGGGCTTTGCAGCACATGCGGCAGCCGAAGGGGCTACCGTAGGATTTTTCTCGCTTGAAATGCCTGCAGAGCAGCTCAGCTTACGTTTGTTATCGGCAGAATCAGGGATTGGGCATCATAATATTAGAAACGCCAGCATTACCTCCGATGAATGGATAGAATTAACCAGTGTTGCGGCTCGTTTGGCCGATATGAAGCTTTTTATCGATGACACTGCAATGCTTAGTCTTATGGATCTGCGCACAAAAGCGCGTAAATTAAAGGCAGAGCATAATTTGCAGTTGTTGATGATAGACTATCTTCAGTTGATACATAGCACACGTGTGCATGAAAATAGGCATCAAGAGGTTTCGGAAATTTCGCGATCATTAAAGGCCCTTGCCAAAGAGCTCGAAGTTCCTATTATAGCGCTTTCACAATTGTCCCGAGCGGTTGATAGTCGTATGGACAAACGGCCTATGCTCTCCGATTTGCGAGAGTCTGGTGCTATTGAGCAGGATGCGGATCTTATTATGTTTTTGTATCGGGATGTGGTCTATAATCCCGAGACTGAAAATCCCGAGCTGGCAGAGCTTATTATTGGCAAGCAGCGTAACGGACCTACCGGCACCGTCTATCTTAACTTTATTCGTGAGCTTACCAAGTTTGTCAGCAGCGACGGGTATAAATAGCAGGGGCAACTCATATTCGCCCCTACCTGGTTATTACATCTATCCTCCTGTTGCATATCCTCATTATCTGCTTATACTATAATTTCTAATTGATGAAATCATTTTAAAAAGCTTTTTATGCGCGCACTTTTTTTATAGGATATTTTTATGAATAACGCCAAAACAGGTCTGTTGGCACTCGGTCTGATCAGTTATAGCCTTATTTTGTTCGCAAGTGAGACTCCCTGTGTGCGACGTTCAAGGCGGATAGCTCAACAACAACTTTTTTTGTTTTATGCAGATAAGAACGTTAGTGATCCGTATAATCGATTAGATCCGGATTTTAATAATTTTAGGCTTCCACCTTCTGGAACACCTGATTCAGAATCAATAATGAATGATTCTGCCAATAATTTTATAAAAAAAAGAGTGCTGAAAAATAGGCGAAAACCTCTAGCCGGTCAACCAACTACCTGTCTAAACGTTTTAAAGCAGGTCAACGCTCCCGTTCTACCTTTACCCACGCAGCAGGTAATTGGTGAACCTACTCCTAAAAAACAGAAGAAGGGGTGATAGTCCAGCCCGCATGGCTTTAGATCTTCCCCAATAGCTCTATTGCTACCCCAAGCTGCCATTATTCAGTAAGAAAATAAAAAGCAAAAGGCGTTTGTTTTGCCTCTATTTTTTATATAAACTATATATATCATTATAGAATATAAACCAGTAAACGCTTGGAGTTTTTTATGTCTTTATTAAAACTGTTTTTCTTAACCTGTCTTATCAGTGTAGGTTCGCGTATTGTTGCATCTGAGCAAAAGCCTCAGATCACTAAGGGACAGATTGCTCAAGATATGTTTTCACCTATTGAGAGGCAATATCAGCAAGAGCAGGCCTTTCTTGCTCTGGTAAATGGCAAACTTTCAAAAGAGGGTATACAGCTAGCGAGTATTCCGGTTAATCAACGAACCTCACATAAAAGAAACCGTGCCATTTCACCCCGCCCTGGCAAGTCTGTTGTAGCGGCGACTGGAGTAGGCGATCTTTTCTTGCGTGATCGTTTACAAGTATCAGCTGGCTCTGTTTGTGCGGCTCGCACAGCAATTGCTCCCCAGGAGAAATTGATTGATCCTGCATCTCAAGACTATTTAGAGGCAATGGTTGAAGCGGTTGAAAAGAGAATAAACCAGCTTGCCTAATCATTAAAGTAATTATTTAAAACGGAGTTTTTATGTCTTTATCAAT